>Ga0315338_1001862_pt1 | contig 23595 bp, 23 predicted proteins | sample ASW8metaG_FD_204518 | JGI IMG/M metagenome (GOLD analysis project Ga0315338, IMG submission 204518) | Ammonia-oxidizing marine archaeal communities from Monterey Bay, California, United States - ASW #8 | ecosystem: Environmental > Aquatic > Marine > Coastal | place: USA: California | collected... | reverse complement strand
GCCCCAACGTGACGCTCAGCTCATTGCGGTTGTAGTGCAGGAACGAGAGGCTTGAAGCGGCGTCGCCCTTGAAAAACGGAGGGCGACGCCGCTCCGGGGAGCCATCGAGCGACTCGACCTTGATTACCTGGGCGCCGAGGTCTGTGAGTAGTTTCGTGCAGTAGACGCCTGCCTCGGTGCACAGGTCCAACACGCGCAATCCGTGTAGTGGTCCCATCGATTCCGGTGCTCCCGGCTCGCCGCTAGAGGCCGTAGAACGCTTTAGGGTTGTCGTACAGGATCTTGGTCACGGTGGACTGGGGGATGTCCCCAGCGTCGGCCCGCTCCTGGAACAGACGTGGGAACTCTAGCTCCTTCGCCTGATCCTGGTGCGTATAGTCGGAGCCGGCCAGCAGGTTGTCCTCGCCGGTGTACCTGACAATGTATGCGAGGTCCTCGTCCACCTGCGCGGTGATGTAGATACGGTTGGCTGCCCAGATATTGTCCGGGAGCTTGTACGAGCTCCCGGACTGCACGTTGCCGCCTTCGAGGCGGGCCATGCGCCGACGCAGGTCGTAGTCGACGAAGGGAACCCACGAGGCACCGGCCTCGATGCATCCGAACCGCAGGCCAGGGAACCGCTCCGGGATCTCGTGAACGATCAGCGACTGGATGCCGTGGATTGCGGGCATCTTGTTGCGGATGAACGAGCCCTGCGATAGTTCCTTAGCCGAGGTAAAGTCGGGGGTGCCTGAGCCCAGGTGAAAGCAGAGCGGCAGGTCCAGTTCCTCCGCGATCTGGTACATGGGGAAGAAGTATTCGTCGCTGGGCCACTTCTCTGCCTCGTGGTCGCCCTTCTTCAGCACGCCGCACGCGCCGTGGTTCTTGGCCAGCCGAAGCTCGGCTTCCCACTCGGTGGGGTTGCGCGCCGACGGCACAACGATCCACCGCAGCCTTCCTTTCGACCGGTCGCAGCGATCCGCCATCCAACGGTTGTAGCTGCGCGTCACCGCCAGCTCAACGTCCGCCCGGGTGGTGGGCTCGACCAGGAAGAGCGACGGGTAGATGACCTGAATCTCGGTGCCGAGCTCGTCCATGTGAGCCACCCGCGTCTCGACGTCTAGCAACTCGCGCGCGGCCAGCGGCGTGCCGGCCTTGGCATCGTCGCGGATGCGCCGGTGCTTGCGCTTGCCGTCGATCAGCCAATAACGGATCGGCGGGCGGTTCGGGTCCGGCTTGCTGGGGGTTTGCGTCGTGGGCTTGAACGCCTCGTCGCCGGCCAGCATGTAGTCCCACGTCTCGTCAGTCTCGTCCACGTGAGTGTCGCTGTCGATCACGCGCAGGCTGTCCACCATGCCGGCCTCCTGATCCTCATGAGCTGCGTTGCCAAGCGGTGTTCTGTCGCGTAGTTTACGCGTGCTCATCCGATCTCGCATGGGTTAAGAGCCGATCCAGCTTGGGTTGGACTGGAGAGACCATGGCTGAGTCAGAGAAACCGGTGCCGGCGCCCGACGTCGATTCCGCCCCTTACTGGGCGGCGGCGGCGGCAGGGGAGTTGAGGCTGCCCACGTGCCGGTCGTGCCAGACGATCCTGTTCCCGCCGAGGTCCGTGTGCCCACAGTGCCTTGGCTCGGAGGTGGATTGGACCGCGCTGAGCGGACGCGCGACCGTGCACAGCTTCGGCATCATGCACGACTCGTTCATCAGGGGATTCGAGCCGCCGTACATCGTGGCCTCGGTGGAGCTGGAGGAGCAGGCGGGCCTGCGTCTGACGACTAACATCGTGAACTGCGGCGTGGGAGACGTGTACATCGGCATGGCGGTGAGCGTCATCTTCGACAGGCGCGACGACGACATCGGCGTGCCGCTGTTCGAGCCGCGAGGGTAGCCGCCATGGACATCAGCGCGCGCAACAAGACCGCGATCGTGGGGGTGGGGTACACCGAGATCGTACGCAACCCGGAGCGCAGTCTAGGGAGCTACGCGGTGGAGGCGGCGCTCAATGCCATCGACGACGCGGGGCTCACGACGAAGGAGATCGACGGATATTCCGGCACACCGAAGGCGGCGAACGCATCGGCCTTCCACTGGGACGGCGTTGACGAGGTGACCGACCGTTACATGGCCCAGGCCCTCGGACTCGGACTGCGCTGGTCGCGCGACCTGAACCGGGGAGTGGTGGCCGACGGCATCGTCGCGGCCGTGGAGGCTCTGCTCACCGGGTCGGCGAACTACGTCCTGTGCGTGCGCGCCATGTACGACCGCCCCGGCACGCGCTACGCGCAGCGCGATTCGCTGGTGGCCGGCGGCCCAGAGCAGTTCACCGCACCCTACGGACTCGGCAACGGCGCCAGCGCCATGTGGCTCGCCCGCTATATGCACGACTACGGAGCCACGAAGGAAGATCTATTCCACGTGGTCAAGACGCTGCGCGACCACGCTCAGCTCAACCCTTACGCGTTCTGGAATGGGAAGACGATCACCGAGGAGCAATATCTCGGTGCCCGGCTGATCGTGGAGCCCATGTGCCTCTTCGACTACGACATACCGGTGACGGGCGCGGGTGCCGTCGTATTGACGACCGCCGATCGCGCCGCCGCCCTACCCCACAACCCCGCCTTCGTCGCGGGCTACGCCAACAGCCGCGAGCCGGGGCAGGCGGTATTCGATGCGTCGGGTATCGGACGCGACGAGGTGCAAGCGGCGCAGCTCTACGACGGCTTCGTTCAGTTCATCTGGCACTGGCTCGAGGTGCTGGGCTTCTGCGGGCGCGGCGAGGCCCACGCATTCGCGCGCCAGGGCAACATCGCCCTCGGCGGTGTGCTGCCGGTCACCACGTTCGGCGGAAGCCAAGGCGAGGGCCGCCTCCACGGCATGGGCCACGTCCGCGAGGGCGCCATGCAGGTGATGGGCCGAGCCGGCGAGCGCCAGGTGCCGGGGCTGCAGAACTGCCTTGTCGCGCTCGGCATCGACACGGTGCCGGGCTACTCGATCATGCTTTCGGCTGGGTAACACCCGCCTGCTACCGACCGTTTGCGGCGACTTGGAGGTGTGCATGCCCTACGCAGAGTTCCGTGGAGCGAATCTCTGGTATGAAGACTCGGGCGGTGCTGGCACACCCGTGCTCTTCGTGCACGCCCATACGGGAAACACCGAGGCCTGGGTGCACCAACTACCCACGTTCACCGGCGCCGGCTACCGCTGCGTCACGTATGACCGTCGGGGTTGGGGTCGCTCCAAAGACACCTCGGATGAGCACCAGATCGATTATGCCATCGACGACTTGCACGCCTTGGTCCAGCACCTGGGTCTCAGCCGCTTTCATCTGGTGAGCACGGGAGGAGGCGGGTCCATCGCGCTCGACTATGCGGTGAGCTACCCGGAAGGACTGCGGAGCATGGTCGTCTCCTGCAACGGAGGGGGGCACCTCGATGACCCTGAATATAAGGCGCTCGGGCGAAAGTATGGGCGGATCCCTGAGTTCCAATCATTGCCGGCGTGGTTCCGGGAGATCGGCCCGACGTACCGGGTGGCGAACCCCGAGGGCGTCGATCGTTGGGTCCAGATCGAGCAGGCCAGCCGGCATGGCGAGGCGAAGCCGGAGTTGATACGCAATCGTTTCACGCTGACGCTGCTTGAAACGATCCAGGCGCCCACGTTCGTGATCGCCGCCGCTGCGGACCTGTATGCCGCGCCGCCCAAGATGCGGACCATGGCTGACCACATCGCAGATTGCCGGTTCGCTCTCATGCCCGAGGCCGGGCACGCGGCACATTGGGAACAGCCGGAGGCTTGGAACCGCCTGGTCTTGGACTTCATCCGCGATCACTGACAGGACGCCAACCCGTCAGGCGATGGCGCCGGCCTCTTCGAGGCGCTGCCGCTCTTTCTTAGTGAGGCCCAGCAGGTCGTTGAACACGTAGTCGTTGGCTCCGGCGAACACGGGCCTGCCAGCCATGTCACGTCTGCCGGGCGTCTCCGATAGATGGATGGAGAGTCCGCTTACATCCATGGGGCCTGACTCCGGATCGTCGACCGGCACGACGAACTCCCGATCCCGCAGGTGCACGTCGAAATAGACGTCCTCGCCAGACTGCACGGCGCTAGCGGGTACGCCTGATTTTTGTAGCTCGTACATCACCTGGCGTGGCGTCAGCTCCCGCGTCCACTCCGCGATGACCTCGTCCAGCGCGTCGTTGTTGGCAAGCCGGTCGGCCAACGTAGAGAAGCGCCGGTCCTCTGTGAGACCGGGCCTGTCCATCACGCGGCACAGTGCGCGCCACTCGTTGTCCGTCGTGCACACGATCGCGCAGAAGCTATCCCTACCTTGGCAGGGGTACAGATCATGCGGTGCCGCGAACGACCTTCGGTTACCTGAAGGCTGCCAGTCACGCTCGTTGATCGTCGAGTCGAGCAGTCCGATGCCCAACGCAGCTGCGAGTGCCTCCGATTGCGCTATCTCGACCTCCTGGCCCGCTCCAATAGCGTCTCGGGCATGGAGCGCGGCCATGACGACGAGGGCTCCTTGTGCACCGCCAAGGAAATCCGGTACCGCAACCTTGCCTCGCATCTCCATGGGCGTGTCGGCATGACCCCAGATGTAGTACATACCGGAGTCCGCCATCAGCTGCGCGCCGTGGGAGGCGTACTCACGGCCGGGTCCCGTGCTCCCATACCCCGGCATGCTGAGAACCACGATGTTGGGGTTCACCTCGCGCAATACTTCGTAGCCCAGATTGAAACGCGCGAGCGTGCCGGGCCGGTAGTTGTTGACGACGACGTCGCTCTTCTCGGCCAGACGCTTGATCAAGCTTTGCCCCTCAGGGCTGTGGAGGTCCACGGTGATGCTCAGTTTGTTCCGGTTGAGCTCCGTGTAGAGGCCGGCCCGCCCTTCGCGCTGCGTGTCGAACAGGCTCGACTCGATCTTGATCACCTCAGCACCGTAGTCCGCGAGAAGGCGGGTGCAGAACGGACCCGCCCACGCACGCGTCAGGTCAATGACGCGGATGCCCTCCAACGGAGTTCTTGAGGGAGCGTTTGCTATCGGTTCAGGGAGCTTGCGGCGTTCACGTTGCCCGATCGCTCCCACGATCTCGTCCCGGTGCTCGTCGACGATGGGAGCTGGGCGGGCGAACCGGGGCGGCGTTCCGTTGAGCACCCACGGAAACCCAGGCATGCGCAAGGCACCGAGCGATGGCTGCGCGATCTCACGGAACCACCCTCGCGCCTCCAGCTGTGGGCTGTAGCGCACCTCCGTGAACGTGTTGACGGGCGCCACAGGCAAGCCCCGCTTGCGAGCACCGATGAGGAACTCCTCGGTCGTCATGCCGATGGCGAACTCTTTGATCAGCTCGTCGGCCATCTCTGCGTTGTCCTGCCGCGCCGTTATGTCCAGCCAGTAGGGATCGTTCAGAACCGGGTTGTCGATCCACTCGACCAGACGCTTCCAGAGGTGGCCGAAGTGAATGTTCATGACCACGTACCCGTCGGAGCATTCGTAGCAGTTCACGCCCGCAACGTTCGTGGCGGAGCCGAAACGGCGCATGATCTGCCTTGCCGCGGAATAGCGGCCGATCGGGATCGCCGAAGACGATGCCACCATCGCCTCTTGGAGCGACACGTCCACGTGTTGGCCAATCCCCGTCGCTCGGCGGGCGTAGAGTGCGAGCAACGTTCCCAGCGCCGCATGCGTTCCACCGATATGGATGCTGGGGTCGCCAGGGCCCGAGCAGGGCTGGTCGCCTTCGCCTCCAACGTTGAACAGCCAATCCGACATCGCTTGGGCGATGAGGTCATTGCCTTGCCATTGCGAATGCGGACCCGTCTGACCGAACGGTGTCACCGAGGTCACCACGAGCGCTGGGTTCGTGCGGCTTAGCTCTTCGTAGCCCAGGCCGAGGCCGGCGAGCTGCCCGGGGGGGTGATCTTCGACAACCGCGTCCGCTTCCGCGGCGATCCGCATCACTGTCCGCCTATCATCGGCGTTACCCAGGTCGAGAACGATGCTCCGCTTGTTGGTGTTGAAGTGAACGAATGGCAGGCTGTGGTTCAGGTCCGCCACATCGCCCGCGAACGGGGCGGCCTGTCGGGCCGGCCCGCCGCCTGGTGGCTCAATCCGGATCACATCCGCGCCAAGGTCCGCCAGGAGCCGGGTAGCATACTGCCCCACGCTCTGCGTGAGGTCGAGTACCTGGAATGCCCCTAGGGCTGTCGGGTCGGTTGCCATGAACTCTTACCTGTCGTGAGATCAGCGACCCCGAAAGTCAGGCGTACGCTTCTCGGAGAAAGCCTTGAGTCCCTCTCTCGCATCTTCGGTATCGCGGGCCAGTGGGCCCATCAGCGCGGAGAGCCGGAGGCCGTCGTCGATCGACATCTCCCGTGAACGGTAGATGATCTCCTTGAGCCCTTGCACCGCCAAGGGGGCGTTCGCGGCGATCCGGTTGGCCATCTCGAGCGCCGCGTCCATCAGATCCGACTGGGGGACGACCTGATTCACCAGCCCCCACTGTAAGGCCTTCTGAGCAGTGATTCTGTCGCCGGTCAGGAGCATCTCCATCGCCAGTCCGAACGGGATCAGCCTAGGCAGGCGTTGTGGCGCGCCCATGCCCGAGGGAAAGCCAAGCTTTATCTCAGGAATCCCAAATTCGGCGTTCTCGGAGGCAATCCGGATATCGCACGCGAGAGCGAACATGCATCCGGCACCGATGGCGTGGCCGTTGACCGCAGCGATGATCGGCTTCGAGATCATCAGCCCGTTGACCAGCGTCGGCTCAGGTGTCTCCCAGACCGACCGGCCGGTACTAACCCGTCCGCTCTCGGCCGCCCTCTTGAGGTTGGCTCCCGCCGAGAAAGCCCGCGTGCCCGCCCCTGTCACGATGCAGCATCGTAGGTCCTCATCGTCCGCATACTCAGCCAAGCGATGGTCCATCGCGCCTGTGGTCATACCGAGATTGAGGTCGTTGTCGCCCTCCATCGTTATCACAACGGTGTGGCCGTGTTTGTCGTAGTGAAGCTTGGCCATCGAATCTGTCCTCCACCGGTCGCTATCGAGCTAAACCACGCCCAGAGAGCGCAGCGCTTCAAGATCCTCGGGCCGATACCCTAACTCGCCGAGTACCTCAGCGGTGTGCTCGCCCAGCGGCGATGGGGCACGGTGGGTTACGGGGTCGGACCCGGAGAGCCTTAATGGTGGTGCGAACGATAGGACCGGTCCGGCGGTGGGATGCTCTAGCCGCACGAACATGTTGTTCGCCACCATCTGCGGCTCGTTGAAGACCTCGTCACGCTCCAGCACGGGCGCGGCGGGCACGTCGGCGGCATCGAGCAACGTGAGCCATTCGGCCGAGGGCTTGGTTTCGAAGATGGCTTCGATGATCGGATAAATGTCCTCTTTGAACTCTTTCAGCTTGGTGAAATCATTGGCTCTCGGATCATCGGCGACGTGCCCTATATCAAGGAGCGTGCACAATCGGCGGAACTGCCCCGGCAGGAGGGCGGTCACGTTGATGAACGTGTCGTCGGAGCATCGGTAGATGCCATACGCGGGGACGTCGAGGTCCCTCAGCGGTTCTGCTGAGTTTTCGCGCTTGACCAGATTGGTCATCTGCATCGCGATCGCGGCCTGCAGAAGGGAGGTCTCCACTATCTGCCCTTCACCGGTCTTCTCTCGTTGCAGAAGCGCAAGCGCTATCCCGTAGCCCATGAGCATCGGGATGGACGGGTCGGACAAGAAGATACCGGTGCTCACTGGCGTGCCGTTTTCCCATCTGCGGTACATGGCGCCGGAGAAACCTTGGGTCAGCCGATCGTACCCAGCCTTGCCGGCGTAGGGCCCTTGCGTCCCATACGCCGTGATCGACCCGTAGATCAACCGGGGGTTCACCGCGCGGACGCTCGGGTAGTCGACCCCGAGTTTGGCCGCCGCGGAAAGCCGCATGTTGTTGATGAGCACGTCGGAGCGCTCTACCAGCTTACGGAACACCGCCTTGCCTTCGGGCTTGCCGAGGTTCAGCGTGACGCTTCGCTTGTTGCGGTTCTGCACGACGAATCCGGTGCCGCCAGCTGCCAGGGGGTCGCCGGAAACCTCAGTGGGCGGTGGCTCGATCCGCACCACCTCCGCCCCTTGATCCGCCAGGTACATGGCACTGCCTGGACCGGCGATACCCGACGTCAGATCGATCACTCTGACCCCGTCCAAGACCCGTGCCATGCCCCCTCCTTTCGCTAACCGGCGAGTCTGCGGATCGCCTACAGGCCGTACAGCCGTTTGGGGTTGTCGCAGAGCATCTTGTCCACGGCCGAGCGCGTTATCTCGCCAAGCTCCGCCCTGGCGCGAAGCGCAGCTTGGAAGTCACGCTCTTGCGATTGGTCCGCATGGGTGTAGTCGGATCCGACGATGAGGTTGTCCTCACCCACCATGTTGAGTATGTAGGGCAGATCCTCGTCCACCAGGCAGGTGACGAACACGTTCCACTCTCGCAACGCGTCGTGCAGCAGGTCGAACCCATGAGGGAGATCGGCGATGCCTAGCTGTGCGGCGGTCGGCCTTTGCGACCCAGGATGCTCGAGCCTGCGCTTGATCTGGTACAGCTCGTGGGGCATCCAGCCGGAGGCGGCCTCGATGAATCCCCAGCGGATGTTTGGGTGCCGATACGGGATCTTCTTCATCACCAAGGAAGTGAATGCATCTGGCAGCGAGGCGAACGGGACCCGGGTGCCCCTGGCATCGGACTCGGTTCGGTTCTCCCGCGTGTTGGGGATGCCGCTCCCGATGTGGATGCACACGGGCATCTCTAGCTCGTCGGCCGCTTTCCAGAACTCGTCGAAATACTCGTCGGTGAGGCTCTTACCAGCTTCTTGGTTTCCCTTCTTGGAGACAGCGACCGCGCCGTGGTCCTTGGCCCAGCGCATCTCTTTGATCGTCTCTTCCATGTTCATCAGCGGGGGCATGCACGCCCAGCGCAGGCGCCCACCCGACTCGTCGCTGCGGTCGCCGAGCCACCGGTTGTATGCGCGCTTCAACGCCACGTCGATCTCGGGTTTCGTGGTGGGCTGGACCAAGAACAGCGTTGGGTAGATCACTTGGGTCTGCACGTCCATTGCGTCCATGTCCCTCGTGCGCGCGCCAACGTCCAGAAGCTCGCGGGTCTCGACCGTCGTCACCGTCTTCGTGTCGTCGCGAGCCAGCCTAGGTTGCCGCTCCCCATCGATCACCCAGAAGCGTTGGGTCAGTCGCTTAGGGTCGGAGTTAGACGGATAACCGACGACGGGCTTGTACTCATACTCGCTGGCGAGCATGTACTCCCAGGTGTCTTCGGTTTCGTCTACGTGGGTGTCAGCGTCGATGGTCGTTGGCATGGCGTTGCTCCTGACTCTAGGCGGTCCGATCCGCGAGTTGGAACTTCGGCAGGGTGAACTCGGAGGTGACGTCATCCCAGACGACCTCGACGGGCATCCCGATCGCGATTTCCGCGGGGTCGCCGTTGACGATATTGCTGTTCATGCGCCACCCCTCCTCAAGCGCGATGATGGCGAGCACGTAGGGAATGTCCTCTTTGAATGCCGGATGGGCCGGTTGGTAAGAGACGGTAAAGGCGTAGACGCTCCCCTTCCCAGAGGAAACCACCCAGTCCAAGGTTCCCACACCGAAACAATCGGGGCCCGGGCACACATCGCGTGGATAGAAGACGTTCGTGCCGCAGAGACGACAGCGCTGGAAGGTAAGGCGATGGTCCTTCGCAGCGTCCCAGAAAGGCCGGCTAGTGAAACTCGGCATCGGTAGCGGCTTCTTGTATTCGCCGTCGGTGACCATGTCCCCTCCATGGGTTTCTGCCCACGTTCGTCGTCGGTTCCTACAGAGCGGCGTCGCTTGCCAGCATCAGGGCGGACTGCTGGGAAAACGAGCCTCCGGACCCGGTCACGTAGATCAGATCGGTGGGCCCCGGAACCTGGTGCTCGCCCCCGTCGCGCCTGATCTGCCTCACCGCTTCCGTGACCTGGGCGCAGCCTCCGGCGGTCGAGGCCTGACCATATGACAGCTGACCTCCGTGGGTATTCAGGGGCATGTCCCCTTTGAACGTGAGGTCGTGCTCCTGGATCCAGTCCGCGGCCGTCCCCTTCTCGCAGAACCCCGACTCCTCCAACTCGCACATGACCGTAATGGTGAAAGAGTCGTATATCTCCATCGCCTGGACGTCTTTCGGGCCGTAACCCGACATGGCGAATGCCTTCTTCGCGGCCCCGCCCACCGGGCTCTCAGTGATCTCGCCCACGTGCGTGAGGTTGCCGCGCAGGATGCCGAGCCCTCCACCCAGGACATAGGCGGGCTTGTGGGGCGAGTTCTGCACAAGGTCTGCACGAGTTACGACGAACGCGCATCCGCCCGCACAGGGCATCACACACTCCAGCAGGTGCAGTGGGTCGGCAACGATACGCGAGTTGACGACGTCCTCGATCGTGATCGGCTTGTCGTGCCAGATCGCCATCGGGTTGTGGTTCGCGTTGTATCGCAGGTCCACACAGATCTTGGCCCGTTTCTCCACAGTCGCGCCATACAAAGCCTCGTAACGCTTAGCAATCATCGCGTACCAGCCATTGGCACCGACCGTAGGACCGAAGGGAACCTGAAACTCTGTGGTGGCGGTCTCTTGTCTAGCGGGCGCGGCCGGCCTTCGCGGCACGTCGGGGTCGATCGCCGCGCTCATGCCACAGAGAACGTAGTTGGCCAGCCCTGCATCGACGTAGGCCGCTGCCTGCAATGCCATTGCCACCGCCGCAGCGCCCTGCGCATCACACCCGGTTGCCCAGGTGGGGTAGATGCCCATGTACTCGGCCATCTTCGGGACGTAGCCACCACCACTTCCGATGGCGAGCTCCGGGTCGAAGATCATCCCGTCGATATCCGCTTTGGTCAGGCCAGCGTCTTGAATGGCCAGATAAGACGCTTCGGCCAGCAGGCTCATGGCGTCTCTGCCTGGGCGGGTGCGCTCCGGTTTCAACTCGCCGATCCCGACGATCGCCGCGGCACCTCGCAAGTTGTCAGCCATGCGATCCCTCCTCCGTGAAAGACGACTCCAGGCGAACGGGCGGAACCGTATCCCTGGGTTTAGAACCTGTCAATTTCCCCGGGCGTCTCGCGAGAGTTCTTGCGCGGCAAGAACGCGACGGCAGGTGTGGCATCACGTACCATGATCGTGAGCGTGGCGCCTCGGTATGTTGCGACCGCGGTCCGCTGTTCGAGGAGGAGGAGGGAAACTATGGCCGCACCCGATCCGATCCCAATCGACGACTTCCGCGTGCTGGTGAAGCGAGCCGGATTGACCCTTACGGACGAGCAGATGGAGGCGATCCGTCCGCTCTACGATCAATACGCGGCATCGACCTCAGCCCTCCACGACCTAGAGCTCGGCGCCGAAGACCTGGCGATGACGTTCACGCCTGCTGTGGAACCTGGCGATGGGGCGGCGGGCTGATGCAGAGCGCCACCGAGCTACACCACCTGACGATCCATGAGGCCCGCGGTCTCCTCGAGAGGCGAACGCTATCGCCAGTCGAGCTGACCCAAGCCTACTTAGACCGAATCGAGCAGACGGACGAGGCGCTTCAGGCGTATATCACGGTCCTTGCGGACGGCGCGCTCGCCGAAGCTCGGATTGCGGAGGCGGAGATCGGCACCGGCAACTATAAGGGACCACTGCACGGCATCCCGATAGCGCTGAAGGATCTCTATGACACGGCAGGAGCGCGAACGACGGCCGGCTCCAGGGTGATGGCGGACCGGGTGCCGATAGAGGATGCGACAGCGACGGCCCGCCTGAAGGCGTCCGGCGCCATCTTGCTCGGCAAGCTAGCCATGCACGAATTCGCGCTCGGCGGTCCCGACCCAACCTGCGGCTTCCCGCTGGCGCGCAACCCATGGAACCTCGAGCACATACCCGGTGGCTCGAGCAGCGGCGCCGGCGTGGCCGTGGCGGCAGGGCTGTGCATGGCGGCGCTTGGGTCGTGCACGGGAGGTTCTATCAGAGGGCCCGCGTCGCACTGTGGCGTGGTGGGTCTGAAGCCGACGTATGGCCGGGTCAGCCGGCACGGCGTAGTCCCACTCGCTTGGACGCTGGATCACTGCGGCCCGTTAACCTGGGACGTCGAGGATGCAGCGCTCATGCTTCAGGCGGTCGCCGGGCACGACCCGAGAGATCCGACCACCAGCAGCGCAGCCGTACCTGATTTCTCGGTCTCGATTGCCGAGGGGATCAAGGGACTCAAGATCGGTGTGCCACGGCACTTCTTCTTCGGCGATCACCCGGGCATCAGCAGGGATACGCTCACCGTCGTGGAAACCGCGCTGGGTGTCCTCGAAGGGCTCGGGGCAAGCGTGGAGGAGGTAACCATCCCGATGCTGAAGCATGCCGGCGCGGCCCACCCGGTGCTCATGATGAGCGAGGCGTTCGCCTACCACCAGAAGGACCTGAGGGACCGTCCGCAGGACTTCGGGGAGGCGAGCCGCTCGCGGTTCCTGGTGGGGGGCCTCTTCTCTTCTGGTGACTACGTCCAGGCGCAACGCGTCCGCAACGCGCTCAACCGAGAGTTCGCCGAAGTGCTCCGCGGCGTGGACATCATCGCAACGCCCACGATGGCAAATCCCCCAGGCCGCTTCGATGAGCTGGATCCGGGGGGACATGCGCGGGGACCGAATTTCGCCAGCCCTTTCAACATGACGGGGATGCCGGCAATATCCGTACCGAGCGGCTTCACGCCCTCGGGTCTGCCGGTGGGGCTTCAGCTTGCGGGAAGGCCATTCGACGAGCCAACCGTGCTGCGATCGGCCTACGCGTACCAGCAGGCGACCGCCTGGCACACGCGCCGGCCAAGCATCTAGCCAAGGGCCGGCGCGTGTTGAATGACATCAGGTTGCTTGCCGCCAGGGGATGCTAGGTGAAGCGCTCCTCGGTCACGCCTGCATCGCCAGTGCAATAAGGGATGAACGCCTTCATGTTGCACTTGACGCCCTTCTTGGCGAGCTCCGCCTCGTAGATCTCGTGGATCTCGCGGGCCTCGTCCTCGTACTCCACCTGGATGCCGCCATCCTTGATGCTGACGTCGCCCCCGATCTTGTGGTTCGGAGCGAGGAAGCCGCCCGGCCCGTCACGCAGCGCCATGTAGCGCGCCCGGGTGGTGCCGGAGTTGAAGTGCTGGTGGAACGTACCGTCACCCGGGACGGTGACGATGGTGCCTACCTTCCAGTCGCACTTGATCATGTCGGAGCGGTCCTCCTTGGTCCACAAGAGCGAGAAGCCCGAATCGCCGCTGAGCAGCACCAGATGCGCGCCGGGCCCATGCCGGTGTGCCTTCTTGTAGGTCCCCACGGGGAACTCGGAGATATGGTTCCCCATGTCGTTCTTGCCCATCTGCAGGATCACGTTGATCCCTCCTGCGCCGCGCTCCTTCCATCCGTAGAGCGCCATGTCGGGCGCGTTCGGGATGAAGTTCGTCTCCCATATCCGTGTCTTATAGAGGGTTCCGTTACCCGAGAAGTACTCCTCGTCGTCGGAGTAGCGCGACCGGAACATGAAATCGTTGTTGAACATGAAATCGCGGTCTCGGAACAGCCGCATCATCGGCGGTGCGTTGGTCGTGGCGATGTAGCGCGCCTTCTCGTTGCCCGAGCCGTTGAAGTGCTGATACCAGGCGTTCAGCGGGATGGTGAAGAGACTGCCTTCCTTCCACTCGAAGGTCTGCTTGCTCGTCTCGTCCATCCACACCGTCGTGGCACCGAGGCCGGACACGATGTAGAAGCTGATCTCGTACATGTGGTGCTCAGGCTCCGATTTGCCGCCGGGCTTGATGTCCACCACGTGCATGTCGTTGCGCAGGTGGTCGTTGTCGATGCGCACGACGGCCCCTTGGCCACCCTTGCGCTCCCAGGGGCCAACCTCGATCTCCTTCATGTCGGAGACGTAGAAGGTCTTGTGCACCAGCACCCCTTCTTCTTCCAGCCAGTCCTCGTAGGCGTCGGGTATGCGGAACTCGTTCAGCCCCGTCGATGGCGTGTCCGCCACCTTCATGTCGGTCCCCTTCATCACCATGGCGCACCTCCCAAGTCCGTGATGGCGCGAGGCTACTCCGCCCGCGGCCGGTGCGCAAACAGGCCAAGCACAATGCATGGCCCAGCGCGAGTCACCCCAACTTCGCCTGCTCGGCAGTCCTTGCGTGCCCAAGGCCGCGAATCCCTGCGTGCAGCGCTCCGGCGAGCAGCGCGAAGATGCCGACGAAGCTTCCCAAGATGACCAACGCAGTCGCCGGGCTGTACGCGCTCGCGATGGCGCCAAGTCCAAGTGCGCCAAGGGGCACGAACACGATGAACTGCATCGACCAGAAGCCCATCACTCGGCCCCGGTAGGTGTCCGGCAGCCGGCTCTGCAGCGCACTCTGGCCGGTCACCTGAAATATGTTGTTCCCCAACGACGCGAACAGGAGCACCAGCAGCACGGCCGCGAACAGCGGCAGGAATGCGAAGGTTGCCAGGGCCAGGCCGAACAGGGCGCCGCCTCCCACCATCAGAACGACCGGTCGGGCCCTCCCTTCGAGAATGCCGGAGATAAGCGCACCGAACGTTCCCCCCACGCCCCCAGCCGCGAACAGGAATCCCAAGGCCGCTCCTGACGCCTCGGGGTCGAATTCGACCGCCAAGACGGGCAGCATCGTCGTGTAGGACATGCCAATGCCGTGGACGAACGCCATCACCAGCAGAAAGCCCAGCGTGCGGTGCCTCGTCAGGAAACGAGCACCCTCCACCATCGTGCCGAGTCCGCTGCCCATCGCCCGCTCGATCCGAGGCATGCGGATCAGCAGCATGGTTGCCGACCCTCCGAAATACAGCGCTGACACCCCGAACAGGGCCGAAGCGGCCCCGTCGTATCTCACGCCCACGCCATCGATGAGGAAGCCGGTGATGATGGGCACGAAGATGCGCACCAAAGGGTTCATCGCGCTAATCAGCGAGACTGCGTTCGTGAGATGCTGGCGGCTTACGAGGTGGGGAAAGATTGCCTGGCGAGGCGGCCCTTCGAAGGCCTGCAGTCCGCCCAGGAGAAACGCACCGCCCAGGATGTGCCACACCTCCACCACGCCGGTCAGCGCCAGCGTGGCGAGTGCCGCGAAAACCACGGCGTTGCCGATGGTCCCGGCCATCATGACGCGGCGCCGGTCGAACTTGTCGGCCAGCACGCCCCCCGCCACGTTGAAGACAAACCCTGGGAGCCCCCGCACGAAGGCCAGGAGGCCAAGCGAGAGCGGCTCTCCGGTAATGTCGAAGAGCAGCCAAGCCTGCACCACCATCCCTGCCTGCATGCCGGACGTAATCATGGCCCCGGCGGCCCAGAAGAGCCGAAAATCACGGTAGGCGAAGGCTGGTGGCCGTCTCGTTCTAACGGGAACCCTCGTTCATCTGCCCAGGCACTTTGCAATGGCTGTAGTGATACGGCACATCCCCGAGGCGCCCGAGATTGAGGGGCTTGCGTACGAATCCGAAAGGAGGCTCAATCGGCGACGTGGCGGGATCCTTTTGGTGGTCCGGGATGAGCACGGCCGCCACCAGGCCAACCCGTGCACGTAGTTGCTGAATGAGCTTAACCCCGGTAAGCCCAGGCATCGGCAGGTCGGTCACGATCGCCATGGCGCCTTCCTTGCGTGCCTAAATCGCTGTCGAAGTCTCGGATGCAGCCACGAGCAAGGCGCATTCTACGGCACGCGCTGCGAGCTCCTGAGCGGTTCCGTACGCAAGCTGATTTGACTCGATGCTCCAGCCCGCGTAGGGTGCCCTGTCCATGTGGCACAGCCGCTAGCCGGTTGCACTTTGGAGACTGGAGTAGAGGCATCCATGAGTGAGTACATCGCAAGTCCAAGGGAATGGGTCGCCAACCAGGTGAAGCTGTATGAAGGCAGCGGGGGGACTGAGGGCTTGACGTTGCGAGACACCGGCCTGCCCGTGGTGATCGTGACCAATACGGGTTGGAAGACGGGGGCGACCCGCAAGACGCCATTGATGCGGGTAGTGGATGGGGATCGGTACATCCTGGTGGCATCGCAGGGGGGCGCGCCGACCCATCCGTCCTGGTATGGCAACTTGAAGGCGGAGCCCCGCGTTGAGATACGCGATGAAACCAAGGTCCAGGCGATGAGAGTCCGTGAGGTCGTGGATGAGCCAGAGCGCCAGCGACTCTGGGAGATCGCCGTGCAGGCCTATCCTCCGTACCAGACCTACCAAGCCAAGACGGAACGGATAATCCCCGTCTTTTTGGCTGAGCCAACCGCGTAGCCGGCTGGAGTGCGAGGGCGTCGAGGCCTGGCAAGACGACCACAATATTGCCCGACCGCACAGCGCCCTGGACAATCGAACGCCCGAGGAGTTCGCGGAACGGCTGGTTAAGAAAACGCCGGTCAGATTCTAGGGACCCTTGGTCCTAATCGGGGGTAGGTCAGCTGGATACCCGTATCCCGTTACTTTTTATGTAGCCACCGCCCTCCCTGGCCCGCCCGCTCCGTTCGGTTGAACCACAGGAGTCAGAACACTCTATTCGAAAGCAGGCATCACTTGCTCGCTGAGCAGTCGCATAGAGTTCAACATAAGCTCTTGGGGGACCTGCCCGCCGAAGTTTAAGTCCAACATGAAACCTGTCACTCCCATGCGGTCCCTGAACTCCTGGAGCCGCTCCACGACCTCCTCGGGAGAGCCATAGGCGGCGCGAGTCTTAGTGTACTCGTCGTAGTGGTCGATCCAGTATTGGGACTGCTTCGCGCGCTGATCGTTGCCCTGTCGGAATTCCCGGAAACTGCGCCGAAGGTCGTGAATGGTGCTCTCCTTCGGTTCATTGAAACCGCGCTCAGGTGTCTCACCGACGTAGGCAGGAATGCGCACAAAAACCTGGGGTTCACCCGGGTGGCCCGCTTCATTCCAGGCGTTGCGGTATGCCTGCAAAGACTCCTCGAACCAGTTCCCCATGAACCAGAGGAGGAGAGGGAGGCCACGTGTTCCCATGGTAAGAAAGCTCTCTGGCGTAGAGGTGGCGACCCAAACGGGAGGGTGGGGCCGTTGGATGGGCTCGGGCGAAAGAGTGACGTCGTGGAAAGAGTGAAACCGGCCCTCGTAGGAGAAGGGGTCGTTGGTGAAGGCCTCCAGGATAATTTCTAACGATTCGTTGAACCGGTCCCGACTCTCGGCGTAAGGGATGTTGTAGCCATCATAGAATTTGGTGATGCCACTGCGACCGACACCAAGGTCAAATCTGCCGTGGCTTATCTGGTCCAGCATGTTTGCCTCTTCCGCAACGCGGAGCGGGTTGCACAGAGGCAGCACCGCCACTGCTAGGCCAATGCGCACCCGCTCGGTCCGGGCTGCGATGGCGCTGCCGAAGAGCATGGGCGAGGGGAGAAGCGAAGCCCAGGGCCTGAAGTGTTGCTCCACCATCCAGACAGAGTCCAAGCCCAGGGCTTCGGCGGCATCGACCTGGACGAGGGCATCAGCATAGGCCTGCGCGTGGCTCTTCCCTTCTCGAGCGTAACATTCAGTGAGCAACCCAAAATTCATGCGGCACCTCTGTGGAAAGAGGCCATCAGTTCCGTGGAGCAGATAGCCTCAAGAGTTTGTTTAACCCTATGACGCGCGCCGGAGAAACGTCGCACGGTAGTGAATCAAAGCAAGCCTATCAACTACTACTGCTGGTGCATTCCCTTCGAGAGCGATACGGTGTGCGCAAGGAGAACCTCTCTTTCTTCTTGGGCCACGTGGAAGCGGACAGCGAAGAATCCGGGCACTGAGGCGAAGGGTAGGAGATGGTTCGTCTCTATGCAAACACGATGAGGCCCAAGAGAAGGTCTTGGGGGTTGTTCGGGAGAGCCTGGCCTTGTGTTGGCCATAGGTGGGATCAATCGCGCGAATGAGGGATGACCGAGCGTGGTGAGCGAGAACCGCGCGCCAGGACGGCGGCGGCATCACCAATGAGGTCACTGCCTTGTAGGCACCCCTCGATGACTGCCTGGAACTGTCGTGGGTGCCGTACGACAGTCGATGAAAAGTCGATTACGCGGGCTACCCCCGCATGCGGCAAAGGCCAGAAAGGGAGGCTCAAGCGGCATGGAACCACAACTGTTCAGTTACCAGCGCCCGGAAAATGATCGGGCAAAGAACCTCACAGTTCTCTGCAAAACCGAAATGCTGTCGGCGGACATGCAACTCGTCAGAGAAGGTGGCGAGAACAAGCTCCACAGCCACACCGCCAGCGATGGATTCTTCATGGTGCTGCAGGGCAACGTGAAGTTCTATGGCGAAGGTGACGTCCTGGTCGCCGAGTTGGGGCCGCACGAAGGAGCAGTGATGCCCCATGGTTTTAAATACTGGTTCGAGAGTTCAGGAACCGAAACCCTTCAGTTGCTCCACGTCGCCGCCAAAGACCCCCGCGTCGACGACGTGCGAGTCGGCCCCAGTCGCGATCAGCCTAGCATCTAGGTCATCGGTGCCAGCGGGGCAATCATCCCTGCTTCAAAACGGACACGAGGCGTAGTTCGCCTGACCTGCCTGCAGATTAGGACCAAGGATTCCTAGCCATCTGTTCCGAGAACTCATCGGGCGTTCGATTGCACAGGGCGCTGTGCGGCCGAACAGCAATTGTAGTCATCTCGCCAAGCCTCGGCGATAGAGCGGGCCGCGGGAAGCCTCATGAACCAGTGCTCGTCGCGCCACAGCCCATTGAAGCTCTCGATGTACGCGTTCTGCACGGGCTTGCCGGGGTTGACGAAATGCAAGTGAACCCAACGGGCATACGCCTCCACATCCAAGGTTCTGCCCGCTAATTCAGGGCCGTTATCCACCATGATCGAGCCCGGCAACCCACGCTCGATGGCCAGTCGGTCCAAGACCCGTGTCGCCTTGCGGCTGGGCAACGAGGTGTCCATCTCCATGGCAAAGCTCGGAGTCGCCATGCAGGCTCTTGCGAGGGAGCGATCAGAGCCCATTGATCTGTCCCTCTACACTTCGCCGGCTCCACGTTCCGACGGAAACAGGGCCAGTAGGCCGCCGTCGACGTTGATGTTCTCGCCAGTGATGAACGAAGAATTAGGCGAGACGAGGAACAGAACCGCCTGCGCTTGGTCGGCGGGATTACCCCAACGGCCAAGGGGGATGTTCTTAGGCCTTGCTGCCCGCGGCGCGGTGCTCCCACCGGGTGTTGTCCCTCGACTATCTCCGGTCTGGGTCGGCGTGATGGAGTTCACACGAACGCCGTGGGGTGCCAATTGGATGGCCATGCTCCGAGTCATCTGGAGCACCGCACCCTTCGACGCGGAATAGGCAAGGAAGCCCGCTTTACCGCGATGGCCCGTCGATGATGCGGTGTTTACGATTGCCCCACCTTCGCCCTTTGCCACCATACGCCGGGCTGCTTGCTGCGAGCACAACATGGTGCCGTCCATAATGACTGACTGCACCCATTTCCATTTGTCGTAGTCCATTTCGAGGATGCCATCTTCGTTGTTGACGGCAGCATTATTCACGAGGATGTCGACCCTTCCGAATGCGTCGTCAACCTCCGCGAACAGCCGTTCCACCTCGGTAGGGCTAGAGATGTCGGCATCAATTGCGATCGCCTCACCACCCTCTTCTCGCACAGATGCCGCCGCGGATTCCGCACGCCCAGGCAAGAAATCGATGCAGGCCACCCGCGCTCCCTCACGGGCCAGCGCACGTGCTATCTCACCTCCAATATTGGGACCCGAACCCGTTACCACCGCGACTTTGCCTTCGAGCAAGATATCCTCCTATAGCTTGTGCCCGAGCTAGTCTAGCCGCACTATGTGCACGGTGCTAGGTTCACACCCGGTGACATGCGAGTTCACAAGGACAGGCCTAGCGACACAACCTGCTTTGGGAGGGCAGAATGCCAGTAGTCGATGTAGACACGCACATTGATGAACCTGAGGAGGCATGGGCCTCCATGGAAGGCCCAGCGGCCAGGTTTCGCCCCATCACCATCGCGCCGCCAAGTGGGGTGCGGGTTCCAGGCTTGGATGCTGCGACAAACCGTTGGTGGTTGGTGGATGGTCGCATGCGCCAACGGATGATCCGCGACGACGACAGCACAGGCACGACGCTCGGGTCACGAGAGCTCTTGGACGTAAGCGCCCGGCTGGCACATATGGATCATGCTGGCGTAGATATCCACGTTATCTACCCTACTTTCTTTTTGGCATACATCACGGGCAACCCCGAAGCAGAGGTCGCACTGACCGCCAGCTACAACGAATATCTCGCTCGAAAATGTGCAGAATCGAACGGCCGGTTGCGTTGGGTCGCGGTGTTGCCGCTCTTGGACATCGAAGCTTCAGTAACTCAGCTCCGGTGGGCCAGAGAACACGGCGCATGCGGTGTGTTCAAGCGAGGGGTCGAGCATGGCAAACGAGCCAGTGACCCTTACTTTTTCCCGATCTATGAAGAGGCCAGTGCTCTAGACCTACCCATCTGCATCCACACGGGGAATGGCAACCCGTCAGAGGGTAGGATCGGTCATGGCGATGGGCTTGGAGGGGTCCCCGTGATGGACGCTTTCCACGCGTTGGTCCTCTACAATATCCCTCAGCAATTCCCAACGTTGCGTTTCGGTTTTCTCGAGGCAGGATCGACCTGGCTGCCCTATGTTATAGATCGGTTGGCCGCTGAGAAAGCTAGGCGTTCCTGGATACGGAAGTTCCAGCTTGGTGCCAGTTTGATCCGTGACAATCGTTTCTTCATCGCGATAGACCCCATCGAAGACATCTCGCATATTTTGGAATTCGGCACCGAAGACAACCTGATGATCGGCAGCGATTACACGCACTTCGACACGTCTGCGCAGCCAGATGCGCTACAGCAAGTGCACCAATGGGTCGACCAAGGACGCATCAGTGACGTGGTTGCCCGCAAAATCCTGGAGCACAATCCTATGGCGTTCTACGGTTTCTAATCGAGTTACAACTGGCAGCGATGTGCCGAGCTTGTCGATGGCGCGCAGACAGCGGTTGCACTAACCAACGTGCTCGTGGGTGGATGAGCAACACGTAGGGCACTGGGTCGCTATGCAGGCTGTGGCAGGGAGAAACTAGGAACCATCACCCGTTACCGCTCCAGGCTGTCAGTGCGTGATACCAACGTTCTGATGCGAGTGGGCACGGATATCGAACGCCTCGCACGTGGTCAGGCAACCACCAGGGCGGAGCTAACGATCCAGGTGCTGAACCCAGTCATCAACGAACTCGTGGCGCTGTTCGCCGAGGTCGATGTCATCGAGGACCCCCATGCTCGGAGCCGCGTGTGGGCTACCAAAGCGGACGCAATCGTGGAGACCTACGCGTTGCCCGGTAAGTAATAGAATCGCTGGACAGCCTCTGGACAGCCTACGGAAAGCCAAGCTCCTTGGCTTTCGCGAAGTCCTGCGCTGCTTCTGTCGATTTACCGATGGCCTGGTACCCAACACCCAACTGAGCTTGGGTGAGCCGTTCGGAAGTCGGGTTTCTGTATCCGTTAGGCAACAGCCGCGTACCTCCGCTCGAGGTGTGGCTGCGTCATGTCGCGGACATTCTACGCATGGCCTTGCCTTGGTCGAGCGGCTCAGGCGGGTCCGACGAAGACCTCGTCTCCCTCGATGCGGACGGTGTACACGGGCAGCGGGACCATGGCCGGCGGCTGGGTAACCTCGCCGGTCCGTACCTTGAACCGACTGCCGTGACAATCGCACTCAATTTCCTCGAATTGGTCGATCTCGGAGCCCACCAAGTCGCAGAAATCGTCGGTGCAGATGTTGCTGAATGCGATAACGTCGCCACCTAGCTCCGTGAGCAGGATCTGCTCGCCCTGCGTCTCCACCAGCTTGAGCGTGCCGGGAACGACCTCGCTTCGCTGGGCCACCTTTTCAAAACCCTCCATGGGTGTTGCCTCCTGGGTGCTTCGGTATGGCGCCTGGGGTCGAGCGCGCCGAAGCGCACTATACCGCAAGGCGCTCTGCTGACGGCAATGGGTTAGTCGCCGCAGGGACAAAAAGAATATCGGTTATCTACCGCATGGAACAAACGATACATTAGCGGCCGAGCCTAGGTGATCGCGGATTGCGAATCGTTCGCGCACCTAAAGCACACATGGAGAGGGTGGCCTGCCGCCAACCGGTAGTTATCGGATAGTTATCGCGATAACCCGGCTCGCGTCCCTGGGGAAGGTTGCTCCCAGGGGGCAACTGATGCCCAACGGGCCGATCAGGCTGGCCGCCACGGAAAAGGCGAAGGACATTTAGCAGTCCACGGCCACGGAGAAATGGTGGTGGAGCCGAGGGCATTTGAACCCCTGACCCCCTGCTTGTAAAGCCCAGTGCCTCTAATCCTCAATGGGGTTAAGGCTCCCTGACACATAGCGTGAATGTGATCCGGTCCTGAAGGGCCATCCTGCCCAAAGCAGTTACGGTATCCAAATTAGACCGACGGCGTGTGCCCCAGTTCACCCTAACTGCTGTCAAAAGTGGTGGTGTCCCTTAGTCAGACTCAGGCACTATTTCCCAAAAATCAGCATATGCTGATATTGGACCCTCTGGGAAAGTCCACCCTTCAGGGGGATCATCGTCTATATCTCCAGATCTCAAAAGCTTATTGTATGCATCATAGAATTCCTCGTTCGTCATACCGACATGCTTCTCAAACGCTGCCCAAAAACCGAGGTCATAGTAATCCTGAGGTATGTCGATCCAGACTGTTTTCCATGACGTCAAATAAGCGAGGTATGGGACAGCCATTAGAGCAGCGTCACAACCTGTCCATGTACTACGTTCCTCTTCAATCACAGTCATTGACCAATCTGCAGTACAACCGCCCCGCATCTCATCCTCCGGCAGCGTTCCTCTAACCATTTTTCGTGCGTTCTTGTAAGCCTTGGCAGTTGCTACATCTCCAATTGAAACATTTACATCGGTTGTGCTGGCGTCGACATCGTTTTCGTAGGGTTCTCCTTCCACAAATGAAAGATTTTGCCAGTTAGATTTGTACCACGCATTCTGGAACGCGACTGCAGCTCCCTCTATCCACCAAGGTGGAGCTTGTACAGTACTTTCTGGACTCTCGCTATTAAAATATGTGTGTGACAGTCCTCGCTCTAAGCTATGAACTACTTGGTAATGGTGAAAGTATTCATGGGCATAATGAAGGGCCAGTTTCGCGTAATTTGTAGCGGTTGGAGGGCCTGGTTCCTTCCGATAGGCATATATCTTCGCCAAACTCTCTAGGCAGATACCGTACGGATTGGTCATCGAAGTTCTGCGACCTCCCGGATCAGAACCTGAAAGACACGATAAATACTTATTCAATTCCTCAATTGTCCAGAGCACCCCAGATTTATATTGAATCTCTTCAAGTCGATCAAAGAGTGGCTTCGCATCTTCCTCTGTTCCGGTTGGGTCAAACACGAGGTAAATATAATTTGAGTACCCTCCCAATACGCCGTTTAAACTATTCTGGATCTCTAAGAACCGCTCTTTGTAACCCGGATCCAGATTTACTCCACCGACAAACTCCTGGTTTACCTCTGTCACGGTCCCTGTCCTGGGCACGTTATAA
>Ga0315338_1001861_pt1 | contig 23622 bp, 43 predicted proteins | sample ASW8metaG_FD_204518 | JGI IMG/M metagenome (GOLD analysis project Ga0315338, IMG submission 204518) | Ammonia-oxidizing marine archaeal communities from Monterey Bay, California, United States - ASW #8 | ecosystem: Environmental > Aquatic > Marine > Coastal | place: USA: California | collected... | reverse complement strand
AAAAGTTGAAGATATGAGAAATTGGACTTTTAACAAAATTGAAAATTCTGATGATGATAGAGATTCTATTGTTAAAGAGTTTGTTTCTAAATTTGGTAAGTCAAATTTAGAAGTTTATAAAACTGCTGAAGCTGAAATTTTAGATTAACAATGGAGAAAAAAATGACTACATCAAATGAAATAATAAATACTGAAGAAAAAATTAAATCTTTAGAAATTTACATTAATGATAATGTTAATAAAAATTTACAAGGCGAAGAATTAACTAAACTTGTAAATGCTGAAGAATCCAGAATCTTTAGTGATGACAGATTGAAAGAGTTAAAAGTTAAAAAAGAAAAAGAAGAAAATTTAACTTTTCTTATTGGAAACTTCAATAGAGGAATAAAATTACTTAAAAGAACAAGAAACTTTGAACACATCACTTACAATTATATTAATGGATTTTACCCTGAAATGATTAAAGTAAATTATTATGGTAAAGTTATAGAATTAACTTTTATGAATGATATATTTTACATTGATCTTAAAGATCATTGTGGAAGCATTTCATTTAATCCATTTTTAAAAGATCAAGTTGAAGATAAATATAAAGTGGCTCAATAACGAGCCACTTAACAATGGAGAATAATATGAATTATTTTAGTACAAGAACAGTTATTGATATTTTTGATTGGTCAGGCAATAAAGTTCATAATGCTTATGTTTACACTTATCAATGTGGAAAAAGAATATTTGAAAAAAAATATGATAACCACAATCAAGCAATTAAAGATTTTCCTAAAGCAGAAATATTTTATGACTCTGCTAATAGTGGAAAATCTGAACCAAAATTTTAGGAGAATAATATGACAATAGAAATTAGACCAATGACAGAAGAAGAAAAAAAGGAACATCTTTTAGAGATTCCTCAATTCATAATAGATTTAGCAAACGAACCAGATGTAAAAATTAAACCTATTAAAACAAATACAATAAAAGATCATGTGTTTACACCAGTAAAAAGAAAAAGAAAAAGAACAGATGTACATTTGGAAATTAAAGAATCAATTTCTAACTTTATTAATGAGAATAAGGTTAAGAAAGTTGCTTTTATAAAAGCAATAACAGAACTAAATACTCACACTACTCATTGGATAGTAAAAAGAACTATTAGAAAATTGTTTAAACAAAGATTTATTGCAATAGACAAGACTTATAAAACTAAACCTTTTGTAATTAAAGGTCATTATTGGAGAGCAATATGATTATAAAAAAACCTTTTAAAAGAATTAAAAAATTTACCGAATACTTTAATGGCAAGACAAAAGATTTATTCAAGATATGGTTTCTTGATAATACAACAGAAGTTAGAGATAGTGATAATAAGGTCGTTATGTCTAGCAAAATAATAGAGAGTAAATAATGGATAATATTAAAGACTCAATAATTATTAATGAAGACGAAACAGAATCTACAATGGTGTGGGATTTTGAATAAATATAAATATGAGAGGGGCAATGCCCCTCTTTTAAATAATGGAGAGTAAATAATGGAAAGTAGCACAGTAGCTTTTGAATTTGAAAACGACATTAAGATTGTCTGGAATGAATCAGCAACTTTTAATGTTTTTAATGATGGCAAGGAAGTGAATGTCTTTACCGACTATTCTTGCAAAACTATGGAACAAGCAAAGCAATCGGCTGAAGAATGGCTTGATGAACAATTAAGGGAGGAGAAAATAAATGAGTAAAATGAGTGAAGCACATTTAGATGAACAAGAAAATCCAACTTGGGGTAATAAAGTTAATTATGCAAATCCTGTTTTTCAAAAAAGACATTTTGAATTTATTGCAAAAAGTTTTAAAGATTATTTAAGTAAATGTGATAAAGTAGAGGGTGATTCTGAAAGATATGAAGATGAACCACCTACACAAGTTATGAAATATCTTGCTTCTACTTTAAAACAAATAAGTCCAAAATTTAATGAAGAAATGTTTTTAAAAAAAGCTGGGATTAAAAATGATGATAAATAAAAGTTATTTTGCTGATAATCATTTGGCTATGTATGAAACCATTGTAAAATTTTTATGTAAATGCAAACAAGAAAAGAACTTGGAAATGTTTGTTATGTTTAATCTTAAAAGAAAAAAACTTTTGAGGAGATTATGAAATATTTAATATATTTAAGTTTAATTTTTTTAGTTAGTTGTTCTTCTTATGCTCCACTTGTTGATAGTAGAGGAAAATCATCAGCTAATTTAGATTCATCAATGGATAGATACCATGATGATTTGGAGACTTGTAGGGCTATTGCAAATGATAATACTAATGCTTTTGTTAATGGCTCTAAAGTTGCCTATAATAAGATGCGATGGAGAGTGTTATGGTTATCTCCAGAGCTAAAAACCAAGAAAAATATAGTAAATAAATGTATGGAGGGTAGAGGTTATTCTATTTTAAATTAGTCAAATTTACTATATAAACAAATAAAGAAATGGAGAAAATATGTCTTATTTAGATTATCAAGATTCAAAATATTTTGAAATAAAATTAGATTCCGTTAGGGAGTCTATTGCTAATGCAGAAGTAGGAAAAGGTATTGTCAATATTAAGGGCAAGAATTATTCTACAGTTGGATTACGATTATCCAAACTACGAGAACATTTTGGTTGTAGTGTTTCCATTGTTAATAAAATAATTGAGAATACAGATGAAAAAGTTTGTATTGAATGTCAAATATATTTATTAACTTCAAATGGTAAAGTGTTAGTGTCTAATGGTTTTGCTGAAAAACAAAGATCATTAAATTTTATAACCAAAACAGCTTGTGTAGAGTTTTGTCAAACAACAGCAATGGGTCGTGCTTGTGCCGGATTAGGTATAATTGGAGATCATAATGTTGCTTCGGCAGAAGAAATATTTGGTGCTAAAGATGAATCAGTTCCAGATAAAAAAATATAAAGGAGTAAATATGGCTGAAATTATTTACATGAAGACTGCTAAAAATGAACAGAAAGAAGAGGGAGATAAGCGACCTCATTATTCTAAAACATTTCAAGCAAAGAAAGATTTTACTATAAAAGCTGGAAACTTTTATAAAAATGCTATTTGGCTTAATGATGATGGACCAAATATTAAAATTGAAGAAAGTGATTTTGTTCCTAAAGATGAATAAAAATTATAAAACATTAGTAAAAAAATATTGGGGATATGCCGATCAAGATATCCCCTTATGCTTCTACTGTGGAAATGATTTTGCAGTAGATTGGCATCATATAGAATCTAGAAAAATGGGAGGTAATAAAAAAAAAATTTAATTTCCAATCTTATAGCTTTATGTAGAGATTGTCATGAATTGGCACATAAACATAAGATAAGTAAAAAACAATTAAAAGACAAATTAATGGAGAAAATAAATGATCATAAAAACAGTTAAAACTTTGTATGGTAATTTAATATCAGTACAAGGAAAGTATGTTCAAAAAGCCTTAAAAAATAAATTAGATTTATGGTTAATCTATGAGGATCAAAGCATGATTGTGGCAAACTCACAATTAGAAAAACCAATTAAGACAATTCAAGTACCAGATAAATTTACAAAGAAAATGAATACTTTGTATTACTATCAATGGAAACCAATAGATGAAAAACAAGGAGATTTATTAGTATGAATAAAATGGCATTATTAACTGACAAAGAAGTTGGCGATAAATATAATATAAGTTTTCACAAACTTAAAAGAATGAGGAAGCAAGGTGTGGGAATACCTTATGTTAAATTAAATAGACGAGTTCGTTATATGATAAAGGATATAGAAAGATATATTGATGATAATATAAAAAATATGATTGATAAAAAAACATTTAATAAATTTGATTTACTTCCTTTTAGTGCAAGTAGAATTAACTCTTGGATTGAAGATAAAAGTAGCTTTGTATTACATTATTTATATAAATATGACTTTGCTCCTAGTTGTGCAATGGTTAGAGGTAGTGCAATTGAATATGGATTGTCTTTATTTTTTAAAACAAAAGAAATTAATAATCCTATAAATTGTATAGCAAAAGCATTTCAATATTATGATGAGCAAGTTTCATTCTCTTTAGAAAGTGATGAAGAAAAAATAAAACAAAGAGATATGATAAAGCCAATAACTGAATTATTATTTCCTAAAATAACACAAACAAATCTTTCATTTACTGATTATCAAATGAAAATAGAAACGAATATTTTAGGCGTTCCTTTTATTGGTTATACAGATTTTACCTTTGAAAATGAGGAAGAAATAACTGTGATAGATGTTAAGACTACGACTAAATTTCAAATGAGAGATAGTCATGTTTTACAACAAGCAATTTATAAAAAAGCATTGGAAGAAAAATATAATAAAAAAGTAGATGTAAAATTATTATATTGCACTCCTAAAAAATGTGATTTTATAGAGTTTGATGTTGATGATCCTATTCATTTACAAACAGTAGAATTAAATCTTAAAAATTGTTCTAATGTATTGGGAAAATGTAAATCTCCTCAAGATGCTAGTCTAGATTTAATTCCAGACTTAAATGATTGGCGGTGGAAATATGCTAGTCAAGATAAGTTAGATGCTAGAAAAAAAGTTTGGGGAGTATAAGAGTTGGGTGCGAGGAAAGTCTTTGGAGGTAAGTTATAGTATCTTAAAGTTTAGATTGGCTCCTCTAACATCCTAATTCTTTTGGCTAATCTAGACATCTATAATAAAAAGGGGGTACAAAATACCCCCTTTGCTTTAAAACCCTCTCTACGAGCTTAAAATCATTGTTTTTGAATAGATTTTACACAACCAATAGGTATGATATTCCGATCACCATAATAACCATCATTTGAATAGCTTGAAAAGGTATATAAATATTTTTTATCTTTTTTTAATATATAGGCGAAACTTGTAATCATTGCTGTTTTCATTTTATTAAATTCATCAAAGCTAACGATTGTAGAATCGCCTACAATATCTTCCCATAAAATTTTATGAAAATAATAATCTTTACCATCAATGGTAAGTTTATCAGTATTTACTTTTTTTACTTTTCTTCTTTGAGACATAAATTTTCTTTTTCTTTTTACTCAAAGATTTTGAAGTTTTATATCTCATTAATGTAAAATCCACTGATGAATACCCATCGTTATTAATACAATAATAACAATTTGAATCCATAGCTTCATTTCAAAAAAAGAATTTATCCAATCTTTAATCATTTTGCGACTCCTTTTGTTTTTTCAAAAGTTCTAAGAGCTCCCATACCAAGTAAAGACATTACAAGTGGCATCAAAGTTCCCATATCTAACTCTGGTAAGTTTATCACTTCGTAATGAAATATGCCAAGAAAAAATAAAATAAATTTTGATAAAACAAACTCCCAAAAAATCGCTAAAGCACAAGACATACCAATCATTGGTCGCCATGATCTTTGCATAAAACCCGAAAGCCCACCAGCTTTTGATTGAGCATCTGCCAAATTAATTGACATTTGTTTTTCTTTTAATCGTGCTTCTATTTTCTTTAATTGTATTTTGGCTTGGTTTCGTTCATCTTCACTTGTGAAAACTTCATCAACAATATTACCTATTGATTCAACTGTCTTACCACCAAATAAATTCATTAAACCCATTTAACCCTCTCCTACTATTCTACCATCTTCTATTTGTTGTTCAGATATTCTTTTCATTTTTTGTTTTAAATCTTCCTCTTTATATTTTTTTCTATTATCATGTATCTCTTGTATTTCTTCTGGTGTAGTAATCCTTTTTCTATGTTTTCTCAAGTCAACTTTTTCATCTGTTCCGCTAGTCTGCTCGCCCTCGCTGGTGTGTGTTTTTTCGCCCATAACGAATCTTCCATTTCAAATCCAGCAGAAGTATAATCTTTATTTCGTAATGCTTCAAACATTTTTACAAATTTAGCTGTTTTTGGCTTTCCTAATTGGAAACACATATGAGCAATAATTTCAATGGCTTCTTCGTGTATGTCTAATCCCTCACATAAACTTTTAGCATCTTGAACACATATTGTTACATCATAATTAAATATTTTTTCTAAAACTTTATGATCATATTTTTTATCTTTAATAAAATGCTCATGAGGTTTAACTAAATGTCCATATCCTATTGTGGCAAAACCTAGATGATCTTTATACACAGTATCACGATAACCTTCTTCTTCTCTTAAATGATCTTTTAATTTTTCTATATTCAAATTGTTCCTCCATACGATTGATTTAATATATTATTTTCTTCTTGTTTTTTTAATTCATATTTAACTTTAGCAAGATAAACTGCTAAATCTAATGCTTCCTCAATAGCATTTTCTATTGCCTGTATTGGATTCATTTCAGCTTTATCTATTGTATTTTTATATTTAATAATTCCTTGATTTGACCTGTCAGCCATTTGTTTAATTAAACCACTAACTATCTTGTCCTTTGTCATATTTCTCCTTTAGTTCTATCATAGAAATAAAATTGTGTCCTTGAATATGCCCATCAGCCAATAGTAATTGAGATATTCCGTAAGACCAACCATTAGCATTGTTTATAGCATAACTTTCAATATGACCAAAGTCCATAGCTGTACCTACATTCACAATTTTAACATAATTACCTCTGCCTAGTTTTGATGCTCTCCATGATCGTTCCCTATGACTATGACCAAATACTATATCATGTGTTGCAGAGTTAGATATTTGACTTGCTTCCGCCATTTTTCCACCTATTTCTCGCCCCATTTCATTTAATGGTACATGAACAAAGGCAACTCCTTTAATAAAGAAAAAATCTCCATATTCAGAAATACCCCAACCTCTTAATCGCCATAAGTTTTCATATTGCTGGGAGAAAGCACCAACAACTTCTTTGTGTTCGTTTTCATAACGATATAATCGTAGTTCGTGATTACCTAAACAATAATGTTTATGGCATTGATGATCGCCTATTCCTTTATGTAATAAATCTAATGCTTCTTTTGTAATTTGTATGTCTGCTGATATAGGTGGTTTAGCTCCCCCTTTAACTGTATGATTTTTGTCAAAAGTATTAACTGAATCAAAAGAACAGAAATCTCCAATGCACACAATATAATCTGGTTTGTAATTATTAATTTGTTTTCCTATCCAATAAAATCTATCAATATTTTCATCTGGGGAAACATGGGCATCTGGAATAACAAATACTTTTGATGGAGAAGAAAATGAAGTTTGTTGTGCTGGTATTCTTATAATGGGTTTTTTATATTCTTCAATAATGACTTGAGGTTTTACTTCTTTGTATCTATGCCATTCAATAGTCCAATGGGAACTACCTAATGCTAACTTTTCTATTTTATCTATTTTTCTTTGTAAAGTTGTTCTAGGAATATTTAATAAATCTTCAACTATTTTTTTAGCACCTTTAGGATTATTTAAACCTCCTTTGCCAATGGGTGGATAACCTTTATCCAATGCTTCATGAATTTTTTCTTGAACGAGTTTTAATTCGTCCCATTCTTTATCGTCCATAAAGAATATATATCTAAATTACTGATAATTTGGTATTAAAAAATAAGATTACGAAAAGCGATCAGAACATTTGCAAAAACTGCGAAACCAATACTCCAGAGAACAAAGTTAAGTTTTTTTATTTCTTTTTCTATATGTGCTAAATGATTTTTTTCTATATTATTAATCTTGTCATAAATATGAACAAGATGTTCTTTTGTTGTACTAGGATTGAGTTTGCTCATAACTAGCACCAGAAGTTTTTAATAATTTAGAACAATATAAAGACATATTAATATTCCTTGCATTTAAATCTGTGTTTAAATCTCTTACTAATTGATCTCTTATTAAAATGCAAGATTCTTCTGTTTTAAATTCCATTGGTACTCTGCATTGTTGAAAGCATAAAGGATTGTCAGGCGATAAAGCCATTCCTATAAAACAAATTGTTGCAACAATAGTCCACATATTTATCTTTTACCTTGTTTGTTATATTTTTTCCATGATTTTAATTTGTGTTTATTTTTTGGCTTGGAACGAGTTGAATTTCCTATGGAAGTTCTTTTTCTAACTTTTGTAAATGAATCAGCGAGAGTTTTGATAAACCTCATTAATCGTTAGTTGCTTTGTTGCATTATACTGTTTTTGTTTTTCTTTTTTTTCTTACTTATTTGCTTAATGCTTTTTTCCAAGACATCAATTTTACCTTTCACATTTTCAATTTCAATAGAGAGGTTAAATGTTTGGTTTAAATTCCAAGCGGCAAGTCCAATCAAAGCAGATGCTATAATTCCAATTATCATTCTTTCCATTATTTTGAATCCCAACTAAAATGTTGTGTAACTGATACTGTCATAGAATTTTTAGTTTGATCCTTATCATCATTGGCTTTATCTATTGAGGACATTGTATTTGAAACCTTAACCGAAGTTTTATCTGGCGTCATGCCTAAAGAACAACCAGAAATCCAAACTACAACTAATGTTAAAACTAATAAAAAAAATATGACTTTCATTCTGAATACTTATCTTCAATAATTTTATATATTTTCATATTTCCCTCTGCATCTGGTCTTAATTCAGCTTTAACTAAACCACATTCATAACGAATAGTATTAACTCTATTATCTGACAAATTTCTTTCCGCTTCTCTTTTTGCTTTTAAGCATTTAGATAATCCGTCTGTCATCATATGTCCATCTAGTGAGCCATTAACAAACATGCACAAAGAAAAAACCATTTCAATTACCATTTTTATTATCCCTTACTTTATCTTTCAATTTCTCAACATCAGTTGCTAATTTTAACAATTGGTCTTTTAAGAAATCAATATTCACTTTATTATGCATACCACCCTCAAGCTGTTCTGTATGTTTTTCTACTTGACCAGCTAAATGTTCCAACAACATATATTGCTCATTATCGGCTGGGAGTTGACCCATTTCCCCTCTTGGCCATTTAATGCGAAATTCAGTATTTTTTTCTAAATCTTTTTCAGTTAATATTAAAGCTGTTTCAACTTGTGTCAACCGAGAAATAATTCCAAAGTATGCCCAGACTGCTGTTGCTGTTATGGCAATTAAACCTAAAAGATTTTTAAGAGGTAAACCAATTTCTGTTTTGTCACTAAAAGAGGGCATTTATGCACCACAAGAATCACAATTATCATCACAGATACAATCATCACAGCCACATTCTGGACAAGGTTTTATCTTGCTGTACATGGTACTCCCTCTGATGATACAAATGGGTGTTCTGCAAATGCCATGAAAATATAAGTTCCTCCATCAGCATTGGTAGAACCAGCAGTTGCTCTAATTTTCCATCCATTAGATACAAAATCTCCTCTATCTGAATCTCCTTCAGCGTTAGATATATTAGGATTTAGTTGATGAGAAATTTGATTATAAACACTCCTTTTATTATCAAATATAGACCAATTAGCTGTGCTATCTGTTCGTTTGTATATAAGCATTGCGGGTTTAAATCCTAAATAGATAAATGGCCCATCCGCATTTCCGTTTCCTGTGTAGCTGCCAAACTTGGAGTAGCCTTGTATTTCTGTCCAAATATAAGCTATATGTCCGTCTGCATCTTTATTGGCATCATTACTATCATTAATTGTAAACACACTTGATGTTGGGGCAGTATCATTCCAATAACCAGAACCATCATATGTAGCAGCAGTTGAATCTAACTGTAGTATATCTGTTGCAGGTGCTGCTGTATTTTTATGATGATAAACAAGCCAACTTGCTGATATTTCCCTATTTCTAACAATCATCAGATGAGGAACTGCTCCTAGTCCGTGTGCCATAGTTCCTGCCGCACCTGTTCCTGTATAGTCAACTATGGAAAAACCAGCAGTTGTATTAACTTGATAACCACCTGCAGGATTATTTCCACTTTCAGTATTAGTTGTTCTTGTTCCACCATTAGCTTTCCATTGCCAACCTACATAGGTTTCACCACTTGCATTTGTAGAGCCATCAGATGTTTCAAGAGTAAATCCATCTGTATCAAAAGTGTCTATATAAGCAAATGATTCATCAGCTCCTGTATCGTTAGAAGAAAGAGCTAATCCACCACCTCTAGTGGAATCAATTAATTGATGTACAGAGGTAGAACTTCTTTCTTTAATCCATACTAAATCTGGTTGTAAATCTGAGTTACCATCATTTGTTAATGCTCTACTATCTGAAGCATTACCACTATAAAGTAATGTCTGAAAATGTGCTGAAGGGTCATCTATTGTTGTATAAGCCATTATCCATACTCCGCTAGGTTCTTGGTGCATAATGCATAAAACCCGCTTGGTACCGCATATTCAAAGTTTCCATATCCAGCACCATCAGAATTACCACTTGATATAGAAAAAGGTGGATTACCAAAGTTATATTCTAAAATATCCCCATCTCCCGTTCCGAGAGCAGCAACAGGGGTTATAAAATTACCAGATGTGTATTCACCAGAAAAATCTTTTGATTCATTACTATTTGCGGCAGGGTCTCCACTACCAAACCATGTTCCCGCTTTACCAAACCAAATTTTACCATTATCAGCATCAACAGCTATATTTATAATATCTCCATCTGCAACTGAAACACTCGTTATACTTTCAGTACCCCCATTATGTCTTAAATCGTTTGAGCCACCCGCACTATTTGTTATTAATGAAGTTGCTTTAATATTAGCATCATTTGAACCAACAGCACTGTCATTACTTAATTGAAGAATATTAGAATCTAAATTTATTCCTATTTCCCCTCTATCTACACATTTAATTTCCCAATACCATTTACCATTTGCGAAACCCATAGTACCCGCACTTGCTTGGTCATTAGCCCCACTATTTGTGTGTTTTGTATTTCCTTCTGATAAAGCTACACTAGCACTTGCTTGTAAAGGATTTAAAGTAGCAAAATTATTTGTAGGTGTATCTGTTGTTTGGTCGGTTGCAGCTAGATTAGATTCTGTTAAGTCTGTCCCACCAAAGGCATCATTTCCTAAATTTGCACTATCCTTAAAGTCTAAATAAAATCCATTCGTACCAGCAGTTAATCCTGAAACATCTATTGGTTTCCATATTCCACTATCCTCATCCGTTTCACCGAAATTACTCACAGCTAATTGTGCATCATTAATAAATACACAATCTGCAAGATAGCCATCCCAATAAGCAGTAGCACCATATGCGGCTCTGCCAACATACATAGGATAGGAACTGTCACTCATTAAAGTGTTTGTATCGTCTGAAAAATAAGTTGCAGTGTTAAGAGAGGTTTCTAGAACGCCATTAATATAAATTTTAAATTTATTAGCATCTGTACCTTGACCAGTATCTACTGCTAAACATAAATGATACCACGCAGAGCAATCCCTAAATTTTCTATCTGTTCTTAAATGAAGGGTTGTTGAACCACTATCTTTTTGAAAAATTCTTAATACATCAACGGGGTCAGCCTCAAGACTGATTTCTGTTCTATTATCAGCACCATCACCTGCGGCGAAAATAACCCCCCAAGCACCTAGATTTCCCCTTTTAAACCAGCAACTAAAAGTCCATTTATCAGGATTTCCACTACTACCGGGCGTAATAGACATAGAGGCACTGTCATCATCATTAAACCGACAAGAATTATCTATGTCATATCCTGTATCTGCTAAAGTGTTTGCTGGTAAAATAGGAAATACCATTTGTTATTCCTTGATTGGAAATTCGCCTAATGGTCTTGAAGTAACTCCGTCTGTTTCTGTATAAGCAAATAAAGTAGCTAAAGCATCTACATCACTCGCACCATCTATCTGGTCTTGCATTGAATTACATTTAGTTCTGATACTTGCTCTCCAAGTTTTCCAACCAGCATTAAGTGTTGATCCTGTTTCTTTTGCTCTAATAACCATCCAATCGCTGTTTTGTAATAATCCAGCACATTGTCTATCTATCATTTCTTTTTTATTTGTTTTTAATCCTTTGATAACTTGAATGGGGTCTAGTTCAACACCATCTTTATCTGTTGCATTTCTATCTTCTATTGCTTTTGCTGTTGCACTTCCATAACTTGCAGTAACAACTCCATCAGCGAATGATAAAGTTTCATTTGTATTGATATACCAAGCCTCATCTCTTTTATTGGAAGTATCATAGACAACTTCATATAGTCCTATTGCTTCTTTTTCTTCTTTAGACCATAAGGAATAAATCTTTGTTGAATAACGAATATTATTAACAACTAATTTTCTTGGATTATTAAATGTTTTGGCTATTACTCCATCTTCAATTATTGCATACATATTTTAACTTTCACTCAAATTCATTGATCTGCCAATTTCTTGCCATATTGCACCATTGTATCTGAATACATGAAGATCAGTTTTACCATTTGTTGCTGTCTCCGTTGGCTCTGTACTTGCCGCAAATTCAAAAACTGTGTTCCATCCTATGGAATGTGAGCCATCAAAATTTATTTCTAAACAAACAAAAGCACCTTCAACAGCATTACTTGGAGCAGAGAAAGTCGTATTTTCTGTTGTTAAATGATAAGCATTTGGTTTAGCTTGAACATCCCAAGCTACTGCATTTGATGATGAAGTAATTGCTTGTTGAGGAATATAAGCCAAGTCATTAAATTTAATTTTTCCTGTTCCATTGGTTGTTATATCTATATCGCCATTTGCTCCATCTGTAATTTCTATTGCTCCAGAATTCGTGCCACTATTAGTATTTAATAATAAATTTCCTGTTCCATTTGATGTTAAAGTTGATGTAGCTCCTGAATCACCAATAGTTACTTCATCAGCAACTAATTGTACATTTCCTGTTCCATTAGGAGTAAGAGCTATATGTCCATTTGCGGCATCAGTTATTTGTATCGTTCCTGAATTAGTTCCTTTGTTAGTATCTAAAATTAAATCGTGTGCGCCACTTGTTGTTAAAGTAGCATTAGCACCACCAGAGCCAATAACAGTTTCCCCAGAGCCTTTTGGTTTTAATTGTAAATCAACATTTGTTTCTCCACTAGCACCCAAGATTGGCCCATTACCTGTTGCTCCATTCGTTATTTCTAATTCGTTTACTGCTGAAGATGTTGTTTGAAATATAACCTGTTCATTATTGTTTTCGTCAGAAATATAATGAGCATCATCAATTATTATGTTGTTTGAATTTGTATCTAAATTACCACCAAGTTGAGGACTTGTATCATTAACAATATCAAAGGTAACTGAACTATCTGTCCAATCTACAGTATTAGCTGTTGAGTTAATTGTGCCAAGAGAAATATGTCCAGCACCATCATAAAGTTTTAAAATCCAACCTGTCGCACCAGCAGATGTATCAATCCATAAACTACCTTGTGCCAAACTTGCTGGAGCAGAACTCCCTATATGACTTGAATTTATTGCACCTAAAATATTATTTAATTCTGTACGAAAAGCTGAAAAACCTTGATTCGCTATACTTACATCTGAAACTTGACTCATATAAAATCCTTATAACATTTTTAACTTGATGATTTCAACCCATAACCTTGACTTACATAATCAAATGTTCTGTTGATACCACTTCCGCTTGAATTTGTAAATGCAATAGAAAAACCTGTCGCACTTTTTGAACTAATTGTATAAATATCTCCTGTCGCCATATTTTGTGCCGCAATACCTAATGCTGGGGAAGAATAAAAAGCATTGGTATAAGTAATAACCTTTGTGCTTGTGGTACTAGCAATATCATTTCCACTTTCTATTCTTTTTTCCATATCTACAGTAATAGAAATTCCACTTACATATCCTTTAACTTTATTATTTTTATTAGATAATTTTAATCTAAATTTAAAATATCTTCCCTTATAAGTTGTGGTAGCATTAATATTAAAAAAATTAGTACAATCGCCTAAACTAGAAGTAGAACTTGCTACTTGTAAATGTTGATTTGCATTAGTTGGATCATTACCATCAAAAGGTGCTGGGGCATCATCAAAACTTGTGTATCCTCTACCTGAATCAAATAAATCATATGGATCTTCAATTTGATCTATGGTTAAATTTTTAGTAAATGAAACATCAAATATTCCAGATAAACTTAAAGTAGAATTTAGAGTATAAAAACCCTCATTGTCAATATTAGCAGTAGCATAAGTTGGATTAGAAGTTGTATCTATTCCGCCTAATTCAAAATCTCCTGTTGCACTATCAAAATTACCAACAGTATCATCAAAATCTGTGATCGTATCTAATACTATAGAATTAGTTCCAGATGCATCAGTTAAAGCTACATCACTATCAAAAGTTCCTAAAGTTATATCTTCTGTTAAAGTTTGAATATTATAATAAGATTGTAAACCAGATATATTAGAATAAATTATTGTTTCATTATTTGATTCATTTCCTAATTTATCAACAGCTTTAATTAAAAATGCACCTGTTTTTGCATTAGTTGTTTTTGTTGTTCCACTTGTTCTAGGTACTTGTAACCAGTTATTTGATTTATTCCATTGACCACCACTTGTTACATTTTGATAACGAATTTCATAATAAGATACATCAAGATCAGCAACAGCATCCCAATTTAATTGCATTTGATTTGATCCTTGCATATTAATTGAAAAATTATTTACATCTGCTGGTGGCTCGGTTGCACCAACAATTAATCTACTTGCAGAAGTATAACTTGAACTGACTCCAAATCCATTAATAGATTTAACTCTTACATTATAAGTTTTATCATCAATAACATTTAACATTTCATATTTTAACTGTGTTCCTTTTGCTATTATTTTATAATCTGATTCTGTACTTAATTTAGTTTCTATTTGATAATATTGAGTAAATTTATCTGGACTTGCTCCAACAGTAATATTTAATCTCGTTAAAGCAGTTCCCTCATTATATAAAATCAATTCATCTGTTAAAGTTACACTTGCTGGGGGAGAAACACTAAAGGGATTGGGTAAAGTTGTATCTGGTATTGTTGCTACTGCTGTTTGTGTTCCAAAAGTATAATACGAATCTTGATGTTCTGATAAAGTTAAACTTGCTGTCATATCACTTCCAATAGACATACCTTGAACTCTAAAAGGTTTTGCAGAAAAACCTGTAGTAGCATGAGTTATATTTACTATATCGCCTATTGATAATTCTAAAGCATTACCATCAGCTTTTAAAGAAACATCTAAACTTGACCTTGATCTCCGTAAAATAATTTCTGCCATTTCTCTTGCTTGATAAGGATTAGTTATTGTAGGAAAATCAAATCGTCCTTCTAAAACTATACCACCATCAGCAGTTTTCATATTTGCGTGTTGATCTGCACTTGCTTCAGCAGAATCATCTATAGGTGGATATTGAACTTCGTCAGATTGATAATTTTTATTGGGATTAATAAAAGCTACCAATACTCTATTGTATCGTGAATTTTTACTTTTACTTGATACACTAATACCACCAATAATATTATCCTCTGTTAAAGTAATAGAAGCACTACCTGTTGTTTCAACTAAAACTTTATAATCACCAGAAGTATAATTTAAAATTCCTCTACATCCTGTTAAAAAAGTTTTAACATTTTCTATTGCTTTTCTTGAAGTATCTATAACAGCATGACTATCCATTAAATCTATTTCATCAGCACCAGAATAAGGAGTTATGTTTACATCACAAACATCACCAGCAGTTTGCCAATCTGCAAAATTGCTATCAAAATATCCATCAGCAATAGACATACCATAAGTTGTATTTCGCAAATAATCTAATAATTGATAAATTGGATTATCTGAATATTCCCAAGTTGAAGAAGTATTTTGTCTATGAGAACCAGAGCCACCTGTAATAGAGCCATCTAAATTAGGATTATATATTTTTTTTCCTTTAACTAATGCATGAACTTGTGGAATGCCACCAAAGGCATCACTATTCCATTTAAACTTTAAACTAATATAAGCTAAACCTCTTAATCTATGATTGCTTGTCCATGAAGTTAAAGCACCAACTAATGTGTCATATGTTTGACTATCAGAACCATAATGCGGTCTTACTGTTATTAAACTTTCTGCTGATGAATCTGGATCATTTGGATCAGCTTTATAAAAATTAGTATCGTCAGCATGAACTGTTCTTTCTGTGTTATCTGCTAAATCACCAGACCAAGTAATAACATTGTCATTAACATAAATAGAAGTTATATCGTCTATTTCTCCCTCTCCTAAAACTAAAATCATATATAAATATTGATTATCAGTTCCTGATGTTTCCATAAAAACTAAATTACCACCTACTTTTCTTGTTCCGTAAATTATTGGTATGCCACTATTAGAAGATTTTTTATTTAATAAAACTCCTTTAGCAGTATTATCTAATTCGCCAAAATCTGGTATATCTGGTATTGGTATAATCCAAGAAATAATATCTTCAACAATATCAACAAAAATATCTACAATATCTGTAACAGTATCTACAACCCAATCAATAGGATTCCAACCGCCCATTAGCTTAACCTCCAATTAGCACCCATGTTTTCAAAACCTAATTTTTCAAAAAGTTTATCAGCATCAAGTTTTGAAGTTATGGATAATAAAATAGGATCGTTTTCTGCAACTTTTTTTATCATATCAATCAACTGTTTCATTAATTGATAATTTCTATATTTTTTTACAATATAAATTAATTGAATAATAATAACTCCTTGTTTGCTAAACCAATATTCAGATTTATTAAACATACATACTCCTATTAATTGACCATCATCTAAATTTTTTATACAAATTACTTTTCCTTTTTCAAGTAATGTTAATATATAATTATTTAATTTATTATCATCAACTTTTGGAAAATTACATCTTTCCAAATCATTTTTTTTATATTCCTTTAAAAGATAAGCTATATCTTTCAAATCTTTTTTATCTGCTTGATAAAAATGACAACTAGACATCAGCTTTCCCCCATCTTAAATCTAAAACATTTAAAGCGGCAAATTCCATTCCTTTATCGCCACTAAAAAATCGTTGTTGTGAATTATCGGAAGTTGTTCTTCCACTTTCTTTATCAAATGTTGCCCAATGTGAGGTTACATTAATAATTACATTTGCTGTATCAGTTGTATCAACAATTTTATATTCATCTATTGTTCCATAAAATAATAAAAATGGATCAGATATTAAAGCATTAGAACTGTCTAATAATCCTCTATAAATTTTAACTTCTTTTCCTATAACATTTTCTCCTAAAACTACTGCTGAATATGTTTGATCTACTGCTGATAATTGTATTGCTAAAGAATTTTTTGTTGGTTGATTGGTTTCACTTACTCCTGTGATAGATCGTAAATGACCAGAAGCAGTATAGGTAACAGAACTACCAGATACACTAGAGGTTAAAGGAAACCCACAATTAGTTAAATAAATTGGAGTAGCAAATCCTAAATGAACTAAAAAAACAGGATTAATATTTCCTGTTGCTAATTCTGTTTTGACAGCACTTGCTAATCCCCTTGCCATTATATCGCCTCAATAACATCAAACTCATAATTAAATAAAAGATTACCAGAACTATCAATAGAACCTGTTTCAAATTCTTGTAAATCGCTAGTTAAATGAACAGTAAAAGGAACTGAATCATAAGTGACAGCACCATTATTAGCTAAAGCAGTTGTTAATGGTGGCTCTATTGTGACAGTACAAGCATTACTAGAACTTGTGGCATCAGCAACAACCATATAAACTTTACTATGCGAATTAAACTTTATAAAATCACCAGCTTTTAATCTTCCAGCACCATCACCAGCAAAACCATCAATAGCAATAGTTGTATCAGCAACAGCATGAACTCCATCTACTAAAAGTGAACCTGTTTCATTACCTAAAGCATTAAGATAGCTTGGAAAGGTAACTGTAAAATTTTCTTTTTGTGATCGTTGTTTAATCATAAAAGCCATAGTTGGTGCAAAATCTGCTCTCGTCATAGGTGGATATTTAATTGTAAAAGACCATCGTTGACCTTGAACTTGTCGTCTAAATGTTTTGCCACTATCAGTTTCACTTACTAAAGTCTTTTGATTGCTCTTAACATTGATAGCTGTAAAATCTGTATTAGGTAATGCACCACTCATATAATTGCCGCCCTTCCTTTTTCATTAACAGCACTATTAATCATATTAACTATGACACCTCTACTATTAACTAATAATTCATTAAACCCTCTTGCATCAACTGTATTAATATTAAAATTAACTGTAGTTGATCCACCACCTAATTGATTATTAGGAATAATACTACCAGCCGAATTAGGAACAAATAATTCTGGACCAGCTTCCCCAACAATACTTGGTTGATTAACAGGTGGTCGTCCACCTTTTTCAAATGCACCTATTTTCTTAACTAAATTCATACCAAAACCAATAGTTGCTCCAGCCGCCATTACACCAAAAGGCCAACCCCCAAAATTTTTAAATGCCCTGAGTGCCGCTGTATAAACACTTATCATTGCATCTCTTAAAGCACTATTTTTCCATAATTCAACTGCTTTACCCATTGCCCATTGTACAGCTTGACCAATTAATGCTTCTGTAATCATACGAGTAACAGTTCTAGCAAAATCTTCAAAATTCATTTTTCCTGTAGTAACAAAATCAGTAAGCATTTTAGTTAAGCTATTGAAAGTTTTTCCACCTATTTCTTCAAACTTTTCAAATATATCTGTATCCATAGCATTAGCAAATCCCTCTTTGAAAGAGCCAAATCTAGTTTGAACATTTTCTGTTTCTACTACAACATCTTTCATTATATCTCTTATGCTATTCCATTTAGTAAATGTTTCTTGTAAAATGGGTGGTACTTGTTCCATAGATTTTGCCATAATTTCTGTTGCACTAATATGTTTTACAATCTCTTTGTTATTATGAGATAACATTTCGGTATTTAAACCCATTGATACAGATGCCTTTTGCCATTCAGAACGAGTATCGCCAATACTTGTTGATAAGAAATCGTATGTGTTTGCTATTTCTTCTGCTTTAACATTTAATGTTTCAAAATCTTTATGAAAACTTCTGAAAGGTATAGGTTCCCAAGGTATGTCATTTAATTCTTTATTTAGATTTGCAATTTCACCCTTAAGTTTATTTATCTGCTCATCAAATGCTTGATTGGAAGCATTTATTAAATTTTGACCTATAATTTGATTATTTTCATCTGCAAAACCTTGGTGTAATTCTTTTAAAGATTTTGTTGTGTTTTCATCAATTTCTTTTGTTATAGATTTTAAATTTTTTTCAAGTTCTTTAATTTGATCTGATTTAAGTTTAATAGTATCTTTAATTTCTTTTCTTCTAAAAGCATTATCCATTCCATCTGATGTTTCACCAAGCAAAGTATTGACAAGAGCAAGTGAAGTTCCCATTGCGGCAAGTCCAACACCTATTGATGCCCAACCTTTTGGTCCAGCCATTGATTGAGCAAACATTAATCTTTTTCCAAGAACAAAAGAAGCAGTTGCCGCCGCATAAATCCATTTAGCAAGTTTTAAGGCAATTAATCCTTTAGCCGCTATTAAGAAAGCATCTGAATGTTTAGCAACAAACTTCATAGCTTCACCTGTTTTAACAACTGCTTCTGCTAATCCTTTTCCAATAGTTATTGCAATTTCATCTAAAGTTTTTTTATTTTCTTCTAAAAATTTATTAAGATCGCCAAATTGTTTTTTAAGTTCTGGAAAGAAACCAGCTTCCAATATTGTTCTTTTAAAATTAAATATTTTATCGCCAATCATTGAGAGAGTTCCCTCAAATGTTTGTGCTAGAGCATCTGTTGCTCCATCAAATTTACCACCAGCACCAAATACTCTTTCAAATGCTTCTACTGTTTCCTCTATTGATACTTTTGCACCAGCTTTGAAACCAAGCATGGCTTTAACACCTCTATCTCTAAATAAATCAGCCGCACTAATACCAGCAGACAATGATCGTTGTATTTGTTCTGCTGTTGTTTTAAAATCAAGTCCTGTAACAGCCGCCACATTACCTGTAATTTTCATTATGTGAGCCAATTCTTCTGCATCTTTACTGACAACAGCTAAAACACCAGCACCTTTTTGAATTTCTTGAAGTGAAAAAGGAACTTTAGAGGCAAATTTAGCCATTTCATCAAATGCTTTTGCTCCTTCTTCTGCTGTACCAAATAAAAATTTTAAACGAACTTGTAATCCCTCTATTTCTTTTCCTGTATTAATAAGAGATTTAATAACTAATCCAGCACCTAAACCAACAAAAGCATTACGAAGATTAAAGACAGATTTTTTTACACTATCAAGATTGCTACGAACTCCTTTGAGAGCTTGTTTGGACTTATCCTTTGCAATGATGTCAATATTTACTTTTTTTGTAGCCATTATCTTCTTTTCATTTGAGCAATTCTATTTTGCCTTTCTTGTTCTTCTTTTTTAAGACCAAAATAAGCAATCCACATATTAAACTCACTAACCGACATTTGCAAGATTTCACTTACTGTCTTATGTAAAGTTTCGGCTAAAGCAAAGATTGAATAAACCTCTGTATTATTTTTTATTTTTTTTTAAGTGTGTCTATTGAATCATCAGTATTCATAATAGCTGTCGCAACTCTTGCTATAACATCTGTATCAGCTTTTAATTTGAAAGGCATTTTATGTTCTAATGTGAACATTTTATCGCCATCTTTATTTAATGATTTGGTAATTATAACATCAATAAGAACATTGAGATCACTTTCATTTGCTCCTTTGAATATTTTTGCTTTTTCTAGCATATTAAATGGTTTTGAATAAATGGCTTTGTTGCCTACTAATCCCCATTCTTCTACTTCTATAATTTTTGTTTCAAGGGAATCAAAATGTGATTTGACTCCCTCAAAAAAGTCTATTTTTTCAGCCATAGATTATACTGTTGTTCTAGTTAGAACTCCTGTTCCTTGTGCTGTGAAAGATGATTTGATTGTATCATCTAAAGTTACTGAATGGGATTCTCCTGTAACTAAAGCTGTTCCAGACCAATAGTAATCACCTGACTCTGATCCTTCTGGATATAGTTTTAAGGCAACTGAACTACCAACTGCTAAAGCTAATTGTCCACTTGAATCTGTTTCGTCAAAATGTGTTTCAACACTTGCAGACCAACTTGTTCTACCAGCCAAATATTGTCTAGCTGTTGATCCTAAATTTGAATTCTCAATTACATCGCCTGTAGTGTCAAGTGAAAACCCTGAAACACTACCGACAGCATTTGAGCCTAGTTTAACTGTACCACTTTGTCCTGTATGGTTAGCCATATCTTACTCCTCTGTTTTTGGTTTTGGTTTAGTTTCTGGTTTCGGTTGAGGCATAGTTTTGCCTTTCACTTTCCACCCTTGCTTAACAAGATTTTCAACTTCAGAAGAAAAAACTTCTTTTTCTGTGTTATTATCTTTTGATACTATTACAACTCTGTTTATTCCCATAAAATTACCTTCTTGTTATTGTTTAAGTAACCTTTTTTTTTAAGTTAGTCAAAATATATTTAATTAATTATGCTGTTCCTCTTACAAATTGGTATAAAACTCTAACAACTAATCTAATACCACCATGTGGAAAAAGTACTCCCTCATCAGTATTAGCTTCAACTATTTGAGTATCTAAAGCATTGCCATTTCTTGTTATATCATTATCCAATGTTTCTTCTATAACCTCTATTAATTGATTTCTTAATGTATCTATATTTGATGTTGTTCCTTTTACAAATCCAACAATTATAAAATCTATACTCCCTTGCCTTTTTCCTGTTCCAACAGCACCCATTGTACTTGGCTCTCTAGATTCATCTCCACTTTGAACATAGCAACAAGGGAATTGTGCATTACTTAATTCTTCTGGTTCAAATGGCTCTCTCGTTATTTTTTTTAATTCAATAGGACTAGATACAGCATCTAATTTAGTAATAATATCACTAGCTATATCTTCTCGTTCACTCATTTTACACCTATTGTTTTAAAGAATATATCTCTTATCTTATTTTCATCTTTTCTGCCAATAGCAAAAAAAGGTCTAACAATTTTTGTTTTACCAGCACCAAAGAAATCGTGATATGATGCTTTTTTATTTTCTGATTGTCTTCTAAAAAATAAAGTAGATTTATTTCTGTCTGCTTTCCAAGTTAATGATCTAAACATTTGTCCTGTATCTGTTAAATCTACAAAAGAAATTTGTCTCCCTCTTTTACTTCTATCTTCTTTAGTGCTTGGAGCATAACTTTGAAAAGTACCACCATCTGGTGTTTTACCTTTTTGTGTTTTATCAGTTATTTGTTTTACTCCATAAGCTGAAACTTTATTTAAGGCAGTTTTAATATCTTTAGGAATAGTTCTTTGTAATTTTTTTAAATATTTTGAAACTTGAATTGTATTTGCTTTAATCTTAACATCTGCGACCATTATCTTACTAGGCGATTAGTATGCATAGTTTCTTTTTCGCTATCAGATATTGTGCCTCCTCCATCTTCATCATATTCCACACCATCTTTTAAAACTTGTTGAAATTCCTCATTGTATCTATCTTTGTAAAAATCTATTTGAACTTGAAAAGAATCCTTTTCAGTATCGTTTCGCCATTTCGTTAATTGTGGAAATATATAATAAGCCAATGTTTTATAAACAACTGCATAAATCCATTGACTATCAGTTAATTTACTATCTGTCATTTCAACAGATGTAACTTTTGTAATGTCTTTATATCTAACTTGATGTCTGTATCTTTCCCACCATTCAGCTCTTATTTGTCTTAATACATCATTTTCAGCTAATTGTAATTGATCGCCAAAGTCAGTAATACCAAAACCTAAAATATCTGGTTGTATTTTTTGCAAATGACTATTTGCTACTGCGAATTGGGAAGTAGCCATTATTTTTTACCTTTTTTCTTTTTAGGTTTATCTTCTACTAAACTATATCCTCTAAATTTCCACATATCTTGATTTTTTTCCCAATCAACTTTTCTGCGTTTAATTATTTTATCGCCTTTTTTTAATTCAATAATTTTATCGTCCATAAATCCACTCGTTGTTATATTATTATCTATTACCATAAAGTAAAAGAGGGGAATTAATCCCCTCTTAAATTAAATTAATTACAGAAGTGATGAGTCCATCATTAACTCAACACCATAAGTGTCGTGTAATTCACCAACTCCATAAACTGCTGTTGCCACCAACTCATCTGCTCTTAAAGAAGCATCTCGTTGTGTTTCAATCTTCAAGTCTTGCATCATAGCAAGTCCTAAAGCATCTCTGTGAAATAAAGCACCTTTATAATCACCAGTTGTACCTGTATTAGAAATGTTTGAAGATTCATAAACAGGAACACCAGCTACTCTACCTACATATCCAGTACTCATTGCTTCATTAGCAACATCACTTGGATTAGGATTAGCAAAAGTATTAGTAATTGCACCTTTTAAATCATAAGCAATATAAGGATGTACTACACAAGCTAAATCCTGTGTTGGAACTCCTAAATTTCTTAATTCTGCAGTTGCTTCAAATAGTTTTGCCGCAGAAAAAGCAACATCTGCTCCACCTACGATTTTACTAAAGCCATCAAATAATGCGATTAAATCTACATCAATTTTTTTTGCGATTGCTTCA
>Ga0315338_1001860_pt1 | contig 23625 bp, 27 predicted proteins | sample ASW8metaG_FD_204518 | JGI IMG/M metagenome (GOLD analysis project Ga0315338, IMG submission 204518) | Ammonia-oxidizing marine archaeal communities from Monterey Bay, California, United States - ASW #8 | ecosystem: Environmental > Aquatic > Marine > Coastal | place: USA: California | collected... | reverse complement strand
GGGGCGCGATTTGCCCGTGCCCGAGGGCCGGACCTTTCACAGCCAGTGGCAAACCCTGCGTCGATCCAGGCGCTGGAGCTAGCCGGTTGGTCTCGAGGGAGGCGATTCTGGGGCGGCTGCGGCGCGGCCTTGGCCGTGAGACAGACACGGCCGCTTACGCAGAAGTCGAGCGCCGCCTGGCCACGCCGACCGCCAACCTGATTCCGCAGCGGGGCCGGCCACGCGCTGCCGAGCGCATCGAGCGCTTCATCGAAATGGCCGAGGTCGCACAGTGTACCCTCGCCCACATCGAGAACGCGGCCGCGTTGCCGGCGGCGGTGGCCGAGTGGCTTGGTGGGCACAACCTGGCGTCTACGCTGGTCATGGCCGCCGATCCGGCGCTTGATCGCGCGCCGTGGGCGGCCGCCCAGCCGCTGTTGTCGATCCGCCGCGGCGCGCCGATGGAGGCCGACGCCGTCAGTCTCAATCGGGCGCTGGCCGGGATCGCCGAGACTGGAACGTTGATGCTGGCCTCCGGCCCCGACGCGCCGACCAGCCTTAGTTTCCTGCCCGAGAATCACATCGTGGTCGTCGATGCCGCCGCTATCGTCGGCGGCTACGAGGAGGCGTTCGCGCGCCTCCGCGCGGCGCACGGGGCACAGGACGGGGCGACTCTGCCGCGCGCCGTCAATCTCATCACGGGGCCCTCGCGCACCGGCGACATCGCGCTTAAGATCGAGCTGGGCGCACATGGCCCTCGGCGGTTGCATATCGTGATTGTGGACAGAGGTTTAGAGGCCGACGATGGCGCCGCGCCGACCTAACCGGCCGCGGCCCACGGCGACCACGTCGGGCGCCGCGGATCGCGCCCTGTTCAGCCGCGCCATGCGCGACGTCCGCCCGCTGCGCGGCGGTGCACCGGAAACGCCCGTCCCGGACGGCGCGGAGTTTCCAACGCCTCGGGCGCTGGTCGCTGACGACGGCGTGGGTATGCCACCCCTGCCACTCCCTCTGCCGTTGTCGCCACCGTTTTCTTCGGGAGCGCGTACGCGCGCCGCGCCGTATTCCAGCATCGACGCCGGGCTCGACAAGCGCACCGCCCAACGGCTCAAGCGCGGCAAGCTGCCGATCGAGGCGCGTCTCGACCTGCACGGCCACACCCAACTCCGGGCCCATCGTGCGCTCTACACCTTCCTCGACTCGGCCGTCGCCGCCGGAATGCGGTGCGTGCTAGTGGTCACGGGCAAGGGGTCGGCGTTGCGACACGAGGAAGCCGAGTCGCCGTGGACGGTGTCGAGCGGCGTCCTGCGCGAGGCAGTGCCGCGCTGGCTGGAGGAGCCGGCGAACCGGGCGCGCATCATCGCCTTTTATCCCGCCCAAGCCCGCGACGGCGGCGGCGGCGCGCTCTACCTGCTGTTGCGACGCCAGCGCGTGAAGGGGGCGGCGGAGACCGGCTCGTGACGCCGTTCGGCGCGGCCATTCGCCAGTTACGCGCCGCTCACCGCCTTTCGCTCAAACGCATGGCGAGCGATCTCCAGCTGTCGCCGGCCTATCTCTCGGCTCTTGAACACGGCCATCGGGGCCGACCCTCGGCCGCGCTGGTGATCCAAATTTGCAGCTATTTCAATATTATATGGGACGAGGCCGACGATCTTGAGCGCCTGGCGGCGATCTCGCATCCTCGCGTCGTGGTCCGCACCGCCGGTCTTTCGCCGCGCGCCACTGAGCTCGCCAACCGTCTGGCGGCGGGCATCGGTGAGCTCTCAGAGTGTGAGCTCGAGGGACTGCTCGGCCTGCTGGACGCGGCCGCGTCGCCGCGCGAGCGCTGACGAGCACGGCCATTGGGAGGTACAGCATTGAAAGGCGTCGCCGGCGCTCTCACTTGAGATACCAGCGGTATGAAATGACCAGCGAAGCACAGACAGGTTCGGCGCAGGCGGCCCTGGGCAAGCCCGAACTGCGCGGCCGCGCCGGCCGCACCGCCGTCCACCGCCTCCCCGAGCGGGGATAGGAGATCGCTCCCGCGAGCGGTGTCCGATCCTTCGAGACGCAGCCCTTCGGGCCGCTCCTCAGGATGAGGGAAACGACGGAGAAGCGCGCCGTCTCGAAGCATGAGTTGGGCGGAATAGCGCGCCCTACAGGATGAAGCGAGAGAGGTCAGTGTCCTTGGCGAGGTCGGCGACGCGCTCGCGGACGTAGGGCGCGTCGATCTTGATGTGGGCGCCGGCCTGATCGGAGGCGCTGAAGCTGATTTCCTCTAACAAGCGCTCCATGATCGTGTGCAGGCGGCGCGCGCCGATGTTCTCGACGCTTTTGTTGACCTCGGCGGCGAGATCGGCGATCTGCTCGATCGCGTCGTCGGTGAATTCGAGCGTGACCCCCTCGGTCGCCATTAGCGCCGTGTATTGGATAATCAGGTTTGCCTCGGGCTCGGTCAGGATGCGCTTGAAGTCATCGCGGTCCAACGCCTTGAGCTCGACGCGAATCGGCAGCCGTCCCTGCAACTCGGGCAACAGGTCCGAGGGTTTGGCGAGGTGGAAGGCGCCCGAGGCGATGAACAGGATATGGTCGGTCTTGACCGCGCCGTGCTTGGTCGCGACCGTGGTGCCCTCGATTAGCGGCAAAAGGTCGCGCTGAACGCCCTCGCGGCTGACATCGGTGCCGACCCGTTCCGAGCGCGCCGTGATCTTGTCGATCTCGTCGAGGAAGACGATTCCGTCCTGCTCCACCATGTCGATCGCCGTGCGCACTGTTTTGTCGGGGTCGAGCAGACGGTCGCTCTCTTCGGCAAGCAGCACCTCGTAGGACTCGGAGACTGACATGCGGCGCGGCTTGCTGCGCTGCCCGAACGCTTTGCCGAGCATTTCGTTGAGGTTGATCATCCCCATCTGGCCGCCTGGCATCCCGGGGATATCCATGGTCGGCATGCCGGCGGCGGCGCTCTCCTGCACGTCGACCTCGATCTCCTTGTCGTCGAGCTCGCCCTCGCGCAGCATCTTGCGGAACTTGGCTCGAGTCTCGCTGCTCGACTGTTCGCCGACCAGCGCATCCAGTACCCGCGCCTCGGCCGCAACCTCCGCCTTGGCGTTGACCTCGGCGCGACTGCGCTCCTTGACCATGCTGATAGCGAGTTCGATGAGGTCGCGGATGATCTGTTCGACGTCGCGCCCAACGTAGCCGACCTCGGTGAACTTGGTAGCCTCGACCTTGAGGAAGGGGGCTTGCGCGAGCCGCGCCAGCCGCCGGGATATCTCGGTCTTGCCGACGCCGGTGGGCCCGATCATCAGGATGTTCTTGGGCAGAACCTCATCGCGCAGCTCTTCAGGCAGCTGCTGACGCCGCCAGCGGTTGCGCAGGGCGATGGCGACGGCGCGTTTGGCGTCGCCTTGGCCGATGATGAAGCGGTCGAGCTCGGACACGATCTCGCGCGGGCTGAAGGCGGTCATCGGGTGCTCAGGCTCTCCACGACGACGGTCTCGTTGGTGTAGACGCAGATGTTGGCCGTGATCGCCATCGCCCGCCGCGCCACCGCCTCGGCGTCGAGGTCGTCGCGCTCGATAAGCGCCCGCGCGGCGGCGAGGGCATAATTTCCACCCGAACCGATGCCGATCACGCCGTCCTCGGGCTCTAGCACATCACCGGTGCCGCTTAGCACCAGGCTGGTGTCGCGATCGGCTACCGCCATCATCGCTTCCAGCCGCCGCAGATAGCGATCGGTACGCCAGTCCTTGGCCAGTTCGACCGCCGCGCGCGTGAGCTGTCCAGCATGTTGCTCCAGTTTGCTCTCCAACCGCTCAAACAGCGTGAAGGCATCGGCCGTCGCTCCGGCGAAGCCCGCGATCACCGTGCCGTCGGCGAGCCGCCGCACCTTGCGCGCGTTCGACTTGATGATGGTGGCGCCGAGCGAGACCTGGCCATCGCCCGCGACCACCACCGTCGGGCCCTTGCGAACCGCGAGAATAGTCGTGCCATGCCACACGGGGATGTCCGATGCCGTCATGGATGCCGCCGTTGGGTGATGAGCGCGCCCGCACGGTCCTCGGCGCGGGCGCTGGCGCTCGGGTTGACCCCCAGGATGTGGTGATTTTCCGGCATCGGTCAAGACCGCACACGTCGGGGCGTGGCCAGCCGAGCGGTGGCTTGCGTCTATTCCGCGGAATGGGGCAGCGAGAAATGGCGGTGAGCGGCGGTGCGGGCGACGATGGGTCTCGGATGGGGCTGGCAGCTGCAGGACGATCGGAGCCTGGGCCGCGGGTTTGACGTTTCCGCAGTTCGCGCTGCTGAGCTACTTTACCCAGGCGCCCGACCGTTCCCGCACCATAACCGGCATCGCCCGCGTGCTGCGCGCCAATCAGCCCAAGATCACCAAGCGCATTCGCCAGCTGGTCGAGCGGGGGTATCTGCATGTCCAACCCGGCGGGACCGACCCGCGGGTTAAGCGGCTCACCACCACCCCAGCGGGCCGTGTTGCTTTCCGCGCCGCCGGCGTACGCTCGAGATCAAGCGTGTTTTCGCCAATTGGGACACCGACGACGTGGAGCGCCTGAACACCCATCTGTTCCGACTCAAGACGTGGCTGGACCAAAACCGGAGCGACCATCGATCTGCCGTTGAACCGCCTCCGGCCGACGACCTTTGAGAGACCGCCAGTTCCTGCTACAAGGCGGAATGGCGGCGACCCCGAACAAGGCGGTGAAGCTCGCGACTGGGCGTGGTGCGCGCATCGAGCGCACGACCACCGAGACTTCGGTCGTGGTGTCGGTCGATCTCGACGGCACCGGCAGCCACCAGATCGCCACCGGCATCGGCTTTCTTGACCACATGTTGGAGCAGCTTTCGCGCCACAGCCTGATCGATCTTGAGGTGCAGGCGGAGGGCGACCTGCACATCGATTTTCACCACACCAACGAGGACGTGGGACTAGCGGTGGGTTCGGCGGTTAGCGACGCCTTGGGCGACCGCGCCGGAATCAGCCGGTATGGCGCCGCCCTGGCGCCGATGGACGAGGCGCTAACTCGGGTCACTCTCGATGCGTCCAACCGGCCCTATCTGGTGTGGAAGGTGAATTTGGGAGCGGCCAAGCTAGGCGAAATGGACACTGAGCTGTTCAAGGAATGGTTCCAGGCCTTCGCCCAGTCGGCGGGCCTTACCCTGCACGTCGAGAACTTGTACGGCGAGAACAGCCACCACATCGTCGAATCGTGCTTCAAGGGCTTGGCGCGGGCGCTGCGCCAGGCAGTGGAGATAGACCCCCGCCGCGCGGGGGCCGTGCCCTCGACCAAGGGCGTGCTCCGCCGCAGCTGATTCGAGGCGGCCGTGATGCGCATATACACCGTTCACGAGCGTCCGCGCCTCGGGCCCGACGGCGACGAACTCACCTTCGTCAAGGAGGGCTTCGCTTGGGGTGCCTTTCTGGCGCCGCCGGTGTGGGCGATCCACCATAGACTCTGGACCGTTCTGGCCCTGGTGGTGGTGGTTTCTGCGCTGCTTTGGCTGGCGGCGAGCGCGCTGAACTTGGGCGGGGCCGTCACGGCATCGGTAGTGGTCGCGCTACAACTGTTGTTAGGCTGCCACGCCAACGACCTGCGCCGGTTGGTCCTGGCGCGCTGCGATTTTCGCCGTGTCGCCTCGGTGGCGGCCGAGAATGTGCCCGCCGCCGAGGCGCGATTCCTGACGGCGGCGCCGGTCGCCCGCCATCAGGAGCCAGCCTATGAGCCGGTCATCGGGTATCCTTAGCCGCTGGGCTTGACGTTGGGACGCCTGACGGAGGAGATTCGGTGCCTTCACGGCCCGCCGTGCCCCGACCACACCGACGTGAGACATGAGTATCGCCATTGTCGACTACGGCTCGGGCAACCTGCGTTCGGCGGCGAAAGCCTTCGAGCGCGTCGTTCATGAGAGTGGCCAGGCGCGCACGGTCGCGGTGACGGCCGAGCCAGAGGTTGTCGCCAGTGCCGATCACGTGGTGCTGCCGGGGGTGGGCGCTTTCGCCGATTGCCGCGCCGGCATCGATGCTATCCTCGGCATGGCGGCGGCGCTGGAAGAGGTTGTGGCGGACCGGGGTCGGCCGTTTCTGGGCATTTGCGTGGGCATGCAGCTGATGGCGAGCACCGGCCTTGAGAACGGGCGTCATCGGGGCTTTGGTTGGATCGATGGCGAGGTGGACCGGCTATGGTCGACCGCCGCTTGCCTCGGCGAGGCCACCGGCGTTGAGGACAAAGAGGAGAGCGCCGCGTGCCGGGCGCTCGGCGGCCGGCTGCCCCACATGGGCTGGAACCAACTGGTGCTCGACCAGCCTTTGCATCCGGTTCTAGCGGGTATAGCAGGCGGCGACCACGCCTATTTTGTCCATTCCTTTGGCTTTCGCTGCGCCGATCCCGGGCATGTTCTGGCTCACGCCGAGTATGGGGGCTCGATCACCGCCGCGATCGGGCGCGACAATATGGTGGGCACCCAGTTTCACCCCGAAAAAAGCCAAGCGACCGGGCTCCGCCTGATCGCGAACTTTCTGCGTTGGCGGCCATGACGCAGCAATCGAGCGTCGAGCAGATCACCACGTTCAAGGATGCCGACCTCGAGGATCTGTGTCAGGCCACTGTTGAGGCGATTATCGACGGCCTCGGCTTCGAATGGTTGAAATCGCCGGGCCGCGCCGCGCTCGAACGATATTGGAGCGGGGTTTTGCTCGTGCCAGAGCGACGGCTGTTCGTGGCCCGGCTGGACGGCACTATCGTCGGCACCGCTCAATTGATCCTACCGACGCGCTCCAACGAAGCCGGCGCTTTTGATGTCACGCTGACAGGGTTCTTCATTCGCCCCTGGGCACGCGGCCACGGCCTGGCCCGTCGGCTCCTGACCGAAGTCGAGAATGCCGCTCCCAAGCCGGGTATCAAACAGATCAGCCTGGTTGTGCGGGCGACCCAGGAGGCGGCGATCCGGCTTTATGAATCGGCCGGCTACGTGCGCTGGGGGGCCAAACCGAAATATGCCCGAGTCGGGCGCGGGTACATCGCCGGCTACTACTACGTTAAGGATCTGGAGGGCGCACGCCGTGGCAAGGGTGCGCGCGTTCAGACTGCTCATGCCCAGACCGCTCGGGCCAAGCCTGCTGGGGCCAAGCCGGCTCGGGCCAAGCCCCATCCTGCCGGTTCGTAGCCAAAATGTTGATTTACCCTGCGATTGATCTTAAGGGCGGGGCCTGCGTGCGTCTGCTGCGCGGCGACATGGCGACGGCCACCGTCCACAACCTTGATCCGGCCGATCAGGCGCGCCGTTTTCAGGAGTTGGGCTTCCGCTGGCTGCATCTCGTCGATCTCGATGGGGCGGCGGCCGGCCGAGCCGTCAATGACGAGGCCGTCGCGGCGATCCTGGCGACCGTGTCTATGCCGGTACAGCTCGGCGGCGGCATCCGCGATATGGCGGCGATCGAGGGCTGGTTGGCGCGGGGCATATCGCGTGTCGTCCTGGGCACGGCGGCGGTGCGCGAGCCCGGCTTGGTGGTTGAGGCGTGTCGCGCGTTTCCCGGCCGCATCGTACTTGGCCTCGACGCCCGCGCGGGGCGCCTCGCGGTCGCCGGCTGGACCGAACAGTCGGAGATCGAGGCGATCGCCTTCGCCCAGCGTTTCGAGAGCGATGGGTTGGCCGCCATCGTCTATACCGATATTGCCCGCGACGGGGCGTTGAGCGGCCCCAATGTCGCGGCGACCCGGGTACTGGCCGCCGCCGTGTCGGTGCCGGTGATCGCCTCGGGAGGCGTTTCCAGCCTCGACGACCTGCGCGAGCTGGCGGCCGAGCGCATCGCCGGCGCGATCGTTGGCAAGGCGTTCTATACTGGGGCGATCAATCCCACAGCGGCCCTCGGATTGGAGGTTGAAGCGCTAGAGGTGGGGAATGCTTAAGGCCCGCATCATTCCCTGTCTCGACGTGAAGAACGGCCGCGTGGTCAAGGGCGTCAATTTCGTCAATCTGGTCGACGCCGGTGAGCCGGTCGCCCAGGCCAAGCTCTACGACGCGGAAGGGGCCGATGAGCTCTGCTTTCTCGACATCACGGCGAGTCATGAGAACCGCGAGACCATCTACGACGTGGTCGGACGCACCGCCGAGGCCTGCTTCATGCCGCTTACCGTCGGCGGCGGGGTGGCGACCATCGAGCACGTCCGTAAGCTCCTGCTGGCCGGGGCCGACAAAGTCTCCGTCAACACCGCCGCCGTCGCCGATCCCGATTTTGTCGCTGCGGCGGCCGCCAAGTTCGGCTCTCAGTGCATCGTCAGCGCGATCGACGCCAAGCAGGTGGCGCCGGCGCGCTGGGAGATATTCACCCATGGCGGCCGGCGCGCCACCGGGATCGACGCGGTCGATTTCGCCCGCCGCATGGTCGGGTGCGGCGCGGGCGAAATCCTGCTGACCTCGATGGACCGCGATGGCACCAAACAGGGTTTCGATCTGGCGCTCACCCGCGCCGTGGCCGACGCGGTGCCGGTGCCGGTCATCGCTTCGGGCGGCGCTGGCGTTGTCGAGCACCTGGCGGCGGCCGTCCGCGAGGGCCACGCCACCGCCGTCCTGGTCGCTTCGATTTTTCATTTCGGCGAGATCACGATCGCCGCCGCCAAGGCGGCGATGGCTGCCGCTGGCGTCCCGATGCGCCCGATCGCGGCGGAGTGAGGGTGACGATGGCCGACGACACTCTCGGCGTTGTCATCGAGCGGCTGTTCGCGGTGATCGAAAGCCGCCGAGACAGCGATCCGCGCCGGTCTTACACGGCCGAGCTGTTGGCGGAGCCCGAGGCGCGCATCGCCCAGAAGATCGGCGAGGAAGCGGTCGAGACGGTGATCGCCGCGCTGGGCCCTGAGCACGAGGCGGTGGCGCGGGAGAGCGCCGATCTTCTGTATCATCTCATGGTGTTGTGGGCGCGGCGTGGTCTCACACCGGCCGATATCGGCGTCGAGCTGGCGAGCCGCGAGGGCGTCTCGGGTCATGACGAAAAGGCTGGCCGATCACGCCCATCAGGCCCATCAAGGAAGCCGGAGGTGAAATGACCTACGATCCGGAGAATGTGTTCGCGAAAATTCTGCGCGGTGAGCTGCCATGTAACAAGGTCTACGAGGACGACCACGTGCTCGCGTTTCACGACATCGACCCGCAGGCCCCGGTCCATGTGCTGGTGATCCCTAAGGGCGATTATGTCTCGATGGACGATTTTAGCGCCACCGCGCCGACCGACATGGTGGCCGGGTTTTTCGCCGCCGTTGGCCGGGTCGCCCGCGAGCTTGGTGCAGAAAAGGACGGTTACCGCCTGCTCGCCAACCACGGCGCCGACGCCAACCAAGAGGTGCCGCACTTCCACGTTCACATCTTCGGTGGGCGCAACCTTGGCGCGATGCTCGCGCGTCGCTAGCGGACGGCGCCCGCGCCGCCCATAGGCCGCGTTTGCGTGGCAAACAGCTGGTCAGTCGACGGCCGCCTCGACCCGCCCGGAGCCTTTGGAGGGCTCTAGTGCTGGCAGCTGGCGGGCCTCCTCGATCGCGAACACGTCCATCGGCTCGTCACGGCCGCGAACCGTGAGTTGGTGGCGCGGGAAGGCGGAAAGATCGACCTCGGTCGAGACGACGAGTGGGCTGTGGAACTCCTTATTGCTGGTTTCCAGCCGGCTCGCGGTGTTGACCGCATCGCCGATCGCCATCACCGAGCGTGCTGCCGCTTAGCCCGTTTCACCGACGACGACCGCGCCGGTGGGAATGCCAATGCCGATCCGCGTCGGTTCGGGTAAACTGTCCTAGAGGTTGGTATTGATCTCGGCTAGCGATAGCGACATTTGGCGCGCCGCGCGAGCACGTGGCGCGCCAGCCGCGCGACGACGACCGCCACCAGTATCGCGGCCATGCCCCAATACGATGCGCGGACGGTGCCCAGCGCCCAGGCCAGGCCCTCGGCGCTGGGATAGTTGATCTCGGCCGCCACCGCCTCGGCCCACGCCGGTTGTTCGAGCAAGATCGCGACCTCGCGCAAGCCGGCGGCGACCCCGGCCAGAGAAAAGGCAGGCCACAACAGCGCAACGGTGAACAGCGACGGCGCCCAGCCGGCCGCGTACCAGGGCTTCAACTTGAGCCAGCAGTGCAGGCCGGCGCAGCCGTGAAACCACGCCAGCAGTAGGGCCGCGACGAGCCGAATACCCTCCATCGGATCGCTGATCCAGATGGCGATCAGCACCCACGCGTAGAGATCGTTCAGGTCGTACAACTCGTAGAGCCCGCGATTGCCGATCACGTGCAACGCCAGCAGCGGCGGGATCGCGAACCCGGCGATGTACTGCAGGGCCTCGCCCATCGGCATTCGTAAGGAGCGCCGGCGGAACAGGGCGTAGAGGACTAACCCGAGGTGGACGCTCAGCGCGCCATACAGCGCGAGGGTTCCGACCGGATTGCGCCAAACAGCCAGGAAGTAGTTCCGGCCCCACTCCATCGCGCCGAGCGAGATCAACCCCAGCGCGTGGTTGAGGAGATGGGTGGCGACGTAAATGAGGAGCACCACACCGCTCGTCAGTCTGGCGCGGGCGATCCAATCTAACCCGTGCGCGCCGCCGCCGCCGGCGGACGGCCGTGCCGCTGGCGTTGGCCGTGCCGCTGGCGTTGGCATGGGCGCGTGCGGGTCAGTCTGGATTGGCGTTGGTCAGTTGGGTTTCTCCTCGGCTAGCGCGGCGAGGTCGCGCTCGGGACGGGCGCCGAAATGGCTGATGATCTCGCCTGCGGCGCGGCTGGCCAGGCGGCCGCATTCGGGGAGACTCAGGCCGCAGGTATAGCCGTAGAGGAACCCGGCGGCATAGAGATCGCCCGCGCCGGTGGTGTCGATGACGCGCTCAACCGGCTCGGCATCGATGACGTGAACCTCGCCGTTGGCGACCACGATAGAGCCCTTTTCGCTGCGAGTCAGCGCCGCGATCTCGCAGTGGTCCGCGACCATCTGGAGGGCATCGTCGAGCCGCTCGACCTGATAGAGCGACAAGATCTCGCTTTCGTTGGCGAACAGGATATTGACATGCTCGTTCGTGAGTTCAAGGAACTCGGCGCGGTGGCGGTCGACACAAAAGGCGTCGGAGAGGCTGAGCGAGACCTTGCGTTCGGCCTCATGCGCGATCCGCATGGCCTTGCGAAAGGCTTCCTTGGCGCCCGGCGGATCCCACAGATAGCCTTCGAGATAGGTCACCTTGGCGGCCGCGATAGTAGCGGCGTCGACATCCTCGGGCCCGAGCCCGATGCAGGCGCCGAGATGGGTGGTCATGCTGCGCTGCGCGTCGGGGGTGACGTTGATCAGGCAGCGCGCAGTCGACGGCCCGTCGATCGCCATCGGAGTGTCGAAATCGACGCCGACGGCCTTCAGATCATGGGCGAAGACCTGCCCAAGCTTATCGGCGCGGACCTTGCCGATGTAGGCGCCGCGACCCCCAAACGAGGCCACGCCGACGATGGTGTTGGCGGCTGAGCCGCCGGAGATCTCGACGCCCGGCCCCATCGCGTCGTATATGCGATCGGCCTGCGCGGCATCGATCAGGGTCATCGCGCCCTTGACGATACCCTGGCCAACGAGGAAGTCATCGTCGGCATGCGACAGAACATCGACAATCGCGTTGCCGATGCCGACGACATCTAGTGGTCCGTTGGCCATGGTGTTCTCCGGGGTAGGCTTGGCGCCGGAGTATAGATGCTGGGCCGAGCTAAGGCTGTACAAAACCAGACCCCGCTTCCAGACTGGCGCGCCCACGCGCGAACCCTGGGGATTCTATGGGGTGATCATGAACGAACTGGTGCGGCTGACGGCGCGCGAGGCGGTCGCGCGACTGCGGCGGGCGGAGGTGAGCCCGCTTGAGCTGATCGACGCCGCCCTCGAACGAATTGCCGAAACCGAGCCGGCCGTCAATGCGATTCCCACCCCATGCGCCGATCGTGCTCGCTCCCATGCTGCCCGTCTGAACGCTGCACCGCCCACCGACCCGCCGCCCTGGTATCTCTACGGCTTGCCGATCGTCGTCAAGGACCTCGCCGATGTGGCCGGCGTCCGGACCACGTACGGCTCGCCGATCTATGCCGATCACGTGCCCGAGCGGTCCGATATCATGGTCGAGACGCTGGAGGCCAACGGCGCCATCGTGCTCGCCAAATCGGCGACGCCGGAGTTTGGGGCGGGGGCCAATACCTTCAACGAGGTCTTTGGCCGTACCCGCAACCCCTGGGACACTCGGATGACGCCGGGCGGCTCGTCGGGGGGCACCGCCGTGGCCCTAGCGACCGGCCAGATCTGGCTCGGCACGGGCAGCGATCTCGGCGGCTCGTTGCGGATTTCGGCGAGCTATTGCGGTGTGGTGGGCTTGCGGCCGACGCCAGGTCGGGTCGCGGCGGGGCCGCGCCAGTTGCCCTACAACCACCTGTCGGTGCACGGGCCGATGGCGCGCAACGTCGGCGATGTGGCGCTGATGCTGGACGCTCAGTGCGGCGGTCACGCACGTGATCCGCTGTCGTTGCCGAGGCCCCTGACCAGCTTTAGCGCGGCGGTGGCGGCGCCAGAGGTGCCTGCGCGGGTCGCTTACAGCGCCGATCTTGGTGTGGTTCCGGTCGACCCTGAGGTGGCGGCGATCTGCGCTGAGGCGGCCCGTACGTTCGCGGGCTTGGGGGCGCGGGTGACGCAAGCCTGCCCCGATTTGGACGACGCCGAGTTCATCTTTCAGACCTTGCGGGCGGCGCAATTCGCCGCGGAAAAAGCGTCGCTGTTGCGCGAGCATCGCGACCTCTTGAAGCCCGAAATCGTGTGGAACATCGAAAAAGGTCTGGCGATCGGGGCCGAGGAGATGGGCGACGCTGAACGCCGGCGCGGCGCGCTTTACCAGCGGGTTGTAAGTTTCTTCGCCGATCACGATCTGTTGGTCAGTCCGGCCGTAGTCATCGCCCCCTATGACGGCGCGCTGCGTTACGTCACCGAGGTCGGTGGCCGTACCTTTGACAACTATGTGAGCTGGCTCGCCCTGTCGTTCGCCATCACCGTGACCTCATGCCCCGCCATATCGGTGCCCTGCGGCTTCACCCAGGCCGGTCTTCCCGTCGGGCTTCAGTTGGTCGGGCCGCCCGGCGGCGATGCCGACGTATTGGCCGCCGCCGCCGCCTTCGAGGCCGCGCACGGCTTCGCCACCATGGTGCCAATCGATCCACGCGGCACCGCCGACCCCCCCGAGGCAGGATGATCTCCGCTTTCACCAAAGCCATAGCTCAGCTGCCCGAGCGCGAGTTCCGGCGCGCCCTCGGTATCAGTTTGGGGCTGAGCCTAGTGACGTTCGTCGTGCTTGCCGTGTTCACGTGGTGGTTGATGGGCAACGCTGGCCTACTCGATTGGCCCTGGCCGCTCAACTATGTGTTCGAGGCGGTGGGATGGGTTGTGTTCGCCACTCTGACGTGGTTCCTGTTTCCAGCCATCGTCTCGACCTTCGCCGCGTTTTTTCTTGAGGACGTAGCGAGCGCGGTTGAGCGCAAGCACTATCCGAACGATCCGCCTGGGCAGGACGTTCCGATCGGGCGCTCGCTGCTGGTCACGGTCAACTTCACGCTGGCGCTGGTGCTCGTGAATGTGGTCGGGCTGCTGCTCTACGTGCCGCTGATGTTCTTTCCAATCCTCAGCTTCATAATGTTCTATGTTCTGAACGGCTATCTTCTTGGCCGGGAGTATTTCGAGCTGGTCGCGTTGCGCCATCTCGACGATGAGGCGGCGCGGGAGATGCGTCGGCGGCACTCGCGCCGGATCGTCCTGGCGGGCGTCGTGATCGCCTTTCTGTTCACGATTCCGGTTGTTAACTTGTTGACGCCGCTGATCGCTGCGGCGGCCATGGTGCATGTGTTCAAGCGAATCTCGGTGCGGCCGGCGTGACGGCGCGAGACGAGATAGGGCAAGTAGGATCGACGGATAGGATTGGGCGATGTCGGATAGGAACAGCATAACTGCCGCTTTTCGGCCCGAGATTCATCGGCGTCGTGATCTGCCAGGGCCCCCGGTCAGCGGGGCCCAGCGCTACGGAACGGATGCCAAGACGCTCATCGTCGGGCGCGAGATCGACCTGAGCGGCGAGATCGCGGCCTGCGACAAGTTGGTGGTGGAGGGTCAGGTCGAGGCCGCCCTGAGCGACTGCCGACAGATCGAGATCGCCGCTGGTGGCTACTTCAAGGGCACCGCCGTAGTCGACGATGCGCGGATAAATGGCATCTTCGAGGGGACCCTCACGGTCCGCAACACCCTGGTCATTCAATCTTCGGGCGCGGTTGCCGGGGATATTCGCTACGGCGAGCTCGAAATCGAGCGCGGCGGGCGGATCGCCGGCTCGATTCATTCGTTGGACGATCCCGTCGGTGGCGGCGAGGCCGCCACCGTGGAGGAGCTCGGCGCCGCCCAGCGCGAGTGAGCTCCATGGGTCGAGCGGGCAGGGACTGATCGTGTGATTGCCCGGACGGCAGCGGTCATGGTGCTCTGCGCTGCCCTCGCCGCCTGCTCTGGGCGTCCCGTGGAGCCGTACCGTGTCGAAGTGCCGCCAGTGGCGGCCGTCGAAGAACGGGCGGCCGTGCCGGCCCCGCTGGTGCTATTTGACCTACCTGAACCTGACCCGGAGGCCCCTGCGTTCGAGGAGGCATATATCGCCTCGACGCCGGATCTGCGGCCGCCCGCCGGCATCGCTAGCGAACCTCGGCTGCTGCTCGGAATGACCCGCGACGAGGTGGCGGTGTGGCTCGGGCCGCCCAACCTGCGGCGCGAGGAGCCGCGGTCGGAGGTGTGGCAGTACGCGGCGGGGGGTTGCGTCCTGCACGTCTTCCTCTACGAGGCGGGATCGCCGCCCGAACGGCGCGTCAGCCACTATGAGATCGGCGGCCCCGACACCGCCGGATCGCCACCTGAACCGTGTTTTGAGACGCTCCTCCACCGCGACGAAGCAGCTCGGCTATAACGCGGCCGCTGCCCCTCAGGCGGCCGTCGGTTTGCCCTTGAAGGCGCAGAGGTCGGCGACGGTGCAGGTCGGGCAGTCGGGCTTGCGCGCCTTGCAGACATAGCGGCCGTGTAGGATGAGCCAGTGGTGGGCGTGCTGCCCATAGGCCGCCGGCACCGCTCGCAACAGGTTCTTTTCGACCTCGAGAGGCGTTTTACCCGGTCCCAGCCCGGTGCGGTTGGCGACCCGGAAGACGTGAGTGTCTACGGCCATGGTCGGCTCGCCGAAAGCCATGTTGAGGACTACGTTGGCGGTCTTGCGGCCGACCCCGGGAAGCTCTTCGAGCGCCGCTCGATCGTGCGGCACCGCGCCGCCGTAGCGCTCGGTCAGCATGTGGCTAAGGCCGATTACGTTCTTCGCCTTGGTGTTAAAAAGACCGATGGTCTTGATGAAATTACGCACCTGCGCCTCGCCCAGTGCGACCATCTTGGCCGGCGTATCGGCGGCGGCGAACAACGCGGGGGTCGCCTTGTTGACGCTGGCGTCGGTCGCTTGGGCGGACAGGACGACCGCCACCAACAGCGTGAACGGATTGAGATATTCCAGCTCGCCGCGCGGATCGGGGCGCGCCGCGCTGAGTCGGCGAAAGAATTCCTCGACGTTGTCCTTTTTCATGACGGCGAGACTAACGGCGCCCGACGGGGCGGAAAAGCGCATTTAGGCTCGGCGTTGGGGGTCGAACTCCGTAATCAGGCCAAGTTGCCCCGCCTCGACCGCGCGCGATACCATCACTCATGTCTGGCGCCCACGAGCCACCCTCGACCGACGTCTCGGGTTCCATCGAGGCGGGCGGGAGCGAGTCGCTCCTGTTCGACGCGGTCCTGTACCCCCACCGCTCATTGCCACCGCGCGGGTTCGCGCTTCTGATGATCTTGGTCGCGTCGGTGAGTTTCGCGGCCGGGCTCGCTTTCCTGCTGATGGGGGCGTGGCCGGTGATGGGCTTCTTCGGGCTCGACGTGTTGTTGATTTATGTCGCCTTCCGCATGAACTACCGGACCGGGCAGACCCGCGAGACCGTACGGATGAATCGCGCCGAGCTCTCGATCCAGCGCCACTTGCCGAGCGGAAAAATGCTGTTGTGGTCGTTTCAGCCCTATTGGCTGCGCGTGGAGATGAACGATCCGCCCGACAATCGCAGCGAGCTCGCGCTGACCTCGCACGGGCGGCGGCTGGTGATCGGCGCGTTCCTGAGCCCCGCTGAACGGCTCGAGGTTGCGCGCGCTCTGCGCGCCGCGCTGGCCTGCCAGGATCCCGTTCATGGGGGCGCCGTACGCGGCGAAGCTGCCCCACAGAGCGCCGCCCGAGGCCTATAGACTCAGAACGTCGGCCATGCCGTATAGACCGGGCGGCTGGCCGCGCGCCCACAGCGCGGCTGTCACGGCGCCGCGCGCGAAAATGGCGCGGTCGCCGGCCTGGTGGGTGATCTCGATGTGCTCGTTGTCGGCCGCGAAGACGACGCTGTGCCGGCCGACGACATTACCCCCCCGCAGCACCGCATAGCCGATGTCACCGCGCCGCCGCGCGCCACTGACGCCATCGCGGCCGCGTACCGCCACCGCATCATGCGCGACGCCGCGTCCACGGGCCGCCGCGCGGCCCAGTGCCAGGGCGGTGCCCGACGGGGCGTCGACCTTGTGGCGGTGGTGCATCTCGACGACCTCGATGTCGAAATCGGGATCGAGCGCGGCCGCGACCTGGCGGGTGAGCGCGAGTAGCAGATTGACTCCGAGGCTCATGTTGGCGGCCTGCACGATGACTGTGTTTTTGGCCGCTTCGGCGATCACGCGGTCGTGCTCGGGCTCGAGCGCGGTGGTGCCGATGATGTGAATTGTCCGCGCCGCCCCAGCCAGGAGCGCGTGCGTCGCGCTGGCCTCCGGCGCGCTGAATTCGAGCACCGCGTCAGCGCTGGCGAACAGTGCTGACGCGTCGTCGCCAATGGCGAGCCCCATGGTGCCGAGTCCGGCAGTTTCGCCAATATCGTGGCCGCGCGCGGAGTGATCGGATTGCTCAATGCCACCGGCGAGGCGACAGCCGGCGGTCGCGACGATTTGCCGGACCAGCGCCTGGCCCATGCGCCCGGCACAGCCGATGATGCCGATACCGAGGTCATCCATGATGGGCACCGGGTGCCACGACTATTCGCGAAGGTCTTCCCAAAGCTCTTTCACCTTGGTGAAAAAGCCTTCCGATTGCGGGCTAGTCTGGCGGCCGCCGCCTTCGCTCGTGAATTCCTTGAGGAGGTCCTTTTGGCGCTTGCTGAGGTTGACCGGCGTTTCGACGATCGCCTCGATGTACATGTCGCCTCGGGTATTGCCGCGCAGCTGCGGCATGCCTTTGCCGTTGAGGCGGAACTGCTTGCCGTTCTGGGTGCCGCCCGGGATAGTCACCCGGGCGCGACCGCCGTCCACGGTCGGCACCTCGATGTTGCCGCCGAGGGTCGCGGTCGTCATGGGAATGGGGACACTGCAATAAATGTGGGTGCCGTCGCGCTGGAAGATGCGATGGGGCGCGAGCGAAAGAAAGATGTAGAGATCACCCGGCGTGCCGCCGCGCGCGCCGGCTTCGCCCTCGCCGGCCAAGCGAATGCGGGTCCCATCCTCGACGCCACGGGGGATGTTAACCGAGAGAGTCTTTTCGCGCCTGACACGGCCCGCGCCCTCGCAGGTGTGGCACGGGTTCTCGATGATGCGTCCGGCGCCCTGGCAGGTGGGACAGGTGCGCTCGATGGTGAAGAAGCCCTGTTGGGCTCGCACTCTGCCCCGGCCGGCGCAGGCCGAGCAGGCGCTCGGCGCGCTGTTGCCCTCGGCGCCGCTGCCCTTGCACGAGTCGCACGTCACCGCGGTCGGCACGCGAATCTGCGCCTTCTTGCCGGCAAAGGCATCGTCGAGGGAGATTTCGAGGTTGAAACGTAAATCGGCGCCGCGACTGCGTGCCGAGCTGCGGCGACCGCCCCCACCCTGGCCCGAGAAATCGCCGAACAGATCGTCGAAGACATCGGCGAACGTCGAGCTGAAATCGAACCCGCCGGCACGCGCGCCGCCCTGACCGGCCCCGTCGAACGCGGCATGGCCGTATTGGTCGTAGGCCGCGCGCTTCTCGGCATCGCTAAGGATGTCGTAGGCCTCGTTGATTTCCTTGAATTTCCGCTCGGCCCCGGCATCGTCGGGATTGCGGTCGGGGTGATGCTGCATGGCGAGTTTGCGGTAAGCCTTCTTGAGCTCCGACTCACCGGTGGAGCGCTCGACCCCGAGGACATCGTAGTAATCGCGTTTGCTCATGCGCAGACCTGGTGCACTGGGGCCACGTCCCGGTTGTGGCGCCTAGACGCGGGGCACCACAACATTGCCACACTCATCTCCCTCGGCCTTGGCGGACCTCTACGACGACGTATTCTTCTTGTCCTCGTCTACTTCCTCGAAGTCGACATCGACTACATCCTCGTCGGGCGCGCCTGGCGCCTCGGGCGCGCCCTCGCCATCGCCCCCCGCGTCGCCGTCCTCGCCGCCGGCCGCAGCCTGCTGCTCCTTGTACATGGCCTCGCCGAGCTTCGTCGACGACTGGCCGAGCGCCTCCATCTTAGCCCGGATGGCTTCCTTGTCATCGCCATCAAGGGCCCCGCGCAGGGCCTCGATATCGGTCTGAATCTGACCCCGCGTGTCGTCATCAATCTTATCGCCGTACTCCTTGACGTTTTTCTCCGCCGTGTTCAGCAACGCCTCGGCATGGTTTCGGGTTTCGACTAAATCGCGTCGCTCCTTGTCCTCTTCGGCGTGCTCTTCGGCGTCCCGCACCATCCGATCTATTTCTTCGTCGGCGAGACCGCCCGAGGCTTGGATGCGAATCTGCTGCTCGCGACCGGTGCCGCGATCCTTGGCCGAGACGCTGACGATGCCGTTGGCGTCGATGTCGAAAGTGACCTCGATTTGGGGGATGCCACGCGGTGCCGTGGGGATCCCGACCAGGTCGAATTGGCCCAACAGCTTATTATCGGCCGACATCTCGCGCTCGCCTTGGGAGACTCGGATGGTGACCGCCGATTGACCGTCCTCGGCGGTCGAGAAGGTCTGGGATTTCTTGGTCGGGATGGTGGTGTTGCGATCGATGAGGCGGGTGAACACGCCGCCCAGGGTCTCGATGCCGAGCGACAGCGGGGTCACGTCAAGCAGCAAGACGTCCTTCACGTCGCCCTGCAACACGCCGGCCTGAATCGCCGCGCCCATGGCCACCACCTCGTCGGGGTTGACCCCCTTGTGCGGCTCACAGCCGAAGAACTTCTTCACCGTCTCGCCGACCTTGGGCATGCGGGTCATGCCGCCGACCATCACCACCTCGCCGATCTCGCCGGCGGTTAGGCCAGCGTCCTTGAGCGCGGCTTTGCAGGGACCGACCGTGCGTTCGATCAAATCTTCGACCAGCGCCTCGAGCTTGGCGCGGGTGAACTTCATGGTCAGGTGTTTCGGGCCGGCGGCGTCGGCTGTGATGAAGGGCAGGTTGATCTCGGTCTGCGCGGCGCTGGAGAGCTCGATCTTGGCCTTCTCCGCTGCTTCCTTGAGGCGTTGCAATGCCAGCCGATCGCCGCGCAGGTCGATGCCGTTCTCTTTCTTGAACTCGTCGGCGAGATAGTCCACCAGCCGCAGATCGAAGTCCTCGCCGCCAAGGAAAGTGTCGCCGTTGGTCGATTTGACCTCGAAGACGCCCTCGCCGATCTCGAGGATCGATACATCGAAAGTGCCGCCACCGAGATCATAGACGGCGATGATTCCGCCCGCCCCCTTGTCGAGGCCGTAGGCCAGCGAGGCGGCGGTCGGCTCGTTGATGATGCGCAGCACGTTGAGACCGGCGATGGCGCCGGCGTCTTTGGTGGCCTGGCGCTGAGCGTCGTTGAAGTAGGCTGGCACGGTGACCACGGCGTCGGCAACCGTCTCGCCGAGATAGCTTTCGGCGGTCTCTTTCATCTTTTGTAGAACGAACGCGCTGATCTGGCTCGGCGAGTACTCCTTGTCGCGAACCTTGACCCAAGCATCGCCGCCGTCGGCCTCGATAATACGGTAGGGCACCATGCCCTGATCCTTTTTCGTCGTTGGATCATCGAAGCGTCGGCCGATCAATCGCTTGATCGCGAACAGGGTATTTTCGGGATTGGTCACGCCCTGGCGCTTGGCGGGTTGGCCGACCAGGCGCTCGCCGCCTTCGGTGAAGGCGACCATAGAGGGCGTGGTCCGCGCACCCTCCGCATTCTCGATCACGCGCGGCACGTCACCCTCCATCACGGCCACACACGAGTTGGTGGTGCCGAGGTCAATACCGATTGCCTTAGCCATGACTTCTCTCTTTCTAGTGGCGAACCCGAGCGGCCAACAAATGCACCGTTCCAGTCCCCGTTACTCTGGGCCTCGCCCCAGGGCCCTCACACTTGCGAGGACCCTTAAGGGGCTTCGGGTTATATAGGCGCGGCAAAAGCGTTCGCAACCGCCGCCGACGTGCCTCATCGGTCAGACTTTGGTGTCAAATGTGGTCGGGCTGTCATGTGAGGTCGGGATGGGGTCCGGCGAGGCCTCGCCCCCACCATCGGCCTCTGGGTGGGCGACCTGCTCGGCAGGTGGCGGTGAGGCTGCGACACCCACCGCTGCCGGTCGCAGCAATCGATCGGCGATCATATAGCCAACCTGTAGCACCTGGACGATAGTTCCCGGTGCCGCGTCAGCGGACGGCGCCTCGAACATGGCCTGGTGGCGGTTGGGGTCGAATTTCTCGCCGCCCGGGTTGATCGGCTTGATGCCGTGGCGATCGAGGACGGCCTCCAGCTCGCGTTCCGTCAAATCCATCCCAGCCAACAAATTGTCGAGCACCTCGCCGCCGCCGCGTGCCTCGTCGGGCACGCTGCCGATGGCGCGGCGGAGGTTGTCGGCGACGCCCAGGACGTCGCGGGCGAAACCGGTGATAGCGTACTTTGCCGCATCGTCGCGGTCGCGGGCCGCGCGTTTACGCGCGTTCTCCGCCTCGGCCATGGCGCGCAGCAGACGGTCCTTGAGCGTGGTGATTTGTTCGTCTGGGCTGAGTTCGGCGGGTCCGTCGTGGCCAGCTTCAGCCTTGCCGTTCTCGGGCGCGGCGGCCGCGGTCTCTGGCGCGTCCATCTCTGGCGCGTCGGTCTCTGGCGCGTCGGTCTCTGGCGCGTCGGTCTCTGGCGCGTCGGTCTCTGGCGCGTCGGTCTCTGGCGCGTCCATCTCTGGCGCGTCGGTCTCTGGCGCACCCGACTCAGGCGGCGCCTCGTGGGGGGGCTTTTCCGTTTCGTCCATGGGGTCCTCGGGTATCGTCAACCAACCAGTCGGCCGATGACCTTGGCGGTGTAGTCGACCATCGGCACAATGCGCGCGTAGTTAAGCCGGGTCGGGCCGATCACGCCGATCGCCCCGATGACCTTTTCGCGCCCATCGCGATAGGGCGCGACGATCAGCGAGCAGCCGGTCACTGAGAACAGCTCGTCCTCGGCGCCGATATAGATGCGGACATCTTCGGCGCGGGCAGCGCTGTCGATGAGGCGCGCAAGTTCTCCTTTGGTTTCGAGGGCGTCGAACAGCGCGCGAATGCGTTCGAGGTCCTCGAGCGCCGTCACGTCTTCAAGCAAATTCGCCTGCCCGCGCACGATCAAGGTGCGTTGCTCGTCCTCGCCGCCCCAGGTCGCGAGCCCGGTCTCCACCACTCTCGCAGTCAGCTCGTCGAGCTCGGCGCGATGGTCGTCGAGTTCCTGCCTGACCTCGACCAGCGCGTTGGCGAGGGTCTGTCCGGCGAGCCGCGCGTTGAGATAGTTGGCGGCCTGGGTCAGCGTCGACGAGGGCACGTCGACGCCCATCTCGACGATGCGGTTCTCGACCACGCCCGATTCGGTGACCAGCACGACCAGGATTCGGGTCGGTGACAACCGCACGAACTCAACGTGCTTGAGGGGGGCGTCGCTCTTTGGCGCCACCACCAGACCGGCGCAGTGCGACAGGCCCGAAAGGGTTGTCGTGGCCTCGGTCAAGAGCTCATCGACGCTGCGGTTGGCGGCGCTGCAGCGGGCCTCGATGCTACTCCGCTCTTCGTTGTCAAGGGCGCCGACCTCGAGCAATCCATCGACAAAGAAACGCAGGCCGACCGGTGTCGGAAGGCGGCCCGCCGAGGTGTGCGGCGCGTACAGCAGACCCGCGACCTCGAGGTCGGCCATCACGTTGCGGATCGAGGCCGCCGAGAGTCGCATATCGAGCCGGCGGGCGAGGGTGCGCGACCCGATCGGTTCGCCGGTCTCGACGTAGGCGTCGACGATCTGTTGAAAAATCGCACGCGAGCGCTCATTCAGTTCATTTATCATGGCGAACAACGGCGATCATGGGCGCGAAACCGCCCTTCCATGCCATGATATGAATGTAGTGAGGGGGTTGGTGGGCGTCAACGCGGGCGCGGCTGGTAATAGCGGGCGGACCAGCTTGGCTGGACCCGGGGGCGCAGCGGCGTTACATAGATGCCCCGTCTCCTGCTGGCTGGACCACCCATGACGACGACACCGCTCAAGCGCCCGTCGGGGCGCGCGCTCGACGAACTCCGCGCCGTGACCCTGGAGCTTGACTGGAACAAGTACGCCGAGGGTTCGTGTTTCGTGCGCTGTGGCGATACCCACGTCCTGTGCACCGCGACGGTCGAGGAGCGGGTGCCGCCGTTCCTGCGCAACACTGGTCGGGGTTGGGTGACGGCCGAGTATGGGATGCTCCCGCGCTCAACCGACACGCGCATGGCGCGCGAGGTGACGCGCGGTCGGCCGTCGGGCCGGACTCAGGAGATTCAGCGCCTGATCGGGCGCTCGCTGCGCGCGGTCACCGATCTGGGCGCGCTCGGCGAACGCCAGGTGCGGATCGATTGCGACGTGGTGCAGGCCGACGGGGGCACTCGTACCGCCGCGATCAACGGCTCGTGGGTGGCACTAAGGCTCGCGCTAGCGCGCGCGGTGGCGGCGGGGCGGATCGAGACCGACCCCCTCGCCGACCAGGTCGTGGCGGTATCGTGCGGAATCTACGAAGGCGCGGAGGTCGTTGACCTCGACTATGCTGAGGACAGCGTCGCCCAGGCCGACGCGAACTTTGTGCTGACCGGGGGCGGGCAAATCATCGAGATCCAGGGCACCGCCGAGACCGAGCCGTTTAGCCAGGCACAATTCGGCCGGTTGCTGGAGTTGGCTACGGGCGCGGTCGAAGAACTCGCGGCGCTGCAGCGGCGCGCGGTCGAGTCCAGCACCTAACGCCGGTGGCACGGCGGTTCGACGCGCCGCGCTTGATAGTTGCGAGTCACAACCCTGGCAAAGTGCGCGAGATCGCCGAGCTGCTCGCGCCCCTCGGCATCGCCGCGGTAAGCGCCGCCGAACTCGGCCTTAGCGCGCCGGAGGAGACCGGCGAGACCTTTGCCGCCAATGCCGAACTCAAGGCCCGGGCGGCCATGAGCGCGGCTGGCGAGCCGGCGCTGGCCGATGATTCGGGGCTGGTAATCGAAGCCCTCGACGGCGCGCCGGGCATCTACTCGGCGCGCTGGGCCGGTGCGGCCGGCGATTTCGCCGCCGCCATGTGCCGGGTCGAGCGCGAGCTGGGGCAACGTGGCGCGACGGCGCCGGCGCG
>Ga0315338_1001859_pt1 | contig 23635 bp, 21 predicted proteins | sample ASW8metaG_FD_204518 | JGI IMG/M metagenome (GOLD analysis project Ga0315338, IMG submission 204518) | Ammonia-oxidizing marine archaeal communities from Monterey Bay, California, United States - ASW #8 | ecosystem: Environmental > Aquatic > Marine > Coastal | place: USA: California | collected... | reverse complement strand
ACGGCGGCCGGGGCGACCGTGCGCGCCGCCGATCGGCGTTCCGCAGCCGAGCTGGGGGACGTCCAGGCGTGGCTCGGCGAGGGCGCCGTCGTGTATCGCGATGACGACGTGAAGGGATGTCTCGACGGCGTCAGCCTGGTCGTGCCGAGTCCCGGGGTCGCATCCGATGCCCCGCTGCTCGCCGCGGCCGTGGCGCGTGGCATCCCAGTCGTGAGCGAGCTCGAGCTGGCTGCGCGGCATCTCGGCGCGCCGATCCTGGCGGTGACCGGTACCAACGGCAAGAGTACGACGACGGCCCTCTTGGGCGAGATGCTGCGTGCGGCGGATGCCGCACCCTTCGTGGGCGGCAATCTCGGCACGCCGTTGATCGCGGCGTTGCAGGGGCGTTGCGGCGTCGCGGTCGTCGAGGTCTCGAGCTTCCAGCTCGAGTGGATCGAGGAGTTCCGGCCTCGGGTCGGAGTGCTCCTGAACGTGACCGAGGATCATCTCGATCGTTATCCGGATCTCGACGCCTACGGGCGGACGAAGCTCCGAATGTTCGCTGCTCAGGGAGCCGGCGACGTGGCGGTGCTGAACGGCGACGATCCCTGGATCCGGGCGCACGCTGCCGAGGTGGGGGTACGTCAGGCAGGAGCGGCCGCGCGCGAGGGCCGTCATGCAGAAGCCGCGCGGCAGGTCTGGTTCGGCGCTGGGGCTGACGCGACCGTCTCCGCGTCACCGACCGAGATCCGCGCCGGGACGGAAGCCTATGCACTTGCCGACGCGCGGTTGGTCGGGGCGCACAATCGGGAGAACATGATGGCGGCTGTCGCCGCCGCGCAGGCGTTCGACGTGCCACGGGCCGCGGTTCAGGCGGGGCTCGAGCGCTTCCAGGGACTGGAACATCGGCTGGAACTCGTGCGCGAGCGCGGGGGCGTGCGCTGGTTCAACGACTCGAAAGGGACGAATCCCGCGGCGGTGGTGCGTTCCCTGCAGAGTTTTCCCGGACGCGTCATCCTGCTCGCAGGTGGAATCGAGAAGGGCGGCGACTACGGCGTGCTCGCGACGCCCGCGGCCGGTGTCGTCACACGTGCGATCGTCTTCGGGGCGGCACAGGCCATGCTGGCGCGTACCTTCGCGGGAGTGACCACGGTCGAGCGCGCGACGTCACTCGCGGAGGCGGTGGCGCGCGCCGACGCCGTCGCAGTGGCGGGGGATACGGTTCTGCTCTCGCCCGCCTGTGCGAGCTTCGACATGTTCCGTGACTACGCGGACCGGGGGCGACAGTTCAAGGCACTGGTGGAGGCGTTATGAACCTGTCGGCGACCACGCGTGCGGGTCCGTTCACGGTGACGTCGCGCTACGCACCGCGCACCGCGCCGGTGTCGGTGGTGGCGTACGGTGGCGATCCATGGATTCTGCTCACCATCCTCGCGCTCGTGGGGCTGGGCATCGTGATGGTGCTGAACACGAGTTTCTTCTTCTCGGGTGAGCGCTACGATGACCCCTACTACGTGATCCAGAAGCACCTCGTCTCGATCGCGATCGGGGGCGTGGCCTGTTTCCTCGCGTCACGGCTCGGCTCGCGGCAGTACGAGCAATTGGCCTATCCACTGCTCGCGCTGGTGGTGCTCGCGCTCATCGCTGTGCTGATTCCGGGACTCGGCCTGGTGCGCGGCGGAGCGCGGCGCTGGATCGGGGTCGGGCCGCTCAACTTTCAGCCGTCGGAGTTCGCCAAGATCGTGACGGTGCTCTACCTGGCGCACTCCATCGTGCGCAAAGGGCCGCAGATCCGCACGTTCACGCGCGGGATTCTGCCGCACGCGATCGTGGTCGGGGCGTTGGCCGTCCTGGTGGTTGTCGAGCCGGACTTCGGCACGGCGGTTCTCCTCGGGACGCTTCTTGGGACGATGCTGTTCATTGGTGGCGCGCGCGGGCGCGACCTCGTGGTTCCGCTCGTGGCCGTGATCCCGCTGCTGGTCTACGCGGTGCGCAGTAGCCCGTATCGTATCCGCCGGGTGCTCACGTTTCTCGATCCCTGGGAAGATCGGCTCGATGCCGGTTTCCAGCTCGTCCAATCGTTTCTCGCCGTCGGTTCCGGCGGCCTCCTCGGGAACGGGCTCGGTGAGAGCAAGCAGAAGATGTTCTATCTGCCGGAGGCGCACACCGACTTCATCTTCTCGGTGATCGGTGAAGAGCTCGGCTTGATCGGGGCGCTTGCCTTCGTGGGCCTGTTCGGGGTGCTGGCCGTCCGCGGTTTTCGCATCGCCCTTCGGCATCCTACGCCGTTCGGACGACTCGTCGCTGCCGGGATTACCGTCCTCCTGGTGCTGCAGGCGGCGGTGAACATGGCGGTCGTCCTGGGGCTCCTGCCGACCAAAGGACTGGCGCTGCCCTTCATCAGCTATGGCGGGTCGGCGATGCTGGCGAGTATGACCAGCGCGGGCATCCTGCTCGCCCTGTCGCGTGAGTCCGGGTGAAGGGGTGCGGATCGTGATCGCGGGAGGAGGCACGGGGGGACATCTCTTTCCTGGCATTGCCGTTGCCGAGGAAGCGTGCCGGCGTTCCCCCGAGACGGAGATCCTTTTCGTCGGAAGCGCCCGTGGCATAGAGGCGACCGTGGTCCCGACGACCGGCTTTCGCCTGGAGACGCTCCCGGTCACGCCGCTTCGAGGTCGGGGACTCGGGGCACGCCTCGGTGCGATCGGCGCGCTCATGCGCGCGTTGATCGAGGCCCGGGCGATCCTGCGGCGTTTCGCTCCGGACGCTGTCATCGGCCTCGGTGGGTACGCCTCCGCACCCGCGGTATTGGCCGCGAAACTCATACGCTGCCCGGTCGTCCTGCTGGAGCAGAACGCAGCTCCCGGACTCACGACCCGGCTCCTCGCCCGTTGGGCGGCGCGGGTGTGTGTGACCTTTCCCGAGACGACGAAGGTCCTCCCGGCCAATCGGGCCGTGGTTACCGGAAACCCCGTACGCTGGCGCCCAAGCGACCTCGAGGAATGCCCCTCCGACGGCGAATCAAACGGCTTCACCGTGCTGATCTTTGGCGGGAGCGCTGGTGCCCATCGGCTGAATCTGGCTGGGCCTGCGATGGCAGCCGCCCTCACCGACGTCACGGGTCTGCGGATCATTCATCAAACGGGGGCGGCAGACGAGGCGGAGGTGCGGGCGGCCTACGGCGCCGGCGGTGTGGCCGCCGAGGTGCACGCGTTCATCACAGACATGGGCCGGGTGTACGCGGCGGCCGACCTGGTCGTGTGTCGGGCCGGAGCGACGACGCTGGCCGAGCTGGCCGGGCTCGGCAAGGCGGCGATCCTGGTTCCGTACCCATTTGCGGCGGACGACCACCAGCGGGCCAACGCCGAGAGTCGGGTACGCGCTGGCGCGGCGTGCATGGTGCTCGACGCGGAGGCAACCGGCGAGCGGCTCTCGCAGGAGGTCCGTGCGCTGCGCGCGGCCGCCGACACGCTTCCAGCGATGCGTACCCGTGTCCGGGCCCTTGCGACGCCCGAGGCGGCCGATCGTGTGCTCGACGTCGTCGATGCGGCGGTACGGGGCACGCTGCTGCATTGAAAGGGGATCAAGGGGGATTGCGCGAGGATTGAGGAGGCCGCTCGGCGGTCAGGTCGAAGGGGTGTGATGCAGGAAGTGTGGTGGAGCCCACCGTACGGGCCGGTAGGGTGGGTAAGGCGTGAGGGACGCGGCGTTGGCAGCTCGACCTGACCGCCGAGTGGCCTCGGTCTTCGTAATTTTATAAAGCGATCGACGGAACAGTCCATGGAATTCGCCAAACGAAAGCATCGAGTCCACTTCGTCGGGATCGGCGGAATCGGCATGAGCGGGATCGCCGAGGTCCTCTTGAACCTGGGGTTTCCCGTCACCGGTTCCGATCTCGCAGCAAGCGAGACGACCGAGCGCCTCGAGGCGAACGGAGCCCGGATCGCCCTCGGGCACCACGCCGACCGGGTCGATCCCGACGTCGAGGTCGTCGTGATCTCCTCGGCCGTGAAATTCTCGAACCCGGAGGTCGTGCGCGCGCGCGAGCTCGGCATCCCGGTGATTCCCCGGGCGGAGATGCTGGCCGAGCTCATGCACATGAAGTACGGCCTCGCAGTGGCGGGTACCCACGGCAAGACGACCACGACGTCGTTGCTGGGCCATGTGCTCGCCGAGGCAGGGCTCGATCCGACGCTCGTCATTGGGGGCAAGGTCCGTGGGCTCGGCACCAACGCGCGCGCGGGGGAAGGTCGGACGCTCGTCGCTGAGGCCGATGAGAGTGACGGCAGCTTCCTCATGCTGACACCCACGTTGGCGATCGTGACCAACATCGATCCCGAGCACCTCGATCACTATGGGACGATGGAGCAGGTGCACGCGGCCTATCTGCAATTCATCAACCGCGTGCCGTTCTACGGATTGGCCGTGCTTTGTATCGACAGCGTCGCCGTGCGGGCATTGTTGCCCCAGGTGCGCAAGCGCTTCGTGACCTATGGGCTGGCTGCGGACGCTGACGTGCAGGGGGTGAATCCGGAGGTGTCGCGCGAAGGCACGCGCTTCGATGTTCTCGAGAACGGGCGGTGGCTCGGCCACGTCCACCTGGGGTTGGCGGGTCGTCACAATGCGCAGAACGCGCTGGCGGTGGTGGCCGCCGCGCGCGAGCTCGGCCTGACGTTCGACGCGACGATGCAGGCGCTGGCCTCGTTCGAGGGCATTCACCGCCGCTTCGAGGTGAAAGGGGAAGCCGGCGGGGTCACCGTCATCGACGACTACGGGCACCACCCACAGGAGATCAAAGTCACGCTGCGGGCCGCGCGCGAGGCGTATGGCGGTCGAGTGATCGCGATCTTTCAGCCGCATCGCTTCACGCGCACGCGGGATCTCTTCGACAGCTTCCTCGAGGCGTTCGATGACGCCGATCTCCTGATTCTGACCGAAATCTACGCCGCCGGGGAGGATCCGCTCGAAGGGATCGATGGCGAGACGCTCGCCGAAGCCCTCAAGCGACGCGGGCATGCCGACGTACGATTCGTGCGCGAGCCGCAGGCCATCGTCGAGGCCGTGCGTCCGGCGCTGCGCGGCGGTGACATCGTCGTCACGCTCGGCGCCGGCAATCTGCACCAGATCTGCCAGCCGCTCCTCGACGCGCTGGCACGCGAGAAACCTGTGGCCCTGCAGTGAGCGATCTGTCGCTCGACGTGCCCGAGGCGCCGCCAGCGGCGTTGATGAGCGCGCTCGCGGAGGCGGGTGTGCCGGTACGCCTCGGGGAGCCGCTCGGTCGCCATACGAGCTTTCGTATCGGGGGCCCGGCCGATCTGTTTGCCGCCGTCCGGAGTGTCCCGGAGTTGCAAGCGACCCTTCACGCCTGTCGGGCGCACCACTACCCGGTGTTCTTTCTTGGCGGCGGTACCAATCTGTTGGTCAGTGATCGAGGCGTGCGCGGCGCGGTGCTGAAGCTCGGCAAGCAGTTCGACTTCGTCGAGTGGGACAAGCGCGCAGATGGTGCCTCGGTACGGGTCGGAGCGGCCGTGCCGTTCAAGCGTCTGGTCCTGCAAACGATCGAGGCCAGGCTGGCGGGGCTCGAGTTCGCCGAGGGGATTCCCGGGACCGTGGGCGGTGGTTTGTTGATGAACGCGGGCGCCTTCGGTGGGGAGATCGGCTCGGTGGTCGAGGCCATCGAGGTCGTGACCGAGGCGGGCGATGCCGTGACCATTCCACGGAGTGAATTGAACTTCTCCTATCGGCGCCTGGCCCTGCCGACCCGTGCGCTCGTGACGGCCATCCGCATGCGGCTCGTTCCGGGTGAAGCCACGACGCTTCGGACCAAGGTGTCCGACGCCAAAGCAAAGCGCGATCGGCACCAGCCCCGGGGCTATCCGAACGCGGGCTCGATCTTCAAGAATCCGACGGGCGAGCACGCGGGTCGTCTGCTCGAGGCGGCGGGGCTCAAGGGAGCGCGCCTCGGAGGCGCGATGATCTCCGAGCGCCACGCGAACTTCATCGTAAACGCCGGTGGCGCGCGCGCCGCCGACGTGGTCGATCTCATGCAGTTCGCGACTCGTGTCGTGCACGATCGCTTCGAGGTCACGCTGGAGCCCGAGGTACGGCTCGTGGGGGATTGGTGAAGCGCGCCCAGCGGCGTCGCCGCCGCGTCGCCGTGCTGCTCGGGGGGCTCTCGGCCGAGCGCGAGGTGTCCGAAGTCTCGGGGCGCGCGGTCGTGCTGGCGCTCCGCGGTCTCGGATATACGGTCACGCCGGTCCAGGCCGGGCGTGACCTCGCGGACCGGTTGCACGATGCGCATCCCGACGTCGTCTTCAATGCGTTGCATGGGCGGTATGGCGAGGACGGGTGCGTGCAGGGGCTGCTCGAAGTCGGTGGGATTCCCTATACCGGGGCGGGAGTGCTGACGAGCGCGCTTGCGATGGACAAGGCGCGGTCCAAAACGGTGTGGAAGGCGCAGGGTCTGGCCACACCGCCCTGGGTTCTGGTGGGAAGCCGCACGGTCCCCGCCCGGCTTCCCATGCGGCTGCCGGTGGTCGTGAAGCCCAATCGTGAGGGCTCGAGTGTCGGCGTGACGATCGTCAAGAAACGCGGCTCACTTGCCAGTGCCGTTCGGAAGGCCGCCCGGTTCGATCCGGAGGTGTTGATCGAGGCCTATGTGCCGGGAAGCGAGGTCACGGTCGGGATTCTCAATGGACGCTCGCTCGGAACGCTCGAGATCGTTGCCAAGGGCGAGTTCCACTCCTACGAGGTCAAATACACACCGGGGCTGGAGGAGTTTCATCTGCCGGCGCGGCTCCCTCGCGCCACCCTCGCTCGTATCGAGAAGCTGGCCTTGGCCGCGCACGACGCGCTCGGCGGTGGGTTCTACAGTCGGGTCGATTTTCGCGTGGATGGTCGTGATCCCTCGCTCATCGAGCTGAACACCCTCCCAGGACTGACCGCGCTGTCGTATCTCCCACGCATCGCGGCGTACGCAGGGGTGCCGTTTCCCGCGCTCTGCGAGAAGATTCTCGATGGGGCCGCCCTGGGCGTACGGGAGACCAGACGATGAGCCGCCGGCGGCGATCCGCGAGGTCGGCCGGAGCCTGGCGCGTCGTGCGTGCGTGGACCTGGCTGCGAACCGGGGTTCTCGCCTTGATCGGCTCGGTAGTCAGTGTCGCGGCCGGGCTGCGCGACCGGCCACGTACGGCGGCGTTTCTGGCGCTGGGGGTCGGCCTCATCGTTGCCCTGCTCCGAATCGGACCACCCTTGCAGGTCTGGGCCGTGCAACACCCGTATTTCGCGGTGGACGAGATCATCATGAGCCCGACCCGGCGGGTCCAGCCCGGGGCGCTCCTCCGGTGGGCCGGTGTCAGCCCTGGGATGAGTATCTGGCATACCGCACCGCGTCGTCTGGAGCGCCAGATTGCTGGCCATCCATGGATACGGACGGCCTCCGTGCGCCGCGAGTTGCCGCGTCGGCTGGTGATCGATGTGACCGAGCGTGAACCGTTGGCGCTGGTCTCGCTCGATCGGCTCTATCAGGTCGATCGGCGGGGGGTGGTCTTTGCCGCGCTCGGCGATGACGACCGACTGAACCTGCCGCTGATCACGGGACTCGGCGAGACAGCGGCCAGCCGTCGCCGCGCTCTCCGCGAGGCGATCAAGGTTCTCCAGCTCGTTCAGGTGCAAGGTCTTTCATTTCGCGTCTCAGAGGTGCATATCCAACAGGAGCAAGGAGTGCGTCTGTTCCCGGTCGATCCGGCATTGGCTTTGACATTCGGCTGGGGACGACCGCGGGAGAAGGTGCAACGGTTGGAGACGGTCCTTGCGTCGCATGCTGGACAGGAAGGGCGGATTCGAGAGATCGACCTGACGTTTCACGAAGAAGCGGTTGTGCGTTTCAAGCGGATGTAGACGCAGGCAGGTCGTGATGTGCTGATGGTGATGCGGTAGGGCGCCGATCTGGCGCCGTAGGAGGGGAAGCACGGGCTGATGGGTGCGGTGGCGGCTCTCGATCTCGGCACGGGCCAGGCGTGCGTAGTCGTCGGTGAAGTCGACGAGCGCGGCGTTGCGTTGGCCGGTGTGGGGACTGCTCCGTCGCGAGGCCTTCGCAAGGGCGTCATCGTGCACGTCGAGTCGACGGTCACGTCGATTCAGAAAGCCATCGCTGAGGCGGAGACGATGGCCGGCTGTCAGATCCGCCGCGTCGTCACCAGTATCGGGGGTGCCCATCTGCGGGGCGTCACCAGTCATGGCGTCGTGGCCGTGCGCAATGGCGAGGTGTCGGGCGGTGATGTGCGTCGCGTGCTCGATGCCGCGCGCGCCGTCGCGCTGCCCGCCGACCGCCAGGTGTTGCACGTCCTGCCCCAGGAGTACCTGATCGACGATCAGGAGGGCATCAAAGAGCCGATCGGGATCGCCGGGGTCCGGCTCGAGGCGAAGGTGCACATCGTCACGTCGCAGAGCGCCGCCACGCACACGCTCATCAAGTGCTGCCGGCAGGCAGGTCTGAGCGTCGATGACATCTCGCTCGGCTCGTTGGCGGCGGCCGACGCGGTGCTGACGTCGGAAGAGAAGGATCTCGGGGTCGCGTTGATCGATATCGGCGCCGGGACGACGGACATCGTCCTGTTTCACGGTGGATCGGTCCGGTATTCGGCGACCCTGCCGCTCGGCGGCGGTCACGTCACCAACGACATCGCCGCCGGCCTGCGTACGCCGACGGCCGAGGCGGAGAAGATCAAGCAGCGCTACGGGCGCGCTCGTGCCGCCGGCATTGACGATCACGCTTCGATCGAAGTGCCGAGTGTTGGCGATCGTGACGCGCGTATCCTGCCGCATCAAGTGCTCTGCCAGATCATCGAGCCGCGGGTGGAGGAGATCTTCAGCCTGATCAGTCGCGAGATCGGACGCTCGGGGTTCGAGGATGGCTTGGCATCCGGCGTGGTGCTGACCGGTGGGACGGCGCTGCTCGATGGGATCGCCGACGTTGCCGAGGGCATCTTTCGATTACCGGTGCGCATCGGATCGCCACATCACGTGACCGCACTCGAGGATCTGGTGGCCAGTCCGGGCTACGCGGCGGCGATTGGTTTGATACTTGCCGGCGGCGATCACGCACGACCCGTGCGACGGATGGCTCCGCATCCGACGACGGTGCTCGGGCGCACACGCGAGCGGGTGACGGAGTGGCTGCGCGACTTCTTCTAACTTGGGATACGCGGAAAAGACGTGACACACTAAACGAATTGCGGTACATGGAGGTTGGTATGGGGGGGCGGAATGGACGGAGGAAGCGGGGAAGTACCGGCGCGCCTGAATCCGATGGCAGCGCGACCCGATCAGAAGCAAGCGGGACCCGACAGGAAGCAAGCGCGACCCGAAAAGAAACAAGCGGGTCCCGAACGGTTGACGCAGATTCAATCGACGCCAGCGCAGTTGCCGGTTCAGGGAATGCCGGTTCAGATACCGCCAGTCAGGGTAAGGCCGGTCAGGGAGGTGGGGTGATGGGTAAGAACGACGTGCATGCGAGCGATCTGAAATTGGCTGCGACGATCAAAGTCGTCGGCGTGGGCGGTGGTGGCGGAAACGCGGTCAACACGATGATCGCCGCTGGTCTTCAGGGCGTAGAGTTCGTCACCGCGAACACGGACGGCCAGGCGCTCGAAGCCAACCTCGCCACCAAGAAGCTGCAGATCGGGAAGGAATTCACCAAGGGCCTCGGGGCCGGCGGCAATCCCGACGTTGGCAAGAAGGCCGCCAACGAGGATCTCGACGCCATTCGCGAGTCGCTTATGGGCGCCGACATGGTCTTCGTGACCGCCGGTATGGGTGGAGGCACGGGCACCGGTGGCGCTCCGGTCGTCGCCAAGATCGCCCGTGAGCTCGGTGCGCTCACGGTGGGCGTCGTGACCAAGCCGTTCCTGTTCGAGGGGAAGAAGCGCGGACGCCAGGCCGACGAGGGCATGAAGGAGCTCAAGGCCAACGTCGACACGTTGATTGCCATTCCGAACCAGCGCCTGCTCGCGGTCGCGGGCCGCAACATGTCGATCCTCGAGACCTTCAAGAAGGCCGACGATGTTCTCCTGCAGGCGGTCCGGGGTATCTCAGATCTCATCACCGTGCACGGTCTCATCAATCTGGACTTCAACGACGTGCGTACCATCATGTCCGAGATGGGCATGGCGCTGATGGGCTCGTCGACCTCGAGCGGCGAAGAGCGCGCGGTCGAAGCCGCCCAGAAGGCGATCTCCAGCCCGCTTCTCGAAGACGTCTCGATCCAGGGCGCTCGCGGCGTGTTGATCAACATCACCGGTGGTCCCGACCTCACCATCCACGAGGTCAACGAGGCGGCCACGCTGATTCAGGAAGAGGCGCACGACGAGGCCAACATCATTTTCGGCGCCGTGATCGACGAGACGTTGAGCGATCAGATTCGCATCACCGTCATCGCGACGGGCTTCGGCGAGTCGTTGGAAGACGTGAGACGCCCAGCGGCGCCCGCAGCCGCGACGGCAGCCACGGCGGCGCCGCGCGCCGGCGTCACGCGCGAACCGCTCCGCGAGCCCCTTCGCGAAGCGGCACAATCCGCGGCCGCGGCCGGGCGAAAGGTCGTGCGCGTCGGCGGCATCAACGATCTGGATGGCACGGTATGGGGCCGCTCCTCCACCGGGCAGCGCGGCGAGCCCATTCCGCTCACCGATCTCGGTGAGGACGACGACAGCCTCGATATCCCGACCTTCCTCCGCCAGAAAGCAGAGTAGGGCCGGACCGCAATTCAACGAGGCCGGACAGCTATTCAACGAGGCCGGGCCGCTATTCAACGGGGCCGGACAGCAAGCAGACTAGAGCCGGGCCAGCTCGAGCACGCGGCGTGCCTGTGGGGGGCGCGCCGCGACGCCGCCTCTCTTCTCGACCCGCCGAGCGGCTCCTGTAGCGCCGGTCTCGCTGCGGTTTGAGCGCACCCCGTTTCTCCCCGTATACTCGCGTTCTTGTCTCTGTCCGACCACGAGCGTGTGCGGGAGCGGCGCGCCAAGGAGCGCTGGCTCTTCCAACCGACCCACGGTGGCGACGTTTCGGTGTGTCTCGTCTACCCGAACACCTACGCCGTCGGGATGGCCAATCTCGGCTATCAGGCCGTGCTCGAGATCCTCAGTACGCATCCGCGCGTACACTGCGAGCGGGCGTTCCTTCCCGATCGCGACGCGCAGTCCTCCGAGGTGCGATCGTTCGAAACCGGGCGCTCGCTCGGCGACTTCGAGATGCTGGCGTTCTCGGTCTCGTTCGAGACGGACTACCTGCATATCGTCGATCTGCTCGCGGGCGCCGGCATCCCGGCGTTCCGCGAAGAGCGCCAGGGCGGGCCTCTCCTCCTCTGTGGCGGGCCGGCCACCTTTCTGAATCCCGAGCCGATCGCGGACTTCTTCGACCTCTTCCTGATCGGGGAGGGCGAGGAGATGATTCCGGAGTTTCTCGAGCGCTATCTGGCCGCGCGCGACGATCGGGCAGGGCGTGACGGAGTCCTCGATAGCGTGGCCGGGGTTGCCGGCGCCTACCGGCCCGATCGCTACGATGTCGACTACGCGGACGACAGCACGGTGCAGTCGGTGCGATACGTGGGGCCTGGGGTCGGGGTGGTGGAGCGCCGGATGGTCGAGGATCTCGATCGCTTCCCGACGGCCTCACGTGTCCTCGCGCCCGAGGCGGTGTTCGGCGACATGTTTCTGGTCGAGGCGAGCCGCGGATGCGAATGGGGCTGTCGATTCTGTGCCGCTGGGTACATGTATCGTCCGATTCGCAGCCGGAGTACGGCGGTGCTCGAGGCGACGGCGGCAGAGGGTCTGGCCGAGCGAAAGACCATCGGCTTCGTTGGTGCGGAGATGGCGAGCGTGCCCGGAATTGCCGAGCTATGCGAGTTCGTGACGGATCGTGGCGGCCGCCCCTCGCCGTCCTCGCTCAAGGCAGACGTCATTACCAAGCGGCTCGCGACTGCGCTCGGCCGGAGCGCCAATCAGAGTGTCACCGTGGCACCCGAGGCCGGCTCGGAACGCATGCGGCGGGTGATCAACAAGAACCTCACCGAGCCCGAGATCCTGCGTGCCGCCGACTGGCTCGTCGGATCGGGCGTCCGGTCGATGAAACTCTACTTCATGGTGGGATTGCCGACCGAGACGCACGAGGACGTCGAGGCGATCATCGATCTCACCAAGAAGATCCGGAGCCGTTTCGACGGCGAGCGGCGGGTACGACGGATCGCACTCTCCATCAATCCGTTCGCGCCCAAGCCCTGGACGCCGCTGCAATGGGAGCCGATGGAGGATGTCCGTTCGTTGAAGCGCAAGATCGAGTATCTCCGGCGTGCCGTCGGCCCGCTGCCAAACGTGACGATCGACGTCGAGTCGCCGCGTGAGTCGTACTATGCGACGCTCCTGTCGCGTGGCGATCGGCGTGTCGCACGGTTGCTGGTCGCCATTCACGAGGCAGGGGGCGATTGGTGGCAGGTGATTCGGCAATGGCGGACGTCCGACACGGCCGCATTCGACCCCGATGTCTTCGTGCATCGTCCGTACGCGTACGACGAGATTCTGCCGTGGGACTTCATCGACCACTCGCTCCACAAGCGGTTTCTCTGGGTCGAGCGTGAGCGCGCCTACGACGAACGTCAGACGATGCCGTGCGACGTCACCAGCTGTCGCGTCTGCGGGGCCTGCTGATCATGTCCATCGTTGGCATCGGCGTGGATGTGGCAGAGGTGGCGCGCGTGCAGGCCGCCATCGAGCGCCCGAAGACGGGTGCGCGCTTTCTGGCGCGCGTCTTCACCGAGGGTGAGCAGGCGTACTGCGATGGACGCGGCCGTGGGCGCTTTCAGAGCTACGCGGCGCGCTTCGCGGCCAAGGAGGCCACGATGAAAGCGCTCGGTCGTGGCTGGGGTGCGACCCTCCGCTGGCTCGACATCGAGGTCGTGCGACCGTCGGGCGAGCGTCCGACCATCGTGCTGGCAGGGTTGGCGGCCGGGTACGCGGCGACGCTCGGCGTCCGTGCGATCCATCTGGCGCTCACCCACACGGCCGACATCGCCGTGGCCGAAGTCATCGCCGAGAATTGATGAACAGGGGGGATTCTCTCCCCCTTCTTCACGGCGTGCGTCTTGGGTCGGACTGCTATACGCCGCGAAAGCGGGGGCGGCGTTTCTCGAGAAAGGCCTGCACGCCCTCGGCGTAGTCGGCGCTCTCGAAGCAGCCGGCGATCATGGCCCGCAGGCCCGCGAGGTCGCGCGCGTCCGCGGGCCGCTGCGTTTCCGCGATGGCGCGCTTGGCCGCCTGGATCGTGAGCGGTGCATTGGCCGCGATCCCGGCGACATAGCGTGTCGTGTACGCCTCGAGCTCGGCCTTGGGGAGGACCTGGTTGACGAGTCCGATCTGGAGCGCCTCCGGTGCGGTGTACTGCCGCGCGGTGAAGAAGATCTCGGACGCCGCCGAGGGGCCGACGATGCCGACGACCCGCTCGACCCCGTTGAAATGATAGCCCAGGCCGAGTCGGGCAGGCGGCAGTGCGAAGCGGGCGTCGTCGGCGGCGATGCGGATATCGGCGGACGCGGCGATGGCGAGGCCACCACCGACGCAGACACCGTGCACCATGGCGACGAGAGGGCGCGCGAACGACGTCAGGGCATTGAACGCGCGTGCGGTCGTGTCTTCGTAGATGGCCGCGGAGGCGGCGTCTTTGCGGCGGGTCTCGAACTCGGTGATGTCGGCACCGGAGGCAAAGGCTTGATCGCCGTCGCCGCGGACGACCAGGACCCGCACGCTCGGGTCACGACCGAGCGTCTCGAGCGTGGCGGCAATCGCTTCCCACATCTCGAACCGAACGGCGTTCAGCCGTCCACGATTCCGCAGGGTCAGCCAGGCGACACCATCGTCGCCCTCCCGATGCAGATCGACGCCGAAGTCACTCACGGGGTGGCGTCCGACACGGTCTCGGCGCTGTTCCGGAACGCCGGCATGATCTCCTTCGCGAAACGCTCGATGAGCGCCGGCTTGAAGGGCGGTTGCACGTTGACGATGATCCTGGTCGCGCCCGCATCGACGTACGATTGAATCGTCTTCCGGATCGAGGCGGGCGAGCCGGCGAGCACGCCGGAGGCGATCCGGCTGTCGAAGAGCATGCGGGCGCCGAGGCGGGTGACGGGGCCGGCGAGCGGGATGTTCGTGATGTTCGCCAGGACGAGAAAGACCGAGACCTCGAGGTCGCAATCACTGCGCCCGGCCTCGGCACAGGCCGCTTTGGCGATGGCGAGCCGCTCCTGCATGCCGGCAGGATCGATCCCGAGCGGGACGTTCCACTCGTTGGCGTAGCGTCCGACCAGCGGCATGATCCATTTCGGTCCCTGGCCGCCGATCAGGATCGGTGGATGCGGCTGCTGCACCGGCTTCGGCTCGAACGGCGCATCGACGAGATTGTAGTACTTGCCGTCGAAGCTCGGATGGTCGGCGGTCCAGAGCAGGGTGATGACCTCGAGTGCTTCGCCGAGCCGTTCTGCGCGTTCCTTTGCCGTGTAGAAAGGAAAGCCGTACGCCGTATGCTCGTATTCGAACCAGCCGGCGCCGATCCCGAGCATCACCCGGCCGTTGCTGATGTGATCGACGGTCGTGGCGGCCTTCGCGAGCAACGCGGGGTTCCGGTAGGTGTTGCCAGTCACCAGCAGGCCGATCTTCATGCGCTCGGTTTTCGCCGCGAGCGCCGACAGCAGCGTCCATCCTTCGAGCGCCGGACCGTCTGCGTCGCCCGTGATCGGGATGAGGTGGTCGTAGGCCCAGGCGCTGTCGAATCCGAGGCGCTCGGCGGTCTGCCAGGCCTCGAGGATCTCCTCCCACGTCGTGCCTTCCTGGGCTGTCTGGATCCCGAATTCGATGTGTGGCCCAGCTCCAGCCGAGCCTGTCACCAGCAAAACGGCCAGAGCGGTCACGAGCCATGTGCGCATGCGGAGCCTCCTGTTCATCGGCCCGGTTCTGTAGCCCACGGGCGTGGCCGTGGCTACCGCCGGCAGGGATCTCTAGCCATGGGCGACCCCACTCGCGTAGAATGTCGGCACCTGGGGACGCGGTCGCCTGTGGGGCGGTCCCGGGGTCGTGTGAAGGGGGGCGGTGGATGAACCACCAGTTTCAGGCCAGTCGGGTATCGCCCGGGAACATGCTTTTCCCGACCGTCATCGAGGTGAACGATCGCCACGTGACGCGTATCAAGCCCTCGTGGATCACCCGTGTCGAGGAGAGCGTCAGCATTCGACAGGTGTCGTCGGTGACCATCAACCGCGGCATCATGTGGGCAGACGTCAAGATCCACTCCTCGGGAGGTACCGCGCCGCTGCTGAGCAGTGGGCATACCAACGCGGACGCGGAACGTCTGAAGGATCTCATCGAGGAGTATCAGGCGACCCTGTTGCAAACCGGTACCGCCGACGTCCGGATGCTGCGCTCCTGCCCACGCTGCGCCGAACTGGTGAAGGCCGCGGCCCGCGTCTGTCGTTTCTGTCAGTGCGAGCTTCCGATCGAACTGACCGAGGAGGCAGACGCCAACGATGCGCCCGCTCGGGATTGGAGCTGGCGCTGAAAAGGAGGCTGACCCACGACGCGCTCCCCGGGCGCGGAGCGCGTGGCCGTGCGGTGAGCGAGCCGGGGGATGAGGCCTCCGCGCGGCTTCGCCGCCTGGAGGAGGGGGAGGGAATTCCCCTTGTGGGTTAGTTCGGGATCTTCAGGCGGAGGATCGTAGGTCCTGGGCCGTGCCAGGTGGGGGTGTTGCCGGTGACGCCCCAGACCGTGCCGTCGGGTTCTATCGTGAGTGCCCGGACGACCGTCTCGCGGGGGAGCGGGTAGGTCGTGAACGATTCCTGATCGGGATCGAAGCGCATGAGGGTGTCGGAGTTGGCGCCACCGATCCAGATCGTATCTGCGGGTGCGCCGACGGCGAGGGCACTGGCGGTGTCGGTGCCTGCGGGCTCGGTCGGGAGGCGCCACGTGGTGAATTGCGTCGTCGTGGGGTCGAAGCGCGCGAAGTAGTCCGAGGCGGCGTCGCTGACCCACACGCGTCCGTGCGCATCGCAGCGCAGGTGGCGTGGGGCGGAGAAGGGTGTGTCGAAGGTCTCGGTTGCGCCGGTGTGGGGGTCGATCCGGCCGATCAGACCGGCGTTGGGTTGGCTGAACCATACGCCACCGTCGTGGGCGATCTCGAGTGCCGCCGGTGCGGCGCGATCGATGTCCGGTCCGATCGACGGCGCCGGAACGGCGGCGTGCGCGCGCAGATATCCGGTTTCGGGGGCGAGGCCGGTGGCGAGCGCCTGCGCCCACGTGCGGGCGGGGAGGCGGACCGCGCGTGCGGGGCCGCGGGCGGGATCGAACGTGCCGATCTGGTTGCTGAGCGCGAGCGTGTACCAGAGCCGGTCGTGGAGATCGATGCGGAGGTTGGCGGGGAAGAGGCCCGGGAGATCGCGTTCCCACGTCCACGTTCGTGGGCCGGGATCGAAACGGGCGAGCGCGTTCCCGAGCGAGAGGGTGAGCCAGAGCGCGCCGTCGGACGCCACGTCGAGGCTCGAGGGACCGGTCCGGGCCGTCACGGTTGCAGGAAGGCGGAGCCGCGGGGCGGCGAAGTGGCCGCCGAGGGCCGCATCTTTGGAGGGGATGGCGAAGGTCTCGTACGTTCCGCGTTCCGGGTCGAGGCGATAGAGTGCGTCGCGGGCGACATCGACGGCGTAGACGTGGCCGTCGGGGTGCACGGTCAGCGCGCGCGGCATCGCGCCCGGCGCGTTCAAGGTCCAGCCGGTCACGATGGCGGCCGGATCAGGATTCGGAAGCGCCCGGGGCTGCGCGAGGATCTGGCGAGCCGCCGCCGTGTCGGCGACCGCTGCGGCCGCGGGCAGCGTCTCGCGGAGCGCCGGTGTGAGGGGCCCGCCCAGGCGCGCCATCAGCGCCACCAGCTTGGTCCATGCCGACTGGCTGCGTGCCCGGCGGGTGGCGGGGTTTCCGAGCTGATGGCAGGACGTACACTGTTGCAGGAGTTCCCGGCGCTGGGTGTCGGACGGCAGGCGGTCGAGGAGGAGGGCCAGCCAGTGGTTGGCCGCGCGGGAGTCGGCGCGCGCGTCCGCGGTGGCATCGAGGTCGAGCCGAAGCGCGAGCGCGGTGCGTGCGGCGATCGGGCGCTTGGGGATCCGCAACGTGTCGTGATCGGGATGCGTCACCGTGAGGTCGTACTGCGCATCCAGGAGCTCGGGCAGCGTAAAGCGCCCGAGCTGATCTGTGTAGACGGTCGTCGACCAACCCCGGCTTGGGTCGACGACCGTGACGCTCGCGCCAGCCACGGGCTTCCTCAGGTGATCGTCGATGCGGCCCGCGGCCCGATCGTGCGCGCCAGCGACCGTGTACGTGCCGAGCAGGATCGTGATGAGCGCGGTGATGATCTGCGTCATTCGGCACCATCTCCGTGCGCGGCGCCGCGGTCAGCCGGGACGACGAACTCCAGCGCCGCCGGTCGGAACTCACCCGGGGTGATCGTTCCAGAGGTTTCTTGCCTGATGCCGGCCAGATCGGCAGCGATGTCGAACGCGACGGGCGCGGGCGACTCGGCGCAGACATCGACGAAGTCGACCCCCACCCGATAGGTGCCGGGTGCGATCGTGCGTAGCACGACGGTTTCGGACGCGCATGGCGCGCCTGGCGCCAACGGATCGCCGCAGGCGACGTCATGCCGGAGCGTCCCGTCGATGGTTGCGGCGCTGGCGAAGTAGATCGTACGTGCATCGGGCGTGGTGACGTAGAGGTCCAGATCGACCGCGGGCACCCACCGTAGTCGGACGGTGTCGATGGTGGGATCCACCGGTGGGAGCCGCGGCATTGTCCGAGGGGCGGGGCTCATCGACGGTGTCGGGGCGTTTGTGTTCACGGGAGAGTGCCGCGTCGACGGTGTCGGGATGACCTCACTCGGAGTCGGGACCGGTATCGTGGGTGGTGGAGCGCTCTTGCGTGCGCGGGAGGGGCGTTTCATCGGGCGTGGGACCGATCTCGGTGAACCTCGCGATGCGGATCGAGATTTCCCGATGGTGGACCGGCGCGCGGGGTCTGACGTGGGGTAGGGCGGGACACACGCCGCCCCCACGACGGCAAGGAGGACGCCGAGTCCGAGGAGGCGACAGCGCACGATTCCGAACCGCGTCAATGCGTCTCGGGTCCGTGCTCGCGCTTCGGCATGAGGAGCAGCACCCCGACCGCCCAGATGCCGAAGACGAATCCGAGCCCCGTCCAGAGGAGCGGCGGATGTCCATTGTTGCGGGCGATCAGTCGGCTCATGATCGCGTTGCAGATGTTCAGGATGAGGGCAGTGACCAGCAGCGTCGGGAACTCGAGATGCCGCGGGGCAAGCAAGTGCAAGCCGGTCAGGTAACCAACCGTGATCTCCACGACGTCCATCGGTCAGCGACCTCTACCTTGACCCTCTTCCAGCGCGTCACTATAGTCGCCCGCCTTTCCGCTGTAAACGTGGAGTCAATGAGATGGAGAAACCTGAACAGAGCGTCCTGACCTGGATCTTCGAGATGGGTGAGGCGCGGCTCCTCCAGTTTGCCGAGGAGCTGCTCTCCAATCCCAAGATGACCGACGCGATCTCGACAGGATTGCATCGCGCGGCGCGCACGAAGGGCCAGGTCGATCGCAACGTACAGGCGTTGCTCGCCTTGCTGGGCGTGCCAACCAAGGCCGACTACAACAAGCTGCTGTCGAAGGTCGAGGCGCTCCAGGGCAGTCTCGTGAACCTGAACATCAAGCTCGATCGTCTGATGGCGAGTCGCGAGACGCCGAGGCGCCGTGCACCTGCCCGCCCCAGTGCCAAGCGGCGCGCCGCCCCAGTCGCTCGCTCGCCGAAGCAGACGTCAGATCAGAGCTTCAGCGAGCGCGACGAGCCGCGATAGCGACGTCGGCTCGATCGTCTGCAGCGGCACCTCGACCACGACATCGGTCCGCTGCGCGTTCGTCTGGCGGGCCAACCGCGCGATCTCACGGCGCTCTTCACGCGCAAGCCGCGCGTAGCGACGATGGACGGCGGTGAGTTTCCGCGCGAAGGCGAGATCGTCGGGAGTTTGGGCGCGTGGGACGGTGCTGTTGGAGCCGACGATGCCAGCAGGCAGGACCCGATTCACGATCACACCCGCGACGGGGAGATGGGTCCTCGCGAGCTCTCCGCGTAGGGTCAACGTCTCCACGATCCGAGCCGGCTCTGGCGTGGTGACCAACAGATACGAGGTCGCTGGTTCGCGCAGCATGGCGGCGACGGCGGCTGCGCGCGTGCGAAACCCTTCGGAGTAGGTGTCGAGACTGCCGGCGAAATCGGCGAGGTCACGCAAGAGCGTCAAGCCGGTGAAGCGTTCGAGACCTCGCAGGATCGTCGTCAGCATGGCTTGCGCGAATCGCGACCCCCCGCCCGCGAGCATGAGGGACGGGTTCTGCAGGAGGGTGGCGGCGCGGGAGGAGAGGAGTGCGGACATCCGGTCGGGTGCCTCGAAGAAGTCGAGGGCATGTTGGCTCGGGGGGGTATCGACGATCAGGAGGTCGTACGAAGCGCTCGCGACGATCTCGTGGATCCGCTCCATCGCCATGTATTCCTGGGAGCCCGCGAGCGTGCCCGAGAGGCTCTGGTAGATGCGGTTGTCGAGGACGCGTGCCGCAATCTCCGGGCTCGGGGCGTAGCGATGGATCAGCGTGTCGAACGTGTGTTTGGCGTCGAGGACCATGGCGTCGAGACGGCCGACGGGCTCGCCGCTCCGACGTGGGACCCGCACCCGATGTGGGGCCCCGCCCACGACTTCGATGCCGAGCGCGTCCTGCAGCCGTCGTGCCGGATCGATCGTCAGGACGGCGGTGCGCCGGCCACGTCTCGCCGCAGCGATCGCGAGGGCCGCGGCCATGGTGGTCTTGCCGACGCCGCCGCTGCCGACGCACACGATCAGGCTCTGATGATCGAGTAGATGTCCCACGGTTGCCGTTGCGCCGCGGGCCCGCCCGCTGATCGAGGTCACGCTCATGAGGCCTGTCGCCCGCTGTTCCAGCGGCCCGAGCCGGAGAACGCATCGGCGAGCTGCTCGATCGCTGGCGCGCCGAACGGGTGGGTGGCTACCTCCGGGAGCAAGAACGGACGATCTCCGAGCGCCCGGCCGAGACGCCTGACCTGTCGCTCCGCGGCCTGTTGGCGGGCCAGACTGAAGCGTCCGGCGGCGACGTAGGGGCCGAGATTTGGAGGGATGATCGGCGGATCGGCACGCAGCCGGCGGGCTTCGTCGCGCGTGAACCTCAGCTGGGGGACGGCATTCACGACTGGGGGCACGAGCGTGACACCGAGTTTCATGAGCTCGGTTGCAAGCTGAAGGGTTTCGTTGACCGCCATCTCCTCGGGACGGGTGACGAGCGTGACTGCGGTCCGCTCCGGGTCGTCGAGCAGCAGCGCCAGTGCCCGCGCGGAGCCGGCCAGTGGCCCGACGGGCAGCATCTTCAGCAGTGAACGAGGCGTGCCCAGAAGTGGTACCGAGTGTCCGGTGGCTGGGGCATCGACGATGACGAGATCGAAGCGTCGGCGCCTGATTCCGGTTCGAGCCCCCTCCCACTCGGCGATCCGCAGCAACGTGAGGAAGTCCTGCAGCCCCGGGGCGGCGGTGGTGATCACCCGGAACGTGTCGCTCTCGAGCAGGCGTCGTGCGAGACGCCGGACGCGGAGCAGGCCTGTGAGGAACGATTCGAGGATCAGGTCCGGGTCGATCGAAGCGGCGGCGACGCCGGGCGCCACTTCCTGGGGCTCGGGCGTGAGGGGATCGGTGTCGAGGTACTCGGCCACGCGTCCGAACGGACTCACCTCGACGACGAGAACCCGTCGCTTCTGGCGGGCGGCGGCAACCGCGAGTGCGAGGACCGTGGCGGTTTTGCCGACACCGCCCTTGCCTGTGACGAAGACGAGACGGCGCTTCATCACGGTGTGGATCATGGCAGGGGGTTGTAGTGGCGGGGTTGGCGCGAAGTCAATTTGCGCATGTGGCGGGCGGTGACGGTCGGGTGGCGTGGCCGCGGAAACGGGTCGATCCGCGTGTGACGGGGGCCGGGCGCAGCCGAACTCGCGCGCTCCGCGCACTCAGACAGCGGCTGCGCTGATCCGGCCCCCGTCACACGCGGATTGCTCGGCGCGTTCCCGATGGCCACGCCACCCGACCGTCACCGCCCGCCACACGGGTGGTCGTATGCGCGAACGGTGGGCGGACGGCGTGGCAGGGCTGAAACTGGGGGGTCGTTCCCTGGGGCTATTCGTTGAATGACTTGGGTGTGCGGGAGGTCGTTCGCGGGAGTGGGGTTGCGGGGGTGGCCGTGAGTTCGGTGCGCTACGTGTTTCGCTTGGCGGAGAGTTGACTCTTGGAGGATCGGGTCTATAGCTCGCAGGCGTGGCTCGACGGGTTGTTGATCTTCGGTCTCGGTTGGAGGATGCGGCACGGCGGTTTCCGAAGGGACCGGTGCGTTCCGGAGAGGAGTCGCGGTCCGACGAGCCGGTGGAGAAAGTAGCATCCGAGGTCGAGGTGCCGGCACGGTCGGTTGCAGTGCCAGATGTCGACGCAGGGGTCGAGAATGCCGCGACGCAGGAGGTCGAGGCGCCGATCGAGCGTGCGGCGACGCCAGAGGTCGAGGCGTCGGTCGAGCGTGCGGCGACGCCAGAGGTCGAGGCGCCGGCTGAGACCCCCGGACGGCCTGAAGGCGAGGTGCCGGCCGAGCGCGCCGCACGGTCCGAGGGCGAGGGGCCGGTTGAGAGCGCCGCACGGTCCGAGGGCGAGGGGCCGGTTGAGAGCGCCGCACGGTCCGAGGGCGAGGGGCTGGCTGAGAGTACGGGACGGTCCGAGGGCGATGCGCCGGACACGATCGCTGGACGATCTGAAGTCGAGGTGTCGGCCGAGCGAGTCGGAGTGTCAGCCGTCGATGCAGGGGTTGGGACTGTCGGAAAGCCAGTGGTTAACGCGGAGGACGATATTGCCGCGGAGTCTCCGGTCGACGGGGGAGCGGGATCTGCCGCTGCGTCGGCGGGCGACGTTGGGAGCGAGACCAAGGTCGGACCAGCGGGTCGAGAGGCCGATGGTGGTGGGGAACTGGTGGCGGACGGTACCGGTGCTAGGGCGGATGCCTCGGATGCACCTGATGTTCCTGCGGTCGGGAAGCGGCGACAGCCCCCACGCAAGCGGGCGGTTCGCAAACGTGGTCGGGCGGCGGTGACCAAGGCTGCTGCGACGGCGGCGGGGACACTAGCAGGCGCGGTGCCGCGCGGGCGCAAGAAGACCGCGAAGAAGAAGACCGCGAAGAAAACGCGTGCGAGCCGGACCGCGGCGTCGCGTGATCCGTTCAGCGTGCGGTTGCGGTCGCTCGAGCGCGAGATCGAAGACGCGTTACAAGAGGTCGGCGGCGACGGCCCTGGGGTGAGCGGTGCTCTGCAACGGACCGGAGAGCAGTTGCTCGGGTTCTATGCGGATCTGGCGCGCGCGGTGGTCGATGGAGGCATCGAGGCTGCGTTCGTGCGCCTGCGAATGATCGGGACGGCGGATACGGTCGACGAGTTCGGGTTCGATGCCGAGTTTTACGAGCGCGCCCTGCCGCTGCTGCGGTTTCTGCACGATCGATGGTGGCGCGTCGAGGCGACGGGGATCCGTCACGTGCCGCGGACGGGGCGCGTGATGCTCGTCGGTAATCACTCGGGTGGGTCGATGCCGTACGACGGTCTCATGATCGCCCACGCGCTCGAGGCGCGCCGCGCGGGGCGTGGGCGTGCGGCACGTCCGTTGGTGGAAGATGGCGCCTACCACTTTCCGTTTGCCGGCTCGCCACTGGCTCGCCTGGGTGTGGTGCGGGCTTCGGCAGCGAACGCCGAGCGGTTGCTCGGTACGGGGCAGGCCATCGTCGTGTTCCCCGAAGGGGCGAAGGGTTCTCGTAAGTACTATCGTGATCGCTATCGCCTGCAGCGGTTTGCGCGTGGCGGCTTCGTGAGTCTCGCGCTCCGGACGGGGACGCCTTTGGTGCCCGTGGCGGTCGTGGGAGCCGAGGAGATCTATCCGGTGCTACTGCGCTGGCAGTGGCTCGCCCGCGTGCTCGGGGTGCCCGATTTTGCGGTGACCCCGACCTTCCCGCTACTCGGCCTGTTGGGGCTCATCCCGCTGCCGACGAAGTGGCGAATCGTGTTCGGTGCGCCGATCGATCTCGTGGCGGAGTATGGGGCCGACGCCTACGACGACGAGTTGCTGGTGAATCGTGTGAAGGAGTCGGTGCGTGAACGCGTGCAGCGGATGCTCATCGACGCCCTGCGTGAGCGTGATTCCGTCTTCACGGGTTGAGGCGAACCGCTTCTACGGGTTAAGGCGAACCGCCTTTGCGGGTTGAGGCGAACCGCTTCTACTGGTTGAGGCGAACCGCGCGCGACGAGGGGACGCCGCGCACGGTGCCTCTGCGAAGAGGCCCGTCGCATTGGCGACGAGCCTCTTTGCGTACCGTTGGTCCGACTAGAATACGTACGACAGCTCAGCCGCGACCGTGTGCTGATCGGTCTGGAAGCTGCCGCTGCCCCGCGTCTCCTTCTCGAACACGTCGTTCGGCGACCAGTCGTAGCGGTACTCCGTCCG
>Ga0315338_1001858_pt1 | contig 23636 bp, 17 predicted proteins | sample ASW8metaG_FD_204518 | JGI IMG/M metagenome (GOLD analysis project Ga0315338, IMG submission 204518) | Ammonia-oxidizing marine archaeal communities from Monterey Bay, California, United States - ASW #8 | ecosystem: Environmental > Aquatic > Marine > Coastal | place: USA: California | collected... | reverse complement strand
TTTGAAGCGAGTAGGGTAGGCCCGCCCGGATCTCGGAAATGGGTTGAGTCTGATCGAAGGCGATCGAATGCATCGTGTCGAGTGCACTCTGTCCCTGGAACGGAAGCGACCCTGTAGCCATTTCATAAAGCACGATTCCGAAGGAGAAGATGTCCGATCGCTTGTCGGCGGGCAAACCCCGCGCTTGCTCCGGACTCATGTACGAGACTGTTCCCATCACCGCACCGGCGCGGGTCATCGTCATGGCCATGGTGGCCATCTCGGTCGGATCCCCGGAGAGATCCCCCGTCTCGATGAGTTTGGCCAGACCAAAGTCCAACACCTTGGGGTGGCCGTCATGGGTCACCATGATGTTGTCTGACTTGATATCTCGATGGACGATACCGGCGTCGTGCGCACGTTTGAGCGCACTCGCAACCTGAGTCCCGATCTGGACCGCGGAAACCGTGTCGAGTTCGTTTCGTTCGTTGAGCTGACGAACGGTCGAGCCATCGATAAACTCCATCACGATGAAGGAGACGTCCCCCTCCTCCTCGATCCCATAAATCTGGGCAATGGCCGGATGGGTAACCGCAGAGGCGGCACGCGCCTCCTGAACAAAGCGGACACGGCGTTCCTCATCCTGCAGGAGCTCGGTCGGCAGGACTTTCATCGCGACGGGGCGATCGAGCTTCGTATCGGTGGCCTTGTAGACCACACCCATTCCGCCCTGGCCCAGCTTCGAGACAATCTCGTAATGACCGATCTTACTTCCGACGTCCATCAAACTCCCACAGATCGAGATGTGCTCTAGTCCCAGCTGAGGCGGCCCCATTCACCCGTGGGGTTAGCTCAGGGCCGCATTTCCGAACGAGCCTTCGTCAACAGCGCCACCGTCCCATTGAGGATCACAGCGAGTGGCAGGCTCCAAATGACGAGAAAGACCAGATCGATCACCTTCATTTCCAGGAGCGCTCTGGGCGTACCGACATCCTGCCAATCGATCCAGATGACGATCACCATACTGAGGAGCCATAGAACACCAAATCTGAACATGAGATCCGCCTTCCCGGGACGGGGCCTGTCGGAGAAGGGTAGGACAATCTTCGCTGGCCCGCCAGCCGCCCGTTGAAAAACCGCCCGAAGGAGCCGCGATCGGCCAGCGCTCCAGAGATACGCGAAGGACGGACCCAGAAACCGACCTTGTTTCCCTCAGCCGAGCGATCCCACGGGAAGCACCATGTGGATCTCATCGATTCGCGTCCCGTCGACGCGCCAACGATCTCGAGTCGAGCCAACGACCTCGAACCCCAATTTTACGTACAGAGCCTTGGCGGGTTCGTTGTCGGCAAAGACACCCAGGTCAATCCAATCGATCGTAGGGCGGGCCCGACACCAGTCAATAATCGTAGCGAGCAGGAGCTGGCCGAACCCTTGTCGTCGATAGTCGCGAAGTACCCCCATACCCAGATCCACTCTGTGAAGGTCGGCGGCGAGGTCCCCCCCAATGAGACTGGCACTTCCTACCATGCGATTTCCGACAAAAGCACCCCAGGCGCGTCTCCAACTCGGTTCGTCGAGCGGCCGAACCCATCGTTCTCGATTTCGCTCTCGCACAAGTGCGACAGGATATGGCTCATCTGAACTGTAGGGCCCCGAGTAGGAATCCCCACCTCGTCCCGATTCCGCATCACTCGCGGCGCATTGCACAAGGTAGTCCTCCAGGTTGCTCAGATCGAGTGCACGAATCGCTCCGCCGGGACGGGAAGTTCCTCTAGCCATGGGATTCCTTTCTTTCGGGAAGGTCGATGAGGCACTACAGCAGGTGGGTGACTCCTAATCAAGGCCCCCGTCCAGGGATCTCATCCCAGCGCCGTTCCCCTGTGTTCTATCCACGTTTCTCGAATCGAACGTATCAGCGGGCCGCCCCAGACCACTACTGTGGGGGAAACCCCGGTGTTTGGGAGATTCCATAGGAGATTGGGACATGAGGCGTAGTTCGAGTCAGACGGACAGGAAGAGGCTCGTGTCGACCGGTCACCGCAGCCTCCGGAGGTGGTCTCCCCTTTTCTTGTTGGCCGTCCTCGCCCTTGGCAGTTCACCCGAAGTTGCCGATGCAATTCCACGGTACGCCGCCCGGTATCAGCAGAGCTGTACCCTCTGCCATCTCAATCCATCCGGAGGCGGAAAACGGACCGCCTACGCGAACCAGTTTCTGATTCCAATGGAAATGTCGGCCCTCGCCTGGGCCGAATCAGAACAGATCGACCGCCTCGATCCCCAAATCTCCGAGAGCGTCTCGGTTGGAGCCGACCTCCGCACTCTTCACCTGTACTCCGAGGATAAGGCTCACAGAAACGGTTTCTTCGAGATGCAGGCAGATTTCTATGCCTTGATCGAAGTCGATCCCCGGTTCTCGCTCTACCTGGACCAGGGCCAGTCTCAGACCCGGGAGGTCTTCGGACTGGGGTACGTCCTACCTTCGGGCGGCTACGTCAAGGTCGGACGGTTCACTCCCGCCTTCGGTTGGAAGTTTGCGGATCACAATCTCTTCACCCGAAGTATGCTCGGATTCGCGCCTCCGAACCACACGGATGCTGGAGTGGAAGTGGGATTCTCTCCCAAGGACATGACGTTCCAGCTCGCGCTCCACAACGGCGCTTCCAGTTCCATCATCGACGACGACCATCGTACAGCCGGCACGGGACGGGCCGTCCTTCGCCGGCGCATCAAGGGTGTGTCCATCGCTCTGGGTGGATCCTACTTCTACAACGAGCATGCGCGAGGCCTGGTCCGAGCGGCCGGACCGTTCGGATCGCTGCATTGGGGGCCACTCACCTGGGTCGGCGAGTTGGACTGGCGCTCGGAAGACGGGGCGACCGGCCCGGGCTCCGACGAACTGATCTCTAGTCACGAATTCGCCTTTGGCCTGCAGCGGGGAGTCGACCTCCGATTCACCTACGACTTTTTTGATCCTGACGTAGATACGCAAACCGGTAGCCTTTCGCGCTACGGATTTGGCATCGATACGCTCCTCTACCCCTTCTTGGGAATCCAGGCGTCTGTTCATCACGCGACTTTCGAGAGCGGATCCACGATCGAGGCCGCACAAGAGTTCACGCAAACCGTTTTGCTTGCTCATTTCTTTTTCTGATCCGTCGACCCGTCGCGCGATCGGTCGGTCAATCGGGCCGCGAGTCGCCGGCCTCTCTAGTCGGGTTGAGTGGTTCGATTCCAAGTCTTCTTCCAAGGAAAATATTCATGTCACCGGCAAATCCCTTTAGGCACTTTCTGAACTCGACTCACCCCGGATTCGGGATTCGCGTCGTCCTCAGACTTCTCCTCGTCCTGGTCACACTCCCGCTTTCGGCAAGCGCTGCGGAGTTCACTGTCTCACCAGACGCGGAAGAGAATCTGATCGTCTTCGAGTCACATGCACCTCTCGAGAGCTTCGAGGGAAAGACAAATTCCGTCAGCGGAGCGATCGGGTTTGACCCGGAATCTCTCACTGACAGCCTGGAGATTTATCTGGAGGTGGATCTTGCTTCCCTGGATACGGGAATCGACCGTCGCAATCGCCACATGCGGGAGAATCATCTCCACACGGACAAGTACCCGACGGCGGTCTTTCGAGGAGCTAAGCTCGAAGCTCCTCTGCAGCCACTCGTCTCCGGAGAGACGGCCAAGCTGAGTGGCCGCGGTCGCTTCGAATTGCACGGCGTGACCCGAGAGGACTTCGCTTTCAACGCTGACCTCACGCTAAAGGAGTCCGAAAACGGCACGACGCTGGTCGTACAAGCCAAGTTCGAGGTCAACCTCGCTGACTTCGAGATCCCTCGGCCCAAATTCTTGTTCGTGAAATTGAATGAGACACAACTGGTCACGGTCAATCTCATCGGGCACCTGAACACGAAATGAAACGGGAGAGCCACGACATGACGGGTACACCTCGCCCACCGATCCGAGCAGCCACGCTCACCGTGTTCCTTGGCGCCGTCATTGCTGGTCTCCTCGTCGGTTGCTCGGACCTCGGCGACCCCTTCGTTCCCGTCGTCGAGCCGGAGACGGATCTCCCCCAGCTCTCGGAGCTGATTCCTGCGCGAACATTCTCCGGTGATACGCTCACGGTTCTCGGCACTGGATTTGGGAAGTTGCAGAAGGAGCAATCCGTCGTGTTTGGAAGCACGGCGATCGAAGCAACTGTTCTTTCGTGGTCCGAAAGTGAAGTCCTCGTCGAGGTCCCGGCGGGAATCGGCCCCGGACCCATCGCCGTTCGAGATGGAGAACGACTGAGCAACGCTCTAACCTTCGCGACTGCTTCAGAGGTCTCCTTTGCTCAGGATATCGTTCCATTGTTTCAGGCTCGAGGGTGTGAGTCCTGTCACTTCGGTTCATCGGGAACAAACGGGTTCTCGGTTCTCAGCCCGCTCGAGATAATCACAGGCGGGCAACGGGGACCAGGAGCGATCCCTCGACGGGCAGAAGAGAGCCTGCTCGTGCGGATCATCCGGGGTTTGGATGGCCTCCCCCAAATGCCGTTTCGATCCGATGCCCTACCCGCCTCTGAAATCGAGAAGATCGAAGACTGGATCTACCAGGGAGCCCGCGACAACTAGAGCACGCTTTCGGTACTCCAGCTGCCCGGTTGCCCACTTGAATCGCCGCTAGAAGATTCGGCCAAAGAACCCGGTCACCGCGCCCAGGCCTGGCACCTGCCGGAGCACGTTCGTGGTCAGGTTGAAGACGTTCCCGGCCAGCGCAGTAGCGAATCCGAACGCCCGACCGACCGTGTTCTGAAAGAGGCCGCGCCCCAGGCTTAACACGTTCCGGCCAGTTTCGTTACAAGGTGAAATGCATTTCGGAACAATCCAACGACTCCACCAACTCCGCGCCCGATACGCGAAGCCATCTGCCGAAACACTCTGCCAACTCGACCCACCAGGCTCCGAATCCGTCCGCCTATGCCGCGCGTGACGTTGCGGACCGCAGAGAAAACCCCTCGGACTCCACGACGAATGCCTTTGGTAACGCGACTAACGGCTCCGCGTACTCCCTGAGTGACCGATCGAAAGACTCGACCGACGCCCGTCGTCACCCGCCGGACCATTCCCCCAACTCGCCTGATGCCGCCGCTCACTCGGTTCACAACCTGCTTGGCGACGTTCCGCACTCCCTGAGTCACCTTGGAGACCGTACGTCGGACACGACGAGTGACGCGCCGGAAGCTCTTGCGGATCTTCTTGAGGAAAAACTCGACCTCGACAGCCTCCCCTCCGACGTGGATCACGCCCTTATCGTTTTCGTTTCGAATTTCCGATATCTGAGCTTTGGACAATGACTCACCGTAAAGCGTGCGGCGGAACATCTCCCCCTCGTCGCCGACGGTGTCCGATGTCTTGACCTTCGTGTCGAGATGATGGCCGACTTCTTCGGCAAACGTGCGACTGGCCAGTCCGGGGTTCGAACGAAGATCACTGGCCAGAAAGACGGTATTCTTCTTTGCACTGTAGGCACCGTTCGCGCCTTGCAAGGAATCGCGGGAAGCAAACGTGATTTTAGGCAGCCAAGTTGTATCGCCCTGAAGAGTACGAACCCGAAACTGTTCTGCAGATTGCCGGTTGTAGTTTCCGTAGACCTTCTTGAAGAACGCGTGAAAGGCGTCCTTATCCTGGGCCAATCCGGAGAAACGTCTTCCAAAGCTGTTTCGGATCGTCGTTTTGGTCTTATCGTCCGGATTCACGAACACATCCGGGGCAGCAACAGACCCCGAGGTGGGTGGGGCCGGTTTGGGACTTCGAGACCCCATCGTACTGTCCGGAGTCTCCGGCGCGGGAGCCTGAACCAAGTAGTTCGATAGCTGAATCGTCATCCTCGACATGATCGGAAACCTCGTTTTTGCAGAGTTTTGCGTGATATTCGTTCGATTCTCGCCCCCTTATCGAGGTCCAGGGCCCTCGAGTTGCGGATTCGATGCCCAGGACCTGCAAAAAGCGAGCTCCGCGGGAGAGAGTTGCAGGGACGGGGGCATGGGCCCATCATCCGTTCCATCAATGCCGGGGCCGATACCGAGCCCTCGAATTCCGGTTCGCCAAGAGAAACGAGTTAGTCATGAAGTACACGATTTCGGGAGAGATCGCCCAGAGCGCTCGCCTCGACATCGAACGAGGAGACGAAGTCTGGGCCAGCAAGGGATCGATTATGGCGCACAGTCCTGGTATCGAATGGACGCTGCGGGTTCCGGGAGGGCTGGCTGGTGGCGCACGCCGAACTCTTTCCGGAGAGGGCGTCGCACTGACGTACATCGAGGCCAAACGGCCGGGTCAAAATGTACTCCTGACCGCAAACCAACCCGGCCACATCACAACCTGGGATTTGTCTGATGGACCGATCGTGACGACACGTGGCTCTTTCCTCGCCGCCTGGGGGGACAACGTGGAGATCGACGTGACGATCGCGCGGCGGGCCGGAGCGGCTATCTTCGGAGGAGTTGGCCTGTTTCTTCAGAAGGTCTCAGGCGTGGGGACTGTCCTTGTCCATGCCAGCGGGGACTTCTATGAGCAGCAGCTCGACAAGGGTGAGCAACTCGTTACGAGCACGGGAAGCCTCGCCGCATTTGATGGCGGAGTGGACTACGACATCCAAAGAGTCGGCGGTTGGCGCAGGACCCTCTTCGGCGGCGAAGGCTTCTTCATGACCCGGCTGACCGGGCCAGGGCGTGTCCTGCTCCAAACTCTCAAGCGCCAGAGTGCGTCTGAGAAAAGCAGCTAAAGGCGCCGGAGTCGTTCGTAACAACCAACTCGCCGGGACGTGAGCTCTAACCAAGTCGTACCAACCGGGACCTGATCGTGACTTTCGTTATTGATACAAGCCCTTGACCCTTCCCCAGGTCAGGAAGGTCGTCGGTTGGAACTTACCAAGACGATGATCACGCCACTGCATAATGCGCGGTGTCCGTCTGGAGAACGAGCGTTCGGGAGGTGACTCGAGAAAGAACGTCGCTCGGCCTCCGGCGACCTTGTAGACGACTTCCTCTTCGCTTTCCGAGTCGTCGACCGTAACCTCGAGGTCCACGTTCCAGACCTGGATTTTGTGCCAGTGCAGGGGTACCTCGTCCCAAGGCTCCGTTTCCTCGACATCTCCAACCACGAGTTCCAACGAAATGCTCTGAACGCTCTCGTCCGTAAACATGTTCTGAGCCGCAGAACGCTCTTCAGGCCAAGCCCATTCGGTGGGCAGTCCATACTCTTCGGTGTCCTGTGGGTCGAAGAAGAAACGGAACTGATCGGCATCGAAAAGACGACTGTAGCGACCGATATCTCGTGCTTCGATCGCATCGACGAGGAGGAACATTGTCTTTCTGAGTCCTGCCGTGGAGGGGAGCCGTCCTTGGGACTGATCCCCGGATGACCCTGTCCACTCAGTACCTGACTCCGTACTCGACCCAGTGACACTGCCAGGCGGTTTGGCTCCATCCTGGCAACCAGCGATGAGGATCATCGCACCGAGGGCGCAACAAGTTCGGAGAGTTGGTAGCACGACCATGGTGTGCTCCTTTCGCGTTGGGACGCGGCATGGATAGCGGGAGGATTTGACGACACGTGTATAGACGATTATCGGTGGCGTTTCGATCCCTCTACACGGTCGTTTCAGTAGGAAGAAGATGCATCTGCCGAGCTCGTCGCAGCGAACGGGGCGAAGAGCTCTCCGGTCAACACGTTAACTTTCGCGGTCCGAATTTTGCGTATCGACTAAAGGCCGGATGCAGTCTATTTATTCTCTGGTCGCCACCTGTTCACTCCCGATCAAACCCCAAACCGGGCGGCGATACGACCTTCGGCAACACCGGAATTCACCCCGCAGCCGAAATGAGAGTCCGGGCCACGCGGAGAAGCCACCAGATGCCGACAATTCGGAAGATCCAGAGTGTCCAACCTGCTCCCAGGAGAGTGAGATTGTGAATGGGGAACGGAAACGCTCCTGAAACAAGGTCAGAGCTGTTCGCAGGCGCGGCACTTCCGCTCGCTGAGTGTTGCGCTTCTCCTTCGCCAACACGGAAGCGCCCATAGAGGAATGAGATGGAGACGACGGTTACGGCGATGCCGGCCTGAAACCACAACGCGTTGTTCTCGTGAGTGACCCAGGTCGAGCCGCGGGCTCCCCGGACGAACTCCGCAAGTAGATAGTGGACCAACGGCAGGCCGATTCCGAGTTTGAGAATTGGACCAGCCCGCAGGGCCAGGCCATGGAGACCGGACCAGCGCGACTGGCAATCTCGCAGCTTCGAAGAGCAGAGGGAGTACCGAGCAGGATCCTCTCGAGATACTCGGACCCAAGTCGATTCGCAGTTCGATTCGTCTGTCCCACGACCACACCAGAGGCAACGTCGGTCCCGATTCCTCCGGGAGAACGGCGACGCCACGAAACGATGGCCGATCATGATGACCAAGCCCAGAACGAGACTTTGAAGAACGCCGAGAGGCTGCTGGAGAAAGAGGAAGAGCACGAGAGGTATAAAGAGAAAGAGAAGTGCACCACTGAGTCGCATGGAACTCGAACCTGGTTGCCCCACAGATCTACCGATCCCTTCCTCTGCGAGTCAGCACCTGCCCGCTCGGATCCCAGAGTATCTCGCTACCGCTAGCCCGTCCGTCAGTATAGTCGACAAATCGCCGCAACTCGCCACCCTCATGCCATTCCGTCCAGAGCGCATCGGGTAGAAAGGTACCGTCCGGCCCTGGGCGAACCTGAACGACCCTCTCAATGGCCCCCGACGGATAGCGTTGCACGTCGATCATGGGCGGAATCACTCGCTGACGAGCTTCCGGACTGAGTCGACTCCCGACCTGGCCCAACAGTTGGGAGGTATCGCTATTTTCCGGATCGATTTGTTGTGCCTCGAGGAGATGAGACATAGCAGGACCGAAGCGACCTCGTTCCGCCATGACTTTGGCAATCGTCCGGTGGGGCTCGTCCCGATTGGGCCCTGACCAAAAGACGCTGGCAAAGAAAATGTGGGCAAGGGCCGCCTCGAGGTCGGGCGGTTCCGCGTCGAGCAGGCGGAGGCCCGTCTTGAAATGGAGGTCCGGACTGGTCGGCGAAGCGTTGAGCGCCATTCGACGATACTCCGCCTCCTTCTTCAGATCCCCGACCTGCGCGTAGTGGTTGGCAAGGACACTCGCCGCTGAGAGAACGATATCGGGATCGGTCGTTCCGGACGCGAGAGCTTTGAGTGCGGGACGACTGGCATCCTCGGACTTCCCCGCCCAGGCCAGCACGTTGGCAAGATTGGCGAGACCAAGTGCCTGCATCTCTGGATTTATTCGGCCCTCGACGACCTGCGTGGCACTCTCGATCGCTTTACTCTTCCATCGGAAGTTGTCTGGGGGGAGCACGAGTCCCTCAGCAATCATCTCTTCGAGCAGGCGAACGGCAAGAAGGCGATTTCCCTCAACCGTCGGGTGAACGTGATCGAGGAAAAACTCCTGACCGGGAACACCGTGCCCAACTCGGGACCGCGTAACTTCCTCGAGCAGCAATGGAAAGTCGACCCGGGGACTCTGGGTTCCTGTCGCCACTTTGCTGACGATCAACTCCATACCCGAGAGTAGGCGGAGCGGACAGACATCCTCATCGCGCGCTCTGATGAAAGCTGACTCAGCCTCGACCGGACGCTCCAGCTCCATGAGTACCTCGCCGCGTCGATAGTGGAGTTCGGCATGGCGAGGATCGAGAACGATAGCTTCGTCGAGAGTCTTCAGAGCCTTGTTCAAAAGTCCGGTCCGTTCCTCTCTACCAGCTCGATCACGCAGCCTCTGCGATTCGAGCTGACCGGCCTCATCCAGGCCCTCGGTGTGCTCGCTCTTGAACGGAGAACAGTCTCGCAGGCTCGAGGCCGGCGTCACGAAGATAACTTTCGCCCCCGCTTTCGCCGCAATCGATTTCGTTCGCCGCAGGCTGAGTTCGTAGTGTTGAAGGATCTTTGCGGAGAGCTGGTCATCGCGCTGATAGACTTCCGGGCCGAAGTGCTCGAGTTTTGTGTCGGCTTCCTGTTCGAGACTCGTTCGCTTCTCCAATCCTTCGGGAGCGGCGGTCAGCCCGAGCTTATCAATCGTTTTCCCCAACGCGGCCCAGGTTCGCGTACGGGCGAGGAGCGCAGCGGTCGTTCGAAGCGGAGCGGGAATCTCGCGGACACCGCGGTAGGTTCTCTCTTCGAGGAATTCGTTGTGTCCACTGTAGACAATGAAGAGATCGGGATCATAGTTCACCAACTCTTTGGTTAGATTGGCTACTCGGTAGCTGGCGTAGCTCACCCCACCACAATTGATCACTTCCCACCTGCGACTCGAATCAACCAGCGGTAACAGCTCTCGGAGCCAACCTGGAAATGAGACGGTGTCGTCATAGGGTCGCCCGTAGGTGGTGGACCCTCCCAAACAGAAGATTCGATAGGTCCCCGGCGCTTTCGCCAGCGGAAACTCCTGCTCGTTAAAAAGCCGTTTCGTCGGAGCTGTGGCGAGTTGCTTCTCCCCCATCTCTCCTTCGGTCTCGACGAAGAGAGGAGCGTTGTTCGTGAATTCGACGAAGGGATCCTCTTCGAGGACAATCGGTCGTACGCCTATCACGAGAAGCGCCAGCTCGATCAGCGCAAAGAACATTGAGACCGAAACGAGCGCTGTCAGAATTCCTTTCCAGAGTGGCGTTTTGTGCGGCTGGTGGCTTCCTCTCTCCTCGAGCGCTTGGTTCATAGTCAACCTCTCGAGCTAACTGGGTTTCAGATTCGAAACAGACCGCAGAAGTCGTGCCGCAGAAGAATCTGTGGGTGCGTCGAGCAGGACCCGACGCAATTCTCGGACTGCCGCGTCGTTCCTGCCCCGTTCGAGATAGAACTGAGCCAGATTCCGTCGTGCCGGAACGTAGCTTGGATCATGATCCAATGCCCGCACAAAGCTGTCCCGGGCGCCTGTGTGATTTCCCTCCGCCCCGAGAAGGGCACCCAGGTTGTTGTGAGTGAAGGGCTCGGTCGGATCGAGTTCGAGGCTGCGAGTCAACTCGGTCTTGGCTGCACTCATGGAGCCTTGGGCCGCCAGAGTTACGCCAAGGTAGGCATGTGTCAATGCCCGACGAGGATCCATCTGTAGAGACTTGCGCAGTGCGCGCTCGGCTTCTTCGAACCGGCGCGATTTGTGGAGAGTGACGCCAAGATGATAGGGAACCTCCGCATCGACCTGGTTGCGCTGCACCGCTGCTTTTAGCTGTCGTAGCGAGCTATCGAGACGCCCCTGTTCGCGCAGAGCAATCCCCAGGCAAAGATAACTCTCGTAGTCCTCCGGCCAGAGTGCCTGACCTCGTCGATACGCTTCGGCCGCACGATCGAAGTATCCTGTTCGCGCGAGACGGAACCCGTCATGGAGGTGCTGGGCGTAAACCTGCCGCGCCTCGTCAACCGAGTACCACCCGGGCCAGGTGAAGACCACAGACACGATCGCTAGAGCTACGATCTGGATAACTCGCTTTCGGTTGCGCCGACGAACCGCGCGGATCCCTTCCATGGCGAAAGTGGCAGCAAAGATAGAAAAGTAGGGCATTGCGACGATACGATAGCGAGTCGTCACGAGAAACGCTGCGGTCGCGAGGACGTAGAGGCCCAGGCTCCCGTAGAGGAGACCATGCACCCTCCGATTCGGCCAGAGCAGAATCATGCCGGCAACGGCTCCCGCCATGAGGAGGTGGAGGCCAACTGGGAGAAGCCGAAGCAAAGGAATTCTTGAACGTTCGAAGGTGAAGAACTCAATTTGAGGAATGTCCTGGCCACTGAGGAAACGGTGAACCTTGCTTACATAGTGAACACTCCACTGTTCTGGACTCTTTCCGATCTCTCCAAGCGTTCGCTGGAACCAATAGCGTGAGACCTCACCGGAATCGAGCGAACGACCTAGCTCGATCTCGGCACTCGACTGGCCATTCCAGCTCGAATCTGTTTGGATGCGGAGGTGGTCGAGGAGCGACCCTTCTGCGCTTTGCGTGTTTCCAAGGTAGAAGTTGAATCCACCGCTCGCAGTGATCGGGACGACAACGCCCTCACTCCGAAAATTTCGCACCAGCGCGGCGCTCGGCGGAAACAACGCGGCGAGCAGGAAGCAGGCGGCGAGAGAGAGGGTCATTTGGCGGGACGGTCTTAAAAAGAAGAGTCCCAGCGGAACAACCACAAGCAGAGTTGGGCGGCCGAGGGCTGCGAGCCCCACTCCCAAACCGGCCAGTCCAGCGAGAGCCAGCCGACGTCTCTGATCGCTCCGCGCACGATCCAGCTCATTCTCCGTCGGATGTCCGGGATTCGGTCGGGAGTAGGTAACGAGAACGAGACTGCCGAGAAGTAGGGCTGATACGCCTACTTCCATGAGCAACTTTCCTTCGTAGAAGATCTGGACTCCCGAGATTGCGATGAGTGTGGCGGCAAGCAAGCTTTCCGCCCGGGCAAACCAGAACCGGGACCAGACGTAGGTCAGCCCCACGACGAGCACGCCCAAGGCATGTTGAAGAAGCACTGCACAAGATGTGCACGAGTCGGTCAGGGCGTAGACGAAACCCAGCGCATAAGGGTAGAGCGGACCGAAGAAGTAGGCCTTCGGATCCCCGATCCCGTTCCCGCGAGCCACGCTCCGTGCCATCTCGTCGTAAACGGCGGAGTCCCAAAGCGGAACGGTGAAAGTCGGTTCGTTTCTCGTCTGCAGGAAAAAGGCTATCCGAAGAACTGCCGCCACGACGAGGACTGCGAAGAGAGGATGCTGCATTGTCAGTACGGCGCGACGGAACAGCCGGATCGAGATAGACTGCATATCCGAACGCCCTCCCGATCAACCCGCCGTGTCGAGTTCCGCCAGTCGTTGTCGGACTTCGACGACCTGATGGTGGTCTGGAGCGACTTCAAGTGCTCGCTCGAGATGCTGCCGAGCCATCGCCCTGTTTCCAGCGGCGGCGTGGGCAGCCCCAAGGTGATTCAAGACGATCGGATGATCCGGAATCGCCCGGAGCGCGTCGCTGAGTGCGGTCAACGCGGCATCATTCTGACCTTGCTGATGCAGGATCCAACCATACGTATCGAGCACCCCACCGTCGCGGGGCGCAAGTTCGACGGCGCGCCGGGCCACCGGTAGAGCCTCTCCAAGTCGACCGGCTGCCTGCAGGGCGTCGGCCAGACCATTCATATGATGCGGATCGTTGGGCTGATGGGAGACGAGCGTGCGGAACTCCTCGATCTTGAGCTCGGCGCAAAATCCTTCGGCCGCCGGGGTATCTCTCTCGTAAGCCTTGTCCATGAACCACCGGGCGTTTCCGTTCTCTGGATCCGCACAATAGGCGCGATAGAGATCGATCCGATTTCCGAAAAACGCGTAGTCGGCGAGATATCCTCCGACCTGCTGCTCGACCTGGGCACGGATCCTCTGCTTGGTCGTCAGCCCTCGGAAGTAGGGTAGGGCTGAGGTCTGGAAGCGAGGCAACTGAAACTGGGGCGCCAGAGGATACACGGCCGACTGCTTATCAAAATAGTGAACGCCGTCCGTGTTGACTCGCGTCTCTCCCGCCACCATGAGTTCGACCGATTGAGCGTCCATCCAGAAGAAACCGGCCACACGCTCGACGGTATCGAGTTGATACTCCTTCGCGCCAAACCACTCGGGAAGTCCATCAAGCTTGGCCTGGAGCTCCGCAGCGTCAATCAGGAGCGGCTCGGGCGTGGCCATGAGAAAGGCCTGATCGGAACCATAGATGTACCAAACCGTGGCGGTCGGAAAGACCTTACGAAACGTGTTGAGATGAATCCGCATGAGTTCGCCCCGCATCGATCCGTGAACGGGAACCCATTGGGCGAAGATCCCTCCCGGCTTGAGACGTTCTCGCACGTTTTCATAGAAATCCTCCGTGTAGAGGATCCAGCTATCGTAGGCCCTCGGGTGAGTCGAGTCGCCGATGATGAGGTCGTAGGTCTTGTTGCAGGTAACGAGGTAGTTGCGTCCGTCGTCGTTGTGGAAGTTGAACCGGTCGCGATGGAAAACGTCGCCATTGACTTCGGTAAAGAGGTCGTTGATTCCTTCGATGTCCGGATTGAGGTCGACAACGTCGAGGCTGGCGACTTCGTCCGACGCGAGAACCGATCCAGCGGTGATCCCGGCTCCAAAAGCGATGACCATCGCGTCCTTTGGCCCCTCCGATTCATGAATGAGGGGAGGAAGGATCCCCAGAAGTTTGAAGAGTTGGACGTGCCAGTAGCGGGTTGAAGCCTCTTCGACTCCATTGAGGTACATGTCCCGATACGAAGCATGGCGAGGATCATCCTGATCGATTACGACGACCGTCGCTGCTCGTCCCTCTCGCACGAGAAGAGTCTTTGTGGTTTCGGCAAGTGTGGAACGGGCCAGCTTGTCGGCATAGAGGCTCGCGGAGTTGGGCAGGAGCCCTACGACGACAAACGAGAGGATCGCAGCTCCGACGGTCGCCGTTCCCAAACTGCGGGCACCACTCTGTGAGCCCGTAAGATTGACGAGCCCGAGCGCAGCCATGATCGCCACGAGCACAGCAAGGGCACCCTGGATTCCGATTTCCGGAACGAGGTAGTGGTTGGCCACACCAGCACCAATCAACCCTCCTGCTGTGTTGAGGGAGTAAAGCGTTGCCGCCTCCCGGGTCGCTGCTCCTCGACCAAGCGGAGCAAGCATGCGAATGGCGAGGGGCAGGAGCGCACCGATCAGTACCGTCGGCGCGATGAGAATACCGAGCACGGGCAAGGGATTCATCGGAGTGGCGTCGGCAAAACGTGCAAACTTGTCCAAACCCATCACGATGTCCGTCAGGAGCAAGTACGGGGTGGCGATGATGAGCAGAGCCGCCAGCACCGCAGCAACTCCGAAAATACGGTCCGCACCCTGACCCCGCGACTGCATGCGACCGTAGAGCCATGTTCCGACAATCGCGCTCACGCCTGTCCCGAGCAGAAACGCGGTCAGAACGAGAGAGAAAACGGAAACTGAGTTCCCGAGGTAGAGGATGCTGAGTCGGGTCAACAGGACCTCGTAGGCCAGCGACACAAACCCGACCCCGGCCATGGCCGCGTAGAGAAACACGCGACGACCGTGCGGGATCTCGAGCTTAGCTCCCACCCGGGCGGCCGCTTTCGATGGCTCGGCCGGATCGGTGAGCGAGCCTCTCCGCAGGGACCAGGCTGCCAGGGCGCACCCGGCGGCGACCAGATACGACACGAATGCCACATTGAGCGAGACTTGGACGCCAAATTCAAAGAGGAGATGGTACCCCGCCGCAAAGCAACCGATGGCCGCGCCAAGGGTGTTGGTGCTGTAGAGATATCCGGTCCGGGCCGAGCGTCGCTTCGGAGAATCGAGGGCCGCTCCGTTGATGATCGCGGGAAACGTAGCGCCCATCAGGGTCGCTGGAAGGAGAAGCGCGAGCATACTGACCAGAACCCGGATTAGGGTCAGTCCAGCCCGGTCCGCCGATCCGCTCGCCATGGAGGTGAAAACCTCCGTCAACCAACCAAAGAGAGTCGGGGACAGCAGCACGTAGATTCCGACACAAATCTCGAGCACGACGTAAGGCAGTAACGAGATCCTTCGGCTCGACAGAATGCGTCCGCCCAGATAGCTCCCCAGCCCTAACCCACCCATGAAAACGATGAGGATGAGAGCCGTCGCGCTCAAAGAGTTCCCGACTACGACGATGAGCATCCGATTCCAGGTCACTTCGGCTATGAGGCTGCTGGCCCCAGAGGCGAAGAAGGCCACGTAGAGTAGGAACGTGAAGAGAGCGCTCTGGAGATTCCTCGGCATGTTCGGGCCTCCGGGATAGAGAACCGGAAGGGGATCGGGCGCTGCGAAGGTGTGTCAGCGCCCGCCTAGCTCCCCTCGGAAGGAAGAATCCTATCACCCGAGGAAGGCGAAACTCATCCGCGTGATTCCCCCTACACGGTATGTCATAAGTCTTTGGAGGATCGGCAAACCTGAAATGAGGGACCGAGATGACCGTCGCGTAGGCCTCGAAACCAAAATATCCGCCCGATCAAGATGAGTTCTATGGCCCCATCTCAGCCAGAGTATAAGTCTAACTTAAACAACCATCGTACGTACATTACCGGATATTATCCGTCTCGGCAAAATGGGATTCTCTGATCTGCGACAAAGTTTCGCAACTTTGACACCGCGCACGAGTTCAGATTGGCGGCGTCGGAAGGCTCGAAATGAGTGGATCGAACAGCAAATCTCGCAGGTGGCCTCAGAGACAAACAGCTCAGATGTTGTCTCCCCTGCTCTTCCTCCTCGCTCCGACTCTCGGTAACGCCGAGGCCGTCCTGGAATTCGACGGTGGTCTCGCTGCCGGCTCCCCAGTTGTCCGCCCAACCAGCGTTTCGGTCGAGAACGGGTCCGGAACGCTCTGTGTCACGGACGCGGCATCCAGAACCCTCGACGTTTTCGACGGAGCCGGATTCCACCGCTTCCGCATCGACGAGTCTGCCGGTGTGTCTTCCCCTAAGGATGGTGCCATCGATGCTGAGGGCCGCTTCCTCTATATAGAGACTGGTGGTAAGGCCCAGTCGACCATTGGTCGCCTCAACTTCCTCGGCGAGCCGGACAGTTTTACCCCTGAGCGCCCTTCCGAAGATTGGTTTCCCCTCCATCTCACGATTGGGAACGACGGCGATTACCTGACCATTGATGGTCGCGGCCTCCTCACAAAGCACGATGCTTCGACCGGCGAGGTCCTTTGGACCTGTCAGGTTGTCGAATCCGATTTCGAGCGAATCGATCTCGTCGGCCGACCAGCTCAGGGCCCGGACGGTTCGATCTACATCCCCCACACCGGTCTGAGGCTCGTCCTCGTGGTGACCCCGGATGGAGAGACGGTCAGTTCGTTCGGTCTGCCCGGCGCAAAACCGGGCGAGCTCATGTTTCCAGCGGGTGTCGCGGTTACGGGACTCGGACAAGTCCTCGTCCTCGACCAAATCCGCCATCGAGTCTTGATGTATGACGCAGAACACAACTTCGTCAGCGAGTTTGGCCGGATCGGACGTCGGTCGGGTGATCTCTATCACCCGATCTCGATCGCCAGCTCATCTGACGGACGCGTGTTCATCGCACAAGGTTTTGAGGGCCGGGTTCAGTGCTATCAGCTTCTGGACACGGATTTCGCTCGAAAAGATCCGGAGGGCTCGTGGTGAGCATCCGGGGAACAGAATCTATGCATAGGTCCCTTAGTAGTGAACGTTCTACGTTCGTTGCAATTGTAACTCGGGAGGTGTCTCTAATGAAAAAGCTGTTCACCTTAGCCGCAGTGTTTGTCGGCACGATCGCAATCGCGCCCGGCGCACTCGCTTTCCACGACGCTGGAGTCGCGCACTGCGACGGCTGCCACACCATTCACAACAGTCAGAACGGTGGCGATGTCACGACCCCAGGAGGATACCAATATCTTCTCAAGGCCGCGAACTCGACCGATGCGTGTCTGGCATGCCACGCCGGCTACGGGCAGTTCAAGGATGGAGAAGGCTTTGGCCCTGGTGGAGACTTCTACTGGGTCACCAAGACATTCTCCTGGGACGCGCACGGCCGGACACGCTACAGCCAGGGTGACAGCCATGGTCACAACGTGATTTCTCCAGCCAGGGGAATCCTCGAAGATGCAACTTTGGCGATGGCGCCGGGTGGCGACTTTGACTCTTCCTTCCTGACCTGCACTTCCTGCCATGATCCTCACGGAAACCAGGATTTCCGTCTGCTCTACGGCAGCGCGGTCGGCCCGATCTACCCAGGTGGGCGGTACGACTTCGACGCAGACGCTCCGCTCGCGCTCGGCAACAGCCGCCGGACATACACCGAAGATGGTTGGGAGACCGATGCTCAGCACACGGTCTACAAGTCAGGTATGAGTGACTGGTGTGCCAATTGCCACACTGATCTCCATTCCGGCAACACGACCGACTTCGTTCATCCCGTCGGTGATGACGGAGCAATCGGGGATCTGGCTCTGAACTACAACGCGTACGTCAGCACGGACGACCTCACCGGTGGAACCCAGGCGACGGCGTACTGGGGCCTCGTACCTTTCGAGGACATCGACGCGGATCTCGGAACTGTTGACGCTGAAAACTACACCAGAGGTCCTGACGGCAACGATCAGACCATGTGCCTCACTTGCCATCGTTCACATGCCTCCGCATTCCCCGACATCGGTCGCTGGGACTTCAGCGAGACATTTATCGCTGACTCACACCCTGCAACCGGTGACATCGATGCGACTCCGGATGATATCGATCGCAAGTACTACAACTACACGTTCGTTCAGAACCAACGTTCACTCTGCAACAAATGCCACATCAAGGACGCAGGAGACGCTCCGTATTAACGGTTGCCAGTTAGGGTAGACCGTTCTAGCCGACGAACGCGGTCCCTGAAAGGGGGCCGCGTTTTTGTCGCTGAACAGCGTCACTGGCCACGTTTTGAACCACATTTGAGCCAGATTGAGAATCGTGGATTGGTTGTACGGCCATCCTCGTATCTACGTACCTAAGACCATTTGGCCGTACAACCTAGCGCTTGGTATAATCTCGGATGACCGACGGACAGCTGGGTCTTTTGGACCCGCCGGGACTCGCTCGGCGGCGTTTGGGGCGAGGAAGCGCGAGACGAAGAGGCGCGAATGCAGAATCTGATGCGGACCGCTCACCAGTCCGGTCGCCCCATAGCGAAGGACTTTCCCGGCCGACTTCTTCTGCTCTGCCTCGCATTGATCCTGCCCCGACCTTCCTTCGCCTTCGACGGTACGATCGATGTCACGGACACCCACCAGAGTGCCCGCGGAGACACCGGAACCTTCGATACCTTTTCTCGTCGAGACGCTTACTCTGTCGGGCAACGGCTACCTCTCTCTTCGCACCTCTTCCTCGATCTGCGCGTTCGACGCCTCCGCGAGTTATCGGGGAGCGAAGCAAGCGGTCAGAGAGTCGAGACGGAGCGGATTACGAATCAACCGTCGTTCCTTCTCAACTACGACCAAACCGGTCTGCGCCTCGGACTGACCGGCGGCTGGCAGGAGCGAACGGTCACCGCGGATGTTGGGGGCGGTTCTGATCAGGAGCAGTACCAGTTTGGCGCCACGCTCGATGCCGACCCCACTCGCACCACCGACCTCAACGCAAACTGGGGTCATTCCGTCATCGAACGGCCGGACGCGGCTGGGCGGAGCGAAACTCGAGAGTATACGGGCGTCTTACGCCTCAGGCAGAAGCTCGCTCGATCGTATGACGTTGGCTACAGGTACTCAGCGCGTTCGAGCAACCTTCTCCAACAGGACACTCGCCAGGTCTTTCAATCCCATCTTGTGGAATTCTCCGGAACGCCGACCCGGGGCGCCTTTACGAGCAACTTTCGAGCCCGTTCCCAACTCTTTCGGCAGGAAGTCGAGACCGGCTCGGCTGGCCTCAGCCGGGTCCTGCTCGTTCCCCAGAACGCCAGCCTGACCCTTGACGATACTCCCGACGTTCTCGACCCACTCGAGGGTGACCCCGAACCCGTCCTCGGTCTCTTCGACGGCGACCTTGATGGCTCTACGGTCATCAACGTTGGAGACTCAGCGTCTCCGGTTCGAGAATTTGGCGGGGACTACCGGAACATCCAGCTTGATTTTGGAGAGGAACAGGAAATCGCGGGGGCCGCTCTCTACGTCGACCGTCAGATCCTTCTTCCCGAGCTGTTCGAATGGCATGTTTTTGTAACGGATGACCCAGAGGGGCGCACTTGGACAGAGGTTTCCCGCGCCGAGGCCAACGTCGTCTACGAGGAGTTTGGGGACCTCCGCCAGGGATGGAGTGTCAGCTTTCAAACACCTCGAAACACCCGCCACTTCAAGTTGGTCGACGTGAAACTCGGCCAGACCCTTCCCAATCTCTTTGTCACCGAACTCGAAGTGTATCGCGAAGACCGCACGGAAGTAGCCAAGACAATAGATGATTCCCAGAACCACCGCTTCGACGCCACTCTCGGCTACCAGCTCACCAAGAACCTCCGTCTAGGTAGCCAGACGACCTTGCGCCGCCGCAGTTTCGACGAATCATCCAAGGACCTCGATGAGATGACGCAGAGCGTGAGCTCCCACTGGGCCAAGGGAAGCTTCCTGCTCACCGGACGGCTCGGAATCCAACGGCTCTGGAGTGACACTCGCCGCAACACTGATCTGGTCGACTACTCGATCGCTGCCCGTCAGAAGTGGCTCGATGACGAGCTTGTCGCCACTCTCACCTGGAATCAATCGGAAGACCAGAGCAGCGACCTGAATCGTACGACCGCGAGCGTTTCGATGACAACACGCTGGAACCCGACCGGACGGCTCCAGGTTTCGCAGCGACTCAGCCGCGGCACCCGCGATGATGAAGAGTATCTCGACAAGTCCACATCCATGTTGGCCAGCACGACCCTCCGGGGCCGTCCCATCACCGCCCTGACCATCTACCTCACGCGAACAGATCGCTGGGTCGATCGGGAGGCCGGCACGGGTTTCGAACAGTTCAGGGACACGTCTCTCTCAGCCAATTGGAACCCACTCCCGCTCATCAGTCTGAGTAGTTACGTGACTTATCAACAACGCGACGAGAGCGACTGGTTACTGCGAAACTCCCTTGGTTGGTCGCCCTTACCCGGAGGGCGGGCTGAGTTTCGCCTTTCCGGCAATACGTTTTCAGATACGCGAACGGACAACACCCGCTATAGCAGCGAGGCATCAGTTCGCTGGGCAGTCCGCCCGAGAGTTACGGTCGATGCATCCGTTGAGAGCGCACGGGTCAAGCTGTCGGGCAAGACAACTACACCAATCGGCACATCGGTTCATCTACGCTGGTCGTTCTGATGCAGTCACTCGAATGAGGTGCTTCTAGTGGGCAGGAAGACAAAGGGGGGGAGTTTGAATCGGCAAATTGTGTTGATCTGGATCGCGCTCCTGACCGGCTCCACGCTGCTGCTTTCCTGCGGCTCGTCCGCTACAGGTTACATCAAGCCGCGCGTGGATTTCAGCTACCTGCAAAGGGCCGCCGTCCTTCCCTTCGAGAACCTGAGCCGCGACGACCTGGCCGACGAACGGATGCGGTCGGTCTTTTTGACTGAACTACTCGACGCCAAGATTCTCGAAGTGACGGACCCTCGGGAGACGATGGCCGCCGTCCTGGAAATGGGCCTTGTTCCCGGACGATCTCTTACTCCGGAAGAGGCCGTTACGCTCGGGAAGAAACTCTCGGTGGACGCGGTCTTCTTCGGCGTCGTGGAAGAGTACGCCTACACGAACAGCGGTCGCGAACGGACTCCGGAAGTCACTCTCGTCCTCGGGCTGACGGAGACCCAAACGGGTTCCATCGTCTGGCGGGTCCAGGTCCACGAGACCGGAGGATCGTTCTGGAAGAGGCTCTTTGGCGGAAGCCCAGCCGAGTTCTACGACGTCTCCCGAAGGACGGTACAGAAAGCCCTGGAGACTTTACTCTGATGAAAACGCGGTCGACGATACTCCTGATCGGAGTTGCGCTCGTGATAAGCCTGGGAGCTGGTTTCGGCGAACCCGCCCGAGCAGATGGCAGAGAGCCGAGTCGAACCGCGCTCATGGTCTTCGTCGATTACGAAGACCGGGTCGAGCCGTCCCTTCCTGTTTCTGATCTACGACTCGGTGGCGCGTCCGGCCTTGGTGACTGGCTCGAAGGGCAAGGGCACGAAGTGCTGACCTATCCGGAGATCGAGCCGATCATGCGTGCATGGCAAATCCGCTCCGCCCTCGATCTACCTTACAACCTCCTTCCTGCGCTCGGCGCGGAGCACTCGATTGATTATCTGATGATCGTCCGGTTGGTTCTCTACCCGGATCGCGTCCTTCTCCTTGGGCGGGGACTAGCGCGGAACAGTGGATACCTCTGCTGGGCCAGCACCGTCGAGATTTCGCTTCCGAGCGAGTTCTGGATCCAGGAGGAAGGCACGGCCGAGGCCTGGAATAACCTCATTGCGACAGCCAGTGCTCAGTTCACCGCTCATTGGCCTGACGCGGCTTCCGAAACTCCGGGGTCGACCCTCGTCCTACTACCACTCCGCCCGGTCGGACTCGGTTCGGAATCCGCGGACATCGCAACCCACTCGATTTTGGGGTCGCTGCTCGAAACGAAACTATGGCAGATCCCCGACCCTGCCATGGTGCGATCCGTTCTCCGCGACGGCGGCCACGACCCGCGCCGACTCGATGAGGCCGGTCGCGCGGAGCTCTCTATCTGGTTCGATCCGGTCGCATTGCTCGTTCCGAATCTCCTCTCGTTCGAAACTCTCGTGACGCGGGCTGTGCCTTTCGTCGTGGAAGATGCGGCACCGACAAAGGTTGCACTCGCCGCTGAGGCAAAGGTCCCGCTCTATCTGCAAGTGCTACTCCTCGACTGTGGGACCGGTCGAGTCAGGTCTGCCATGGCCGCGTACCTCAAACCGGATGATCCAACCGGACTCTTCGGATTTGATAAAACAGTTCCCTTAGCACGTCGGTTCGAGTTTGGAGCCGATCAGATCGTAGAGAAATTGAAACGGACAGGAGGAAAGATCTGATGACTGGCATCTCGACCCACGCTGGACTTGGCCAAAGAGCACGGCAGTTTACGCGGAGCGTAACTGGCGTGCTTTTCGTTCTGGCCGCCTCATCACTCGCAAGCGCGGAGCCACCAGCCGGTGAGACCATCCTCGCTCACGTCAACGGTGAGGCAGTCACGCTTCAAGATCTGAATCTACTCCTCGCAACACAACAGCAACCCGGATTCGTCGAGGAGATTCCGCCCTCTCTTTCACCGGAAGGACTCCTCCAGCGGACCATTCAGAATCGTCTTCTCGAGCAGGAAGGCTATCGAATCGAAGCAGAGAAACGACCGGAGGTTCACAATCAGGTCTGGGACTTAAAGCGGCACAAGGGCATGCTCGCACTCCTCGACTCTGTCTCGGCTAACGCTCACGCCTACCAAGCGGAGGAACTCGTCGCTGCCATGCAGCAGACGAACACGATTCAACGGGTGTCCCAGATCCTACTCAACGACGAGGCCACGGCGCGGACGATGATGCAGAGCCTCGAGGATGGCGCAAAATTCGCGGATCTTGCGGATCTCCATTCCGTCGACACGACGTCCGTCATTCAGGCCGGCGGCGATATCGGATGGGTCCGGAAGGACATGTTCATCCCCGAGTTCTCGGAAGCACTCGCCGACCTCTCTCCCGGAGAATACGCGGAACCGTTCCAGACCGATGTCGGATGGCACATCCTCCAGCTGACTGACACGCGGGAAGAGACCGTCGGCCAGTCCGACGCTATGGTCATCGCGGTAAAAGAGAAGGCCAAGGGCGAGCAGGTCATGCAGTCGATTCGGGCCTACATCGAATCACTCATGAGCACCCAAGGGGTGGTTGTGGACAGCTCACTTTTGGCGTCCCTTGACTACGGGTCGAAGGATCCCGCGGTGGCCAACGCCCTTATGTCGAACGATGGGCTACTCGCCAAGCTGCCCTGGCGCGACCTCAGGGTCAGCGATCTTTCACAAGAGATTCGTTTCGAACACTTCCACGGGCTCGAGGGCAAACCGGACGCGGCCGAGCTTCGCGACA
>Ga0315338_1001856_pt1 | contig 23664 bp, 33 predicted proteins | sample ASW8metaG_FD_204518 | JGI IMG/M metagenome (GOLD analysis project Ga0315338, IMG submission 204518) | Ammonia-oxidizing marine archaeal communities from Monterey Bay, California, United States - ASW #8 | ecosystem: Environmental > Aquatic > Marine > Coastal | place: USA: California | collected... | reverse complement strand
AGGATGATCCCTATCTTTATTAACTTCAACTCTCTCCCTGAGAATACATCAGTCTGTAATTACAATGTATTCCTTACTCAAGACCCCCAACAGCGAGGACTAAAGAGTTTAAGCAACCGACCCTTTCGTTTGTGACATAGGCACTTATTAATGTACCAGCCTGTTACTTTGTGGCTCGCGACTGACTACGCGTAATAGTGACAATATGTTTGCACTTTCCAATTTTTTAATGAGGTTGTTTTCCTCAATTTCTATATTCATTATAACTAAAATTTAACGTTTTAGCAAGATGAAAATGAATTCTTTTAAACAATCCGTTAAAATTTCTTAACCGTGCACAGCCCCTCACCCGCCTGCAGCGTGACCAACCTCCAACCGCTCACTCTAACGAGCGCAAGTTATTGTCAGCCTTTCCATGTAACTTCAAATTGAAGTCAGATGAATTTTTTAATGAGGTTGTTTCCTCAATTTCTATATTCATTATAGCTAAAATTTAACGTTTTAGCAAGAATAAAGAGAACTTTTTAGGAAGGATTATGCTAACATATTTCAGTTAATCCCTGGGGTAAATTCTAACCTGCCGTCTAACGGGATGATACGGCCCACCGTCTAGTAGATTTCTCTACTATGAATTGGGGCGGGACTGGCTACCTTAACAGTTCACATTTCGCTGCGTAATGGTGGAGGCCGCGCGGAGCTGTGATTCCCAAATTAAAACTTGTTAGCCTCTTTTTCTTTATTATTTCTTAATATATCAAAATTTTAAGAAAGGAGCAACTAAAAAATTAAATAATATAGTAGTTAGGATTGCAAAAATTTAAATTATTTTGATATAATATTAAAATTAAATGAAATAGAGACTCTTGGTTTCTCAGTTAAATTTCTAGTTACCCAATGTTTAAGATAAGAAGGAAATAAATAATAGACTCCCTGAGTAGGTTCAAACCAATGTCGATTAGCACTTACAAAATCTGTTTCCCATTGAAATACTAATTTACAAGCACTAGCATTATCACAAGGGTAATAAACAGCAGATAAATCACAACCATCATTACCGTGACTATGTAGATTACAACTCATATTTTTTTCTTGAATATGTGCCCAGTGAGAACGTAAACTTAAACTATATCCTTTTACATAATTTTCATAAGATTCAGTTAGAGCATTTACAAGACGGTGTAATTCACTAGACATGGGTAATGATGAATCCTCAAAGCTAGTATCCAATGGATCACTGGAAACTCTATTTTTAGAAGCATTTAAAGCTTCTAAAGTTAATTTTTTATTGTTAATATTTTTTTCTAATTTTCCAACTAAAATAGATAATTGGTAAATAATAGTATTGTCACTTATCATCCTCTGCGCCTAAGTTTAAGTTTAATCCATTTATTATAATCTATATAAGATATACGATAAAATATAGTATTAATCCATCTAAAATAATCTACTAGTTTCATCTTACGAAGTACAATTTTATCTCCTTGATATTCCCGTACATGCTTAGGAATAAAATGTTTTGATTGAGCTATAGGCACTACATTTGCTTTACTAATATTTCACCTCCACATCTATTTAAAGGCTGGTCCGTCAAACCAGTTAACTAATGAATATCTAATCCCTTTTGTTACGGGATTAACTCGATGACGAATAAAAGACGGAAAAACAATTATTGTTCCCTGATTTTTAAACACTTCATCTCCTGTACTTTCAAAAACAAATTCTCCACCATCATAATCCGTAGGATTAGATAGTATAACAGTCATACTTAATTTTCTCATTCCATCCTGATGAAACGTTCCATCTTCGTGAAAATCATAAAAGAAATCTTTTTCATAAGTAGTAAATTGAGGGGGTTGTTGCCCATCAATATCAAAATTCCATTTAGCATTGATATTAGCTTTTAACATATAACCCCATAATAAATGGAATAACCAAGCATCAGTATCAGCATTAAAAAATCCTACTTGAGAATTTCTTACAGAATGATCTACTTTTCCGTCGTCATCACCTAGATTATTACCTACTTCTGCATCCACTATGTCAAGCTGTAATCCTCGCTTTATAATTGCTTGACAAACGATAGGGGGTATTTCCTTATCCCATTGCCAAAACATATTTTCTTTTTTAAGCATTTAATTTTAATAATAAATCTTTTAATCGTAATTTCTTTTTTTTCAATGTCTTTATTTTATTGTTATCTACAGGAAAATTATTTTCTAATAATCTTACTTCTGTATCTAATTTACGATGTTCAGTTTCAATTTTATTAAGATAAGTTATACGTTCGATTTCTGCGGTTTCCATAATTTCCCCTTCTTAATTTGTTATTTCTTATTCTTGATAATCCACAAAGTAGTTAAGTGAATAGCGATATCCATTAACTGTTGTAATTTTATGTAAAGCTTTAGCAGCAAAAATAATAAGAAAATTATCCTCATGAGGATAAGTAACTACTTTTTCTGATGGTGGATCATCTGATGTAATTAAATCACTTAATAAAAAGTCTCCTCCATCTAAAAATTGTCTATCGTCAAACGTAAAAGTGTATGAAGCACTACAAAGAGTTTTTTCATCTTTATGCCACGTCATCCACTCCCCTGTTTCATATTGAGAAAATAAAATACTACTGGTATTAGAATAAGGATAGGTACGAAATAACAAGTCATTAGTATTTTCGTATGCTTGTCGTAGATCATCTCTCCACATATTATTTTCTAATATCTCAACACAATCCCTACTGAGTTCGGGTTTTTCATCTAAGAGAGCAAATAGCCAAGCTCCTGTTTTAAACATATCAGTATCTTCAGTAGATTTTCTTACAACTCCATTAGGATCTGTATAGATAACTCTTTCTAAATAATTTTCTCTTATAGGTAATAAACTTTCAATTAATTTTTGTCGTGAAGTAACATCTAAAAAATCTCTAACAATAATATGAGTTATGGGATGAGACTTAATTTCTATTACAGACATTTATTGTAAAACCTTCCAACCTTCATAACCTGCATAATACTGTAATGTATTTCGATACCCAATAACTTGTGTTACTTTATGTAAAGCTTTAGAAGGAAAAAGGATTAAAAAATTATCTTCAAAGGGGTAAGCTACAGCATTTTCTTCAGGATTATTATTATCTTCTGCGAATCCTGAAAGTAAAAAATCTCCTTCTATACACTTTTGACCCTCAAAATTAAACATATATAATATAGTACAAACAGGTCCAGTGTCAGAATGCCATCTCATTTTTCCACCTGTTTCATATTGAGAAAAAAGTATAGCACCTTCATTAGCATATAGTGCATGTGTTTTAAATAATAAATCTCCTGTATCTTCACATGCTTTTATAAGATCATCCCTTCCCATATTACTTTCTAATATATCAAGGCAATCTCTATTAAGAGTAGGATTTTCTTTTAACACATCGTGTAACATACACCCAACTCGATATATTTCTAATTGATCCCATTCTTTTTCTTTTGACTTATCTTTTCTAGGAGGGGAGGGAATTCTTTCTAAATGATTTTCTCTAATAGGTAAAAGACTATTTAAGAGTTTCTTTTTAGAAGAAGGATCTAAAAAACCTCTAACAATAATATGAGTTATGGGATGAGATTTAATTTCTATTATGGACATTTATTTTTTCTATCCCATCAAAATAAACAAAAATATTTTCACTATTATGCTCAACCATTAAACGTACCATCTCACCTTCTTTTACATTAATTATATCATCAAAAGGGTAATGAACATGGTACCAATGGGGCATATCTTTTTCTAAACGTTTGGGATGATTCTCAAAAAAAACATTATCCTCCGAATAACATTTAATCCATTGTATAATACCAGAACAAGAACCAGGTTTAGTAACAGGAATATGCAAAATCTTATTATCAGATAATGATAATTCTTTAGTAAAATCGAAAGTGAAAATTTCAAAGTCTTTAGAATGTTGATGATAAGGATATACCCAAGGCGTTTCTGACGAAACATAATTAAAAGGGGTTCTATATTCATTAAAAGGACTTAAATCAAATCCACAAACATCTTTAACATGATTCATTTTCATAAGTTTTTCATTATCACTACTAACTAAAAATCCCATTGCAGCGACACTAGAAGGAATTATTTTTGCAGTTGGTTTAAGTAAATGTGTTCTCGCATGATTATATACAGATAAAATATCATAATTTTGATCAATCATGCTTTCAATAATTTGACTTCCAATAAGCTCTGTAATTAATAAATCTGCTCGTTCTGAAAGATCTACTCCAATTTTAAGATCAAAAGAAGATTTAGGTATTATAGTAATTTGGTTATCATATTTATTAAGTTTAATGATTTCTCTTGCTTTAGAAGCTATCAAATTATTGGCTTCACATCCGATTATCTGTTTTGCACCGGCACGAGCTGCCATCAAACTTAAAAGACCGGAACCACAACCAATGTCCAATACATTTATACCTGGAGTAACTGCATTTTTAATTGCTTTTTCCCAACTGGTATTGCGATAATTATCATTCATCATTCCAACATACCAAAAAGGTACGTGTTCTTTCCAGGGAAAATTATTAACAACGTCATAATAGTTAGTCGATATAGATTGATTATTTCTTGTTTGTGTCATTATTTTTTATTTTGTCAGATAGTATTGGATAAAAAAAACCTAAGCCCAAAAATATTAGAGCTTAGGATTAATTATACTGTATAAAATACTAATAGTCAAGTTAAATATTACTCTATGTCCTCATCCGAAATAAGGTCCTCCCAAGGATCTTCTATTGACGGGACTGGTTCTTCCCAAATTTTATTAATTCCATAATCGTATTCAGATTCAAAAGTCTTTCCTACAAATGAGTCAGCCCCTGCAGGAGGTGCTTGAGTCGGCATATTTTGCTTTCTCCATTTAGGCCAAAGTTGATTTTGTACTACTCTATGTATAAGTTCTTTCAAGGCTGCTTCTGTTATATGGTCCTCTGCATAATCAATATGTATAACTTGTTCTTGCTGTGCAACTTTAGAATCTGTTGTTTTTATAAGAACAACAAATCTGTCCTCTTTTGTGTTAAAATCTAAAACCTGATATGTAAATTTATACAATTTATTTTCTTTCCCACATTTTATTACGATACAAGCTAGAATGAGATGAACGACGTTTTCGAGTCATGTCCAACTTTGCCATGTTCTTTTTATTCAAACTTTTAATTTCTGCATCCTTAGAAAAATTTCGTTTATAAGGAATAACTTGAATCATGGGATATCCAGCCTCCAAAGTTATTCTTCCGTTTAAAAGTTTCAAAAATCCCGGAAAATTAATATATTCAAAATACTTGTCTGTCTCTACAATACCTGTCATTAAATCTAAATTTTTATCAGGTCTATTTAACGGAGGAACAAGTAAACATGACCATCCTGGGGGAGTTTCGATTATCCAATGATTTAAAATTTTAATAGGAATCATTGGATAATTAGGGTGAGTACTGATTTGATTTATAGTATGATTTTCCACCATAGGTTTATAGAATTCAGATTCCCATGTTAAACCAGTTCCATCATCTTGAATATTAAATTGAACATCTGCGGCAAGAGGAATAATCCATCCAGACGACATAGCATCTAAAAAAGGTGGACATCGTTTTAAAGTCCTAAAATTAAATTTTTCATCTTCTACAAAATTAGGTAATCTCTTATACCAATCAGGCATTAACTTTCTAGCAGGATAAGGTTCGGGAATGACATCTTTACAATCAGAGTCACAGAAAAATTTTATTTTCGATTTATTTATTTTATTAAAAATCATCACTTAATAATTGGAATACTTAATGACCACTTGTCCATTAGTAGCTCCTGTTCCTACAGCAATAGTATAATTAGTTTTACTAATTACACCTGAGTTAGAACCACCAATTGGAGTAGCATTTACAACTGAGTTAGCTTGAGTAGAGGTACCACCTGCACCTCCGCTACCGCCACTACCTCCCGGATTACCAGAAGCACCGTTATTAGCTCCAGTTCCTGCATTTCCAGCGGTTCCGTTACTTCCGGCATTTCCCGCAGCTCCAGAATTACCATTTCCATTAGGTCCAGTTCCACCAGTACCACCAGCACCACCAGTTCCAGCGGCACCACCCGATGGGGCGTCACCTGATCCTGCACCACCAGCTCCGCCGTTAGCACCATTATTATTTGTTTGCGGATTAGTACCTTTCATAGTAGGATTACCAGGAGAAAATCCTCCAGAGCCACCACCGCCTCCGCCTCCGCCGCCTCCTCCACCGTTATTTCCACTATTTCCAGAGTTTCCTGCAGTTCCTCCAGCTCCCCCAGTTCCAGCGGTTCCGGCAGCGCCTGCAGGTCCAGCAGTACCCCCAGCTACAGTCGCTAAGTTAGGAGTATTTCCTCCGGCTCCTGAAACACTTGAGGCATTCCCTGCATTTCCTGCACTTCCTGTAGAACCAGCACTTCCATTATTCCCAGTAGTTCCAGCTGATCCAGTGCCTCCAGCTCCACCACCATTACCTTTAGTTCCATAGCCTCCATCTCCTCCAGCTTGGCGAGGCCCAGCATTTCCGGCAGCTCCATCTCCACCAGCGCCTTTAGTTCCTCCACCTAAAGTTCCTCCCTCAGGATTTGTGGGATTTCCATCAGCTCCAGCAGTACTAGTTCCACCACCCCCACCATTTCCACCACTTCCAGCAGTTCCAGCAGTTCCAGCAGTTCCATTAGTACCAGCATTACCAGAACCACCAGCAGTACCCGCAGTTCCGTCAGTACCAGCGTTACCATTACCTCCTACCGCAGTAATATCTAATCTGCGATACCCATAAGGTAATGCAAGAGTCGCATTACTATTATGAGTTGAAGTAATCTCTGGTAAAATTGGGTTAATAAAGGGTGCTATTGTCCCAAGCATTTAATTCCTCCTAAGATACCTTAGCGACTTTATCTACAAAATCGGAAGGTAAATCATCTGTAGTAATTGCATAAAAGTCTTTACTGTAGCTATCCTGACCATCAGGAGATTCCCATACAATATCCTTATAAGTTAAAATAGGAAGTCCCTCAAAATCAACTGTTGCATCATTATTCTTAAAAGTCCAAGTTTTAAGAGGTTCTATAGCTAATTCTGAAGCTTCTCCAGGGTCATAATCTAATAAGCTATAAGCTACTTCCCGAGTATCAAGCCATAATCTCCATGCTGAAGAAGCCTTTTGTTTCCTTTCACAATATAAATATACGTTATCATAACGAACTGTTAAATCCGACATGTCTCATTTTCCTCACATTTTTAGTTTTCAATAAAAGATTGCGAACAATACCAATTGGTATCGCCGTGGAATTTCATAAAAGTATAAATAGATACCTTATTAGCACCAGAAACGACTTCTGGTTCACTGGCGCTATTATTCCATTCTAACGCTTCCCCACCGGGAGCATTAAAATCTACCGTTCTTCCTCCAGTACCGTCCTGCTTAAGATATAAAACTATAGTTTTCATAGTTCCAGGTTGTCTCGGCTGTGCTGCAGGTAAAGTAATTTCACAATGGGATTGGTCTAAAGTATAACGAGCCATATTAGTTCCTGTTGAAACAGTAAATGACGAACCAGCGTTTACAATATTATTAGCATACTCTGTATAATTTGCTACCGCCAGACCTTTGTGATTAACTACATTACTATTAACAATAATATTAGAATCTATATGACCCCCTCGTGCCAATCCACTAATACGTATAGCTTCGCGCCCTCCAACACTAGTAGCTATAGTATCGGCAGCAGGAAACCAAATTCCTGTATTAACATCACCTGTATTTGTTATAGAAGGAGTAGCAACAGCTCCATCAGCTGCTAATATGACACCAGTTGATTTTACATCTGCAAATTCAACATCATCACTAGTACCAACACCGATTGATGTTCTTAATGTGGCTCCCGACTCTGCAACAGGATCAGTAGTCCCATCACCAACTATCATTTGACCGTCTGTTAAAACAGCCATTGCGGTAATAGCACTTGTGCCACTACCTAAAAGAACTCCACCATCTGTTAACGTTGAAGCCCCAGTTCCACCTTGAGCAACAGCCAAATCAGTACCAAGCGTCAATGCTCCTGCAATAGTAGTAGCACCTGTAATGTGAGCGTTACCCTTAACTTCTAGATTAGCTTGAGGTACTCTACCATCCACGTATCCTACTGCTAAACTACGACTTACTGAAACATTACCAGTTACATTAGATTGAAATCCAACAACAGAACCAATGATTTGGCCACCTGTTAAAACGTTAGCACGAACTTTAGACCCGCCAACGGAATTTTCAGCTAATTTAGCTTGAGTAATACTTCTATCAGCAACAGTAGCAGGACTAGCTCCCCATTTTAATCCAGAAGCTTCTCCAGAATCAGCTATTAAAACCTGATCATTGGTTCCAACTGCTAAAGCGACAGGGTCAGTAGTACCATCACCTGCTAAAATAGAACCTTTAGCTGTAACATTTAAAGCAGTAATGGCACCAGTACCGGAACCTAGTAATACATGACCATCCGTAAAACTGGAAGCTCCCGTTCCACCCTGTGCTACCGCTAAATCAGTACCAAGCGTCAATGCTCCTGTAATCGTAGTAGCCCCAACAATATGAACATTACCCTTAACTTCTAAATTAGCTTGAGGTACTCTACCATCTACATATCCTACCGCTAGACTTCTATTAATAGTAGCATTACCAGTGACATTAGCTCCGTAGAATTGAGGAGTATCGCCAGTTCCGACTCCTACAGACGTTCTAAGAGTAGCACCACTTTCTGCTACAGGATCTGTTGATCCATCTCCAACAATCATTTGGCCATCGGTTAAAACGCCCATTGCGGTAATAGCACTTGTACCGCTCCCAAGTAGAACTCCACCATCAGTTAGCGACGAGGCACCGGTTCCACCCTGTGCAACTGCTAGATCTGTACCAAGAGTCAATGCTCCTGCAATAGTAGTAGCCCCAGAAATGTAAGCGTTACCATTAACATCCAAATTAGCTCCTGGAACTTCACTATTAACAAATCCAACAGCAAGATTTCTAGCTATTCTAACGTTACCTGTGGTATTAGCACTATAGAAAGATAAAACACCACCAGCATCAATACTGGCATGAACATTTGCTACATCAATACTAGTAACAGGTTGACCAAGTTTATTAGTTTTCATAAACTCAACTTCGCCTGTTTTACCTACGCTGAGAGAAACATTCCCTAAATGAAGAGAATTAGCATCAACATATAATTCTTTCCAACGTTTTTGTGGCTGACCTAAAGAAACAGCTACATTAGAAACGGGTGTAACGTTTCCTACAGTATAATCTCTTCCTATGTACCTCTGATATGCCATCGATATGTCCTTTTTGTGAACCTAAAATTCACTATTATTAAGTTTGCTCAAGTATAGAAACTACTGCGGATAGAGAAGCAGATGCTCCACCTTTAACTCTCATTTCGTCTGCGGCTTCCAAGACAACTTTTTGGTCTCCACCGATTACTACTAATGCACCTCCTACTGGAATAGGAGCATCTTTTATTATATGTGCTTGAAAAGAGGTATTAGCTTTGATTATAACATTACCAGTTGCTTCAGAACCCGAAATATTAGCAAGAGAAAGCCCTATAACGGTAGCTGTAGTACCTGCTGGACATTTATAAATTCTACGAGATTCAGTACCAATTATACCAGTTATACTATTTTTAAATGCAGTTGCCATCTCATTATCCTTTAATTTTTAAAATAGGTATTTCTTATCGTCTTTTTAAAAAGAAAAAAAATACGGTAGTCATAGTATGATACCGAATTTTGAGAAAAATAGCAACTATTTTTTTATTAATAAGTCAAGTTGGCTCCGATAATTTATATATCCAAATTAACAACCTTCAGGGCATTATCTTGAATAAATTGTCGTCTAGGTTCTACTACATCACCCATCAAAATAGAAAACATATTCTCAGCTTCGTCTCTATTCTTAATGGCCACTTTTAATAAAGTCCTATTATTAGGATCTAACGTACTTTCCCAAAGCTGATCAGGATTCATCTCTCCTAAACCTTTGTATCTTTGAATACTTAACCCTTTCCGACGGCCTCCAAAGCTTTTTACATAAGATTCTAAATGATCATCATCTTTAATATAAGTTTCCGATTTACCTCTATTAACACGATACAAAGGCGGTTGCGCTATATATAGATGACCTCTTTCAACTAGTTCAGGCATTTGGCGAAAGAAAAATGTTAATAGTAAAGTTCTAATATGGCTTCCATCAACGTCTGCATCTGTCATGATAATAATTTTATGGTAACGTAATTTATCAATATTAAAATTCTCACTACCAACACTAGTACCTAAAGCAGTAACTAATGTATTAATTTCAGAAGATGCCAACATCTTATCAAAAGATGCTCTTTCTACATTTAAAATCTTACCTCTTAATGGTAAGATAGCTTGTGTTTTTCGATCCCTTCCTTGTTTTGCAGAGCCCCCTGCAGAGTCTCCTTCAACAATAAAAAGTTCCGATTGAGCAGGGTCAGAAACTTGACAATCTGCTAACTTTCCAGGTAGGATAGATAAACCTAAGGGGTCTTTACGTCTAATTGCTTCTCTAGCTTTTTTTGCAGCTTCCCGAGCTGTAGCAGCTTCTAGAGCTTTAGATACAATCTTATGTGTTTCTCCAGGATTTTCTTCGCACCAAACAGTAAATTTATTAATAACTAAATCTTCAACCGCTGCTCTAACTTCAGAAGAGACTAACTTATCCTTAGTTTGGGACGAAAATTTAGGGTCAGGAACCATGACGGAAAGTACACAAACTAGTCCTTCTCTCATATCTTCTCCAGTTAACGCTATTTTATCTTTTTTACCATTAGGTATATATTTATTAAGAGTTTTAGTTAAGGCACTTCTAAATCCTGACAAGTGAGTGCCCCCATCATGCTGAGGAATAGTATTGGTAAAACACAACATATGCTCTTTATAATTATTAGACCATAACATTGCAAGTTCTAATTGTACATCACCTAATTCTCCATTAATCATAATTGGTTCATCCAACAAAGAAACTGATTTAGGAGATTGAATATGATTAATGAAAGCTACTAAACCTCCATCATAACACATTATTGCTGATTTTGATTTCTCATATCTAGAATCAGTAAGAACAAGAGTAACTCCTGCATTTAAAAATGCTAATTCTCTTAAACGATATTCTAACTTAGAAAAATCAAATTTAATTTTAGAAAAAATATCAGAAGATGCTTGGAAAGTAACTTTACTTCCTGTCTCAAAATTAAGTATATCTTTTACGCGAGAAAGCGGAGCTATTGGAACGCCTTTTTCAAAACGCATATTCCATTCAGCATTATCTCTCCAAATAGTTAATTCTAACCATGAAGATAATGCATTTACTACTGAAACACCAACACCATGTAAACCACCAGAGACTTTATAAGAACTCTGATCAAACTTACCACCAGCATGCAGATGAGTCATAATAACTTCTGCAGCAGATACTCCTTCCTCTTCATGGATAGCTACAGGTATACCTCGACCATTATCAGTAATCGATACTGAGCCGTCTTTATTAAGAGTTACTTCTACTTTATCACAGACTCCTGCTAAAGCTTCATCAATAGCATTATCTACAACTTCATAGACCATATGGTGTAATCCAGAACCATCATCAGTGTCACCAATGTACATTCCGGGTCGTTTACGAACTGCATCCAAACCTCTTAAGATTTGAATGGATTCTGCATTATAATTTTCTGTCATATTTTTATTCATATCTTATTATACATAAAAAAAGAGAACAATGCAAGTTTGTTCTCTTTTTACTTACTCTACATCGAGTGAGCAATTTTTTCTGCCATCATTAAAACCGTGGCGTGAATATTGGCTTGAGGAATATCTGGCATAATAGAAGCATCTACAATTCGTAAATTATCTATACCATACACAAGTCCTTGTTGATTTACAACTGCCATAGAATCTGCCCCCATTTTACAAGTTCCACATACATGATGGCCGTCTATTGCGTTATTAAATATCCACTGATTTAAATTGTCATCGGAATCAAAAACTGGTAAAGACGGTTCAATTAATTCCCCTACATATGATTGTAAATCTTTAGATTGAAATAACTCTCTGCAAAACATTATCGAGTCTTTTATTCTTTGTAAATCTTCTTGATGACTAAAAAGATTAAGTTCTATTTTGGGCTGCTCATCAACATGAGGAGAAACAATACTAACAATCCCTGTACTTTGTGAAAAACTAACAGCTGGTTCTACCACTAATTCAGGTCTATCTCTTCGATGGGTAATATAAATAATCATATCATCAAGTTGTTTTGAATTAGGTGAAGTATACCTTAATCCAACCGGATGATAATGAATATTAGGAGAACCAGTACCATAAGTTTTCCATATAAGAGGAACTGATGGATGATCACGTAAGTTTTTACCAACCCCTGGAAGGTCGCAATTTGGCTTAATACCAAGAGAATTTAAGTGAAATAAATCACCAATTCCTGACCTTTGTAAAAGTAATGGTGAACTAATTGCACCTGCTGAAACAACTATCTCATCTCCAATAATTAGTTGTACGTTATTTTTATACTCAACCTCTACTCCAACAGCTTTAGATTTTTCAAAAAGAATTCGATGAACTAAATTTTCAGATAAAATAGTAAGATTTTTTCTATGTCGTATCGGGTTTAAATAACCTAGTAAAGAACTTACTCTCACTCCCCATAAGTTATTTAAAGGATAAGGGCCAACACCAGTAGAATATGGTTTATTCATATCGGGACAATCTTCAAATCCTTTATCCCGACAAACCTCATAAAAAGCTGTATACAAATCTCCCCACTGAGATGGTTCATACCTTTTTACAGCAATTGAGCCATTGAGTCCATGAGAATCTCTAAAATTAATATCTGCTTCAGTCTTTTTAAACCAAGGTTCTACGTTCTTCCAAGACCAGTCTGTATTTCCCAACTGTTCCCATCTATCAAAATCATAAGGAAGACCCCACAAATAGATTCCACAATTTATTGCACCCGTTCCTCCAACTAACTTACCTCTAAGTAAATTATCAAAGTTAGATGCCATTTTAGCTCGATAACCCCAACCATGATTTAATGCTCCTTCTTCTACAGAAGCAGAATTATACCCAAACCTGACATCATCAGGCATAGAATTAAAATTAGGATAATCGTAACCTGCCTCAATCAAAAGAACAGATCGATCAGAGTTTTCTGATAGCCTAGCTGCTAAAACACATCCAGCAGCTCCAGCTCCTATAATTATTGTATCATATTTCACAAGTTATAATCTAAATTTAGGCGCAATACGCCTCACTCACGTGAAGCAATTTCATTGCGACGTTACCCCGTAGGGAAATTTCATTTCCACGTTATTCAATCTGTGCCAGCCGAGTTTCATCTAGTTTTCACTTCGTGAGTAACGTTATTTCATTGCGCTTTCAAATATAGTAACATATATAATTACCAAAAGCCAACTAAAATTTTATAACATTACTCTCCCTCGAACTCCACCACTGAGAAAGTCATTTGTTGAAAGGCTAAGGAGAGGTATAATATTGTAATAACCCATTAGCAAAGATAGCTAACCCAATAGCATTAATGATAATTAATGCACGGTCATTCCATATCATTGCCACTACAAACCATCCCGCTAATCCGATAATATGAAAATAGAGATTGATAGGATAAATATTATTAGCCGTACATAACATCCCGACAATTAAAATAAGACTACTTATCCATTTAATATACCAGTCTTTTGTATAAAGAGGAGTAACAGTTTTAGATGGTATCTCATGGTTTTTTAATTTGATGTCGCTCATGCTGTCTTCCATAAATTTTCGTGATGATAACTTGTAATAATGTTATAAGTTTGCTTCCATGATTCAACATGATAAATTTTGTCTTTCGGTTTCTTTCGATTTCGAATTGCTTCGGCTAAAGGCCAATCATTTCCACCTTTTTGCATCGCATCTCCAAAGAAGATTATTTCTTCTACTTCTCCTAAGTAAGAAAGAATCTGTGCTTTATTGCGTCCTTTTTGATAAATGTCAATTCCAGTTTCCCCACCAACAGTGGCTTCTAACTCTGGAAATTGATTATTAAATTCTTTCGCTAATTGTGCTCGTTCTTTAAAGTATTTATCAAATTTTACATAGATTTCTCGTTCTGCTCTGGAAGCACCTCGACCTATAGTACTAAAATTAACTAATCCACATCTTTCTTCAATATGAGTTCCAGTTCGTACAGGGAATTTACTTTCCTCTAATTTACGATTTAACCACGCTTTGGCATCGCTAGAGATAGTCCATTCGTTACGACTTCTTTCTTCTCCTCTTGACCAGATAGAATTTCCCGCACAATTATGAACTGCGCTAACAGAAACCATTACATCTGTGCCAACCTGTTCTAAAGTCTTGGCGTAATCACTCCCCGTTATTAAATGGACATTGCGAGGAATCGCCCAAGTTACAAAATATGTTTCAAAAGCTGAGTCTATGACATCACGGCTAGGAGTAAGAGTGCCGTCAACATCAAACACGTAAATGGTATAAAATGACATGATAATCCAAAATGATCCTTTAAACGGTAATAAAAATAATAATCAAACCAAATGATTAAAATAACAGAAGTTAAGTCTATCCCTCCGAAAATAAAACAGACAGGAATGACTACTAATACTTGTAGGCAATAGTGTGGGAGAAACTCTCTCGGAACCGCCCACCAAGGCCATCGAAGAGTTTCGGGATTAAAAGACCACTTCCTATAATCTTTCATCTCCCACCTCATTTATAACTCCCATCGATAGAAAATATGATCCTCAATTCTCCCCACCTTAATTAAGTGGGCTGCCCAATGAGGTAGGATATGAGTTGCATGATAATGCGTAGCTCCTTCCGTAAAATCTATTAAGCCCTTTGGAGAATAAAGTATGAGACTAGCTATTTCTAAAGCACTATCCCAAGCTTTCTTTTCTTTAGGTTTATCCGATTTACCATCACAATACCAACTAAACTGGCATTTATTTCTCACTGGAAATTGAGGTTTCCAAGCGTAGGTTGGTCCTTGATAAATTACATCACAAATAGTATTGGGATATCTCCTATCATTAACTCGATTTAAAACCACTAAAGAAACTGCCATCTGCGATGCCAATCCTTGATCTCTAGCTTCAAAATAAATATTCTTAGCTAAACAAAGTTGTGATTCCGCTTCCATAGTCTGAGCATCCACCTTTTCTTTAGCTTCGGAAATATAAGAAAATATTCCAATTAGTAAACCTATTCCAATAACTAGGCTAAGTTTCTTTACGTTCGATGTCACTTTCATCGCACAATTCTCCCCATTGTATCTCTATCACCCGAAGGGGTGCTTCATCTAAATTAGCTAACTGATGCCATTCACCTTTTGGTATATTCAGAGATTCCCCTGTCTTAATACTAATAGGTTGATGGTCACCAAAGACAGATGCTTCACCTTCTGCAACTTGCCAATATTCATTTCTTTTGCTGTGCCTTTGATAAGAGAGTCGTCTCCCTGGTAGCACTAATAATTCTTTTACTTTGGTATGTGGAGGATAGTCTTTTAGAACCCTCCATTCACCCCAAATTCTTTTAACAGGTGCAGTTTCCCAGTCTTGAAGAATCCAAGAACTACTTTGAGTTTTTGTTCCTCCTACTCCAAAGATACAGTGGACTCCATTATCCTCACACCATTTTACTTCTGGGGTAGTATCCTCGGTTCGGTCTCCACCATTTAACCAACTCACACTATATTCAGGCAACGAATAGTAAGACAGAGCTTTCTGAATTCCTTTAATCGCGTTTCCTTCCAGATCATCAAAAGTTAAAACACGGATAACTCCTTTGATTTCATTTATAATACTGGCTCGTTCCGTCCACGGCATAAAAGGTCTCCCTTTTTTCTTAATTAGCCAGTCATCGGAATTTAATAAAACTACAATATCTCCGTAGTTATAAGCATCTCTAAAGTAGTTCATATGACCACTATGTAACGGGTCAAATCCACCACTAATTAAACTAATATTAGTTGTCATTATTTTTCTTTCTTTTTTAATATAACTTGACGGCAATCTTCATCTGCTAGAAGATATGCGTTTGTATGACCACAATGTAAACCTCCACAATTTACAATACATATCTTATTAGGTACAGTATAAATAATTTCTCTATTACAGTATTCACAGGTTTTCATTTCTTCGTTTCTGTTCTTTAATATATTGTAACATACGTAATTGCCATTCAGACGTTTTAGGATAGTTAATAAAACTTGGTCCTAAAAGCTTTTCCAATTCGTCATATAAAGTATCCCAATTTCGTTCTTTTAATAACTCTCTAACTTTCATAATCTGTAATCTTTAATTCTATCTCTTAATTCTGTAGTAGAGAAAGAATGTTGTCTCTTATTAAAATATACCTTACCTTTAGATAAGTCTTTACCTGTAAAAGATTTATCAGAATATTCTTCTCCAATAATTCTTATATCATAATCAATTGCTTTTAAAATCTGTATGACTTCATCCTCAGTTGTATAAACTAGTAACTCATCTACATATTTACAGGCTCTAACTTGAATAAACCGTTCAAATAAAGTTTGAACGGGTTTATTCTTGTTAGGTCTATCAACTGTAGGGTCAGTTTGGAGGCAAACAATTAACCAGTCACATTGTGACTTAGCCTCCTGTAACATTAAAATATGACCTGTATGAAACAAGTCAAATGTGCTAAAAGTAATACCTTTTTTCATTTCTTAATTTGCTTTCTTACTTCATCCAAAAAATTTGGCGAAAGATATTGTTGTAATTCTTTCTGATGTCTTTTTGATTCTACTACTTTGATAAAGGATCGAATAACCCACGACGAAGTAGAAAAGGGAAAGAAACAGGGAAATATACCATGAGTAACTCCCGCTAACATATATTTTATTCCCGAACCCGAATTAACTATACTAAATATTCCATGTTTCCAATAACCTTGGGGGTTAATAGTAGCATAGGGATGTTCTAAAAATATTCTATACCATAGTTGTAACATACTATATAAATCTCCTTATTGGAGCGGGTGAGGAGAATCGAACTCCTGTCCTCAGCTTGGAAGGCTGTGATAATACCATTATACGACACCCGCAATGTAATTCCGTCCTTGATTTGTTAAATATACAAAAGTTATCTTCTCTCCGTGAATGGAAATTCGTTTCACATATACCAAATTAATATGCTGGAGTTGAGTTACAACTCCAGCAATACTTCTTTGTGAACGATTCATCATCGTAGATAAATCACTTGTAGTACAATCACTTGTATCTGGTGAGTGATTTTTTAGATAATTACCCAGAACTTGAAGTAATTCTTTACCTAGTTTCGTCGGTTTCTTCGTAGTTTTTTCTTTTTCCATTTTCTGCCCAGTATAGTGCTCCACCCACAATATTAGATGCGGCTACTCCGATTGGAAGAATTAAAAGAATAATAAAAAAGGCAACAACAAGTCCTAAAATAAAATCCATTATGCTGCATATTCCTGCATAACACTCATATTTTTATGTTCCCGAAACTTAATTCCCATCTCTTCCTGATTAGGAATAAGAGGGTTTAACCAATGATTGCGAATCTCACGGTAAAACATCTTAAATTCATTTCCATGAGGCTTAATTCTTCCCATTTTATGAAATCTTCTATGAAAATATTGAGCTGCATGAGCCATTTCGTGACAAATAATCATTAAAAGATTATGATGATTATTATCAGTATAAAAGTTACCGATCTCAGAATCATTCTCATAAGCTTTATATTCGTACACTTTCATAGGAATTTGGTCTTTCGGATCTTTACGTCCACACACTGGCCACATAGCAATAGATACACCAACACCTCCTTTGGCTTTATACCAACCTCCTCGTGACATTCTTCGACGAGTACTCCAGTCTAAACGACTGTGAATCAGACTAAATGTACGCATGCTTTCATAGGTAGAAGATTTCTGTAACCATTTTTCAATTTGATGTATAAAATCCTCCGCTTGAGCATCCCAATAACTTTTGTGATCTAAATATATAATGTTAGACATTAAACTCTTTCTTATCTGCCGATATCTCGAACAGAACTAATAGTAATTAATTGATAAGCCCCTTTGTTATATGCAGGGGCTACCGTATAAGTATTTTTTTTACTACCACAAGATAAACAAGTAGGATACCCTAATTCATGTCTTTCTATATTATAATTTTCTCCACACAAAGTGCAAGTAGGATTAGTAGTAAAATTGTTAGTTTGTTTTTTCATTATATAATAATAACATAATTTACGTTATTTTACAAGAGTTATTTTAATACGGGTGGCTACGTCGTTTTATTTTATCTCTTAATAATTTAATTTCTGCTGGTGTTAATTTTCTTTTAGTAATACCCACTTCTCCTTCACAATAACAATAAGTTTTAGGACAAATAGTAGGAGTTGTAGGCCATTTTATTGTACTTGGGGAAGTTACGTGTCCAACAAACTGTTGGCTAGCTCCTGCGCAAATTCCTCTAGCAACATCTCCGGTTTCGTTTATAAATAAATTCTCCATTCCCATATTACAAAGCCATCCTTTGAATTTATTCCGATTATGCCGCATTATTTGAGAAGTCATATGCAAAGCATCTAATGCTCCAGCAGAAGTTTCTTCCTCCCCGTCATCATATTTTAAAGTAGTTTCTCGGTGAGGTATAGTATCTTCGTTTTTTAGATTACCGCTCATTTTAGTTGTAAGATTTGATAATATTTTTTCCTGTTCAGGAGTATAATGAATATAGGTTTGAGGTCTAGAAGCCTCTGCTACATTATGTATTCGAACAGGAGTAAGAGTAATATCTTCGTCATTTAAACTATGAAACATTTCAATACAATAATCCCAATGGAGGGGGTCCATCAATATTTTAAGATTCAATGATGTTTTCTTTTTATAACTTAAAGCTTTTTCAAACCACTTATCTCGTTGAGCTTGAGTTTTAATAACATTAGGATGAAAACTTGTAACTATCCAATCTGTTTTATGTGCCCATAGATCAATAAAATCTTTTGACCTAGATAAATTTGTTAAAGTCATTACCTTCCAGTTTGGATTATTATGGATTTTATCTAATACGTTAGTAAAATAAGGCCAATCAGTAGGTTCACCACCACTTAAAAGAAAATAACCTTTTTTATACCTTTCTAATACTTCATCTAAAAAATTAGAATAAACCTCCCAATCATATCTGGCTAATAAAGGACCATTCCATACATCTTCTGGACAATACCAACACTTAAAAGGACAAGCATAAGTAAGATGCCATTCTATGTAAGAATGATTTGTTGACGTAATAGATGTTAATTTTTTATGTTTGAGTGTTAGCATTATTTAAATTTCGGATTTAGCTAGGTCGCTACTATCAGGATATAAATATCTTTTAATTTTTATTAATTCTAAAGATCGAACATTATAGGTAAATGCATATAATTTAATTAAATCATCCCGATGTTCTTCTATATTAGGAAATAATTCTGGATACATTTCTTTTATCTTACTATCATTATCGTGAAAGAAATAAACATCTAATACAGGAATAAGCTTATCATAACCAAAATGACGACCTATTCCAAATTCTTGATGAACTCGGCATCCCTCCGGTAATTGAGGTAACGGATATCTCCATAAAATTTCATCATATGCTTTTAAAATACAAATTTTTTCTGTTAATAAGTATTTCTTAGCATAAAAATCTAATGAACCAAAAGTATTAGGAACTCCATATTGTGCACCAACATCATTACATAATACTTGATTATATACTAAAGAGATAGTATCATCATAATATGTTATATCATCTCGTGGATGATAACTAATAAGTTCGACTCCTTTAAAAGTTTCAATTTCGGGAAAATAACTTAAGAGAGTAATTTTTAAATTATTACCTTCTTCACTGTCTAAAGACCACGAAGTTTCTATTATACCATTTTTTTCTAACTGTGTTTCTAACGCGCTTAACTTTTTATTCATATTTTTATATTACCTTAAACAAAATTAACAAAGTATATCGATCTGATGCTATATGAGATCTTACTGTACGATGAACAAATCTAGGATTGTGATTCATTCCTACCAAACAAGTATTAGTAAGTGGTAAAATAGAGTGAGTTTGATTTATTTTAGCATTAGCTGAATAAGTAAATGATTGATTTACATCATAGGGATTGACATCCAAATCCCACTCTAATGTTCCAAACTCTATTTGTCCCTTATGCCATTCTTCCCAATCGTCATTAAAATACAGCATCATAAACCAAGGCCAATCAAGGGGTACTTTTGCACCATCAAAATGCCAATCTAATCCAGAAGTTCCGCAATAAAAATCTACTTCAGCAACTTCTACATTTTGACCTCTTGTTAATCTAGAAAAATAAGAATCTTTAATCATTTTATTAAAAATATCATTAAATTGATTATTAGGAGTATTTTCTACTAATTTATAATCATAATGACTATGATATTCTTCTGCTGTAACATTTGCTAAAACCCAATCAGGAACTTTGTAAACATCGCCATCCAAATAAATATTTTCTACCCAGTTAATATTTTTCATTTCCTGATGAATATATTTTTTTTCAGTCTCAAATTCTTCTACAAGAGCAAATCCATGTTTATAAAAGTGATTAATATCAAAATAATTCATTTATATATTCCAACACTCAAAGTAACTGATTTTTCTGGATATTCAGCTTTGTGATTGGTATTTGCTGGAATATAAATCCATTCATTTACATTCAATAAAATTTTCCCTTTCTTAAACTTTATTATCTTTTTACCTTTTAAACATCCTATTAATACATGCATTGAGTCTTTATGAAAATCAAAAGAAGGTGCCTCTTTTTCTCCGTAGTATATATGACAATCAATATGGTGAGCTTTAAATATTTTCTTTAGAGACTCACTAAATTTAATATAAGAGTTATTATAGTTTTCAACATTATTAATTTTAACTAATGGTTTATTCTGTAATAATGTATAAGCCTCTATTACAGAGTTACAGGAATCATTAACTACAGTACTCTCACGGGAATCATCAACATAAAAAATAGATTCTGTTTGAAAATAATCGGAATTAAGTGTTAATTCGTCGTAAGGTATTAAAAGAGAACTATCAGGAATATACTCTATATGAGATATTTTTTGAAAGTCAAGAGCTACCTTCATTAAAGTTAAAATACTATTTTTAAATTCGTTCATTATACCAATCTAATAAATGTTTAAACCCATTACAAGAATAAGTTAAACTTTTTACATCACGCAGATGTTCAGATAAACAACTTCCTAAGTAATCACACTTAGAACAATAAGGATTTTTTACTACCCTGTCTTTTTCTACCTCAGTCCATGTTAAATACTCTTCAAAAGTAGTAAATTCTAAAAAATATTCATTATCATTATTATCAAATTCTAATGTTCCAAATTTACCTTTTGGAGTCAAGTAAACATGACTATCACTGAATGAACTTTTATAATAAGGTCCTTTACGAGTTAAACTAGCTTCTATTAACTTTTCATTTACAAATTCAAAGTTTTTTTCAACAGGGCTAGTTATCCACTTAATAATAAATTCTTCGTGTTCTTTATATAAAATTTTATGTTCATTTGCCTGGCTTGGAGAATAAGGTTTAATCTCTACACTTCTTATGGAAGTACAAAGATTAAGTTCTCTAATCATGTCATCTACATTTTTATTGAGAATTTCTCTGGATGCTAAAATTAAAACGGCTAAGGGGCGAGATGATTTTAGCATATTGTTAAATACTAATTCATGTTTTTCTCTGCAATCAAAATCATAGCTTACAGTTAAAGTTATATCATCATCTAAAAACTGTGGAACTGGAGCTGAATAATTAGTAATTATATTAATCGGAGTATGATAATTTTTTAATAACGTAATTAATAATGTTAAATAATCCGAAGAGAGTATAGCTACTTCTCCACCATAAAGATCAATATGAGTAATTTTTGTATAATTAGAAATTTCATTCATACGATCCATAATAGTAGTTACTTTAGTTGTAAGTCTATCTCCTAGTTGAGCAGGAGTAAGATAACAAAAGTTACATCTAAAGTTGCAATAATAAGTAGGGTTGACACTGACTGTAAACATAATTAATGGAGATATAATTCAGTATTGTAAGTAAATTCGTTTTGAGAAATGTTATTTTCAAATCCACATCCACACATGAGAGTATACCGAGGAGTATCTTTTTGAATCTCTGTAATATGATGAACAAATAAAGGATTTAAATTATTCATAATAATAACTTGATTAGGTTGTGGTTCTATTTCAAAAATATTTTCAAATTTAGCATCTTCAGAAATAGCATCAAAATGTTTTTCAGGATAATAATGTGGCATTTCTCTATTAAAAGTAGTAGTACATCTATCTAATTTTCCTACTTTAAAAGTACCATTTGGTAAATCACCGAAATAAATTAAAATTTGAATGAAAGTAGAATCAAAACCATCCCAATGCCACGGCATAAATTCATTACGAAGTAATTTATTAATCATAATACTATAATTATCAAATTTTCCATAAACTAATTTCCAAAAATTAAATTCATTATGATTTTCAATTAATTGAGATATTATTTCTCTATACTTCAGTGAGTTTTCATAATAATCTATGTTCCTAAAGGGTAACTCACAGTCCCACTCAGGAGAAAAAATATTCTTTTTATCTTTCCTGGTTTCATCATGAATATAATTTTCTGATTGAAGTAAAGAATAAAGATCATTATAAATATCAGCATTAATTTCTAATAAAGTAAACCCCTTATTAAAGTAATCATCAATTGAAAACATTAGTTTTTACTATCTCCTCAGCAATCTTTTTCATCCTCATACAGTGTGATTCTACTACATCTGCTTCTTTTAAATCTTTTATAGTTTTTCTACACCCATTACAAATACTAAACATAGGGCAACTAAAACACTCATCTTTTAAACTTAATAGATTAATATTGTTCTGAAGAGGAGTAAAAAAGTCTCCCTTCATTTCTAAATCAAAGTTAATAGATTCATCCTGATCATCGCCAAATGCCCCACAAGAATAATAATCTCCTCCTGGATTTAAAGCTCTAATACCTTCATCACAACTTCTACATTGAGGACAAGAAGTAGCATGGGTACTTAATCTCTTCATCATTTGCTTTGTATTAAATTCCCACGGAGCCAACCCATTATTATAAACCTGTAAATAAATTTCATAAATCTTTGAAAGTAAATATGGGTTTTTTTGATCTCCCGAAGCCATTGCATAATTTAATTTACACTCAACACCTATTTTTTCAGATCTATTATAATTATGCAAGGTTCCTTGAGGTTTTAGTCCACAACTCATTTCTTTGGCTAGTTCTACATTTTTAATCGCAAGATGTTCATTATCATCGGTGATTACAGAAATAAAATCAGGTCTATATCCTGTGTATTCTAACATAGCGTTTGAACATTTCCAGAAATCATCTTCGGTAAATAAACTATAATCTCCTTTAAGTCGTCCATCTCCATAATTAAAAGAAGTA
>Ga0315338_1001855_pt1 | contig 23676 bp, 17 predicted proteins | sample ASW8metaG_FD_204518 | JGI IMG/M metagenome (GOLD analysis project Ga0315338, IMG submission 204518) | Ammonia-oxidizing marine archaeal communities from Monterey Bay, California, United States - ASW #8 | ecosystem: Environmental > Aquatic > Marine > Coastal | place: USA: California | collected... | reverse complement strand
TCCCATGTGGGGACGGCGTGCCCGTCAACACGTCCGCGCCGCGCATCCTCGCAATAGTGTGTCAAATGCGCCAGGCCCGCATGACGGAAGCCGTCCGCTTCGGCTGCGCGTATGGACGCCGCGACCGGTTGCGCATTCGTTTCACTGGTACGGGACCCGGTCAGGGCCTGGACGGCCAGGTCATGGACGTCATCGAGAGAAAGAATGACGGTCACGGTACTGTCCTCCGAGACTCCTGATGGTCGGAGAAGATTACTCGGGCAACCACAGAGCGTCCATTTGCAACCCAAGTCGCCCTGGGTCAAAAGTCCCCATCAACAGGCGTCGCGCGTCGGGCCCAGTGCTGGAAAATTCCAGATGTAAGGCCGCTGAAATCCGACATCGCCGCCCTAACGTCAGATGCTGAGGGAACTACGGAAGTCGATCCGGAACGCCTCGAGTTCGCTTCATAGCCAATGCCAGGCATAGGTTATTCGGTCCCGGACGCAGCCACGCAAAGCTTGTTGAGCACGATTAAGTGGCGCTTATTTAAACGCGGTCGTCGTTCCCGCAAAGCTCAAGTTCTTCGCCTGAATCGCCCAAAGAAGTTTCGTCGGCTTGAATCTGGCCAAGGGATGATCCTTGTCCGTGAGAACTTCCAGCGCGACCGGAGCGGCGCCGCAGCCTTCCCCGGCAAAGGGATATTGGTGCATTACCATTTTTCCGCTCGATGGCAATTTCACCGGATAGTTCAGCATTCCGGCCACTGGCTTACAGCCGCCATCACCACGCTTTATCTCGACACGCAATATTCGGGCACCGTTTTGTTCGGCTGTCCCGGTTATGGTCGCGCCCCTTTCAACAAGAGCCGCGCTTCCATCGTGGAATTCGTACCCGGCGGCGCGGCTTTTCTCCGCGCCTGGGCCTGTCACGCCCCATAGGACCCATCGCGCCTTGCTGCCATTTGCGGAGTCATGCCCTTCCAAATCGACCCAAACGTATGCCCGGGTATAAGGCGGGTTATTGTAGCCTCCTTCGGAGCGGTAGACATTGTAGCCGCCGGTGATGTCCTTGGTTGGTTTCAGCCCAGCTGGAAGCGCTGCCCGCACGGCGGCTTCGTCAAGCGACACGCCGACAATAATGTGATTGTTACCCCGAACTACGTAGGGCGCATCGCCTGCAAGTGCCAAAGACGGAATACCGACTACCAGCAAAGCCAGTAGTGCGGATGTTGCTGTCCTTCGAATTCCGGCTCTAATCATCTCTTCCCCCTCAGATTCATTACCCAATTTCGCTCTTCGCGATTACGCCCAACCAAGTTCCTTCAAACACCAAGGCGCGTTCCAGATCTTGCACATTTTTACGACCTTGTCGGCCTCATCCATCGTCAACGCGTAAACATAGTCGGTGACGGTCTGCTTACCTGTTGGTGCAACCGGTCCACCGTCGCTGTTCTGCGTCGCCGTGAAGGTCCCAAAGAATACCGCCGTCCGGTTCGCCTCGTCATATGAACTACTGTGTAATTCATAGCTGCATCCCTTGAGCGGCCCACTGCCGACTGCAGCCATCCAATCGCAATAGCCCGCTACGGTATCGATTTCAGTCAATGGCTCACATTGCGCCGTGAAAGACGCGTTATCGGCGACGAATTCCTTGCATCCGTCCCATCCCTGCAATCCTTCGCATGAATGGAAATATTTGCTCACGGTTTCTAATGCTGACATGATTCCCCCCATCCAAGATTTTGTTCAGAGTTTAATACGGTATCACGGCCTTAAAGCGGAACAAACGAAGTTGACGCAGGGGGGCATCTCCGGATTTCGTTTGCTTCGTGGGTAGACCGGGCGTATTTGCACGATCGGTCTGAGGCATAGAAATAGCAAGATTGAGACGTTTCAAGTCTCCAGGCCAAGCGATTCCAAACCCTCCGTGGCGCGATCGCGCCACGGCACATTACCCTGCCGGTCGGCGATGGCGATTGCGTTTTTGAAGGCGGCTGCCGCCTCCGCTTCCCGACCTATCCCTCCGAGAACGACCCCGTTGAGGCGGTATAACTCGGGTTCGTAGAAATGCTGTTTTGTGCTTTCGACGCGCTCACGCACCTCTTCGAGAATCCGCAAGGCCTCGCTCGGTTCTCCGATCAGATGGTAGGCTTCGGCAAGATAGAGGAGATGGAACGATAGAAACTGTCCCGCACCGCTTGCCACGTATCGATCAACGGCGTTGGTTAGCTTGGCGATTCCACTTTCCGGTCGTCCCTCGAGCACATCCACAATTCCAAACCCAATCTCGCCGGCCACCGCCCAGTACATGCCGCCGGTGCGTTGGGTATGGTCTTGCACCCGCGTGGCGCCGTCACGCGTCCGTTCCGCATTTCGGGCGAACGCGCTCAAATACATGTCGTAAATAAATACCGCTGATATTGTATTCGGGTTGCTGGTCTGACGGGCGATCTCCTCGACCAACCGCGATGACCGCTCAAAGGCCCCCTCTTGTTCTCCAAGCGCCCATTCGATGTGGGCAAGCATTGCAGGGCTGAGCAGGAGTGGATCCTGGGCAAATCCTGTCGGCAGCTCGGCAGAAAGCGCCTCCACATGGTCGACGATTGGATCAAGGATTGCCTGGGCCGATCGCAGGTCGCCCATCTGGTAGAGCGCCGACGCCTGTGGCCGGGCGGGAACAGCACGCATCCAGGCCTCGCCGTGTTGCTCGGCGAATTTGGCCATGTCGTCCGCAATCGCACCCGCTTTTTCGTAGTTGCCGGCGATGATCTGGCTCTGAAACTGACCGTATTGCGCCAGCATGCGAAGCTCCGGCACGGCAATCGACCCCGCCAGCGCTGCAGCTCTGTCGAATGTCTCCATGGTCGCTGGAAAGCCCGCGCCGAATGCACCGACCTGGGCTTGTCCAAGGCGCAGAAGTAGCCGGCATTCGCGCGCCTCATCGTCTGACACCTGCTGTCCACGCATCACCCGCAGCGCACTCGCGTAATGCGCCGCCGCTTCAGGCTGAGCCGAGCGCGCTGCCGCGGCGTCACCGGCCCGTTCCCACCATTCGAAACTGCGCTCGAAATCGCCACCGCTTTCGTAATGTTGGGCAAGGACCTCAGGGCTCGTTCCGGACCCGCCGTCTTTCAAAAGTGCCGCTGCGATCGCCAGATGCAAGACTTGTCGACGCTGGCGCAGCAGGCTCTCGTGAGCGACATCCTGAATGAGCGCGTGCTTGAAGACGTAGGTATCGTCTTCGTCGTCGTGAGTGCGAAAGATGAGTTGCGCGCCGACCAGGCGGTCGAGGCCGGCATCGAGGTCAATTTCTCGGTCCGCAACCCGTGCAATGAGATCGCGTCCGAACTCTCGGCCGATCACCGCGCCGATCTGGGCGATCTCCTTGGCCGGGCCCAGCCGGTCCAGGCGAGCCATCAGAGACGCCTGTAGCGTAACCGGCACATCCGCATCGGTGGTGTCGAAGCCGACCTCGGCCATCGCCTTCGTCAGTTCCTCCACAAAGAGCGGTACCCCGTCCGTACGGCGCACGATGCGTGCAATCACTTCATCTGTCAGCGCCCGGCCGGCCACGTCCCGTACCATCGTTGCCATCTGAGCTCGTGAAAGGCGCGAAAGGTTCAGCGCTGTAACATGTCCCAGTCCCTGGAATGGACTTACCCATTCCGGCCGGTGGGTGATCAGCATCAAGACAGGTCGATCCGTAAGCCTTGGGACAATTTCACCGATCAGTTCCTGGGTTGTCGGGTCAATCCAGTGTGCATCTTCCAACACAAAGAGCGCGGGCTCGTCGCGCGCCAAACTGAAAAGCTGGTTCCGCAGGGCCCGGAGCGTTGCCATCCGCTCCTGCTCAGCCGTCATTTCCGACGCGCCATAGCGTGCCTCGAAAGGTATCGACAACAGTGCGGCGATCAGCGGCAAGTCATCGGCAAAATCGGTCGTCATCTGTCGCAGGAACGCCTCGAGACGATCGAGCTTTGCTTCGGCCGTCTCGCCGGCCGCGATCCCAGCGTCATGCTCAAGCTGTCGGGTCGGAGGGTAAAGTGCCGAGTTCACGTGGTGCGGCGAACACTGGTAAAGCAGCCTGCGGTGCCGATCACTTTTGATACGATCACGGAAGGCACTGACAATACGGGACTTGCCGATTCCGGCCTCCCCCGAGATCAGCACGACTTGGCCTTCACCCGACCGCGCCTGATTCCAGCGATCCATTAAAAGCCCAACTTCGTGCGTGCGTCCTGTGAATGCAGTCAATCGCCTGTCCGGCGCATCGAAACGGCTTTCGACGGCATGTTCGGCCTGGACACCCCAGGCTTCGACCCTTCCGCCGAATCCCTTGAGCGCCTGGGGACCGAGGTAATTGAGGTCGAAGACGCCACCAACGATGGCCCGCGTCGTCGGGCCGATGACCACACAGCCGGGTTCAGCGATGCCTTGTAGGCGGGCGGCCAGATTCGGCGTTTCGCCGGTCACCATGTTCTCCGGACCCACGGCGCCAGCCTCGAGGTCGCCGACAACGACTTGACCGGTGGCGATGCCGACGCGTGCGGCCAGCATCTCGCGCGAACTTTCAGCGAGCGGCAGCCGGCTGACCGCTGCTACGGCGTCTAACCCAGCCCGGACCGCCTGCACAGCCTGGTCTTCTCGGGAATTCGGCCAGCCAAAATAAGCAAGAACACCATCGCCAAGCCAGTTCGCCAGATAGCCGCTGTTCGTTTCGATCACCTCGGCGACGGCAGATTGGTAGCGTTGCATGAGGGTCCGGAGGTCCTCAGGATCAAGCCGTCCGGATAATTCTGTCGACCCGACCAGATCGACAAACATCACTGTGAGCTGCCGTCGTTCGACCTCTTGAGGAACCGACTCCCTCGCAAGCGGCGCCCCCATCGTCGCGGAACCTGACACGTCGACCGGCGTGAGGTCGGCAATCGCTCGAAGCAGCCGCTTACGATGACCGAGGGAAAGACCAACCTCCTTGAGATCGTCGTTGGAGAGGTCGGGAAGTATCTCAAGATCAATATCGTTGTCGGCGAAGGTCTCGGTGTACTTGCCGAGCCCTATTTCATTAAGCCAATCACCGATACTATCCGCCACGACTTCTCCTCCCTCTCCAGAAGACTATCAAATTGACGATCAGACAGCAGCAATCGATGTCACATTTGGGTCATCCTTGAGACCTCGGCACGGGTGGCCGCGCACGCCCGGTTCTAAAAATTCCAGACGTCGATCTGTCGTGGGTCCCGACACTCCCTGACTATTTCCTGGAAGACGGACGCTCGGCTAAACTCTCCGAATGACGCAGGACACACAAAGAAGGCTGGCGGCGATCGTCTGCGCTGACGTTGTTGGATACAGCCGACTCATGAGCCAAGACGAGGAAGGCACGCTCGCCGCTCTCAAGGCGCACCGTCACGCAATAGATCCTGTCATCTTCAATCACGGTGGCCATGTCGTAAAAACGATGGGCGATGGTCTCTTGATTGAGTTCCCGTCAGCGGTGCAGGCGGTGACCGCAGCATTGGCGGGCCAGACAATAATGACAGAACGAAACGCAACGCTTCCGCAAGATCGCCAGATGCAGTTTCGGATGAGCGTTCATGTTGGCGAAATCATTGTCGAAGATGACGACATTTTTGGCGAGACCGTCAATATAGCGGCACGGTTGCAGGAAGCGGCCGAACCGGGCGGTGTTTCCTTATCGGGCACTGCCCGCGACGCAGCATCAAAGAACATCGATGCGCAACTGGTCGATTTGGGTGAAGCAACCTTCAAGAACATTCCCGAACCGGTGCGGCATTGGCGTGTGGACATGGGCCATAGCCAACAGGCCGGCCTCAATGCTGCCGCTTCCAAAGCGCCTTCCGAACGCACCGCCCTAGCCGTTTTACCATTCGACAATATGTCCGGAGACGTCGAGCAGGAGTATTTCTCCGATGGCATTTCCGAAGACATCATTACGGCTCTTTCGCGCGTCAACGGCTTACGCGTCATCGCCCGAAACTCGACGTTCGCGTACAAAGGCCAAGCCAAGGATATCAGGCTGATTGCGACCGAACTCGACGCCCGCTATGTGCTTGAGGGAAGTATCCGAAAAGGCGGCAATCGCATTCGAATCAACGCACAGCTCATCGACGCGACGAACGGCCAGCACATTTGGGCCGAGCGTTACGATCGAGATTTGGATGACATATTCAAGGTACAGGACGATATTACCGCGAATATTGTCAGCCGGACCGCGCCGGAATTGTTGAAGGCGGAGGGTGAGCGGGTCCGCAAGCGTGATCCTGCGCACCTGAGCGCGTGGGATCTCTTTCTTCAAGCGCGAGCTGCTTATAACCAGGCCACCCAAGAAGGTTTTGAGCGCGCGGAGGAATTATGCAAGCAGGCCATTGCGTCCGACCCCAACTATGGCTTGGCCTATGGGCTGCTTTCGAACATCCAGTTTCATTTGTTGCTGTTCGGTTACCGTCGGGGTGGCAGCGAGGCATGGCAAGAAACGCTGGATAACGGAGAAAAGGCGACCCGGCTCGATCCGGATGACGTGCTTTGGTACGCCGTTCTTCTGTCAACGATGGGGCAGTTCGACAAGGCGTTGCAATTTGCTAAACGGGGCCTTGAGATGAATCCGGGCTTTGCGCCTGCCCATCAAACTCAAGGAGCCGTGCTGTATCGCTACGGTGAATACGAAGGTGCTATCATTGAATGCGAAACGGCACTTCGCTTGAGCCCCAACAATCCCGATAACTACCAAGTGGCGAACTTGCTCGGCTGCGTATACTACTGCCAACGAAATTACGAGGCCGCGCTTTCGTGGACGGACGAAGCGATCCGAATGGCGCCGACCTTCGCACAAGCTTACTCCTTACGCGCCGCTTCGCTGGCCCAGTTGGGCCAGGCCGACGAGGCTGGACGAACCGTTCAACAATTTCTTGAGCTCGTTCCCGAAACGACCGCGACGCGTATCTCGCGCAGTAACCGGCTTCGCCGAACAGAGGATATGGAACATTTTCGCGAAGGGATGATTAAGGCCGGCTTCCCACAGTGACCCTTAGGTCCGTTCAGGGTCATACCCGGTCCTGGCGGCAACGCCTTCAGCACGTCTGAACCTGTAAAAACCGGACGTGAAACCGCTGAAAGCCGACATCATTAGCGGCACGTCGGCTGTTGAGGGGACAGCGGAAGTCGATCTCCACGGTCCTGACAGCCGCTTGTAGCCATAAGCAGACTCTTGCAGTGCAGCATTATTATGAACTCTCGACTTACGAAAGCTCGTCGAGGAGAGCCTTTGCGTTTTGTAAATCGACCGTGTCAAAGCCCTCGCTGAACCACTCATAAACTGGTCGGAGGATCGAATTGGCTTCTTCACGCTCTCCCCTTTGACCCAATAATCGTGCGAGGCTTAATGCCGCTCGGAGTTCCCAGGACTTTGCATCGGTTTCCCGGGAAAGGTCGACCGCACGGCGGAGCAGTACCTCTCCCGATCTGAAGCCATCTCGCTCGGTGAGTATTCCTTCGAGACGCGTGATTTCCGCGCCGCTCCAACTTTCGTCTGTCTCCGTAGCGACGGCTTGAGCTTCATCAAGCGTAGCTCGAGCTTCTTCCCAACGTTCCGCAGCAATCAATCCATCCGCCACCAAGGCAAGATAATACGGTCGACGCATCGACATTCCGGCTGAAACGATGGCTTCCGTCGCTTCAGCCGCTTCGCGCGAGCCGTTGTGGGATTCGCCCAAACGCGCGCGCGCCCAACCTTTAAATATTGTCGGAGAAGCAATCCAAACACCAAAGCCCTGTTCGAGCGCAATCTCGATGGCTTTGTCCGACATTGCCCTAACCTCGTCTACTTCACCTCGAAGTTGCATGACTTGGCACGCGAGCGATCGAGCGTATGCTTGGCTGAAAGGATGCGATAGGTTCTCAGCCAGCGTCAGGGCCTGCTGTATTCTCTGCCGCGCTTGCTCCGGGAACCCGAGGACCCAAAGAGCTAACGCGAGATAAGCAAGGCAAGCCACACCCGGGTCCTGGCCCAGGCGGAACGAGAGATCCTCGCGCATGCGTTCGTCGTATGCTTCGTAGCCGGCTTCGAGTTGGGTTCGGGCAGCCTCCAAGTCGCCGTGGCAAAAGAGCGCGTAACCCAGACCGTAATGACCCAGCACGACAGCGCGACGGTCTCCGGATTCCTCTCCGATTTGAAGAATTTGTCGGCCCAAATCGCGTGTGACATTGCAGTCGCCGCGCCCGACATAGTAACGCCAGAGCCCGAAAAGGGCCGGCACATTCTCTGGTGCGTCGTCGAGCTTTTTACAAAGCTCGTGCGCCCTCGAATAGGTTTGACCGACTTCCAAGGCCCCATGGCCCCGTGTCATCAATAAGGGACCACCGGAGGCAACTCTGAGACCGAGCTCAAGGCGATCTCGCTCGGGGGATTGTTGCATTGTCTCGACCAGAGCAAGTGCATTGTCAAAGTGAATGACCGCTTCGATGTTGGCCGACGCTGCGGCCGACAATTCGCCTGCACGCCGCCAGCTATCTATCGCCGGCTGGACCATGCCGGCCATTGAGTAATGTCGCGCGAGGACTTCGGGCTCGGCGTCCTCGGATGCCGACAGCTCGGCCGCGAGAATATTCGCGATCCGCGCATGAAGTTCCGCACGGCGGGCCTTTAACAGGCTGTCATATGCGACCTCCTGAATGAGCGCGTGTTTAAAGCTGTAAATTGGGCCTCGCGGCGTCACGATGCGGAAGACGAGTTCCGAGCCGACGAGCGTTTCGAGCGCGTCCACCAACGTGGCTTCTTCGTCGCCGGACACCGCCTTTATGAGTTCGTAGGAGAATTCGCGGCCTATAGCAGCGCCGATCTGGGCGACATATTTGGCGGTTTCAAGTCGATCCAGTCGGGCTGTAAGCGACGCTTGGAGCGTCGGCGGAATAGCGTCAAGTGCAACGGGATCATTCGACCAATCGCTCGCTTCCAGGACCGTCTTCGTCAACTCCTCGACGTAAAGAGGGACGCCGTCAGCCCGGGCAACAATTCTTTCGACGACGGCGTCGGCCAATTGACCCGCGCCAATCGTCTTGACGATTTCGGACGCTTGGAGGCGGCTCAACCGATTCAGTGTCAGGGATGTCAGATGCGGATGCCCGCGCCAAGGGGCGTCGAAATCCGGTCGATGCGTCACCAGAACAAATACAGCGGCACCAGAAATTTGAGAGATGACTTCACTCAAATAATCCTGCGACGTGGGATCGATCCAATGCACGTCCTCAATCAAGAATAGAACGGGCCTTTGGCGGGAAAGGGCCAGAACCTGTTCCACCAAGGCGGTGAAGGTCCGGTCGCGTCTTTGCTCCGACGTAAGCTCTATTGCCCCGTAACGCGCTTCACCGGAAAGCGACAGCAGCGAAGCGAACAATGGTGCGACGGAAAGTGGATCTATACAGGACGCGGCGAGCAGTTTTTCAAGCTTTTCAAGCTTGCCCTCGTTGCTGTCGCCGGCAGCAAACCCCGCCGCCCGCTCCAGTTGATGTATAACGGGATGGAACGCGCTGTTGGCGTGAAATGAAGAACATTGGTAGCGCAGCCGAAAATGCTGTTCGCTACTAACCAAACCTCGCACCGCATCGACGATCCGCGACTTGCCGATCCCCGCCTCTCCTGAGAGCAAAACGGTTTGCCCTTCTCCACTCTTCGCCAGCTCCCAACGCTCATGCAATAGTGCGAATTCCTGCTCGCGCCCGACCATCCGCACAGTGGAGCCAGTATTTTTTGCCTCGAATTGACTTTCACCCCGGCCTTCTCCGACAACACGCCAGGTCGGAACTGGTTCCTTGTATCCTTTGAGCGCGCGCGGGCCGAGTTCGGCCAATTCGAAAACATTCCCGACCAGCCTACGAGTGCTCGCCGAGATAACTATCTGGCCTGGATTCGCCTCTCCTTGGAGGCGTGCCGCTAAATTTGGTGTCTCGCCGGTTACCGCCTCGGCATCCAAACTACTGTCGCTTATCAGGTCGCCGATCACGACTTGACCCGAAGCGATGCCAATACGCGCCGACAGGCGTTCGCCGCTTTCCAAATGAACACCGGCAACCGCGGCGACTATATCTAAACTGGCCCAGACGGAGCGTTCGGCCTGATCCTCATACGCTTGTGGCCAACCGAAATATGCCAGCACCCCATCACCTAAATACTTTGCAAGGTGGCCATCGTAACGCGTTATCGCACCGGCAACCGCGTCTTGGTATCGCCGCATGACCTCCCTCAAATCTTCGGGATCCAGCCTGAGAGAGAGTTCCGTCGAGCCTACGAGATCGGCAAACAGCACTGTGAGTAGACGCCGCTCCGCATCCGGGCTGCTGTTCCTATCCGGCGCCCTGACGGCAGTGTTGGCTGGGTCACGTTGTTGTTTGGCCAGTGCTGCTATCGCCTTCAGCGCCCTTCGACGAGGGCCGATCGGCAGTCCCATCTCCTTGAGATCGTCTTCGGTGACTTCCGGCAGGTCGTCTAAAGTAATCTCATTCTGGGAGAAAGCACTGCGATACCTCTCCAGGCCAACTGCTTCTAGCCACTGCTTGATGTCATTCGGCACACCGGCGCCCCCCGGCAACATAGTAGCGAAGGCAGTACGACGATCCAGCCCCAACTGAACGTCTCGGACGGGCCATCTCTCACGGTCAGCAGGTGTAGCGCGTCGCCCCCGACGCGGAAAAAACCAAACGTAAATCTAATGAAAGCCGACATCGCCAAAGGGATGTCGGTTATTACAGGAACAGTGGAAGTCGATCCGAAGTGCCGCGAGCTCTCTTCCTAGTCAATTCCAGAAGTTAGCCCAATTCGCCTGTCTTGGCCTTCATTCAGGCAAACCCGCGCTGCAAAGGATGTTGCTGTACCGGTCAACCTGCGTGGGGTCCTCGTGATAGAAGAGGAACTGTTTCGCAAAACGATGCGACGAGAATTCCGGTTCCTTTTCCAGTAAATTTTCGGCCGCAGTGTTTGCTGAATCAACGCGACTCGTGATGCTGTGAACAGCAACCAATTGAGCATAGGGCCAGAAGGTCGCGTTTGGCACCGCGATCGCCCGTGTCGCCCAATCCGCAGCCTCGTCGTATCTTTCCAGCAACATAAGAGCAAGCGATCCGTAAGTCAGGAATGCCCATTTTCGAGGATCGTGGGGGCTGAGTTTGATAGCTTCTTCAAAATGAGGGATCGCTTCCGCCATGCGACCCGAGTAGGACAACGAGTCGGCGAGCCCGCAATAGGCCGTGGCCATACAGGGATTAAGGTCGATTGCTGTCCTGAGGTCCGAAATAGACTGGTCGTATTCGCGGCGTATGAGATGAATCCGACCCAGGATGAAATAGGAATTGGCATCTTTGTCGTCCAGCGCAACCGCTCTTTGGGCCGATTTCAGTGCTTCATCTACCAAAGCATCTTCCATCTCAGCGCCGAAATATATCATGCTGAGGAAGATGGTATAGGCGAGCCCAGCATGTGCAGCGGCGAAGGAAGGATCGGCTTCAATGACCTTACGAAACAGGCGCTGCGCTTCCCTATTACCCTCCTTGGTATATTGATAGACCAAGGACGAGGCTAGGTGATAGGTGTCCCAAGCGTCCAAACTGCGCGCGGTTTCGTGCTGCACTCGGTTGCGTGCTGCGGCACCCAGTTCCGGCTCTATCCGCGCAGCGATTGTCGCGGTAATCTCGTCCTGGACCTCAAAGATGTCATCTAAATCGCGATCATACCGCTCCGCCCAGAGATGGTTGCCGTCCGAAGCATCGATTAATTGGGCTGAAACGCGGACACGGTTCCCAGCTTTGCGAACACTGCCTTCGAGCACGAAATTCGCTCCAAGATCCTGAGCGACCTGTCGCACATCGACGGTTTGTCCCTTGTATGCGAACGTTGAATTGCGAGCGCTCACGAGCAGCCATCGGTTCTTCGACAGCGCGGTCATGATGTCCTCAGTCATGCCATCGGCGAAATACTCTTGTTCCGAATCGCCGCTGAGATTTTCAAACGGCAATACTGCGATAGTCGATTTCTCGCTCTTCTTCCTGATGGGCGCTGCAGACTCCGCATCAGTTTCGTTCGACCGTTCCTGTTCGCCAAATTTCACGGAGAAACTGCGCACTGGCGTGGAAATATTTTTGACTGTTTCTTCGCCCCGGTCTTCGTAACCGAGGCTCAGAATTGAACGGATCTGATCGTAAACGGAGCCTGAAATTCGAATTCCGCCCGGCTCGGCCAACGCCTCTAGCCTTGCCGCGACATTGACACCGGTCCCATAAATGTCGTCGCCCTCGAAGATGATTTCCCCGAGATTGATGCCGATCCTGAACTCAACGCGATCGCCCTCCGATTTGTGGGCATTCCGTTCGGCCATCGCTTCCTGGGTCTCGACGCAATGCTGGACAGCGTCCGTGACACTCGCGAACTCGGCGAGGTATCCATCGCCCATAGTTTTGACGATTCGACCCCGATGCTCGGCAATTTTTGGATCGATGACCTCTTTTCGGAGCGAGCGGAGTTGCGCTAACGTTCCCGTTTCATCCTGTTCCATGAGGCGGGAATAGCCAACGATATCGGCGACGACAATCGCCGCGAGCCTTCGCGCTACTTCACTCTGCTCCATTGTTTCACCCAGCTTCTCTACCCCGTTAGCGACTGTACGTAGGGGTGTCTCCGATGTCCATAATCACCAGCTTCAATCTACTTCGCCACACCCGGGATGGGTCAAAATTCACCAAATCGTCGTATCACGCGGGACACCCGCTAATGAGGGAACAGCGGTCATTGTTCGGATGGCGCTGAACCGACGCTCATAGCCAAACGCGGAAGTCAGAATGGGCGTTGAAATTGCGTATGCCAGCGGCAGCCTTATTCCGGTAACCCCGCTTTGCGCAGACTTTCCAAAACCCGATTCAGATCATCGACATTCCTGTAAAATTCGCCGCGAGCGTAGTCGCGGAGCGTGTAACCAGGTCGCGGCTCGAGAAACTTTTTCAAGATTTTATGCGCCGAACCGGAGTGGCCGGCGGCACTATGCGCTGCTGCAAGTAGGATCAGTGAATCGCCATTTTCGGGATTTCGATCGAGGCGGCGTTGTAGCGCGGTAACCGCCTTGTCGTATTCCATGGTTAGATAATAGGCGCGGCCAAGTTCACCGAGGTACCAGTCTGGGTAGTGCGGACTGAGCCGCATCGCCCTTTGCAGCAATGGTATCGCTTCCTCCGGATGGCCAGCATAATTTTCTGTCATGGCCAGGCTCGCCCGCGCCAACGAGTGACTGGGCGCAAGCTTTATCGCCTTTCTTCCAAAGGCAATAGCGTCTTCGTGGCGGTTTAAGAAAAGATTGATGTTACTAAGCGTGATGTAGGCATCGGGATAGGTAGCGTCGAGCGCTAACGCCTGCTGAACAAGTTCGATGCTTTGCGCTAAGGCAGTCTCGCGGTCCGGTCCCCAGCCCGTCTGAAAATTCGTCACGTGCATCCACGCTAACCGGATTAGTGCTTCTGGATATTTTGGATCGAGCGTTAAAGCCTTTTCCGCTAGTGCCCCCGCTTCCGCATTCGCTTCACTCGTATATTTCATATGAGATTCGAGCGATTGGCTGACGAGAAGCCAAGCTTTCAGATTGGTGGTGCCACGTCGGCGGGTCCGCGCCACAGCGCCTTCAGTCAATTCGATTTGCAGGGCTGTCACGATGTTGAGGGCGATTTCATCCTGCAATGCAAAGACATCCGAAACGTCACGATCAAATCGCTCGCTCCACATGAGGCGACCGTTCGTCGCGTCTACGAGACGAGATGCAATGCGAGCCTGCGTATCGGAAATCTGTACGCTGCCTTCGAGGATAAAGCGGACGCCAAGTTCCTTTGCTACGTCCTGCAGCTTTACTGCCTTTCCCCGATATAGGAACGAGGAACTGCGCGCGATGACGAACAGTCCCGGGAGCTCCGACAATGTTGCGATGAGATTTTCGGCTAATCCGTTGCCGAGGCCGTTTTCTTCGCCAACTACGCCAAGGTTGACGAACGGTAGGACTGCAATGGACGGCTCCTTGGGCAGCGTCAGCGATGCGCCCGCAGTGACCGGAGATACTTCATGAGGGGTAAACAGCAATCGCTCCATGGCGAACCAACCAAGTGCCAATATCACGCCACAAATCGCAATACCGGCTGCGAACCGCAGATTCCACCGCCACGTGGACGCGCTGCTTTTCTCGCTCGCGACCTCGCCATTTACGACGATGCGATAAACCCTTATCGGTTCGGCGATGTTCTTTACGGTTTGTTCGCCTAGGTCCTCAAATTCTTGCGGTAGTTTTCCCTGCACCTGGCGATAAACATCGCCGGAGACACGAATTCCTCCCGGCCGCGCTAAACTTTCAAGACGGGCAGCGACGTTGACACCGTTGCCGAAAATGTCGTCGTCCTGAACGATCACGTCGCCAAGATTGACACCTATCCGAAACTGCAAACGGTCTTCAGCCGCCAGTTCCTGATTGCGCTTTGCGATACCTTCCTGAATGTCTATAGCGCAACGAGTCGCATCTAGGACGCTAGCGAACTCCACCAAAATGCCATCGCCTGTCGTCTTAACCAAACGACCGTGCCTATTGGCGATAGCCGGATGTATGTGTTCCTTGAGATTGTCGTTGAGCGCGGCAAGCGTCCCTTCTTCATCCTCGCCCATTTGGCCGCTGTAGTTCGCAACGTCGGCGGCGAGGATCGCAGCTAGCCTGCGCTCGACGGACGTGTCCTCCACGCGGATACCTCGCACCGCCCCGTTTAGCTCAGGGCATCTGTTCGTCACCGTCCTGTTTAGCTCGCTTCGAAGGATTCTCTATTGAGATGTTGTCCTAGAGAAAGAGAGCTCAGCCTAGTAAGGCATCAGGCGGGCATACACTACATGCCAATCTTCGCCTTGATCTCATCAAGTATTTTTAGAGATTGTTTTCGCAAGGCCTTATTTTTTTCGTGATGGCCGTTCTGATGTAATGCCCAACCATCTTCCAGCCTCTTTCCGTAGGATGCCTTTTCGGCGGCGGGCAAGTCAGCCGTCGCGAGCTTCATCTTGACCTGCGAGTACTCAGCCGTCCCCCGGCAGGCCAAGGCCGGAGCCGAAAAAAGAACTGCACAGAGACACACGGGCAGCAAGTACCTCATATTCTTTCTCCATGTTGATGACGTGATCCTGACAGTATCCGTTCTACCATGACTTTCATAGACCCGGCGATTTTTCGGCCTACGTTATCTAGTTTCAAATTCGCCTGAGCTAAAATTGTCACGGCCACGTACTTGGTTTGTGCATGGTTGCGGCTTGAATCTTTTGCATGCCGGTGTCCGGGTTGAGAAAATCTCTCCGTCAGCCAGCCTTGTTTTCTACATCTCAAGCTGAGTGCCAGTAGGGGAAAATCAGCAGAAAACCAGCATCTAAGTCGGTACATCGCTTGTTAAGCGAACTGAGGAAGTCGATTCCCCGAAAGGCCTATTGGTAAATCGTCAGGCGACCGCTAAACACCGAGCGTAAACCGGCTTCCAAGATTGGATTCTAGAACACGACCCGGCATCCGTTCGCTCATCGCTCGAATGAAATTCGGCCCAGTACAGTGCATTGGAATGATGATATCGGGGTCCAGCTCGGCCAACGCGTCAACCGTGTGATCGATGTAGTCGATAGGGGCCAAACCAAGATGGAAGCCTCCGATTACCGCATGCAGTTTGCTGGTATTGGCTACCGCCATTGCGGTGCGAACCGTATTAACGATCCCTGTATGGCCGCAGGATGATATTACGACCAATCCTCTGCCCTGGACGATATAGCACGTGCCGTGCTCGTCCGGATGTTCATCAAGGACTAGTTCACCACGACGCTCGGCTTCCGTGAAGTGGTCGTCATCGTCGAGAACTTTCGATCCGCCGGATACGTCTTCGAAACTGTCCCGCTCGATATACCCTGTGGTGAACGGACCGCTTAGTGCGTGCGGGATATCGCAGCACACCGACTTCACATGTCGTGCCGCCAGCGACGCTCTATCGAGTATCCCCCACGACACCATCTCATCATCCGACGATGCCGCATTCGGCGGGACCGCGCCGCCTTGCTTTATCCATTTTTCCCGAAATACCGTCTCTCCACCGACATAGAGCGCTACATCGTCGCGCATGGCGGTACGGTGTTGGTCGACGAACCCATCCAATCCTCCAAAGTGATCGCGATGGCCGTGGCTGAGAATGAGCCCGTTAATCTGGCCCGGGACAATACCCAACAAATCGAAATTTCGGTTGAGGATATCCGGCGTATAACCGAAATCGAGGAGGTACTGCGCCGTTGACCCGGCTCGTTCAGATTCGAGATGTAGCGACAGGCCCCATTCCCCGGCGAGAGTAGTCATTTCCCGCCCCCGGATGCCGCGTACATGTTCAATCTGAACGAAATCGTGTTCCGCTTTCGGCATAAACCGTTCGTAACGGGAGTCCACAACCACGCGTATTGAAAGCCGGTCAACGGTCGGGGGAGAAAACGGATTTATGCCAAGCTGCTCAGCGCTCATAGCGACTTCCTTCACTGTACATTTCGTTCTGACCGATGTCTTCTAACCAATCTCGCGGTTACACCCAGTGTTAGGAAAACACAGACGTGAAACCGCTGAAAGTCGAAATCAGCCTATTTACCCGTCACACCCCTCAACCAAGATCATTGAGACTTTGGAACCAGTCTGACGCAGCTTGATCCACGGCTGATATTCTGGATCGTCGTGCCATGCACGTGCAGCTTCCTTACTCGGGAATTCTATCAAGGTTACGCCCGTGATGTCCGGCTGTTCGCCCTCCATCATTTCCCACGGGCATGAACTCCTTCGGGCGACATACTTACCGCCGTGCTTGGCGATCAGCTTTGTCACGGGGTCTTTGTATTTCGGCGGCCAGGATTGATCCCAGACGTTGTACAGGCAAACAGCATAAGCGGGCATCTAACCCTCCTTGGAGACGGTAGAGGCACAAGTTGAATTTGCACCCCGACGGAATGAGTTGCGTACAATGATACCGTTACGGGTTAGGTTGCAAGCGGCGTCGATATTTCGCGTGTGCCAATCCATAGGGTCTCGACGATAAATCACGTGAATCTTGAGGACCGGCGAAAACCGACAATCAGAACTGGTGAGGCATTCGAATGATCGCAATCGAAACAGCTCATCTCTTTGACATGAAGATCGAAGTTCCTGTCGAGCAATCTCAAGAGATTGGCAACACCCCGGTTGGACACCGGCGTATCGTTAAAGTCACCGGAGGCGTGTTCGAAGGTCCTAAGCTGAAGGGTACGGTCGTCGAAGGTGACGATTGGCTGCTACTGCACGCGGACGGTGTCATGCAGCTTGATTGCCGCATGACACTGCGGACGGACGATGGCCACGCCATCTGCATGACATACCAAGGCCGCCGACATGGGCCGGCGGAAGTCATGGAACGAATGAGCCGTGGCGAAGAGGTGGCTGTCGATGATTATTACCATCGCGTCACGCCATATTTCGAGACGGCGTCCGACAAATACTCCTGGCTGAATGGCATCGTCAGCGTGGCCGTAGGTCACAAGAGGCCTTGGGGCGGCGTATATTCCGTTCATCAAATTACTTGAGGTGCGAAACATCGGTCCTTCAACTGACGGAAGGGGAACAAACAATGGCGGGAGAAATTAGCGTCAATTACCGCAACGTCGATTGGGAACCAAGCCGCGGTCCCGGCATCTATCGCAAGATGCTGCACGGGGATAGAGAAACGGAATACACGTCGCTTCTGAAACTTGATCCCGATACGCGATTTCCGAAGCATCGACATCCGGCGGGCGAAGAATTATTGGTTTTGGAAGGCCGCATAAAAATCGAAGACGTTTGGTACGAAGCTGGTTGTTACGTGTACACGCCGCCGGCAGCCGTACACGATGTTTTCTCCGATACCGGTGCGGTCATGTTACTTCGAATGCCCGCACCCGCTGAAATCTTGGAAGACTGAAGTTCCAAAAGCGCGTTGAAAAATTGATCAAGGATGGGAGATACGCCATGGCCGCCCAAGAAGATCAAGCGAACCAAACCCGCCAGACGATCGAAACCTATTTCGATGGCTTCAACGCGAGGGATTTATCGCGGATGCCGATTGCCAACGACGTTTACTTCAAGGCACCGGTCAACGACGAACCCGTTATTGGCTTGGACGCGCTCACGCCTTTTCTGGAACAGGTCTTTACCACGTTCGAACGCATTGTCGTTCAGCGGATAATTGCCGAAGGTGAATATGCCAGTGTGATGCTGGACTATCATTTGCCCGGAGTGCCACCGATCCCGATGGTTGATCTCTTTCGTGTCGTCGACGGGAAGGTCGTCGAGATACTTCCATATTTCGATACAAAGCTGATCCCAGGGTAAGGCGCGCCAGGAAACTGACATCGCCGCCCGCACGTCGGATGTTGAGGGAATTGCGGTAGCGGATCCGGGATGCCCCACTTCTCAGATTAGCCATCAAGAGACATGGTGATAGTGTATGGGACCGCCTGAATGGCCACCCCACATTAAGGCAAGCTGCACATGCCCGCTTCGCGAACGAAGTCCCTGAGACCGCAACTTTTGTTCTATTCGCCATTAGCGTCGCGAGGCTGGGTTTCATGCGGCGGCGAAAGCCCGTATATCAACCTCTCTCGACGCGATCGGTGACCCTTCCAGGAACGCCATTATGTCAGCACTCAATATTGTCCAAGTTTCAGACACGCATCTCAGCCGCGAATGGGCCTATTTTCAGGACAATTGGGAGGCATTCCTCGACTGCATGCGCAACGAGCGCCCGGACTTCATCTTCGTCACGGGCGACATGTGTTTCAACGGCTCGAAGAAGCTCGACGATCTCGTCTATGCAAGGAGACAGATGGAGCGGTTAACGGCACCGTGGCGGGCCATTCCAGGCAACCACGATATCGGCGACACGCCGCCTGACCCCCGGCTGAAAGGTCCGATCACCTCAGCGCGACGCACGCGCTACCGGAGGCAATTCGGCCCCGATTTCTGGGTCGAGGATCTTGGCGACTGGCGATTTATCGGTCTCAACGCCCAACTCCTCGAAAGTGGTCTTGCCGCGGAAACCGCACAGATGAAAATGTTGCACGATGCGCTTGCGGCAGCGAATGGCCTATCGATCGCAGTGCTGATTCACAAACCGCTTTACCTTCATAGCCACGACGAAACCGGACACTCGCTCAGCAGCGTCTGGCCGCAAAGCCGGAAGAGTCTGCTATCACTCTGTAAAAAATACAGCGTGAAGCTAGTGGCGAGTGGCCATCGCCATTGTTACCGCAGTATGCGGCACGGCCCGACGCGGCTCATTTGGGCGCCGCCGACTTCCTTCATAGATACGCGGGCAACGACCGGTGGTGGGCGCGTGAAACGACGTGTCGGTTTTATCCGATACCGTTTCGATGGCAAAAGGTTTAGCCACGAATTCGTTGAACCGCCCCTCTTCATCAACCACGACATGCGCAACTGGATGGCGGCGTATGGCTCAACCACCCGACTGCCGCCGCGGCCGCTTAACCTTCACGAGTGATAGCTGCTCCGCGGATTTTCCCAATCATGGTTCTCTTTGTTGAACCGAGACGACGGTTAGAGAGCACTACCAAATTGCAGTACCGCTCGGCACTCCCGGTGTTGGGAAAAAGCAGAAGGAAACCCGCTGAAAACAGACATCACCGAGCCGATGTTGGCTGTTGGGGGAGCTGCGGAAGTCGATCCGAGGCGCTCCGACTTCTTCAACACCCTCAGCCATTTACAGACAATGCCGATCACTGAGAGTATGCCGGATATTATTCTCTTACTATCGATGTGAATGGGAACATCTGCCGAGCGACGATCCGGTTACGATTTATTACGAGGTCGATTCAGACGGGCGTGTGCTACGGCTGATAGACGTATTCGCAGATGATCGACATTCGTGTGTCTTTGTTGAAGATTTCCGTGGCAGAGAAAACGAAATGCCAGGGATCGACAGCCTCGTCGAAGGTTCGTTTCATGACACGGTTGCCGAATTTCTAAATCGCGAACCTATTGAGGACAAGACCGATAAGGTCCGCCTTCAATCGTCTAACCATCACACCTTTGAAGCAAAATGGCGTGCGCATCGGAGTTAGCACCCATGTCTCAAATGGGTCACGAACAGACCTCACGACTACCCTTCACGCACTTCTGATGCTGGGCGAAAAGCAGACTTAAATTTGGTGAAAGCGGACGTCGACCCAATTAGCTCGAAAGTCCTATCAAGTTGCTCTTTAAATTGATTTATTTTGGGCGACCATCGCTCTCGCAGAGAGGAGCAAATTAAGACAGTTGCGTGCCCCCGCAACAACCACACAACAGCCCGCCTTTCGGCGGGCTTTTGCGTGGTTGTTGTCGTGGTTGGCCTTGTAGCCATGCCCATGAAGGGTCGAGCGGCGACCAACGGGAGCGCTCATAAATTGAAGGCTGAGAGCGTGAAGAAAACGCTCACAAGAGCGTTTTTAGCTCGAAGGTTGAGCACGGGCGAACGCCCGCGCGCAGACTGCGTTGGTTCAAACCATGAAACAGCTTTGCGGCCGTCCCATCCCGCAACCATTGATCACACGCCGCCAACTCAATCAGTTGGCGGCGTTCGTGCGTCTGCGTCCAGGTACCTTGCAAATCTGTGTCCGCACTGTGTTCGAATACGACCCGGTCCTGAAACTAACAATGCCGCGGACCATCCCCAAAATATCTGGCCTGCCGATTACGGCAACTTCATCGGCGAGGCCGATATCCGCTTACACACGGTTGACCTCCCCCCTCCCCTTACGCGTCGCTACACGCTCAATATGTTGGGGAGGCCTCAACGCCGGTTAGCAGCGAACACCTTGGTCGAGGCGGGTATAGCCTCGGCGGCAGGTTTGCCGAAGGTATTCGCGGGCAGCGGTTGACCGGGTGCATCCCGGTCTGCACAGTCTGATCAAAGATGGCGTTTCTCACGCTATCGTCCTTCGGATGAAACCATGCAAACCAATCCCGTAATCTCGCACCTGGATACGCAGTATCTGATCCAAACCCTTGAGCGCTTGGCAAAGGTCCCCACTGACGTCCCGATGGGCTCCGAGGTCTTCATCGAGCCGGACGACCCCAAACTGGTGCACTATGTCCAAAATGTACTGCGGCCCGAATTGTCGGCAATCGGCGCCTATGACCTGATCGACGCCCCCGGCAATCAAATCATTGCGCGGTATGGAGCGGGCACCTCGGACGCGACCCTGCTGATCCAGGTATACACGCCCGTCCAGCATCACAACCTCATGGCGGAGCCATGGTCCGGCAAGATCGCCCGGGGCACCGAATGGGGCTATGACGAACCATGCTTGTTCGGTCAGGGCGTGACCCAGAACAAGTCGCACCAAGCCATCATGCTGGCGATCCTCAAGCTGCTGCACGAGCAGCGAGTCACGTTTGGAGGCACGCTTTACGTCGCGATCAACAATGAGGGCCGCAGCAGCCACGCGTGCTCCGAGGCGATCCTCGGCGCGCTCGGGATCAAACCCGATTTCGCGCTGCTGCTCACCGCGACCGAACAACGTATCTCGCTCGGCAACCGCGGCCGGGTCGATGTCAACGTCACACTCCGTGGCAAGGCGGTGCATTCGAGCATGCCGGAATCGGGTCTTAGCGCTATCGACGGCGCCTACGAGGTAATGAGTCGGCTGAAGGGCATGAAATTACCAGGGTCCCATCCGCATCTCGGCGCCCGGCACGTCATTCCCTATCAGATCACCTACGAGCCGCTTGCCCCGCACACCCTGCCCGAAATCGCCCGCTTGCGCGTCGACCGCCGCCTGTTGCCGGGGGACGATCCGGCCGAGGCGACCGAGGAAGTACGCCAGGCGATCGGTGACATGACGCCTTATGGGGTGACCGTCGAGCAGGGCAATCATATGTGGCCGGCCCTGGTCCCGCCCGATCACCGCGGCGTCCAATTTCTCGCCGAGGCGCATGCCGCCATCCACAGTGCGGCGCCGGACACCTTTTACGGCCAGGGCACCTACGATGCCGGCGGGCCCTGCGCGGCGGGTGTGCCGGCGGTGATGTATGGCGTCGGCGGCGCCGCCGCCTCGGTACTTGATGTCGATTTCGTGCCACTGTCTCATCTTGACCAGGTTGCCCGCGTGGTTGCCCAAACTATCCTGACATTCCTCGAATGATTTCGGGTAAATCGCCATGCCGACAGATACGCCAACGCAAATGACGGCCAAGTTCGGCCTCAGCCTGTCGACCCGGGCGGTGCTGTTCGACTGGGGCACGATGGACGACGTGCTCGACATGGCCGAGACCGCGGAGGCATCGGGTTTGTTTCACGGCATCTGGGTCGGCGACAATTTACTGTCCAAGCCCCGCGTCGAGGCCATCGTTACACTGTCCGCCCTGGCCGCGCGAACCAAACGGGTCAAGCTCGGGACCATCTGCCTGGCCAGCTTTCCCTTGCGCGATCCGATCCTGCTCGCCCTGCAGTGGGCCAGCCTCGACGTACTCTCCAAGGGCCGCACCATCCTTGCCGTGTGCAGCGGCGCCCCAGACCGGTTCGGGCCGCAGTTCGCGCACGAACTCGAGGTCATGGGGATCGCTTCGCGCGAGCGTGTGGGGCGGGTGGTCGAGGGCATTTCCATCATGCGCCAGCTGTGGGGCGACGGCGCCGCCACCCATTCCGGCAAGTACCACCAGTTCGCCGATGTCGACCTGCAACCCAAGCCGATACAAAACCCGATCCCCATTATGCTCGCCGTCAACCCGCCGGTCGCGACTGCCGACGCGGAGACGCTCGACCGTGTTCTAAGGCGCGTCGCGGCCCACGCCGACGGCTGGCAGACCGATAGCACCCCGCTGGATGCCTTTCGCGAACGGTTCGACACCATTCTCCGATACGCCGACGGGCTCGGCCGCGATACCACAAACTTCGACGGATCGTTGCATTTGATGGTCAATATCAATGAGGACGAGGACAAGGCGTTCACGGAAGCGACCGAATTCCTGGGCTCGTATTACGGCGCCGGCGCCGTGCCGCGCGAGCGCGCCGAGACCTGGATCGCCAGCGGATCGCCGCAAGCGGTTATCGATAAAATCGCCGCCTATATCGAAGTCGGCTGCACGATGCCGGTCCTGCGGCTCGTCGCCCCCAACCCCCGCGAACAGCTGCAGCGTTGCATCGAAGAAGTGTTGCCGGCGTTTCGTAAATAGGCTCTGGCCGCAATTTGCATCCGGGCGTTACCGCCGATAGGTCGGTTGAAACAATCCCCGATAGCAAATCGTTGCAGAAAATCTGAATAGTGCGCCGTTTTCCAGCGTGTGCTGCAAAAGGTGATTCCTGAGCCATCGATACGGCTCACGGAAACCCTGGCCGCATACTCAATGACAGCTTCGTGTTCTCTTTCTCCGTCAGCAGGCGTAGCGCGTCACGCTCGGTGCTACGAAAATTGATCCGATGGGAGTCAAACGCGCTGATTCATCAACCGCCAGTTTCGTACCGCAATGAAAAGACGAACTAGAGCGTGTCGGTTTTATTCAGATTCGGGATTCCCATACCCTCTGATCTGTGATTCCCTGTGTTTGGAACCAAATATAGGGGGTCACTTATGGGCAAACCACATCCTATAGAGTTGCGCGAACGG
>Ga0315338_1001854_pt1 | contig 23689 bp, 29 predicted proteins | sample ASW8metaG_FD_204518 | JGI IMG/M metagenome (GOLD analysis project Ga0315338, IMG submission 204518) | Ammonia-oxidizing marine archaeal communities from Monterey Bay, California, United States - ASW #8 | ecosystem: Environmental > Aquatic > Marine > Coastal | place: USA: California | collected... | reverse complement strand
TATAAGATCCATAATACAGAGATCTAAAAATATGAATATAAACTGCTAAGAAAAACATCGAAGAACCATTCGCATGAAAGTATCTTATTAACCATCCATAATTTACATCTCTCATTATGTGTTCAACACTTGCAAAAGCTAAATCTGCATTTGCTACATAATGCATTGCTAATACAATCCCTGTAATTATTTGAGCAATTAAACAAAAAGTTAATATACCGCCAAATGTCCACCAATAATTTAAATTCTTTGGAGTTGGATATTCGGCTAAGTGGTTAGAAAGTGTAAGTAATGGCAGTCGGTCATTAAACCATTTTCCAATTTTTGACTTAGGAGTATATTCGTGGTCGCTCATATCAATTTATTTATCCAATTTTAATTGTATTGTTGTTAACGAATTCATATTTTGGAACTTCCATATTTGTAGGTGCAGGACCTTTTCTAATTCTTCCTGAAGTGTCATAGTGAGATCCATGACAAGGACAAAACCATCCACCATATTCACCTTTATCTCCTAATGGAACACACCCTAGATGCGTACATACTCCTACCATAACCAGCCACTCTGGATTTTTAGCTCTATCTTCATCTTTTTCAGGATCTATTAATTCCTTAAGATCTACATCGCGAGCTTTTGATATTTCTTCTTCTGTTCTTCTTTTTATAAAAACAGGTTTTCCCCTCCATAAAACTGTGATGGACTGTCCAGGTGAAACTTCACTTACATCAACCTCAGTACTAGAAAGTGCTTTAACTGATGCATCTGGATTCATTTGATCTATTAAGGGCAAAACAGCTGCCCCAACGCCTACTGCCCCTAGCACATATGATGCTGTAAAAATAAAGTCTCTTCTTTTGGTTTTTTTTTGGTCAGACATTGATAATTTTATTTATTATTTATGTTTAATTATATGATTTAATATTAATAAAAAAGTTTTTTTTCTATGGTAACAATGACACACAACAATAAGGTTATAGGCCCTAAAATAGCATTATATGAGCCAGATATACCTCAAAATACCGCATCAGTTATAAGGACTTGTTCATGTCTAGGAGCAAATTTAGAAATTATTGAGCCATGTGGTTTTTTGCTCACTGATAAAAGATTTAAAAGGGTTGTGATGGACTATATGGAGGTTGATAAAATCAGGTTTTATAAAAGTGCTGATGAATTTTTTAACTTTAAGAAAAATAAAAGAATTATTTTGATTTCAACTAAAGGAATAAAGTCTTATACTAATTTCAATTTTAACGCTAGTGACACAATTCTTTTTGGAAGAGAAAGTGCAGGAGTTCCTAAAAAGGTCCATAATAAAGTTAATGAAATATTAAAAATTCCAATGATTAAAAATAAAAGATCTTTAAATCTTGCTTCTTCTGTTGCTATAGTTTTGGCTGAACAGCTTAGACAAATAAGAAATTATTAATGGAAAAAGATATTAAAAAAAAATTGGTAAGAAATTGGTTCAAAATTCTCCAAGATGTCATTTGTTTTGACATAGAAGAATTAGAACAAAATTCAAAAAAATTTGAATCAACAGAATGGAAAAGAAATAATAAAAAAGATGAAGGCGGTGGAGAATATAGAATTTTAGAAAATGGAAAAATTTTCGATAAAGTTGGAGTTAATTTTTCTGAAGTTTATGGAAGATTTTCAAAAGAGTTTAGAAGTAAAATTCCAGGAACAAATTTAAGTCCAAATTTTTGGGCATCAGGAATATCCATTGTAATGCATATGAAAAATCCGCATGTACCCGCGATGCATTTTAATACAAGATATATCCAAACTTCTCATGGGTGGTTTGGTGGTGGCATAGATATTACTCCTTGTATAAAAGATGAAAAATTAAAAAAATGGTTTCACAGAGAAATAAAATTATGTTGTGACAGACATAACAAAAGTTATTATAAAAAATACAAAAAAAAATGTGACAAATACTTTTATCTTCCCCATCGAAAAGAAAGTAGAGGTATGGGAGGAATTTTTTTTGATTATAAAAAAGAAAATTGGAAAAAAGATTTTAACTTTGTAAGAGATGTTGGTGTAACATTTAAAAGAATTTTTAGAGAAATTATAAATAAAAAAAATAATAATAAATGGTCTAATAAAGATAAAGAAGTTCAGTACCAAAAAAGAGGAAGGTATGTTGAATTTAATTTACTTTATGATAAAGGGACGCGATTTGGTCTACAAACAGATGGAAATGTTGAAGCAATATTAATGTCACTACCACCAATTGCTAAATGGAAATAGAATTATGGAAAAAGAACCAATAACTGTAACAGGATTAGAAAAATTAAAACAAGAACTAATTTTTTTAAAAGAAAAAAAACGTCCTGTAATAATCTCGGCAATAGCTGACGCAAGATCTCATGGTGACTTAAAAGAAAATGCTGAGTACCATGCGGCCAAAGAACAGCAAGCTCATAATGAAGGAAGAATTCAAGAAATTGAAGATTTGATCGCAAGAGCTAATGTAATCGATGTAACAAAAATAAATAATGATGGAAAAGTAATTTTTGGATCAACAGTTTATTTACAAAATTTAGATACAAATGAAAAAATTGATTATAAACTTGTAAATAAAGATGAGGCTGATCTAAAAAAAAAATTAATTTATTTCCAATCTCCTATAGGAAAAGGGCTAATTGGAAAAAATAATAATGATTTAGTAGAAATTAAAACCCCTGCTGGAATAAAAAATTTTGAAATAATTGATGTAAAATATATTTAGTTTTTTATAATTTTCTCTATCTGTTTATCGATAATTTTAAAAGAATTATCAATCCAGAACATTTCTATCTCTTTAAGTTTTTGACCAAGTTCTTTACCTTCCTTTATATTGAATTTTTCCATTAAGTCTTTTGCTTTTATATTAAATTTAGGAACAGATTGGTTATTAAAGAATTTTTTTATTTTAATTATTTTTTTATCTAACTTTTTACTTTTAACTATTTGAAAATTAATTAAATCGTTCAAATATTGATTACCATGAAAATAAAATATTTTCCAAAGATTTTTTTCTGAAAAAAAATTTTTATCTAAAGGTTTTGAAAATATATTATGTAAAAATCTAATTCTTTTCTTGTTTTCATTAGAAATATTAAATTTATATAAAAAATATTCAGAATTGTCTGTCTCATCAATTATCATTAAAGAAATTAAAAAAATAAAATCATTAGATTTTATAACTTCTTTTACATGATTTTTTACATTTTTAAAAATTAATACATTTTTTAGTTGAGGAAAAATAAGATTTATTATCTCAAGGCAAAATTTGTCTTTTGGAAGTTTTAAAAAACCACTCGCACTAAATAATTTTTTTAGTTCATTCAGTAATCGGTCTGGAGAAATTTGCGCTACTCCACTAATATTTTGTCTTATTATTTTTTGAATTTCGCCATTATGTTTTTTTTTGCTATAATTTAAGAAAAACCTTATATATCTTAGAATTCTTAAATAATCTTCTTTTATGCGTGTTTCGGCATCTCCAATAAATTTGACTTCTCCATTCTCTAAATCTTTTTTTCCATTAAATGGATCATACAAATTTCCATTTAGATCTGCATAAATAGAATTAAAAGTAAAATCTCTTCTTGAGGCATCTTCATACCAATTACCTGAAAATTGAACTTTGGCATGTCTACCATCAGTAGAAATATCTTTTCTCAAAGATGTAATTTCAAATGTAAAATTATCAATCTTAACTGTAACTGTCCCATGTTCGATGCCACTTTCATAAAAAGCAATATTATTATTTTTTAAAATTTCTAAAATCTTTGATGGTTCAATATTAGTAGCAAGATCTATATCGTCTACTTCTTCTTTATTAATAATTTTTCTAACACATCCACCAACATACCTGACTTCACTATTTTCTGAAGAATCTGTAATAGATTTAAATATCTTATCTATTTTAGTTTTTTCTTTTAGTGTTTTAAATTTTAGAAAAAATAAACTCGAATTTTTTTCTTTATTTAAAATTTTTTTTATTAAACCTATCATAAATGGCTGGGGTGCTAGGATTCGAACCTAGGATGACGGTACCAAAAACCGCTGCCTTACCGCTTGGCTACACCCCAAAATTAATTTCATATAACATAAAAAAATGGCTTTATATAGTTTTTGATAAAATACACCAATAATTTTTATACTTTCTTTTTAATATTTTAGCCGCATTTATAGAGGCATTTTTTGATTTAAAGTATGCAATAAAAGTAGATCCCGACCCTGACATACGAACAATTTTTACATTAGGTAGCTTTTCCATAAATAATTTTAACTTTTGAAGTTTAGGATATTTTTTCAATACTATTTTTTCTAAATCATTTTTAAGATTTAAAATAATTGAAATTTTAAAATAATTTACCTTTTTTCTTTTTAGATTTTTTGAAGAAAAAGATCTTATTTTACTATATATTTCCTTGGTAGAGCATCCAAAGTTTGGTTTTACCAGTAAAGTATATAAATTTAACTTATTTTTAACTCTTAAAACATTGCCATTGGAAAAAAGAATAGAATTCTTTTTTTCAAGACCCAGTATTACATCTGAACCAATTAAATTTGCCATCTTATTTATTTCATTATCAGTTAACCCGATAATATTTTTATTTTTAAAATACCTAATAATTGTTGAAGCGTTCATTGAGCCACCCCCCATTCCAGATTTTTGAGGAATATTTTTTTTTATCTTAATTAAATATTTTTGATTATTGAGACATTTTTTTTTGTCTAATAAACCAAGGAGTTTTGTTACAGTATTATATTTACCTATGCCTTTTGAGAATTTTCCAAAAAATTCTACTTTATGATTTTTATTTTTTATTTTTTCTATACTAATTTCATCATAAAATTTTAAAAAAGATATTAAACTTTCTATTTTATGATACTCAGAGTCAATTTTTTTTATAACTCCTAAAGATAAATTAATTTTTGCATAAGATTTTATTGCTTGCGAAGTCATTAACTAGATACTTTCCACACCCTTAATTATTTTTTTTAAAATAATTTTTTTCATTTCATCATCTACATCATCTAATTTAAGTGTATTATTCCAGTAATATCTTGCTTGTATCTTTCTACCTAACTTCCATAGCACATCTCCATAGTGATCATTTACTATAGGATCAAAAGGCATAAGTTCTACTGCTCTTTTTAAAAATTTTTCAGCATTTATAAAATCTTCAATCAAATAATAACCCCAACCAACAGAGTCGATAATATATGGATCATTTTTTTTTTGCTGATATGCTTTTTCTAGCATGATGAGCGCTTCATCAATATTATGTTTTCTTTCAAGCCAGCTGTATGCAAGATAGTTCATTACATAGGGATTGTTAGGTTTGATTGATAAAGATTTTAATAAATCATCATCAGATTTAGAATCTTCTCCAATTCTTTCAAAACTACCTCCTCTTCTGTACAAAATTTCAGCATAAGAATCTGATTTTTTATCTAGTTGATTTAAAACAATAGAATATTTTTCAATTGATTTTTCAAATTTTTTATTATTTTTATAAATATTACCCATGTCAAAAATAACTTTGACGGAAGGGTTTAAAATATCTATAAATTTTTCTTCTATAAAACTAAGAGCTTGCTCTGAACTTTGCTGTTTTGCAATAATTTGAGATAGTTTTTTCAATTTATACCAATAAAATATATCATCTTCATCATTAAATTTTTTGAGTATCTCTTTGGCGCTGTTATAATTTTTATTTTCAAAATAGTTTTCAACTAAATGAGATAAGTTAAAATAAAACTTAGGGTTTAGATAATTCGAAATATTAAAATAAAAATTAGATTTATCCAATTTTTCCTCTGAAGCTAAAAAATTTGAAATTAAAAAAAAAAATTCACTTAATATATCCTCGTCTTTTTGACATGAAAAAACTTTTTCAAATAATTCTGATTTAGAATTACTAATCCAAGATTTGCTTTGATTAACTAATAAATTGCTTTCCAGTTCATCAATGGTTTGTGCAATCTGTTTTGCAGTTTCAAGATCTTTGTCTTTAATAATAGAACTCAAATAAAAAAATAAATATCTAGAATAGTCACCATCTTCAGAATTGATTAAATTCAAAAAATTAGATTTGGCTCTAGGGTTTCCTAAATAACAATTTTGAAAAGCTTCATTAATTAGACTTAATTTTCCAAAATCTTGTTCAACATTGTTAGCAATTTTTTTTGTTTCAAATAAATTTTTATAACTTTTTAAAGTTTCATAAATTACAAATTGGTATGTTCCATTATTTTTAAATTTTTGAAGCTCATTTAGAATTAAATCACTTTTTTCAAATTTTTGTTTTTGTAAACTATCCACCAAAAGTAAAACATATGCCTCGAAAAAATTTGTACTATTTTTATTTTTGCTTGATTTTATTTGCTTAATTGCATCTTTAACCTGTCCATTTAAAACTAAAGAAAACACATACTTTTTTAAAAATTTGTCGTGTTTGTTAATAAGCTTTTTTGATGAATCAAAGTACTTTATTGCTTCATTATTGTTTTGATTGTCATAAGCTAAAATTGCTGAAAAATAATTTGATAAATACTTAGGGTTGAAATCTACATCTGCTGTTGTTTTAGAATGCAGAGAATTTTGATATAAAAAAAATATAATAATTGAAACTAATTTAAATATTTTTGATAACATAAAGCTATTCTATGATTATAAAATACAAAAATCAAAATGACATTATTAATTCTGAGCTTATAAACTCATATGAAATTGATTATATTTTTGGCAGTAAGCCTATTAATAGATTTAACAATAAACCTACAATAGAAAATATTCAGTCTGCTCTTGAAAATTTAAAGAAAAAAATCAAAAAAATTAGCAATTGCAGCCTTAAAGAAAGCGCAAAACAAATAGTTTTTGGTGATGGTAACCAAAACAGCCATTTAATGATAGTTGGTGAAGGACCTGGCCAAAAAGAAGATGAGATTGGAAAACCTTTTGTTGGAGATGCGGGTATATTATTAGATAAAATGCTTAAAGCTATAAATATAAAAAGAAAAAATATTTATATTACAAATGTGGTTAATTATCGACCACCTAATAATAGAAAACCCGAACCTGCAGAAATCACAAGATACTCAGAATTTTTGAGAGAACATATATCTATCATTAATCCCAAAATATTAATTTTAATGGGTAGTACTGCCATGGAAGCTTTATTTGGAAATAAAATAAAAATTACAAAAGAAAGAGGGCTATGGAAAGAAGTAATCATTAACAACAAAACTTTCCTTTGTATGGTTACTTTTCATCCTGCTTATCTATTAAGACAACCTGAAAATAAGAAATATTCATGGACAGATTTAAAAGAAATAAGAAAAAAAATTGATCAATTAAATATAATATTATAAATTATTGAAATGATTGAATGGCATAAAGGAAGAGTAGATTGGTTTAAGAAAAAAACTGGTTTTTCTGATTATGGAGTAGCATGGATATCTTTTATTAAGGGATTAATAATCGGCTTGTTAATTTATCATTTTTTCATACTTTAATGAAAAAGATGATTGCTGGTGTAGATGAAGTTGGTAGAGGAAGTTTAATTGGTCCCGTTTATGCTGCTGCAGTAATTCTTAACAAAAAAATAAATAATAATTTATTAAAAGACTCTAAATCGATATCTAAAAAAAATAGAGAATTACTCAATACTTATATTAAAAAAAATTCAATTTGGGCAATTGGAAAAGCTTCTATAAATGAAATAGAAAATCTTAATATATTAAATGCTAGTTTATTGGCCATGACTAGAGCTATAAAAAAACTTAAAAAAAAACCCAGTCTTGTCTTAGTGGATGGTAATAAGCTACCAGATCTTAAAAACTATAATTTAAAATATATTATAAAAGGCGATCAAAAAATTCCTTCAATTTCAGCAGCTTCAATAATTGCAAAAGTCACAAGAGATAAATTCATAACTAAACTTTCTAAAAAATTTAAAAATTATGGCTGGGAGACAAATTTTGGTTATGGAACAAAAAAACATTTAATAGCTTTAAAAAAATTTGGCATTACAAAGCACCATAGGAAAAGCTTTTCACCTATCCACAAGATCTAGTTGTTCTAAAAAATCACCACACAAACGGAATCCAAATAATTCAATCTGAGGTTGACCGTTGAATCCATTTGGAGTCTAATTATTTTTTACAAATGGACAACAATTTTAAAAATAAAATTATAAATGGCGATAGTCTCGAGGAATTAAAAAAAATTCCAAGTGAAACATTTGATCTTATTTTTGCTGATCCTCCGTACAATCTTCAATTAAAAAATGAACTAACTAGACCGGATAGATCTAAAGTTAGTGCTGTTAATGATAAATGGGATCAATTTGAAAGTTTTAAAAAATATGACAAGTTCACTGTTGCGTGGCTAAAAGAGTGTAAAAGAATTTTAAAAAAAAATGGAGCCATATGGGTAATTGGAAGCTATCATAATATTTTTAGACTAGGTACAGCTATACAAGATTTAGGGTTTTGGATTTTAAACGATGTTATCTGGAATAAAAATAATCCAATGCCCAACTTTAGAGGAACAAGATTTACCAATGCACATGAAACATTAATTTGGGCATCTAAAAGCGAAAAATCAAAATATACCTTTAATTATCAATCATTAAAATGTTTAAATGATGATCTTCAAATGAGATCTAATTGGAACTTGCCAATATGTAATGGAAATGAAAGATTAAAGAAAAATGGTAAAAAAGTTCACTCAACTCAAAAACCAGAATCTCTACTCCATAGAGTTTTATTAGCTTCTTCAAATAAAGGTGACATGATACTTGATCCATTTTTAGGATCTGGCACAACAGCTACTGTTGCTAAAAAATTAGGTAGAAATTATTATGGAATAGAAAAAGAAAAAAACTACTTTAAAGCTGCAGAACAAAGACTAAAAAATACGAAGCCTATTGAAGATAACTTCTTAGACACATTAAAAAATAATAGATCTAAACCAAGAATACCTTTTGGATCTTTAGTAGAACTTGGCATTATAAAACCAGGCACAAGTATATTTGATCCCAAGAAAAAAATTATAGCTAAGATAATGGCCGATGGAAGCATTAAACACAATCAAGCTGAAGGATCTATTCATAAAGTTGCAGCAACTATTCTTGGAGCTGAGAGTTGTAACGGCTGGACATATTGGCATTGTGATGTAAATGGTAAAATAGTTCCCATAGACAGCTTAAGACAAAGATTAATTTCAAAAAGCTAATTTTTATAAATTTTACCTAAATAATTACTAATAAATTTATTATTTTTAACTAAATATTTCATTAATAAATCTCTAATGAAAACAATTAATGGATTGGAAACATGAAATGCAAAATAATTAAACATTGATTTATTATTGATCATTTTTGTTCTTTGAATCCTTTGATTATTAAATTGATTTTTATCATTCTGTAAGTTTTTATATAATTCAAAAGCAACTTCTATTGATTGTGATGCGCCTTGTGCAAAAGTTGGAGGGAATGTAAAAAAAGCGTCCCCTATTAAAAAAATAGCTTTATTTTTTGGAAGATATGTCTCTTTACTTACAAATACAGGAAGACACTTAATATCCTTTAGATTATTTAGAATTTTAGGTTCCATTTGTTTAGATATTTCAGATATAATTGAAGAAACAAAGGTCTTATCTTCAAATAAAGAATAATTATCTAGTTCTTCCTGAGCAAGGTTTTTTCTTAATATACTAATAAAATTAAATTCATTACTTTTGCTAATTGGATAAACAACTGAATGTAAATTAGAACCTAAGAATAGTGATATATTATGATGATTAAGATCTTTAAGATGATCTTTTACAACTGTTGCTCTGATAGCAATAGAATTAAAGTATTTTGGATTAATTTCTTTATTGGCTATTATAGATTTAGTAGATGAAAATACACCATCAGATATGATCAAAAAATCACATTCAATTAATGAATTATCTTCAAAATTTATCTTAATTTTTTCCGAAGATTGATCAACTTCAACTACTTTTTTATTATAATTTATTAAATTACTAGGAAGTTTATCCTTTAAAAATTGCATCAAGATAAATCTTTGTAAAGTTGTATACTTTAAATCATTTTCGTTGAAGGCAGATATATCTAAATCACATATCTTTTTATTATTTTTTAATGAATAGAAGTCTAATTTATTAGGATTAAATTTATCTTTAGAATTAATATTTTGAAAGCCTATTTCATTTAATAACTTAACACTATTTACAGAAAGCTGTATCCCATAACCTTTTTCTAAATTAATAGAGTTATTTCTTTCATAAATTATAATCTCGTATTCGGAATTCTGTCGTAATAAATTTGCAAAAAATAAACCAGAAATTCCTGCGCCTATTATTACTACCTTCTTCATAGGTTGTGTTTGACAGATGCAAAGATTTTTTTTGTAAATGTTGGGATCATATAATTTTGTAATTTTGTTTTTTCAACCCATAAACCATTTTTTAGTTTTTTTTTATTGTTAGAAAAATCGATAGAAATATTCATGTTCATGTTAGACATTTTAAGATTTAATTTGTGATCTGGTATAGATAAAGAGCATGATTGAGAAATTTCTTTCATTGGAAATATAAGTAAATTTTTTAAAAATTTAAATTTGTCATTTTTTATCAATAAAACTTGATCATCATGTTTATAGAGAGTTGCCAAATAAAATTTATTAATAATTTTTTTATTTTTTTTCTTGATCTCAAAATCTTTCTTTTTAAAAGATAAACAATTTTTGGTAATTGGACAATTTTCGCAGTAAGGGTTTTTTGGTTTACATAGTAGTGCTCCTATTTCCATTAATGCTTGTACATAATCACAAGATCTATTTGTTGTCCCAAAAACTTTTTTTAGTTTATTCAAATTTTCTTTTTTAGTTTCTTTTTCTGTTTTTAAATTTAACATACGTTTTAATACTCTCTCAATATTCCCATCCAATGGGATAATGGGTTTATTAAATGCTATAGCTAATATTGCGCTTGCCGTGTAATCTCCAATTCCTGGAAGTTTTTTTAATTCTTCAAAATCATTTGGCAATTTACCATTGTAATTATCTATAATTATTTTTGCACTTTTTTTTAAATTTTTAGCTCTTGAATAATATCCAAGCCCTTCCCAACATTTCATTAGTTTTCTGTTATTGACTTTTGCAAGACTTTTAAGATTGGGAATTTTATTTATAAAATTTTCAAAATAAGGAATTACGGTTTTAACTTGTGTTTGTTGCAACATAAATTCACTAATTAATATAAAATACTGATTTTGTTTTTTAGAAACATTCTTTCTCCAGGGTAATATTCTTTTATTATTATCGTACCAATGGAGAATTTTTTTTGGTATGTTTTGGTTATTCATATGGACTTTAAATATAATACTAAGCAGAGATACAAAACCATTCAAGGTTTAAGATCTTTTAAAGATACTTTGCCCACAAAAGTAAAAAAAATTATCAATAAAAAAGGCCATATATACTCTGAGACATTAGATAACTGGCGATATATAGTGGGAGATGAATTATTTAAGGTATGTTATCCAAAATCATTTAAAAATTCTAATCGTTTGGGTGCCAGCTGCTTAAATATAATGGTTAAAAGAGGACACGAAGTTGATTTGGAATACTCTAAAAAAATAATTATAAATAAAATGAATGCTTTTTTAGGAAATAATGTTGTTGAAAAAATAAAACTAACTACTTTCGAGGGAAAACAAGAAAAATTTAAAGAGAAAACACAAAAAGATGTGACAAAAAGCAAATATATTAAAAAAATTTCTAGTATTAAAAATGAGAAAATTAAAAATTCTCTTATTGGACTAAGTAAACTATTAAAAAAAAAATGAAAAAAATACTTTTAGGATTATCTATTTTATTTTTTAGTATTAGTTTTGCAATATCTGAAACAAAAATAAATACTATATATGAAGGTAATATAGATGCTAAAATTTCATTAATTGTTTATGAATCTTTAACTTGTAGTCATTGTGCTAGTTTTCATGAAGTTATTTATCCAAAATTAAAAAAAGACTTTATTGATACAGGTTTAGCCAAAATAGAATTTAGAAATTTTCCACTTGATTTAGCTGCATTCAATGCATCTAAAATAGCACATTGTAAAAATGATGGTAAATCAGATATTTTACATTTTTTATTTTCGAATCAGAAAGAATGGGTGCGAGGTAAAACCATAGAAGATCTTAATAAAAATTTGAAAAAACTTATAAGTGAACAAAATTTTGGAATTAGTTATGATAAGTGCATAAACGATAAAAATATAGAAGATCACGTTCTAAATGATCGAATCAATGCTGTAAAAAATTATAAAATTGAAGCTACACCAACACTAATAATTAACGATAAAAAGTTTGATAATCCTCAAAACTATAAAAAATTAAAAAAATCACTAGAAAAACTGATATAAGTTAACGAATGGAGTTTAAAAAAATCCAACTTAATGGATTTAAATCATTCGCTGAAAAAACTAACTTTTTAATTGAAAATGGATTAACAGGAATCGTTGGCCCAAACGGTTGTGGAAAATCAAATATAGTAGAGTCGCTAAGATGGTGTATGGGAGAAACTTCAGCAAAAAGTATGCGTGGCTCAGGAATGGAAGATGTAATATTTTCTGGAACTTCGAATAAGCCTTCAAAAAATATTGCGGAAGTTTCAGTCGCTCTATCAAATGATAATAAAGATGGTCCATATCAATATAAAGATTTAGATGAAATTCAAATAAGAAGAAAAATTGAAAAAGACAAAGGATCAAAATTTTATATTAATGACAAAGAAGTAAGAGCAAAAGATGCTCAAATGTTTTTTGCAGATTTATCTACTGGTGCACATTCGCCTTCTTTAATAAGCCAAGGTAGAATCGGAGCACTTGTAACTGCAAAGCCAGTAGATCGAAGAGCAATACTTGAAGAGGCAGCTGGCATTGCTGGCCTCCATGTAAGAAGACACGAAGCAGAACTTAGATTAAATGCAGCAGAAAACAATTTAAAAAGAGCTGATGAGCTTAGAAAACAACAGGAAAAACAATTATTAAATTTGCAAAAACAGGCTGAAGAGGCAACTAAGTATAAATTGATATCTGAAGAAATTAAAAAAATTGAAGCTGGCCTGTATTATTTAAGATTAAAAGATATCGACCATGAAATGAATGTTGAAAACGAAATAAATGATGAGGCTGAAAATGAAGTTAATAAATTTAATGAAACAATTTCAGAACTTGAAAAACAAATTAAATTTGAAACGGACAAGATTAACCCTATAAGAGAAAAAAATATCGAAAATTTGTCTAGAATACAAAGGCTTAATCTAGAATTACAAAACTTAGATGAAGAAAATGAAAGGATTAAAGAAGAAATAAACAATATAAAAAGCTCACTAAAAATAATTGATGAAGATGAAGACCGAGAAAAAAGTATAGTAATTGATGCTAATTCAAATGAAAAAAGGCTAAAAGAAGAAAAAAATGAGTTAATAGAAGTTGACTCAAAATATTATGAAACAGAAAAAAAATCTAACGAAGATTTAGAAATTGCAAAAAATAAATTAAAAGACGAACAAGATAAAATTGATCAAATACTTAATACTTTTAATTTAGAAAGTTTAAAGACAAATGTTAACCTAATTAACAAAGTAAAAGAAGATATTATTAAAATAAAAAATTTAATTGATGAACAAAAAATATCAAACGCTCAATCTCTATTGGAAGAGTGCCAAATCAACTTATCATTTTTAGTTCAAAAAATTAACAATGAAGAGGATGAAGTTAAAATTTCCAAAATAAGTTCTAAAAATGAAGATATCAAAAAACTCCAAGAAAATTATGCCGATAGCTATAGTAAAAACCAGGGAATTAAAAAAGAGTCTATAAAAAGAAATGAAAGAATAAAAACAATAGAAACTGAAATAGAAAGCTGGAAAAATTTATTATCAAACTCTGAAAGAATGGTTAATCAATTAAATGATAGAAAAAATAAACTTTTAAATAAACTCTCAGAATTAGAAAAACAACCTCAATCTCAAGCAGAAAAAAAGGGACAAATTTCTGAAAGTTTAAGAATTGCAGAAAAAGAAAAACAAGAAAATGAAATAGTAATTGAGGAAACAGATAATAAAATTGACAGCTTGAGAGTTGAATTAAATCATACAACAGAAAGTACTATTCAAATTAGAGAAAGAAAAGCTAGCTCTGGAGCTACTATAGATGGGTTAAAAAAAAGAAGAGATGATTTACTTGAAAGAGTTAAGACTGAACTTAGTTTGAGTGAAAATAATATTTTAGAATTTTCTAATCTTGAGACAAATAAAGAATTTCCTGATGCTGTTACACAAGAAGAGCTATTAGACTCAAAGAAAAGGGGAAGAGAGAAACTTGGATCAGTAAACTTAAGAGCTGATGAAGAAACTAATAAATATGAAACAGAAATCAAAAAAAAAGAACAAGATAGGCAAGATTTAGTTACGGCTATTATTAAATTGAAAGAAAGTATTAACGAACTTAATCATAAGGGTAGAGAAAGACTTTTAGAAGCTTTTGAAAAAATTAATAGAAAGTTTAATGAGGTATACACAAAACTATTTAATGGTGGAAATGCAAAGTTAGAATTGGTTGACTCTGATGATCCTTTAGATGCTGGACTTGAAATGCTTGTAAGCCCACCAGGAAAAAGATTGCAATCCATTACTTTATTATCAGGGGGAGAACAGGCTTTGACTGCATTATCTTTAATTTTTGCAGTATTTCTTACTAATCCATCTCCTATATGTGTGCTTGATGAAGTGGATGCACCTTTAGATGATGCAAATGTTACAAGATTTTGTAATTTGTTAGAAGAATTAACAAAAATTACAAGAACAAAGTTTATTATTGTTACACACCATGCCCTAACCATGTCAAAAATGGACAGACTGTACGGAGTAACTATGCCTGAAAAAGGAATAAGTCAGCTAGTTGCTGTTGACTTACAAAAAGCTGAAATCCTGGTTGCTTAAAAATGCCAAAAGATTCGTTTAAAACTCGCCTAGAGATTGCAAAAAATAAGGTATTTAGAAGAAAAAACACACAAAATAATAATCCAAGTTCTAACTTGGGTACTGCTTTTAAAATGAGCACTGAACTTGTTGCCGCTGTAGTTGTAGGGACAATTATTGGGTTTATTTTAGACGGATGGTTTGGTACTAAGCCTTGGTTAATTTTAATGTTTTTTTTCGTAGGTGTAATTGCTGGGATAATAAATGTAATTAAATCTGCAAAAAATATGCAAAAGTAAACTTAATATTTAAATTTTATGGCAACAAACCCAATGCACCAATTCAATGTTTATAGAATTGGTCCCGAAATTAAATTAGGAGAAATTGATATATCTTTTACTAATGCAAGTTTATTTATGGTAATATGCTCTCTTGCAATACTATTAATTTTTAATCTAGGAACAAAAAAAAATTCCTTAATTCCAAATAAAATGCAGCTAATGGCTGAACTTAGTTATTCATTTATTTCGAAAATGATTAATGATACCGCAGGTTCAAAAGCTAAACCATATTTTTCATTTATATTCTCACTATTTATGTTTGTGCTATTTTGTAATATGTTTGGGATGATACCTTATTCATTTACTGTAACTAGCCATATAATAGTTACTTTTGTTTTAGCAACGTTTATTTTTATAGGAGTAACCATAATTGGTTTTATAAAGCATGGTTTTGGTTATTTAAAATTATTTGTTCCCAGTGGAGTTCCTATAATTTTATTACCTTTGATTGTTGTAATTGAAGTAATTTCATATTTAAGCAGACCTGTAAGTTTATCAGTTCGATTATTTGCAAATATGATGGCTGGGCACACTATGATGAAAGTATTCGGGGGCTTTGTTATAAGTCTTGGAATAGTGGGAGGTTGGCTCCCATTAAGTTTTTCAGTTGCATTAACTGGTTTGGAGATACTAGTTGCTTTTCTTCAGGCATATGTTTTTGCAATATTAACCTGCATCTATTTAAATGATGCATTAAATTTACACCATTAATAATAATATAAGGAGGATATAATGGAACTAGAAGCAGCAAAGATGATTGGAGCAGGACTAGCAGCGATTGCGTTAGCTGGTGCTGGAGTAGGAATAGGAATAATTTTTGGTAATTACCTATCTGGTGCAATGAGAAATCCATCAGCAGCACAAAAACAATTTCCAAACTTGTTGTTAGGTTTTGCACTAGCAGAAGCTACAGGTCTATTTGGATTAGTTATTGCATTAATTATTTTATTTGCATTTTAATTGATGTTATTAAGATTATTTTCTCATTTAATATCAATAAGCTTTTTATCTGTAAATTTTGCAGAAAGCTCTGAAAGTGGTGGAATGCCACAACTTGACCCTGAGTTTTGGTTTTCACAAATATTTTGGTTGATTATTACTTTTGGAATTTTATTTATTATACTTTCAAAATTAATTTTACCAAAAATAAGTGAAAACCTAGAAATAAGAAAATCTCAGATTTCAGAAAATATTGAAGCAGCAGAAAAAGAAAGAGAAGAAAGTGAAAATAAGATTAAAGAATATGAGAAAATAATACTTGATAGCAAAACTGAAGCAAAAAATTATTTTATTAAAGCCCGAGAAAAAATCTTAAAAGACATTGATAAAAAAAGAGAGAGACTTGAAAGTGAAATCAACGAGGAAATTAATAAAGCTGAAATAGAAATTTCTGAACTCGTAAGTAAATCTCCTGAAAAAATTAACAAAATTGCCGCTGAAACATCATCTGATTTAATCAAGCAATTAATTGGAGTTGAAGTGAATAGTAGCAGTATCGCCGCTATAGTTGAAGACATTTCTAAAAAAGCTAGGGAGAAAAACCATGAAATTTGATGCAACTTTTTGGGTAGCAGTTTCATTTGTAATATTTTTTGGTGGTCTTGTTTATTTAAAAATTCCTCAGAAAGTAAATAAACTACTTGAAAAACTTATTTCTGATATTCAAAATGAAATTGATGAAAGTGAGAAACTAAGATCGGAAGCTAAAAACCTTTTAGATAACGCTCAATCTAAATTAGATGAAACTAATTCAGAAACAAAAAAAATTCTTGATGCTACAAAAAAAGATAGTGAAAGATTAGTGTTAGAAATGAACGATAAATTTCATAAATCTGCTGAAATAAAAAAAAAATTAGCAGAAACAAAAATTACTCAAATGAAAGAAACTGCTCTAAAAGAAATAAAAGATAATTCAGTAAAAATAGCCATAGAGTCTGTAAGAAAAGTCATTTCAACATCAATAGATAAATCAAAATTAGATATAATTTTTGAAAAAAACCTAGAAGAGACCAAAACAGAATTAAAAAAAATCAATTCTTAAGAGTTTAATCTATAATTTCCTTACTTTGTATTCTTATTCACTTCATTCATTTAGCCATATATTTTACCCAATCCTAGAAATAGATTTAAATAATTTTAAAAATTATTTTTATTGGTTTGGCGTCTTTAAATTTTCCACATATATTGCCAGAATATCTTTTGAGGAAAAATGAAAAATAAAGAAATAAAAGTTTTGTTAGCAGCTCCTAGAGGTTTTTGTGCTGGAGTTGATAGGGCTATCGAAATTGTAAAAAAAAGTATTAAAAAATTTGGAGCACCCGTATACGTAAGGCACGAAATCGTTCATAACAAGCAAGTAGTTGACAGTTTAAAAAAAATCGGTGCTATTTTTGTAGAGGAACTTAATGAAATTAAAGATAAATCCAGACCTGTGATATTTTCTGCCCACGGCGTACCCAAGTCAATTCCAATTGAGGCCACAAACTTAAAAATGATGTATATTGATGCAACATGTCCATTAGTTACAAAAGTTCATAGAGAAGCTGAAAATCTAAATAAAAAAGGTTTTCATATTTTGTTAATTGGACATAAAAACCATCCTGAAGTCATTGGAACTATGGGTCAACTACCATCCGGTGAGATAGACCTCATAGAAACAACTAATGATGCAAAAAAATATACAAGCTCAAAGAAAGATATTGCTTATGTAACTCAAACCACGCTTTCAGTAGATGATACAAAAAACATAATTCAAATTCTTAAGAAAAATTTTCCAAATATTAAAGATCCAATAAAAGAAGATATTTGTTATGCAACAACTAATAGGCAAGCAGCAGTCAAAAATATTGCAGAAAAGTGTGATATGTTTTTTGTTATTGGTAGTAAAAATTCATCAAATTCATTAAGACTTGTTGAAGTCGCAAAGCAGTCGGGATGTAAGCATTCTCAGCTATTTCACACTGAAAGTGTTATTCCTTTGAACAAAATTAATGAATGCAGATCAATAGGGATTTCTTCTGGTGCCTCAGCTCCAGAAATATTAGTGCAAAATTTTATTAATGAGTTAAAAAAAAACTTTAAGATAAAAATAGAAGAGATTGAAATAATTAAAGAGGATACTGTTTTTAAAACACCAGGAAAATTAAATTAAAATGGCTGTATATACAAAAATCTCTAGAAATAATATCCGTTTTATTGAAAGAGAATTTAATATTGAAAAAATAGTTTCTTTTAAGGGTATAAAAAAAGGAATTGAAAATACTAATTATCTTTTAAAAACAAAAGATAAAAAATATATTTTAACAATCTTTGGGCAAAGAGTTATTAAAAAAGACATACCTTTTTTTATGAATTTAATGGAAGAATTAAATTTAAAAAAAATTAAATGTCCTAAACCAATAAAAAATAGAAAAGGGGAAAATTTTTTTAATATAAAAAATAAACCTGCTGCTATCGTTTCTTTTGTTGAAGGAAAAGACAAAAATAAATTAAATATAAATGACTGCCATGTAATCGGAAAAAATATTGCAAAACTTCATACTGCTTCGAATAAAATTAAACTTTACAGAAAAAATTCTATGTCCTCAAACTCCTGGTCAAAAATATTAAATAAAATAGGAAATAAGTGTAAAAGTATCTATCCCTCTTTAAAAGAGCTGATGAGAACAAACCTTAAAGAAATAAAAAATAAATGGCCAAAAAAAATACCAAAAGGAATAATTCATGGTGATTTATTTATAGACAATATTTTTTTCAAAAAAAATAAATTTTATGGCTATATAGATTTTTATTTTGCATCAAATGATTTTCTTATGTATGAAATTGCTATTTGCATTAATGCTTTGTGTTTTGATAAAAAAAAAAAAAAATTTATATTTAATAAAAAAAAATCAACAAATTTAATTAAAGGATATTCAAGTATAAGAAAATTATCTACTAAGGAAAAGAAATCTCTAAATATCTTATGTAGAGGTGCTGCCCTTAGGTACTTATTAACCAGAACTTATGATTATTTAAACACTCCTAAGAGTGCCATAATTAAAATAAAAGATCCTAGAGAATACATTCAAAAACTTAAAATACATGGTAAACTTAGTAGCTTTAGCGATTATTACAATTAAATGATAAAAATTTACACTGATGGTTCATGTATTGGCAACCCAGGAAAAGGTGGGTGGGCTGCAATAATTATTAATGGTGGAAAAAAAACTCAGATTAAAGGAAGCAAAAAAAACACTACCAACAATCAGATGGAGCTACTTGCTCCAATTAAAGCATTAAATAAAATTCCCAAAGGTAGCAAAATTCAAGTTTTTACAGATTCCAAATATGTAAAGTCAGGAATAACAGAGTGGATTCATAATTGGAAAAAAAATGGATGGAAAACTGCAAACAAAAAACAAGTTAAAAATAAAGAACTTTGGAAAGAGTTAGATCTTTTAAATAATGAATTTGAGATAAAGTGGAGCTGGGTAAAAGCACACTCTACGGATAAATTAAATAACGAAGTAGATTTAATTGCTAGAGAAGCTGCTGATTAAAAATAGGGCACCCGGCAACAGAACGTCCTTTAAACCTTACTTTTAACAAAGTTTTTTACATCTTCTGTGTTGTTTTTTAGTACTTGAAAATTTTCGTTTTTAGCAAGCACATGCTGAAGTTTCTCAGGTAATTTTTCATGCTTATTTATTGCATTATTTGTAGCATCTGGAAATTTACATGGGTGTGCAGTAGATAAAACTACGCAATCATTAAAAGATAGTTTATTTGCAGCCCCTACTCCAACTGCAGTATGCGGGTCTAATAAAATATTATTTTCTTCGTAATTTTTTTTTATAATATCTAAAGTCTCTTGTTCATTACAACTTTCTGATAGAAAATCTTTTTGAATTATTTCTAAATTATTCTTTTCAATTTGATAAGAATTTTGTTTAATTTTTTTCATAATATCTGTTGTTATTTCAGAGTCAGAATTATTTATATAATAAATTAATCTTTCAAAGTTACTTGCTAATTGAATATCCATACTAGGTGAAATTGTTTCTTTAACTCCCTTTGAAACATAATCTCCTTTTGAGATAGCCCTATGTAAAATATCATTTTCATTTGTTGCAACAATTAATTTATCAATTGGTAATCCCATTTTCTTTGCAATATAACCTGCAAAGACATCACCAAAGTTTCCTGTTGGAACTGAAAAAGAAACAGTTTTCTTATCTAATTTAAAATATGAGTAAAAATAATACACTGTTTGAGCAATAATTCTTACCCAATTAATTGAGTTAACTCCTGACATATTGATAGATTTAGAAAATTCTAAGTCAGAAAATATTTGTTTTACAATATTTTGACAATCATCAAAATTTCCATCAATCGCTATATTGAAAACATTTTTTTCTTCAACAGTAGTCATCAATTTTCTTTGAACAGAAGAAATTTTATTATTCGGATGTAATACAAAAATATTTAAATTAGATTTTCCTTTGATAGCATCTATTGCTGCTGCACCTGTATCTCCAGAGGTTGCAACAATTATATTTATTTTTTTGTTATTTTTGCTTAAATAATACTCATACAAATTTCCAATGAATTGCATTGCAATATCTTTAAAAGCTAATGTTGGGCCATGAAATAACTCTAATAATTTTAGCTCTCCTACACTTGAAATTTTAATAACTTCTTTTTCTCTAAATGTTGAATATGATTTATTAATTAAAGATGAAAGTTCTTCTCTTGAGATAAAATCTGCTGAAAATAAACTTATTATTTCAGTAGATAACTCATTATAATTTAAATCTTTAAGCTCTAATAATTCTTCACTACTATATTTTTTTAATGATTTCGGCACATAAAGACCTCCGTCATCAGCAAGGCCTTTTATAAAAACTTCTCCAAAATTGTATTCTTTTTCTTTGTTTCGTGTGCTTATATATTTCATTGATGATTAATATCAATATTATCCCAATTTGTCTGGGTAGCAATATTTAAATTAAATTATCTAACAGAAATAAAACAAAAATAAAAAAAAGATAAAAAATTGAATAAGTAAAAACTTTCTTTGCTTGTTTTGGATCAAATTTATTTTTCTTAAAATTCATTAACTCATAACAAATATAACAATAGTAAACTGTTAATAAAACTGAGGGTATTAAATATACGACGCCTACAAAATTAATTAAATAAGGAAAGATAATTACTGGCAACATCAAAAAAGCATAAACAAAAATGTGGATTTTAGTTTTTTCTATACCTTCAGAAACTGGCAACATAGGAATTTTAGCTTTCTTATAATCGCTAGCTTTATATAAACTTAACGCCCAAAAGTGCGACGGTGTCCAAAAAAATATAATTAAAAACAGAGTTATTGGCTCAATTGATATAGAGTTTGTGGCTATCGTCCATCCAATAATAGGTGGTAATGCTCCTGCAGCTCCACCAATTACAATATTCTGAGGTGTCTTTCTCTTTAACCAAATTGTATAAATTAAAATATAAAACAATATTGTAAACAACAAAAGAAGAGCTGATAAAGTATTTGTAAAATAGTTTAAACCAACTACAGATACGAAAGTTAAAACTAGCCCGTATATAAGAGCATAATTTTTTTTTATTTTACCAGTAGGAATTGGTCTTAAACATGTTCTTGTCATTAACGCATCTATGTCAGCGTCATACCACATGTTTAAACATCCTGCTGCACCAGCACCTAATGCAACTAAAGTTATTCCTACAATTGCATTAAATGTATCTATACTTGAGTTTGATGTTATATATCCAACCGCACAAGTAAATATTACTAAGGACATGACTCTTGGTTTTAATAATAATAATAATGACTGTAAAAATGAGGTGGTGTTAATGCCTGTTGGCGATTTTATTTTTACTGTATTGCTAGACACCTTTAATCAACGTTAACTGCAACAAATATAACTAAAAGTATAAATCCAATTATAAGTATATGATTTCCTAAATCAATTAATCCAATTTTACTATTTTTTTTATCAATTATTTTTCTATGAAGTGGAAGGTTGTCATATGGATTCATTTTTATTTCAGATCCATCATTTTTTTCATTGTCAACTTTTACAGAAAAACCAAACCAAGTTAAGTAAATAAAAAGAATAAATAACAACAAAAAACTACCTAATATAGTATAACTATCCATCTTCTATTATCCTCCTACAAAAAAATAAAATAATCTTGAAAAAAGAGTATATTGAAACTCTGCAACCATAAGAAATATAAAACATGCAATTGCTGTCATTGGCCACAACAGAACATTAACTAGTGCATAACGTTCCCAAAATAAATGCATAAAGAAAGCCATAATTAATCCAGCTTTTAAAAACATGAATGTCAATATTAAAGACCATCTAAGTAAACCTTGAAATTGATACCAGTCGACCATGTAAGAAAAAAAACTCAAAACAAATAGCAATCCCCATATCCAAAGATATATTCCTATCTTGTGTGTTGTTGTTTGTTCTTTTTTTTTTATATCTTCCATAATTAAATTTACCATAAATAAAAGAATGCAAATATAAATACCCACACTAAATCTACAAAGTGCCAGTATAAACCAAGAATTTCAATTTCTACGTAGTTACCTTTAATTGAAGTAAACCAGCCCCTTTTTTCTTGATCATAGTGACCGGCAAAAGTTTTATAAGCATATATGAATAAGAAAATTACCCCTATTGATACATGGGTGCCGTGAAATCCAGTTATCATAAAGAAAAATGAACCAAATTGTTTTGCACCAAAAGGATTTTCCCAAGGTCTTACTCCTTCATGAATTAATTTTGACCACTCAAAAGCTTGCATTCCAACAAAAGTAAGTCCACCTATTGCTGTCGCTAATATCAACCAACCACACATCTTTCTATTTTTTTCGTAGCCATATTTTACTGCAAGAGCCATTGTTCCACTGCTTGTAATTAATACAAAAGTCATAATAGCAATAAGCAGTAAAGGAACATCAACTCCTCCTACATGTAATCCAAAAACTTCACTTGGATTTGGCCAGTCAACTGGAGTTGAACCTCTGCCTTTCATGTATGAAATTAGGAAACAACTAAATATAAATGTATCGCTTAGTAAAAAGATCCACATCATTGCTTTGCCCCAATGCACGCCTTTAAACATAGTTTGAGCAGAACCTGTGTCTTCAGCCATTCCTCTAAAACCAGGTTTAAATTCGTAGCCTTCTATTTTTGGATCCATATATTATTTCCTTAAGTTTTTTCTACCTCAGTATCAGCAACTTCGCTTGGTGGAGTAGTTTGAGGTATAAAATCTTCTTTTGCTCCAGGAACGCTATAGTCATAAGCCCATCTATGAACTACTG
>Ga0315338_1001853_pt1 | contig 23697 bp, 16 predicted proteins | sample ASW8metaG_FD_204518 | JGI IMG/M metagenome (GOLD analysis project Ga0315338, IMG submission 204518) | Ammonia-oxidizing marine archaeal communities from Monterey Bay, California, United States - ASW #8 | ecosystem: Environmental > Aquatic > Marine > Coastal | place: USA: California | collected... | reverse complement strand
ATCAACGATGCGCCGGCGCTCGCTACGGCGGATGTCGGCATCGCGATGGGCTCGGGGACGGACGTGGCGATCGAAGCCGCCGATGTCGTGCTCGTGAAGCAGGATCTCTCTCGGCTCGCCGATGCGATCGTGTTGAGCCGCCGCACGCTTCGCACGATCCGCCAGAATCTCTTCTGGGCCTTCGGCTACAACGTCGCGGCTGTGCCCCTGGCCGCCGGCCTACTCGTTCCCCTCGGTGGCGTCGGAATGCGGCTCGATCCGAGCATCGCCGCGCTGGCCATGGCGCTCTCGAGCCTCTTCGTCGTGACGAACAGCGCTCGACTGCGGCGCTTCGATCCGAGTCGCTAGACTGCGTTCGCACTCGGAGCGAGGACGACCATGCCGAAAACGAAGAAACCCCTCGAGCGGATACGCAAGATCATCGCCGCCTGGCCCGAGACCGACGAGCGGGTCTCACATGGCGCGCCGACCTTCTGGGGCGGCAAGAAGACCTTCGCGAGTTTCCAGAACGACCATCATGGAGACGGGCGCATCGCCGCGTGGATCAAGTCGGATGCCGACACCCAGGAAGGACTCGTCGAAGCGAACCCCGACGTCTTCTTCGTTCCGCCCTATGTAGGGCCGAGTGGCTGGCTCGGTGTGCGCCTCGAAGGCGACGTCGACTGGGGGCTTGTCGAGGGTTTGCTCGAGGACGGCTATCGCATGGTCGCGCCGAAGCGGGCGATCACGAAGCTCGACGCGGGCTAGTCCGTCGGAAGGACGAGCGGCATCGACCGCTCAGCTCATGCCCTTGGCGTAGGTCCCCATGTCGAAGTAGTCGCGCCACACCTTGATTTTGCCCGCCTCGAGTTCAAAGATGCCGACACAGGGCAGATCGACGGTCTTGTCCCCCGCCTTCGTGCGATCGAGGCGCTCGGCGATCACGACGTCACCCGAACCCATGATGTTCAGGATGTCCCAGGTCGTCTCGGTCCAGGGAGCGCTGAAGCCGGCGATGAACTTCTCGACGTTCTCGCGTCCAGTCACGGGGGCGGCGGGCATGTTGTAGTAGACGCCGTCCTCGGCGAAGTAACCCGCGAGCTCGGCCGCGTCGAGGCGCGACCACGCCTCGATGAACTCCCGGATGATTTCCACGTTCTCGTTCTTCGTCGTCATCTCGCACCCTCCTCTCGGGCGCGATCGCTAGCGACGATTCGCCACCCGGGCGATATGGAGTATGCCCCAGACTTCCGACGTGCCACATGCGCCAGAGAGTTCTGCATGCGCGAGCTCCTCGGCCTGACTCGCTGAACGCGCGCGCAGCGTCAAGATGCGCGTACGCGGCCCTCCGATCTGCTTCATGCGAATCCGAAAATAGGGCAGCGTCTCTTCCGGCTCGCGTTTGAGCGGCGGCTGGAGATCGCGGGAGCGCGGCAGATCGGCCTCGACCGTTTCGGACACGGCGTCGCGTCGACGCGGCACGGCGATCGGAACCGCCTCCTTGCGCGGCGCTTCCGGACACAGCCGATCGAGCAGCGTGAGGTAGGAGCGCGGTGGCTGCGAGACGACACATCCGAGGCGACGCAGCGCGGTCGGTGCGACCGGACTCGAAGCCGAGCGATCGTTCCAGACGATGGCGGAGATGGTGATCGGCTTGCCACCGAGACCGGATCGGATCGAGAGTTGGATCGGGTCGCCCTGTTCCAGGGGGAGATCCGTCATCACAGCGAGGCCACCCTCGGAGATCGTGACGACACGACCCTGCGCGCGCCGGCGGCCGGGCTGCGCGATGTCGCACGACAGCTTGCAGCGTACGCGTCTCCGCCTCTTGATTCGCGCCACGCTGTACCTCCCTCGCCCCGGGTCGTTTCCCGGTTCAAGAGAGACATCGACGTCCCACTCGAGGCTCTATGTGCGATGGAACACTCTGCGATCGAACTCGCCACGCGCGGTCGAGGGGGATTGCGACGTGCCTGCACATCGACTGCGGAACGAATTCATGCCGAAGGAAGACGACCTGCACGCGAGGCCGGCTCTCCGACGCTTCAGGCGAGCGTGCCACCGTCCACACGAATCTCTTCCCCGTTGATGTGGATGCCGTCATCGCTCGCGAGTAGAGCGATCGTGGCCGCGACGACCTCCGGACCCCGCGGCGGGCCGAGCGACATCGCGCGCATGATGAGCTGCGGATCAGCGTCCTCGGGCAGCCTCCCCGCCATCATCGCGGTCTTGATCGAACCGGGATTCACCGCGTTGCAGCGGACGCCACGCTTGCCGAACTCCACCGCGAGGGTTCGGGTCAGCGCGCTCACCCCGCCCTTGCTCGTGCCGTACGCCGCGCCATAGGGCATCCCCGCGAGCGCGGATGTCGACGACGTGTTCACGATGCTGCCCTTCGTCTCGAGGAGATGAGGGATTGCCGCCTGCGCCAGCATGAACGTGCCGACGAGGTTCACCTCGAGCACGCGCTTGAACTGGTCGGGCGTGATGTTCGTGAAATGGTCGAGGAGCAGGACGCCCGCGATATTGCAGAGGGTGTCGAGCCGACCGAACCGATCGACACAGGCCTGGATGCTCACGCGCACGTCGTCTTCGCTCGAGATGTCGCAGATCGAATGGGCCACGCCTGCGCCGTCGATGTCTTCCGCTTCACAGAGTTTCGCCGTCTCCTCGAGACCGTCCCGGGCGACGTCGACGAGATAGACCGACGCCCCTTCGCTCGAAAGACGCTGCGCCGTCGCCCGACCGATTCCCGCCGCCGCCCCCGTAATGAAGGCCACCTTCCCCTCGAACCGTTTCATCCTGCTCTCCTCGATCGCAATGGGTCATTGCCCCGCTGCGACGACTTCGGCCCGAAGCGCGCTCGCCAGATTTCCCTTGCGGCCAACCTGCACAGCATCGACCCCGACCAGACGCGCCAGCGCGCCGAGTTCGATCGCCGCCGCCGGGGCGACGTCGCCGACGGGCGCGTCCTCTTCGATATGGGCAGCGACCACCCGCAGCACGCCCTTCTCCCGATCGGTCTTCAGATCGAAGCGCGCGACGAGCCGATCGCCCATCAGGAAGGGCATGACGTAGTAGCCATGCTTGCGCTTCTCGGCGGGCGTATAGATCTCGATCTTGTATTCGAAGTCGAAGAGCCGGTCGATGCGCTTGCGATTCCAGACGAGCGGATCGAAGGGCGACAGCAGAGCCGAGCCGCGGATTTTCCTCGGCACCCGTGCCTCTGGATCTCGATACACGAGGTCATGCCAACCCTCGACGCGGCCGACGTCGAGCCGTCCGTCCTCGACGAGTGCCTGCAGGCGGGCCTTCGCCGGGCGCACCGGCAATCGGAAATAGTCGACGAGACAATCCGCCGTCGCGACGCCATGGGCGCGCGCCGATCGTAACAACAACTCGTCGAGGGCATCCTCGAAGCCAGGTGTCGGGCGCGAGCGGATCTCCTCGGGAACGATTCGTTCGAGCAGATCGAACTTCTTCATGAAGCGCCGATCCCGACGCACGCCGAGTTCGCCGATCCGGTACAACCAGTCGAGCGCGACCGCACCCCCGGAACGACTTCCCCACCAGTTCCCCGAGCGCGGCCTCGAATCAGAGAGCTCACCCGCGGCGAGGGGACCGCGCGCCTTCACTTCCCCGAGTACGGCATCGATGTAGCCGGGGTCCTTCTGCGCGCGCTCGTGTAGATGTCCCCAGATTTCGCCGTCGCGAGCGAGCCGCTTCGACCAGCGCAGCCAGGGCTCCATCTCGATCGGCAACAGCGAGGCCTCATGGCTCCATGCCTCGAACCATTCGTCCGAGTCGTAGGCGATCTCGTCGAGCAGCTCCGCGCGATACGGGCCGAGCCGCGAGAAGAGCGGCATGTACTGCGTTCGGATCACGACCGGAACCGAATCGAGCTGCAGGAGTTGCAGACGGTTCATCGTCTTGCGCAGATGTCTTCGATCGACGCGACCGCGCGGCCGGGCCTCGGCGAATCCCTGCGCCGCGAGCGCGATACGCCGCGCCTGCTCGATCGACAACTCCTGGGACAAGGCTCGCGGCATCTCTCCGACTTCTTTCGAACGATTCGATTCGGGTGATCCAGATTAGCAGGCGGGGCCTCCGTCGAGGGATCGCGTCTTCGGAACGGGGATCGGGTTCGGCCGATCGAGGGGCGATCGAGTATGGTCGATCGGGCGCCCTCATCGCGACGCCGTCCAGGTGGTCGCTCGGAGTCAGGTCGATCCATGAAAATCCTGCTCGGCGCGCTGTTCTCTGGCCTTCTGCTCTTCGTTCTCTTCACCTGGTGGGCGCTCGAGTCGAGCGGTGTCGCGGCGATCGAGACCCGCTCGCCCGATGGCGGCACACGCTCGACCCACGTCTGGTATGCCGAACCGGATGGGGAGATCTGGATCGAAGCCGGGACGCCGGAGAACCCCTGGTACGTCGACATCCAGAAGGAGCCCAGCGTGACGCTCCGCAGACGCGACGCCTCGGGAGAAGACACGACCGACGCCTACGTGGCCCAGACGATCCCCGGCAAGCCTGCCCACCAGCGCATTCGCGCCCTTCTGCGCGAGAAGTACGGGATTCGAGACGGGTGGATCGATCTGCTCTTCGACACATCGCGATCGATCGCAGTCCGCCTTGTCCCGAAGGACGAGGCGGCCACACATTAGTCGAGGCCTGGCGAGGCTCGGTTCAACGAGCCCTCAGCCCATGCAATCGAGCTCTCGGCCCATTGCGGCCTCAGCCCATTGAGCCCTCAGCCCATTGAGCCCTCAGCCCATATAAGCGCTCTCGCTGTGCTCCGAGAGATCGAGACCTTCGTGCTCGCCCTCGGCGGTCACCGAGAGGTTGCCGAAGATCAACTTCAGGATGGCCAGGATCGCAATCGTCAGGACGGGCCCGAGGATCGCGACGTAGGCGATGCTCGTCAGCTGTGTCCAGGTCTGTGCCATTCGGCTCACGCCTTCGGGCAGGTTGGCAGAGACGATGAAGATGCCCGTCGCGAGGGCGCCCCAGGCGCCGCCGACGCCATGCACACCGAAGACGTCGAGTGAATCGTCGTAGCCCATGGCCGGCTTCAGGAGCGTCACCGCGAAATAACAGATCAGCGAGGCACCGAAGCCCACAGCGAGCGCGCCCATCGGCGAGACCGAGGCGCAGGCCGGGGTGATCGCGACGAGGCCGGCCACCGCGCCGGTGGCAGCGCCGAGCACGGTCGGCTTGCCGCGATGGATCCATTCGATGAAGACCCAGCCGAGGACCGCCATGGCGGTGGCCGTATTCGTGTTGAGGAACGCGAGCCCGGCGACGCCGTCTGCGGCGAGTTCGCTACCGGCATTGAAGCCGAACCATCCGACCCAGAGGAGCGAGGCGCCGATCACGGTCAGAGGAAGACTGTGGGGCGGCATCGGTTCGGTCTTGAAGCCGCGGCGCGGCCCGAGGTAGATCGCTGCGGCGAGTGCCGAGAAGCCGCTCGACATGTGCACGACGAGGCCGCCCGCGAAGTCGATTGCGCCGTGGTCGGCGAGCCAGCCGCCACCCCAGACCTGATGGGCGAGAGGGCAGTAGACGACGAGGACCCAGACACCGATGAAGGCGAGGTAGGGGCCGAAGCGCATGCGCTCCGCGAAGGCGCCGAGCATGAGTGCCGGCGTGATGATCGCGAACATGCCCTGGAACATGACGAAGACGTATTCGGGAATCGTGCCCGACAGCGTGTCGACGTCGATACCCGCGAGTCCGAGCTTACCGAGGCCACCGACGTAGGCGTTGCCGTCGGCGAAGGCGAGGCTGTAGCCGACGACGACCCAGAGCACGCCGACGAGACCCGCCGAGATCAGACATTGCATCAAGATCGAGAGCACGTTCTTCGAACGCACGAGACCGCCATAGAAGAGGGCCAGCCCGGGCAGCGTCATCATCAGGACGAGCGCCGTACTCGTCATCATCCAGGCCGTATCGCCGGCGCTGAGCGTGGGCTCGTCTTCCGCGAAGGCGGCTCCGGCGGCGAAGAGCGTCAGGATGGACACGAGGCTCTGAGCGAATCTGGAGTTGGGCATCACGGGCGGACTCCTCTTCCGCCGCGGCGCGCGAGCACGGACGGACCGGGGTTTGGTCGGTTTATAGCAAGGCTGGGCTCGTTCCGGCGCGGCCTGTCCGCCTCGCGGAAGACCCGAACAGCACAATTCTGCGTCGAGTTGCGCACGACGCGAGCGAATGTGTGCATTTATCAGCGCACTCGAACGTGTCGCTTTGATAGAGTTGTCGTTCTCCCACGAACCACTCAACCGCCCACTCGCAAGAAACCCCGAGGACCCCGAGAAGCCCATGAGCAACGCCAAGATCGCCAACGACCCGAGACTCGACCCCCGCCTGAAGGCCCTGATCGGCGCCTTTCCTCAAACGGAACTGAAGGACGTCGCCAGCCGCGAAGAAATGCTCGAAGAAGCCAATCGTCCCGAAACGAAGGCGGCGGTCGAAGCGATGCGCGGCTTCATGGCGCTATGCGACACGGAGGACGTCGCGCCTAGCACGGGACTCGTGATGAGCACGCGCGAGTTCGTCTCGCAGCCCGACGGGAACACGATCAAGATCCAACTGATCCAGCACGAGTCCGAAGAGTCGATGCCCTGCGTCTACTACATCCATGGCGGCGGCATGCAGGCCATGTCCTGCTTCGACGGGAACTACAAAGCCTGGGGACGCATCATCGCGGCCCAGGGCGTGAACGTCGCGATGGTCGACTTCCGCAACTCGATCACGCCCAGCTCCGCACCCGACGTCGCGCCCTACCCGGCCGGCCTGAATGACTGTGTCTCGGGCCTGAAGTGGATCTCGGAGAACGCCGCGGACCTCCAAATAGACCCTTCGCGCATCATCGTTGCCGGCGAGAGCGGCGGCGGCAATCTCACCCTCGCAACGGGCCTGCGCCTGAAGCGCGACGGCGACATTGGCCTGATCCAGGGTCTCTACGCGCTCTGTCCCTACATCGCCGGGCAATGGCCGACCGAGGAGAATCCGTCTTCTGTCGAAAACAACGGCATCCTGCTCGACCTGCACAACAACCGCGGCGCGATGTCCTACGGCTTCGAGGAGTTCGAGAAGCGCAATCCCCTCGCCTGGCCCGGCTTCGCGACCGGCGAGGACGTGCGCGGCCTGCCCCCGACGATGATCAGCGTGAACGAATGCGATCCCCTTCGCGACGAGGGCATCAATTTCTACCGGCTGCTGATGGCCGAGGGCGTGCCCGCGCGCTGTCGGCAGGTGATGGGGACGATGCATGGCACGGAGATCCTGCCGATCGCGTGTCCCGAAATCAGTCTCGATACGGCGCGCAACCTCGCCGACTTCTGCCAGCAGACCGGGCGCTAGGTCGGGCGCGGCCGCATGGACTTCGCCGTCTCCGAGGATCTTCTCGCGATCGAAGCGGAAGCGACACGCCTCGCGTCGGGCTTCGACGACGACTACTGGCTAGGGCAAGACGAGAGGAAGGAATTCCCCTGGGCCTTTTACGAGGCCTTCGCCAAGGCCGGCTGGCTGGGGATCATGGTCCCCGAGGAGTACGGAGGCAGCGGCCTCGACGTCCTCTCTTCCGGAATGCTCCTGCGCGCCGTAGCCGGGAGCGCCGGTGCCATGAACGCCGCGTCGACGCTGCACATCTCGATCTTCGGTATGGGCCCCGTCATCCATCACGGCTCGCCCGAGATGAAGGCGCGCTACCTGCCCCCGACTGCGACGGGCGAACTCCACGTGTCCTTTGGCGTGACCGAAGACGACGCAGGGACCGACACCTCACGCATCCGCACGACGGCCGTACGCGATGGCGATCGCTGGATCGCGCGCGGGAAGAAGGTCTGGAACACGAAGGCCCAGCAAGCGCAGAAGATCCTCCTGCTGGCGCGAACGACACCACGAGAAGAATGCAAGCGACCACTCGACGGCATGACGCTCTTTCTGGCGGACCTCGACCCGCGCTACTGCGAGATCCGCGAGATCCCGAAGCTCGGCCGAAACGCCGTCAACTCGAACGAGGTCTTCATCGAGGACCTGCCCATCTCGAACGATGACGTCGTCGGCGAGGTCGGGCGCGGCTTCTACCAACTGATCGATGGCATCAACCCCGAACGCATCATGATCGCGGCGGAAGCCTGTGGCATCGGCCGGCGCGCGATCGAAGTCGCGTCTGCCTACGCGAAGGAACGCATCGTCTTCGATCGACCGATCGGACAGAATCAGGCGATCGCCCATCCCCTCGCGGATTCCTGGAGCGAACTCGAAGCAGCGGACCTGCTCTGGCAGAAGGCCGCCTGGGTCTACGATCACGGCGAGGCGTCCGCACCGCTCGCCAACATGGCGAAGATCCGATGCGCCGACACGGCCTTCCGCGCCTGCGATCGCGCACTCCAGGTCTTCGGTGGCTACGGCTACGCGCGCGAATACCATGTAGAGCGCTATTGGCGCGAAGCGAGACTGATGAAACTCGCGCCGATCTCACAAGAGATGGCGCTCAATTACGTTTCCGAGCACGTCCTCGGACTGCCGCGTAGCTACTAGATCATGGAAGCATCGATATGAAGATCGACACCACGCTGCTCGGAGACCTCGGCGAGTCCGGGGCCTCGGCTTCGCGCCTCGAATCGCTCGGCTACGACGGCGTCTACACCTTCGAAGGTCCGCACGATCCCTTCTTTCCCCTCGCCCTTGCGGCGAAGGAGACGGACCGCGTCGAACTCTGCACGGCGGTCGCGATCGCCTTCGCGCGGAACCCTATGCTCCTGGCGAACATCGGCTGGGATCTCCAAGCGCTCTCGAAGGGGCGCTTCATTCTCGGTCTCGGGTCGCAGATCAAGCCGCATATCACGCGGCGCTTCAGCATGCCCTGGTCGAAGCCCGCATCGCGCATGCGCGAGATGGTCCTCGCGATCAAGGCGATCTGGGCCAACTGGCGAGACGGGGGTCGGCTCGATTTCCAGGGCGAGTTCTACAACCACACCCTGATGACGCCGATGTTCAGCCCCGGCGCGAATCCCTTCGGCGATCCGAAGATCTACGTCGCGGGCGTCGGGCCGAAGATGACGGAGGTCGCCGCCGAGGTCGCCGACGGATTCTTCACGCATCCCTTTCATACGGCGAAGTCCTGGCAGGAAAGCACCCTCCCCGCCCTCGAAGCAGGACTCGAGAAGGCCGGTCGCTCACGAAAGGATCTCGACATCGCATTCCAGTTGATGGTCGTGAGCGGCCACAACGACGAAGAGATGGAGAACGCGGCCCGAGTCGTGCGCCAGCAGATCGCCTTTTACGGGTCGACCCCCGCCTATCGCGTCGCCCTGGAAGCGCATGGTTGGGGCGAGCTGCAGAGCGAACTGAACGCGGCGAGCAAGCGCGGCGACTGGGTCGAGATGGCCGGGCTCGTCAGCGACGAGGTCCTCGAAGAGATCGCCGTCGTCGGATCCATGAGCGAGATCGCTGGCAAGATCCGCGAGCGGATCGGCGAGCACGCCGATCGAGCGAGCTTCGGGGTTCCCTACGTCGGCGACGCGACGTACTGGGCCGATGTGTCGGCGGATCTTCGCTCGGGCTGAGACGGCATGGGCCGCCTGCTTCCTCGCCGCGCTTCTGCCTAGCCGCGTCCCTCGAGCACGAGGGACTCACTCACTTCCCAGAGCTTTTCCGCGACGCCCGGCAGACGAGCGGTCGACGCCGGCGGGTAGAGCTTGTTGTTGAAGTAGTAGCGGCCACTCTGTTCGGCGACGTCCGGCGACGTGCATAGATAGACGCCGGTCTCTGCACCCTTGGCCGGGGACCTCGCAAAGGGCGCGCCGAGGGTCATGACCACCTTCGCGAGCATGCCGTTGTTCTTCGCGAAATCGCTTCCCACGAATCCCGGGTGATAGCTGTAGGCGGAGACGCCGCTGCCCCGTTCGCGTTCGCGTCGGCCGAGCTCCGAAGTGAATAGGATGTTGCAGAGCTTCGAGCGCCCGTACGCGCCGAAGGTCGTGTAGTTCTTCTCCGACTGCAGATCGTCGAAATCGAGGCCGCGACCGGCGAAGCGATGAGCATCGGAAGCCGTGCAGACGACGCGCGCCGGAGCCGAAGTCCGCATCCGCTCGAGCAACAGGTTCGTCAGCAGAAACGTGCCGAGGTGATTGACGGCGAAGGTCGTCTCGAGACCATCGGCCGTCGTCGAACGCCCGAGCTGGACGACGCCCGCATTGTTGAAGAGGACATGCAGGGGTTTGTCCGAAGAGAGGAACTCATCGGCCACGCGCCGGATATCGTCCTGTATGCCGAGATCACCAATGAGCATCGACGCTTCGACGGAGGGATGGCGCCGGCGGATCTCTTCGAGAGTGGCCTCGCCCTTGCTCGGATTCCGACAGACGATCGTCAGCTCGGCGCCCATCTTCGCGAGGGCGAACGCCGCGGCCTCACCAATGCCGGCGGTGGCACCCGTGATCATCACGTGCCTGCCCTTCATGTCGACGGGTCGCGCGGCCATGAGGGTCTCCTCCCTGCGAGGGCTAGATGAGCAGCTTGTCCGTGAAGAAGCCGGCGACGAAGAAGGCTGCGAAGGCAATGATCCAGGCAAGCCCGTCACGACCCATGCGCTTCGAGAGGAAGCCCTGGACCATGAACGTGCCGGCGAAGACGGCGAGGATCACGTAGTTGCGCAAGAGCGTAGACGCGAACTCGAAATCGCCCGCGCCACGACTCTCGAGACCGGCACCGAAGGTGATTGCGACGACCGCGAGTCCCCAGAAGACGACGGGGCGAAGTTTCGGCGGCAAGGGCTTCAGGAGCTTGCGCGCCCATTCAGGTCCCGATCCCTCGCTCGAGAGTTCATTCGCCGCCTGCTTCGCTTCGAAGTGGTCGAGCCGTTCGCGCTCGATGGTGGTCGCGTCGGAAGCGTAGGGGCCGAGGCGACATCGCCTCAGCTCCTCGACGGCGCTCTCGATGAACTGATCGTTGTTCACCATCACCATGTCGACGAGCCCGACGTATCCGGTCGGCAGGATCGGCGCCTCTTCCCAGACGCGCAGCTGCTGGTAGGGGCGTGACGGGTAGGCATGATGGTCGGCATGACGGGAGAGGCCCGTCAGTCCGTAGTAGGTGAAGCGCGAATGCGTGTCCCATGAATCCTGGGGGCGGACGCGCTGGCTCTTTCGTTGCAAGCCCCAATGCTCGAAGTAGTTCACGACCTCGAGGAGGCGGACGGCGAGGAAGGCCTGGAGCAGGAACGCGACGAAGGCCGTCAGACCGAAGTAGAAGAAGATCGCGAAGGCGAGACCCCAACCGACGGCGATTCCATGCAGGATTCGATTGTTCAGCATGCGTGGGTCGAAGAGGCTCATGTCGCGGTCACCAAGACGTGTCGCTTCAAGTGCCCAGGCGCTTCGAAACTGTGCGGGGACCGTGCGTCGCCAGAACTCGGAATAGGTCTCGCCGAAGCGCGCGGTCGCGGGATCGGCGTCGGTCGCGACCAGACGATGGTGGCCGCGCAGGTGTTCCGTGTAGAAATGTTCGTAGAGGACGGTGCAGAGGAGCAGGCGGCCGAGGTTTTGTTCCCAGCGCTTCTTGCGATGGATGAGTTCGTGGGCGGTGATGATCGAGAAGCCCGAGTTCCCCCCGACGATCGTGATGACCATCGCCATATCCATCGAGAAGATCGCCTGTGCGCTGTACATGCGGGCGAGTTCGAAGACGATCAGGAATTGCAGTCCAGCAAGCACCCACACCAACACGTCGAAGGGCCAGGCGGGGAGAGACTCCGAGGGCTGGCGCTTCTCCGTCTTGTCTTGTTGGTCGATGAAGAGGAGCGTGCCGAGGGGGAGCATGAAGAGGGGCGCTACATACCATCGATGCGGACCGGTCCACAGGAAGACGAGCGTGAGGAGCGGAATCGCGAGGCTCGCCAGATGGTCGAACCAGATCCGGAAGACAGCCGCTCCGGGCGACACGACACGGGCTTCGGCAGCGTCGAACGGGGCAGTGGCTTCGCTCATTTCGGGATCCTCGATCGGGGGCGCATATCGTCGGGCCGGCGGCCGGGATCAGGGGGACTGAGCCCGGCTTGCTCGGCGCGTGACGGGAATGTACCGCAGGCGGGGCCGGCGCCCATTCCCGACGCGCGACGTCTTGCGGCATCCGAACTCGCTTCGAATCGCAGTGTAGGGTGAGTAGGGAGTGGATTCGATCGATCAGGGCCCTAGAGGGCTGACGCCGCGGACTCGATCGATCTCGACTGGCCGTCCGGGAAATTGCTCCGCGAACTCCGCCAAGAGCGCGGCCTCGACTTCCAGAACGACTGCAGTCGTCCCGTATGCGTCCAGATTGTTTATCAACACGACGATGTGGCCGTCGTGCCGGTCCTGGTTCAGGAACAGATAGATTCTGCCCGCGTCTGCCTCGCCCGCATATTGGTAGGCGGCAATGTACTCGCGATCCCATTCCTGGTCCTTCGACAGGCGTCGAAACTCATCCTCGTCGGGGTGCGTTACGAAATCGAACCGTGAGGCGACCTCGGAGACGATCGCATTCGCTCTCTCCAGATCGATCGAGTCGACGCTGGATACGTCCTGATCCGGGAGACCTACATGGAAGTAGGTCGATTCGGCACAGGAGGTCAGGGCCGCCATCGCGATGAGAAGTGTCGCCAACTGATACGTTCTCGCTATCTGCCTACGGTCCAAAGTGCTCCTCCCACTGCTCCGAACGCGACCGTACCAACGACTCGGTACACCTGGCCATAAGGCCCGGGTTCACGTCCAGGGCCGCTAAACGAATTGCGAACCCAATCGAAATGAGCAGAAGAGTTCAACCAGTTCCCTCCAGCCATCGCGAGATCATGCGCTTTGCTCGACACGTCCGGCCTGGTGCCGGAAGAAGGGAAACCCTCCCCTCCCCAGAACAGACCGCCGCTCCCCCCCAGCCCAGGAAATGCAACCCCAAGTGTCATCTCGAGGAACCCCAGGCCTGCCTGTTTCCAATTCCCGCTCAGAAGACCGTCCGCAAGGTTGAACATCCCACGAAACAAATTGACGACGGGCTTGGCAACAGCGCCCGCGATCTCCAGACCCCAGCCCTTCAACACATCGCCAATTCTGCTCCACGATCCGCCATGACTGCTATTCGACGAGACTTCATCAACTGAAGATTCTTGCAAGACTTCCGCCGGCGCGCTCGCACTGTTGGTCGAAAACGACCCAAGGCTCCCGTTGGCCGCAGGTGCGTTTCCCGCGATCGGCCCAGCAGCCATGTTGTTCCCGGCGCCACCACTGATATTCGCACCGCCGCCTCCGCCCGCCGCGGCCTGGTTGGCATTGTTGTCGGCTCTCTCGAACTGAGACGTCTCATGGCCAGTGGCGAACTCTGGATCTGGACGGTTGATCGTCAGGGTCCATTCTCCCGTTGGATCGATGCCGTTTACGGGATTGTTCTCCGTGTACGAGTATCCATTGAAGGACTGCGGTACCCCAGCTGACCGAATCAGCGGATCCACACTCAGGAACCGTCCACTCCCCGGATCGAACCACCTTGCCTGCATGTAGAACATCCCGGACTCTTCGTCGCGCCGATGTCCCGCATAATAGGTCCTGAGGGCCGCCCCCTCCTCCGCATGGATCCGCCCGAAGGGCGAGAACACCTGGTGTCGGACGCGGTTGCCGTCCACGTCGAGCATGACCATGCCCGTCCCGAGCGGGTCGGAGAGCTCCCAGTAGTAGTCGGGGGGCGGTTCGTTAGGCGGAGCTGAGCCCGCGAGCGCGATCGAGGGCAACAAGAGCGAAGCCGCCGCAACGAGCGCCGATGCAGACCGCGCCGGGCTGAGCTGGATCAGGGTAAAGACACCACGACGCATTCCCCACCCGATCAACAGCAGCGCCACACATCCAAGCCCACCGTGGATCGACCAGGGCGGAGGAACCCATAGACCGAGCGCAGAAGTCGACCACGTGTTGCGCAATCGGGGCCGGAACCGCTTGAGGGCAATCCGCTCGCCGTCGAGCATGATCTCGACGCTGGCCAGATCGAGTGTCGAGCCATGTTCGAAGAGGAACGCGTCACCGACGTAGATATTGAGCTCCCGTCCGCCGCCGAGATACTCGACGATCCGCTTTCCATTGACGTCGTAGGCGACTCGCTTGTCGCAGGAGACCATGGAGTCGCTCAGGCAGACGATCCGATTCGCGGAGTCATACTCGAGGTAGTGCGGCGCCTCACCCCCGAGGATCGACGTGACGTTCCCGTCGTCGTCGTAGTCATAGTCCACCGGGAGGGCGAGGTCTCGCCGCGTGATGGCGTGAGGTCTCGTCGGGTCGGCATATTCCTGGATTTCGTCCGCGTGCAAAATGAGATTCCCGAGGTCGTCGTAGTCGAACGCATGGTCGGTCGCATTGGGGCCACCAAAATCGGCAGTCCACCGGGATATCCGATTCCGCTCGTCGTATTCGTATGCATGGCCCATAGGAAGGGTCGGCGACATACTGTCGGATCCCGTGATCTCGAGGACGTTCCCGGTTCCGTCGTAGGCGTCGTAGTTTCGACTGTAGGCATACGCGCCAGATCCACTCGCCATGAAGCTGTCCGTCTTCAGGGCATGGAGATGGAGATCGGGACCGCCCTGGTCCGGTTCGTAGTAGGTGAAAGTCCGGATTCCGCTCGGCGTGGTCAGGGAGGTTCGACGACCAAGCGCGTCGAAGCCTATGTCGCTCACGAACTCGGTCGTCGCCTCGGCGCAACTGCTCGAAGTTCCGAGATCGCAGATCTTCGACAGGAAGGGACCGTCGTACTCGTAGCGGACCCGCGTGTCGACCCAGTCTCCGTCCTCGGCGTGCCGCGCGGGATGCAGGACTTCCGTCACTCGCCCAGTGAGATCGTACGAATAGGCGGTGTAGAACGCGTCATAGACGAAGCCCCTCGCGTCGTTCACCACGAGCTGCTCTTCCTCGACTCGCCCCAGCCGATCGAAGCGCAGATACCGCGCATAGTCGCCCGACCGGTCGTGGTACGACTTCTTTTCTCCGGGGCGGTAGCCGACGACGTAGTCCCCCTCCGCCGACGGCGTCGCGATCCCGGTCAATCGATTGAGGTCGTCATAGGCATGAGTACGCGCCTGCAGTCGCGCATTCGTCACGCCCTTTACGTTTCCGAACGTGTCGTAGCTCGTGAGTGAATGTCCCGCGCCGCCGAGCGCCGGGTCGTCGATCTGGACGATTCGACCGAGCGTGTCGTAGTGGTATCGCAGGAAGTGATTGGCATCGCTGTAGGCGCCATCGATCCGTGGGTCGTAGATGGTTCGGATCTCACCCGTTCCTTCGTAGTCGTAGTACGTGCGCGCCCCCCCACAAATCGTGCCGCCGAGCTCATCGGCCTCCGGATCCACCGATTCGTCGCACTCATCGACCCAGGCGATTCGATCCCCGTCCATGGCGCGAAGGATGAGATCCCCTTTTCCGTTCTTCTCGAGGACGCCATCGAAGTCATATCCCGCGACGGGCCAGGGACCGGAGGCGGAACTCGCCGAGATTCCGAAATAGTCGTAGACGGAGAAGCCATGGGTCGTATCGAGTCGGACCGGTCTTCCGAGAGCGTCGGTCCGAAGGATCGACCCGAACCTCTTTTCGGGCGCTTCGTCATCGAATTCACCTGTAACGAGTTCGCAGGAAGCATCGCCGAGACAACTCTCGGGGAGCGTCGTTCTCGTGATTCGAGTCGCGGGGTCGTAGTATGTGGCCGTCGCGACGAAGCCCGTTGGTGTCTCGCTGATCTCCTTCCAGGTTCCCCCGAGACCGTCACCGATCGTCGATGCCCAGATCGCTTCGCCGTCGGAGGCCCCGGCATGGGGATAGGCGTAGCTCGAGACCACGTTCGGTTCGAAAGGCGCGTCCAGGTACTCGGTTCTACCCGTTCGAATCCATCCGGCGCCGTCGTTCACCTCGGATAGGATCGGACGTCCGAAGACATCGAGCTCGATCCGAGTCGACGGCTCGTCGGCATAGGTCGAGGCGGATCGAACGATCGTCCCCGTCCCAGGATCCGGCGTGAAGACGTACTGGCCGCTGGCGGCGTCCTGCATGCCAACACGGACGCTATGGGAATCCTGACCCGAAAGAAATGGACACCAGGCAGGCGTCGTGTCCCCGTCGTAGCAGAACGTCGTCGCCTGGTATCCGGTCGCGGCCCACACGGTTTGCTGGGTGAGATTCCCGAACGAGTCGTATGCCATCGTGTGGAGTTCGCCCGTTCCGGGGCCGGATTCGTCTCTTCGCTTTACCTGCTCGGTCACACTGGACGGACGACCCCGGTCATAGGTCAGCGTCGCGTGTCGAAGGAAATCGGTGTCGGAGACGTCGGCATCGTCGCGATCGAAGACCTTGTCTTCGATAACGAGGCCGAATATTCCTGTCCCTGCGTCTGTCCCCGCTACGCGCCAGTCGACGAGCGTGCCCGTCGGTCGCGTCTCGACCGATCTCTCTACGAAGTTGTAACCGTAGGCATCGTCGTAGTAGCGCCTCTGCAACGTGCTAGCGCCGGTCGGCTCGCCCGGGCCGTACCGATTCGACGAACGAGTACCAGCGAGACGACCGACATGGACGTCTGGATGATCCATCGATCCCTGTAGCGCTGATGGGATGAGAGTGCGTCCGGGATCCTGCGGAAGTTGACTCGCGAGTTCCTGCGTCTCCCAGAACTCGTCGTACCTCCGGAGATTCACGACATCCCTCGCGAAGACCGACGAAGTCCGCCCGGCGCGCCCGACACCCTGATAGATCGTTCGCGTCGCAACTTCACCGCCCGGCCGCGTCGTCTCGGAGATCCGGAAACCGAGATCGGAGCGCGTCTCCGGCGAGAAGCGGGGATGGGCATAGCGATAGGAAGTCGCTGGACCGAAGCCGGGGACCGGCGAATCGGAATCCGGCTTTCGATTTGGGGCCTTGACTCTCACCTTCGACACGACCGGCAAGGGCGACCAGCGGACGACGTCTGCCTTTGGCGTTCCGAGCAGCGCCTCGCCAGTCGTCGCTGAATGGAGGGTGGCCTGATCTTCGAGACCCCCGGCACTCTCGTCGCGCTGGAGGATCGCTGATTCGTACTCGATCGATATCTCGCCCCCACGGCCGTTGCGTACGAGACGAAGGAGATCGCTTCGAATGGACCGGGAGAGATGGGCCTGGGGATGGACCGTGCCGAGTGTGCGGAGCTCGTCGCCCACCACGTCGACCGCACCGTCGCCGTTCACATCCATGATCGCGAAACCGGCCGAGTCCGCGAAATCGAAATTGATGTAGCCGTAGTCGATGTCGAGGTCGTAGCGATCATCGCGAATCCATCGCGCGTCCACCGTCTCCGCGGCCGGATCGAAGAGCCATGCCTCCGTGCCCCGGCTCCCATTCGTCGTGTGTGCCTGGATGTAGTCCTGAAATCCGTCCGCGTTGAGATCGGCGAGATGTCCGGTCGAATATCCCGCGTACTCGTGCTCCCAATACGCGAAGCCGCTCGGCAGCGTCGGAAACGCCGCGTGCGCGTCATCGGGCGGGTAGTAGACGCTCGCCTCAGGGCACGCGTTCCCTCCGACGTGAGTCGCCAGCTCGGGGACGGAGCTACACCAGCCCGAGCCCGTATTGAGGAACACGCCCTCGGCGATCAGGGTTCTGGTCTCGTCGAGGCTCCACGTCCCGTTCTGTCTGTATCGACTCCAGATGACGTCCGTCAGCCCATCACGATTGAGGTCGATCAGGTTGACGCCGAAGTTCACGTTGTGTGTCAGCGGCGCACAAAACTCCCAGCTCGGCATTCCGTTCGCCTGCGGACATTTCGGTTGCAGGGCCAGATTGCCCGCGGACTGCGGGCTGTGAAGAACCGGCTGTGAATGCGCGAGCGGGAAGAGCCCGGCCCAATCCCAATTTCCACCCGCAGCCGTCGACTGAAAATCGACCTGCGGCAGATCGAACTGTGCAGCGCGTACCCATCGAGGATCTCCCGTCGTTCCCGCCGCATCGGGATTCTGAATCCACACTCGACTGGTCGCATGATTATCGGCCAGTGGCGGCGGATTCGAGCCGCGCGAATACGTCGAATACCCACCGATGTAATCCATGTAGCCCTGGTACAGCGCGTCTGGATCATCGAGCTCCAGCACCATGAGATCGGCGTAGCCGTCTCCGTCGAAATCCTGAAATCGCGGATCGAGATTCACGAAGCTGAGACAGACGTCCGCACTGAACCCACCGTACCCGCCGTAGAGTCCGCGATCCGTGCAGGACGACGGCGGAAAGCCAATCAGATTCGTTTCGAGCGTCGATCCATCGGCGGGATCGAACGGGATGCGCATCTCGGCGCCGTACTCGCTCTCGAAATGCACCACGCCGAACGGCGGAAGTCCGGCTGCCAGCTCGGGACTCGCCACCCAGGCGTTCCCGTCGCTCGGATCTCCATCGTTCCGGTAGACCATGCGAACGAACTCGTCTGGTCCCCGAGTCACGTCGTCGGGCTCGATCGGCGTGCCATCGGAATCCACTACCATGCTCGCCCCAGCCAATCGAACGGAAACGACGATGTCCGCCAGGCCGTCCGAATCGACATCCGTCAAGAAGAGCCGACCGACGGCCTCGACCCATCCGGCTTGAGGCTGGCCCGTCCCGAACTCGGCATCCGAGGAGAAGTCCGCGCGAGGGCGCGTCATCGCGGCTGGCTGACGGGCGCCAACCTCGACCGGCTGGGTCGTATGGACATAACTTCCGGCGACGATGCCCGCAGTGTTCGCATGGTAGACGTCGTCGCAGCCCCCCTGCGAACAATCGACCATCACCTGATTGAACTCGGCTCGTGGATTCTCGACGAAGAGACCGTTGATCGCGGTCGTCCACGCGGAATCCTCGACGAAACCCGACCCCGTATTGATCTCGACGACCGTGTCGAGGACATTCGGAAATCGGAATCCGCCCTTCAGCAGATCGGGCAGTCCGTCCCCATTGATGTCCCCGATTCGAACCGGAAGCGCGTTCGTCCATGAGTTGCCCGCCATCGGCACGGTGAAGTTTTCGGGGTCGTCATCAGGATTCGCGTAGAGGGGATAGCTCGGCTCCTGCACCATCCTCGGCCCCTGCGGTGCAGTCGGGTCATTGCTGCTGTCGGTGTACTCGAATTCCTGACGAGGCAGCCCAGCACACTGCCCGGTATCCCCCGTGCAATCACTTCCGAACTGCTGAACCCATGACAGGCGGGATCGACCGGTCGAGTAGACGGGAGCCCCGGAAGCGGCGCCAAAGTCGTAGCCGAACGCATAGCGACGAACGAGTGCGCCGTAACTCTTGACCTCGATGTCGGTCAAGCGCTTCGTGATTTTCCGCTCGATCCCTCCGGCGAAGTCGTGAATCACGTCGAGGCGCGTCTGCCCGAAGAAGAACTCGATCGAACGCTTGCCGGACGATTTCGTGGCGTCGGGTCCATACGTGACACGAACTGGATATCGCGTCCCGATATCCGTGGCATCGTCGTAGCTGATGAAGATGACGTTTCCGAACGGGTCTTCGATCTCGGAGAGCAGCCATCGCGCAATGCTCGAATCGGCCGAGATCCTCGCGTCCGCATGGACGCCGTAGCGCTGGATGATTCCGTCCGTGTTCGTGACGACCCAGCTCTTCGAAGTCGCCTCGTATTCGATCCTCTGGAAGGTTTCGACGTAGGGACGAAAGAAATCGCTCGTTCCCTCTCGCGTGAGAAGCCGTCCGTTCAGCTCGAAGCGGGGACAGTTCCCGTAGTCGGGGACACCGAATCGCGAGCTACATCGAATCTCGCCGAACCCGAGACTCCAGCCCAGGCCGTACGGCCCGTCGCCCTGACGACTCGAGTACACGAGGGCGAGATTCGGAGCGTGCCCTCCCGGACCCGGCGGTACTTCGATCGGAATCCGGTACGTAGCCGCCCCAGAGTTTTCCAAGACGAGCGTGTCGATCGGAGAGGGCATCGCGGAAGCGCTCGACCCCCACGCGAATAGCAACAACCAGCGAGCGACGAGAGCCCAATGGGCGAAGCGACCGACCGTTCCGATTCGTGAACGCCGGCCTCGACGTCCAAAGGAAAACCCAAGTGTCCAACACAGCATCTGCCAGCCCCTCCCGACCATCGTCCAATCCCGACCCTTCGATCGAGACGTGTCATCGGGACCGACCACACCGCTCTCGAACAGCGTCCGCATCGAAGGGTCCGATGGGAGCGGTTCGTTTCGCTCGAAGGGCAACCTACACGACCGGCGACCAGAGAGAGGGCCTTCAGATCTCCAGTTTTCCTCGAAATTTTCGGGACGATCGAATTCCGATCGAGGTCTGATGTTCTTCGCTAGGCGATACCCCACGTGCTCGGATGAAACTTCGCTTGCCTACGCAAAAAAAGGCGGGAACCTCCTCGCATCCGTCCCCGCGACCACTCCTTCGCATAACGGGTCCCGAGTCGGGTCGGCTCCGAGTGCACCGCGATCACACGACGATCGAACGACAGGTGACACGACGCCTCGCGATGACGATCGCGAGCGCGCTGCTTCTCACGCTGAGCCAGTCGCCGCTCGATCTCGGCTTCATGGCGCCGGGCACGTTGGTTCCATGGCTCCTGGCTACACGTCGCGCCGGGTACCGGGAAGCCCTTTTTCTGGGGATCTGCCTCGGTGTCGTCCACGGCCTGACCGCGGCCAGCTGGCTCGTCGACGCCTTCGAATCGCTAGGGGCGAGCGGACTGCGACGCTTCGTGGCGACGCTGCTGACGGTGTTCTGGGCGAAGGGCGCCTCGTTCGGCGTGATGGGTCTGCTGGCGCGAGCCCTGCGCGGTCGGACACCCGGAGCACAGGCTCTCGCAATGGCGGTCGTGTTCGCCGCGGGCGAGTCGTGGATGAGCGAGTCGCGAGGGGGGCTACCCCTGCTCTTGATGGGCCACTCGCAGGCGTCGGTGCCCGGCGTCGCCCAGCTCGCGGTCGCCATCGGCGTACCAGGAATCTCCGCGCTCCTCTTCGCATCGAACGCCGCCCTGGCCTCGCTCGTCGCGTGTCGCCCGGGCAGCCGCCGCCTGGCGACCGGACTGCTCGCGATGTGGTGCGCGTCGGCCGCTCTCGGCATTCCGCTCGCCACTCTCCTCAGGCCAATCGACGGGAGCGACACGACGGATCCGGCTCGGGAACGTCTTCTTCTCGTCGTGCAGCCCTCAGGAGCGTACGACCGGCGCTGGAAATCCGAGTTCCAGCGCGTGATTCTGGATGAGATCGCGGCGCAGACTTCGGCTGCTCTGAAGAACGTGGGGAGTCGTCCCGATCTCATCCTCTGGCCCGAGAATCTGCTGACCTCCCCCATCGGAAGCGATGCTGCGCTGAGAGCCCGACTTCGCGATCACGTCGACACCTGGAACGTTCCGGTCCTGACCGGTCTCGTGCGAACCGCGGATCCCGGCGAGCCCGGTCGGTATCGAAGCTCCAGCCTGTGGTGGGCTCCCGACATCGGACCGATTGCCACGCTCGACAAAGTGCGCGCCGTTCCCTTCGTCGAATCGAGTCACGGCTTTCCGGGTCGATTCCTGCTGTCGCGGATTCTCGGCGGCGCCGAAGTCGGACCACGGGTCTCCGAATCCGATGTCTCGACCGCGCTCCGAGGCGACTTCGCGATCTCGCCGGTGTTGTGCTTCGAAGTGCTCTTTCCCCGCATCGTCGCGGAACGCCGGAGCAGCGACAGCGCCGCGATCGTGAATCTCGCTGACGACAGCTGGGTCCCCGGTGAGCGAGCGGACCGCCAGCTGATCGCCGCCGCCCTGTTCCGCGCCATAGAACAGAGACTCACGCTGGTACGTGTTTCACATAGTGGATTGAGTGTCGTGATCGACGCCTTCGGCCGCGAGATCGCGGTCCTGCCGCCGGACGTGGACGGGCATCTTCTGGTCCGCGCTTCCCCGATGCCTCTGCCGACGGTCTTCGAGCGAGTCTCGATCGTCAGCTTGCCGACGGCGATCGGGATTCTTGCCACGCTTCTTGTGACCCGGGGCTATAGTGAGGCGTTCAAATTTTCGTCGAATCATCCCTCCAACCCATCCGGTCGGAGCACACGGCCTGGTCGGGAACACTCGACCCAAACAAGAGGAAACACTCCATGTCCCTGAACCTCACCCGCACCCGAGCCTTTGGACGTCTCCGCACGTTCATGCTCGCAAGTGTGACTACGCTGCTTACGAGCTTCGCGCTCGTCGGTGCGGCCGTCGCCGCGGACGCGCCGAACATCCTGATCCTCTGGGGCGACGATATCGGCATCACGAACATCAGCGCCTACAGCGACGGCATCATGGGCTACCAGACGCCCAACATCGATCGCATCGCCAAGGAAGGCATGCGCTTCACCGACTACTACGGCGACCAAAGCTGTACCGCGGGTCGCTCGACCTTCATCACGGGTCAGGCCGGTCTGCGAACGGGCCTGACCAAGGTCGGTCTCCCCGGCGCCGATCTCGGCCTCCAGGATCGCGACGTCACGATCGCCGAGGTCTTGAAGGCCAAGGGATACGCGACCGGACAGTTCGGAAAGAACCACCTCGGTGACAAGGACGAATACCTCCCGACGGCACACGGCTTCGACGAGTTCTTCGGCAATCTCTACCACCTGAACGCCGAGGAAGAGCCCGAAGACATCGACTATCCGAAGGACCCCGCCTTCCGAAAGCGCTTCGGACCGCGCGGCGTCATCCATTCCTACGCCGACGGCAAGATCGAGGACACGGGACCGCTGACGCGCAAGCGCATGGAAACGAGCGACGAAGAATTCGTCGCCGCTGCCAAGGACTTCGTGGGACGCGCCGTCAAGCAGAAAAAGCCCTTCTTCGTCTGGCTGAACACGACGGGGATGCATTTCCGAACGCATCCGGCGAAGAAGAACATCGGCAAATCCGGCCAGGGCCCCTACAACGACGTGATGGTCGCCCACGACGAACTGATCGGGCAGATGCTCGACCAGCTCGACGAGCTCGGCATCGCCGACAACACGATCGTCATGTACTCGACCGACAACGGCGTCCATTTCAACACCTGGCCCGACGCCGGCATCACGCCCTTCCGCTCCGAGAAGAACACCAACTGGGAGGGCGCCTATCGCGTACCGGCGATGGTGCGATGGCCGGGCAAGATCAAGCCCGGCCAGATCTCGAACGAGATCATGTCGCATCTCGACTGGATGCCGACGCTCGCTGCCGCCGCGGGCGACACCGATATCAAGAAGCGCATGCTGAAGGGCACGAAGGTCGGCAAGAAGAAGGCCAAGCTGCATCTCGACGGGTACAACTTCATTCCTTATCTCACGGGCAAGGAAAAGAAGGGACCGCGCAACGAGTTCCACTACCTGAACGACGAGGGTATGCCCGTCGGTGTGCGGGTCGGAGACTGGAAGATCGTCTATGCGGAGAATCGCGCGAAGACCATGGCACTCTGGGCCGAACCCTTCGTGACGCTGCGGATGTTCAAGATCTTGAACCTGCGCCGCGATCCGTACGAGCGAGCCGACCACAACTCGAACACGTACTGGGACTGGATGATCGACAAGGCACCTCAGGGCTACCGCGCCCTGGCCATGACGGGTCAGTTCCTCACGACGTTCAAGGACTACCCCGCCAGTCAGAAGCCCGATTCGTGGTCCATCGATGCGCTCACAGAGCGACTCCTCGGGGCCAAATAGGGCTGTTCTCATCTCATCGTCGTCGCGCGTGGCATCG
>Ga0315338_1001852_pt1 | contig 23706 bp, 16 predicted proteins | sample ASW8metaG_FD_204518 | JGI IMG/M metagenome (GOLD analysis project Ga0315338, IMG submission 204518) | Ammonia-oxidizing marine archaeal communities from Monterey Bay, California, United States - ASW #8 | ecosystem: Environmental > Aquatic > Marine > Coastal | place: USA: California | collected... | reverse complement strand
GCCTCAATTGTCGGGAACCGGTGCCAGTGCCGACCAGCCGAGGACCGCACCGACCGCATTGCGGCCTACTGTCCGGCCCAATTTCAAATGGCGCGCATCCCATGCCTCCCAGCGCGGCGGCGTAAGCATGAAGGCAGCCAGCCCTGTGGCTAGCCCCACCCCGTATATGGCCCGAACCTGAGACCAGTCGCGGCGTTGCATATCGTCGATAATGTAGTCCAAGCTAAACCTCCCGAAATTCCCTATCGCCGGATCGCCAATTCCTGCAACCCGATTAACAGATTTCCGATGACATTGTCGCTTCGCCGAGGATTTTGACTTCGCGCTGCGGGAATGGAAATTCGACCCCGTTTGCGCGAAGCGTTGTCCAAATCATAAGTAACAGATCACCACCAACTCGATTCTCACCATCGTCGATGCCTGCCATCCAGAACTCAACGAGAATGTTAATGCCTGAATCGCCAAAACTTTCAATTTCCGCATCCGGGCGCTCCTCGACCGGCAAACCGTCTCCGCTCAGCACTTTTGGATGGCTCGCAACGACATCTCGAATAATCGGAAACATCGCTTCGAGGTCCGTCTTGTAGGCGACTTGGAAGTTCAGTGCGTAACGTTGCTTCTTGTTGTTGTGCGTCCAGTTCGTGAACGCGGTTGTGATGAACCTCTCGTTCGGCACCATAATGTCCTTGCCGTCGAAGGTCTCCAGCGTCGCGGATCGCATGCTGAGTTCGCGCAGCGTACCGCTGCGTCCGTCTTCCAGTTGAATATAGTCGCCGATCGTTATCGACCGATCGAGCAGGATGATGATTCCCGAAATGAAATTCGAGGCGATCTGTTGCAATCCGAATCCGAGCCCCACACCAAGCGCGCCACCGAAGACGGCCAACGCTGTGAGATCGATGCCCATGACATTGAGCAGCAGCAGGAAGATCAGCGCGTAGAGCCCAATCTCGAACAGCTTCGCGATAACCTCGCGCGTCCCGGCATCGAGGGCCGGTTGGCTGCGGATCAAGCGCTGTCCCGTGCTGTTCGATAGACGGCCCAACCAAAACAGAACAACGCCGAAGATGAAGGTCCGCGCAATCGCATACAAGGTGATGCGGATATTTCCAACCTCGAACGCGATACTGTCGAGATAACCGACCACATCATCGAACCACCCGAAAATGTAGAGTATTGCGAGGGGAACACCGAACCACTTCAATAGGAAAATGATGGTTTTGCTTCTGATGAAATGGTCGGCCAGGCTGTAGGCGAGAAAGACAAAGGCGGCGCCCTGCGCGGCGCGAACCAGCCATGCCTCACCGAGCAAATCGGCGGTTACCGGCGTTGCGATGCCGAGCACGACGGCAATCGTTACCGGTGTCGATATTTCGTGCAGCCGGTGAAGATTTTGCCGCAAGTCATACAGTTTACCGGGTTGCGGTTCTTCGCGAAAAATCCTCACCCGACGAACGATCAGCGCGGACAAAGCCCAGCCGGCAACAAGGGAAAAGATGACGATACCGGCTTGGGCATAAAAATCCGTGCTGGCCAACTGGACAATAATCCGCTGCCATAATTCATTGGCTCTTTGGACTAGCATCTCCATGCTCAACTCCATTTCGGCAGGGTCGGCGCCCGCGAAGAAAAATGCCGCATGCTGCTATTCAATTTACGCAGGAGACTAGACTAGAGACGCGCCACGCGCCTTAAAGTTCGCCAAAAATTCGCGCCGGGTCTTCGGCCCGAAGGTAAGGAAATGCGGGTCCGGGTTTTCCCGATATTCGGCCTGGCGGCGCCCCACGGGATCTCGGCGCGCGCGTCTTAATACTTCGTCCACATCGACGCCAAATACGCGCGCCGCATTGAGACCGAAGATCCGCGCGCGCAGCGCCGGAGTCAGGGCGGGATAGCCATGCAATTCCTGCAGCGCCTCGGATATCTGAAAGCCGCGCAGTGCCTGGATTTGATCCTGCGGCGAACCGTACCAGATGCAGTCGGATCCATAGAGTACGTTGTTTTCTCCAATATGTTTGACCAGCTTGCCGATAAGATGCGCGGCGCTGCCGGGATCCCGCATAACGTAACGCCATGTGCTCCCCAATTCGGCATAGACGTTGCCGTTGCGCGGCACCCCGTTCGCTTCAACCGAGCGGATCAGTTCATCAACGCCTTCGCCTCTACCGGGATCGTACGGCCCCTCCGCCTCGCCGGAGATGAAGCCGGAATGGTAGACGAGGAAATTGACGTCCGGGAACATTTTGGCGACCACGCCGATATCGCTGCACAGGCTGTGTCGGTAGGAGCGGCGGCCGAAGGGCAAGCCCTTGTAGATGCAAATATTCTTGACGCCAAGCGTCCGCGCCTTCTCGATCAGGCGCAGTCCCGTATCCTCGTCATGCAGGAAGAAACCGCGTCCATCCGGGCCCCATTGCGTGTAACACTTCCAAGCGGAGACGCCCCAGCGTTCCGCCAATTCGTCCATGTCCTCCAAATCGCCAGGCTGATTTGGATTGACCCTTCCGTGCAACAGCAGCCGATGCGTGCCCTCCATTTTGTCGACGATGCGTTTCGTGGCGTCCGCTTCCTGGATGGTGAGAAATTCGGATACGCGCCGCGATGGAATGAAGGACAGAACCATCATATCGGTGTCCGAATCGAAAAATATATCCTGGATGAACTGATCGGACCCACCGAGACCGGTCCGGCCGAGGCCGTTTTGCCCGACGAAATGACCCTGCACATCGAAGACGAACTCGCGACCCTCTAGCCGCTTAGCCGCCGCCGCGGAATCGAGCGCCGCGATGTCATCAAGATCAAAGTAACCACTCGTCCGGCCCGCCGCCGCGTTGGCCCGATTGAACGCCAACAAGGTCGTTGCCGCACCGCAGGCCGACAACATGAAGGCGCGGCGGTCCAGGCCAATGCACCTGGCGTTCTCACCCGCCCACTGCTGCGCCAGCCGGTTGGCTTTCCGGTTCACCGGATCGAGCGGAACCGGTACGAACTCCCCATTCGATGTTGCATCGAGCTTGATAGGCAGGCGGGTTCCGTCGGGATCATGCGGCATCGGTCATACCTTTCCGCGCGCCCTACCCTGCCTTGCGGGCATCCGACAGGTAGTCGTTGATATCGATCTCGTCTATCTGCTCCGGCACCAGGACATTTTCGGCATATTCGCGCCAGACGCCTGAAGTTAAGAACAGGTCGAAAAGTTCCGGGTCGATGTGGTTGTCGTTCCGCATGAAGCCCATGATGCGGATGCATTCGCTGAGCCTCTTGGCCTTCTTGTAGGGCCGGTCGGCCGAGGTCAGCGCCTCGAAAATATCGGCGATCGCCATCATGCGCGCCGGCAGCGACATCTGGTCCTGGGTCAAGCCCTTTGGATAACCGGTACCGTCCATTTTTTCGTGATGGCCGCCGGCATATTCCGGCACGTTTTTCAGCTGTTTTGGGAAGGGTAGCTGATTGAGCATATCAATCGTTACGACGATATGGTCGTTGATCTTCGTGCGCTCTTCGTGCGTGAGGGTGCCGCGGCTGATCGCCAGATTGTAAATCTCGCCGAGATCGTATTCCCCCGTCTTGTGATCGTAGCGGTCCTCGAGCAGACGCTCTTCCTTCACCGCTGCGTAGTCTTCCGTTTTGTCGAGCCGCTCGGCTTCCTCCCAGGACAGACCGATCGACCGGTCGAAATGGCGAGTCCAAGGCTGTTTGCCGATGACGCGGATACGTTCGATCGCTTCTTCCTCAAGGAACTCACCGCCAACATTGCTGGCGGCAAGGAAGGCAAAGTCTTCCTCAAGCTCGCGGCAACGCGCCTCGAACGCCGCATCGAGATCGGCTGGATCGCCTTCTCCCGCGAGTTTCGCCTTAAGGCACTCGATTTCCGCGTCGCGGCGCAGCACTTCGAAGCGCATGCGGATCTCATGAATTCGGTTGTAGATCGTCTCTAATTTGGTCGCCTTGTCGACGACATATTCCGGCGTCGTCACCTTGCCGCAATCGTGCAGCCAGCCAGCAAGATGCAGCTCGTACCAGCCATCTTCGTCGAGATCGAATCCGCGGAAGGACGGCGCATCCGATTGGCAAGCCGCCTTGGCTAGCATTTCGGTCAGCATCGGTACCCGTTGGCAATGACCGCCGGTGTAGGCGGATTTCTGATCGATCGCGCCGGCGATGAGCTCGATAAAAGAATCGAGCAAAAGCCGCTGCCCCTGCAACAGCATCTCATTGTCGAGCGCGACCGCCGCCTGACTGGTCAGGGCCTCGATAATCGGCTGAATTTCCGGGCTGAACGGGACGACTTCATTGTCTTCCGTACGCGCGTTAATCAGCTGCAGCACACCGATAACCGAATCCTGTTTGTTTAGCAGCGGCACGGTCAGGAAGCTCATCGAGCGGTAGCCGGTACTTTCGTCGAACTTGATCGTGCCGCTGAAATCGAAAGTCTCCGTTTCATAGGCGTTCGGGATATTGACGGTCATCTTGTTGAGCGCCACCGCCGTCGCCACGCTCGTGTAATTGGGCGTTTCCTCGTCGTCATACAGCGCCAGCGGCGGGAAAGTGATATCGACGCCCGTCGTACCGCCCATCGCTATGTTGAGCGTGTCGTTGCGCAGGATTTCGAAGGACAACGAACGGTCGTCGTCCGACATCAGGTACAGCGTACCGCCATCCGCGTTCGCGATACGCTTGGTCTCCAGCAGGATCAATTCGAGAAGCTTGTTGTGGTCCCGTTCCGACGAGAGAGCGATTCCAAGCTCGATCAGACGGCGCAGCATGCGGTTGCGCTCTTCCGCCGAGACCGTCTCCACTTCGCTCTGAATATCGTTCATTCAACCACTCAATTCGCCCTGCGGTACCAGGGCTCGAAATCGCATACTGATATTGGAAATTCAAAAAACGTAGCAGTCTCAAGTGATAATGCAAATATTGGTTTATTATTTTGTTGTCGCGACGAAAACGCCATCCCAGTCTTTCGGCGGCGGATTATCACGGAATTCGACTATTCTTTCATCGTAAAGGTCGTAGAGTTCGGGAAACTCGTCGTTCGACAGCAACCGGCAATCTGCGAGCCGCGCGACAGCCGCGTCCCAGTTCTGGGCATAGTAGGCATCGAGCATCGCGTCGTGCTTTTCCTTCAACGCAATGAATTCGGCGGATTCCGCATATTCGGCATCCCCCTGCAGACTATAGATGTCCACGCCGACGGACTGGCCCTTTACCTGGATCAGATCAAGCTTGATCATCGCGTACAACCCGTCCGCCGCGCGGGCGGTTTCCGGGCCGATAACGATCTTCACACCGTAATTCTTCGACTGGCTTTCCAACCGCGCGGCTAAATTGACCGGGTCGCCCAGCACGGAATAGTCGAAGCGCTGTTCGGACCCCATATTGCCGACAACGCATTCGCCAGTGTTGATCCCCGCGCCAACATTGAGCGGCAGGAACTTGTCGCCCGCTTCCTCCGCTTCGAGCCGACGCTCTTCGTTCAAAATATCCAGCGCGTCGAACATCTTCAAGGCGGACTCGCAGGCGTTTACCGGGTGATTGTCGTCGTCGAGCGGCGCGTTCCAGAACGCCATGATGCAGTCACCCATATATTTGTCGATCGTCCCGTTGCGGGCGAGGATAACGTTGGTAAGCGGCGTCAGCAGACGGTTGATCAGCTTGGTCAGGCCCTGCGGGTTAGTCTTGAAGGTCTCCGAAATCGCCGTGAAGCCGCGCACGTCGCAGAACAGGAACGTCATGCTCTTGGTTTCGCCACCAAGCTGCAGCCGGTCGGGCTCGTCCGCCAGCTGTTCGACGAGCGCCGGCGAGAGATATTGAGCGAAAGCGTTGCGAACTTGGCGCTTTTCCGCTTCGTTACGGGCATAGCTGATTAACGAACCCGAGAGGTAGACGGCAAGAACGGCTATGGCTGGATAAACGGGATCGAAGAGCAGTTTCTCATTGGTATAGGCGTAGACGGTACCCGCAAATCCAAAAATGACAAACAGCGCACCAAGTCCAGCGCACCACAGCGCGCCAAGCCGCGGTAGCAGGAAGATCAGCAACAGCCCAACGCTCAGAATATAGGCAGCTTCCGCCGCGAAGGCGAAGTCGGGACGGCTTACGAAGTCACCGGACATGACCTGTTCGATAACTTCGGCATGAATTTCCACACCCGGCACGACCAGATCGATCGGTGTCGACCGCAGGTCCTGCAGGCCAGCCGCGCTGGTGCCGATCAACACAATGTGGCCCGCGATTTTTTCCGGATCGACCTTTCCGTCAAATAGGTCCTTCACGGTCACAAATCGGTCGGTACGGTGACCGGTATAATGCAGCCAAATTCGACCGTCATCGCCTGTAGGTACAACAAACTGGCCGACCTTAATTTTAACGATACCTGTACGCGCGCCTCCAAGACTTAGTTCTCCGCTGCCGCCGGCGGTTTTGATTTTCAACGTTTTCTGGCCCTGCGCTACGCGCAACGCTTCCATGGCCAAGGACGGGAGGAGCATATCGTTCTCTACTTTCCCATCGGTCTTAAAAGACAGCAGCAGCGGAACCCGGCGCACGATGCCATCGCTTTCCGGGAACATGTTGAAGTTGCCGTTCCCAGCTGCCGCCTCGCTTAGAATCGCAAGGTTCGCGACCGCGCCGTCGTGGCGCGGCAGGTAGTTTCGAGCGTCCGGGCCGCCGACGGCGAAGTTGCCTTTCTGCACCGGAATCCGCGGCGCCGCACCGCTGGTCAGCGAGAACCCGGTGACAACACCGCCTAACTCGCGAATGTACCGGGCGAGCTGTTCGTCATGGTCCGGCATTTGCCTGACCTGATCGCGCACGTTTTTGAAATTAGGGTCCTGCGGCCAGAGACCGACAATGTTCTTCGGCGACGTCCGGTCGGGCTCCGAGAACACAATGTCAAAGGCGACGACCGCGGCCCCGGCCTTGCGAAGCTGGTAGACCAGCTCCGCGATTTTCGTACGAGGCCAAGGCCATTGGCCAAGTTCCTCGAGCGAGGCATCGTCGATATCGACGATCCGCACGCCAGAATTCTGGTTGAACGTGCGTGGCCAGATAACGTTGAGCTGATCGAACACCAGTAGCTGAAGCTGTTGAAACCACCGGGGTTCCTGTTGTCGCAATCCGATCGCCGCGATCAACAGCACCAGCGGCAGCAGAATGTGCAACGAGTGAATCAGGTAACGGCGCAAGGCAGCGGGTCCCCATCGGTGGATAAAAAGCCCCAGTTGCCCGGCATTATGCCACATATTCGCTAGAAAATCGCCGCGCTGGCGAAACAGCTACAAAAACCGCGGCACACAGCCGCAATCGATGGATTTCAGAAAACCGACAAGCAGCGATGCTTTACGATCGATAGAGGGATAGGCGGCGGCGAGCCGTCCGAGCCGCGCCGGGTCGGCCATCAAGACTTGAAAATAGGTATTGTAGTCTTCCTCGAACTGGGTCATGCCGTAACCGCCAAGAACCCTTTTTCATAGACTGCCGGTCCGCCTTCGATATCGCCATTCCGCGCGAGAGCGTCGCCCCCCCGCCGCCCCTCCCACGGTCATGGATTCGCAAATAGCCACACGGGAGAGATTGTTCTTCAGAAACGTCTTGGATTAAGCCTGTATGTGGGCAGCAAGGCGTTGAGATAATCGATTCGAAGATCTTCGGATGTGGCCGAAATCTCAACGATTTGACCTGCGGCCAGGACACTGGGCACCGAAATATCGTCAAAGACGACCGTTATGGAAAACTGCGTTTGGATCCACGACGCCAGCCCACGCCACTCGACGATAGCACTACCCGACGAGAACAAGTAGCACGCGGCCAATACAACAGCGTTTAAGTGGCTTGGAATACGCTTCCTGACGCGGGTTGCAGGATCATCTTAGCCGCCGCCAATCAAAGCGCCGCTACTGCACATTGACCGAAGTGCTGCCGACGTTTCCATCATGCTCCAATGTCACGTTTAATGAGTCGGAGTCGGTGAACTGCATCGTCAAGCTACAGCTGCTGCAGTTGATGTTCGTGTCCGCGTTCGCTTCCGTAAACACGGCAGCCCCGCTGAGATTGCCGTAATTTACACTGCAGGCACTGAAACAACCAAGCTGCGCACTCGACAATCCGCCGCCACTGATACCGTTCAAATCGAATTGGAAGGTCGTAGTACCGAAATTGACCTGGAAAAATGAGCTGCTGACCGAGAACACCCCCATGTTCAAACCGCCGCTGAACTGCCCGAAGCCGCTCGTGATATTACGGAGCTGGCCGAAATCGAACGTTCCCGGAGCATCACAGCCTACTGTACATGGTGGGGGTGGGGGCGTGTCGACATTACAACCGGTGCAGCCTACTGCCGCCATCGTCTTGCCGACCGTTTCGCCACTCAATTCTGCCGCCGAACCCGGCGGCGTATCATTTGCTTCCTTCGCATTCGAATCGCTCGATGGTTTCGTGCCCTGAATTGTTGCCGGGAACACGCGCGAAAAGAGGCGCACGAAATCCGAAACGAAAAACGGGCCTTGCGGATCGCCATCTTCGAACCCGACAGCGGCACTTCCCCTGCGCGACACAGCGACGGCATTCGCTAAAATAGTACCAATTGCAAGTGAATTTCCGGTGGTCAGGCCCTGCGCTTGTTGCTGACCCGCACTAAGCCCACTCATTGCCTGCTTCGGCGGGTTTGGCACGAAGACGAACGCCCCCCCAGCGTCGTTGGTGTTATTTTCGTGCCCCGGCCCAAGCAGGATAACAAAATCTCGCGCGTTCTCGGCGCCCGGCGAATCCTTTTGAAGCTGCTTAAAGACTGCGTCAGCCGTCGGATCGTCGCCTGGTGCGGTTCGTACAACGCCGGCAACGATGGTGCCGCGAATGCCGATCGTCGCCGTCGGCAGCCGGACGGTCATATCTTCCGGCCGTTTACGCGCGATCTTACCTGTGATGAAACGGAACGCCCCCTTTGCCACCGACGCCGCAATCTTGCCTGAGCCAGTCGAAGGATCGTAGACGAACTCGTCGATCGATATCTCGCTGTTCGGGCCGATGGTGAATACGGTTTCGTCCAGCAGCATGACCTGCAATCCGCTCTCCTTGCCCGACGTGATGGCATCGCCCAGGAAAATCGGGTCGCCGCTTTTTACTCTTTTGCCGACGACATTTTGCGATGCGCGCGCCAAGGCGACCTGCCCGTGCACTGCGGCGGAAACGCCCGCCTGCTGCGGCTGAGCTGTTGCCAGCGTCGCAAGTCCGGCAATCGCCGATGCCGCGATAAGAAAGAAAGTTAGGCCACGCATAGTTGATCCTTCCGTCGCCATATTAGAAATTCCAGGACTTGCTCAACATCGTCTGTGCACGCCGGTTGCTGTAACTGAAATTCACGATGTTCGACGCCTGCTCCGTGAGTTCACCCGTCACCGTCCAGGTAAAGTCCCGCAGCGCATCGAAATAGACATGCTTGAAATCCAACTTGTCGAACAAGAAACCAACCGTAGCACCGTAAGTAACGCTCAGCCGTACGAGATTGTCGTGTCTCACTTGGAAGGGCGTTACACCGGGATCCGCGCGCTTATAAAGTTTTGCCTCGTAACTGCCGTTCGTCAGCAGAAACTGACCTCCGCTCAGCACCCATGTATGCCGCAAGCCAATCTTGTATCCCCTGTAATCGTTCGGCGCGAAACTCTGCGGCAGTTTACGGGTAAATTTCGCAGCGACATCCACGCGATGCTTCGGCGAAAACTGCTTGTTCAGCCCGGCTTCCCACTCCCAGCGAAAGCCAGTCTGTTGCAATCCGGATGTGGTTTCGAAAATTTGATGGAAGTTTTCCCGCGTGCCACGCCCGAGGAAATGTCCGTCAATTCCCCAGGCCGGCACCACGTTTCTCCGGTCGAACCGGAGTTCAGCGGCATAGCCACTGAAGAATTTTTCGCGCGAGAGCCGAAGGTTCACGTAGCTAAATTTCGGCGTGAACACAAAATTTTCGTACAGGAGCCGAAGTGCTACATCTGCGGATCCGGATTGAAGATCCTGCGTATCGATAGCGAATTGTTCGTCATGAAAGTAAGAACCCGAAATGATGATTTCGTCCCGTGCCTGCCTGCCGAGGTCTTGCCTGATTTCCCCAGAAACAAGACCGAGTACAGCAAAGTCCGGTTGCTTTTGAGCGCGGCCTACTGGCGCAAAGGCGAGGCCTGCAGCCAAAGCACTATGACTACGCGGAGCGGCATTCACGTTAGAGTCACGCTTCAATCCAAAGCTGACTTGCACCTTGTATTTCGTCTTTTTCCGCCGTTGTTCGATAGCCGCCACGAAGCGATCAATTTCGGCCCTCAGGCTATCCGCCATCTTGAGTTTTTTGAGCCTCAGGAATTCGCGTTCCGCCTCGGCAATGTTGTCAAGCCGGTAGAGGACGATGGCGTAGGTAAGACGAATTTGCGGCAAATCCGGCGTGACCAGCAGAATACGTTCGAGCGTACCGGCGGCGCCCCGCACATTACCTGCCGCGATCTGCGATTTGGCGTAGCGAAAGTTCAAATCGACATTGTCAGGATCTTTTAGAACATCGGCGTAGCCAACGGTCTCGCCAAGTGGCAGCTGGCCTTCGGAGGCCTCGCGCGCCTTGCGCTGCTGCTCAATCGCCTTCTTCTGACGCTCGGCCTCTTTCTGGTCGAAGCCGGGCTGCGTCTGCGCATACGCCGCGCCCAAAGGCAGCATGGCCCCCGCAACGATCAGCGCGACAAAGCGTCCGGCTCTCGCTTTCTTGTTGCTCTTCACCTAACTCCTCCGCCGCGTCCCCAGTCCAAACGGACCCCCACGCGCCATCGACTTAACCAACTGCGCCCATTGCGATTCCTCCGCGCAATAGTAGCAGATTAAAGCAATCCCAAAACTATCCCAGGACGGGAGTTGAGCCAAATGCTTTGTAAGCCCATGATGGGCTTGTTTTAATGTTATTTTTCAAATGATTACGGGTAAATAGCGATGATTTCACATGGTCTTCGGCAATTTTGGTCATAATTCGAATGTCGATGTTGCCGAACCGCAACAATAAACCTAAACGGCAAAAATAAATCTAGATACCCGCGCATTTTTCTATTGCGTTTCAAATATTTAGCCGCTTAATCCGATCCGGACTGGAAATTCGGTTTTTTCGGTGCACACACATGACCGCCAAACTGAATTCGGCCGGAGCGCGAGAGCGCTCCGGCCGATTCTCTCCGCAGCTGGAAGGCTGCGTAAAGGCTAAAAGGACCTAGACGACGCCGTAGGCGATCATCGCGTCCGCGACTTTCACGAAACCGGCGATGTTCGCGCCGGCGAGGTAGTCGACCTTGCCGCCGCTCGTCGCGCCGTATTCCGCGCAGTTGTCGTGAATGTCCTTCATGATGTTTTTCAGCAATCCCTGCAACTCGTCTTCCTTCCAGGAAATGCGCGCGCTGTTCTGGCTCATTTCCAACCCGGAAACCGCAACGCCGCCGGCGTTCGCCGCCTTGCTGGGGGCGTACAGGATGCCGGCATCCTGGAACGCTTCGATACCGGACAGCTCGGTCGGCATGTTGGCGCCTTCGGAAACGGCCATGCAGCCGTTGGCGACCAGCGCCTTGGCTTCGTCGCCCGTGATCTCATTTTGCGTCGCGCAGGGTACCGCGATGTCGCAGGACACGCCCCAAGGCCGTCCTTCATGGAATTCACAGCCATACTCGTCTGCGTATTCCTTGATGCGGCCGCGCCGAACCTGCTTCAGGTCGACTAAGTACGCGAGCTTTTCGGCGTCAATGCCGTCCGGATCGTGAATGAAGCCGGAGGAGTCGGACATGGTCAGCACCTTGGCGCCGAGTTGGGTTGCCTTCTCCACCGCGTAGGTCGCGACGTTGCCGGAACCGGAGATCGCTATCTTCTTGCCGTCCATGCCGTCGCCGGCGTGCTGCAGCATGTTATCCAGCATGTAGATCGTGCCATAGCCCGTCGCCTCGGTCCGAATCAAGCTACCGCCGAACTCCAGCCCCTTGCCGGTCAGGACGCCGACGAACTCGTTCGAAAGGCGTTTGTACTGGCCGAACATGTAGCCAATTTCCCGCGCACCGACACCGATATCGCCGGCTGGGACGTCCGTGTCCTCGCCGATATGGCGGTGCAGTTCGGTCATGAAGGATTGGCAGTAGCGCATCACTTCGTTGTTCGACTTGCCCTTCGGGTTGAAGTCAGAACCTCCCTTGCCGCCGCCCATGGGCAGGCCGGTCAGGCTGTTCTTGAAGGTTTGCTCGAATCCGAGGAACTTGAGGACGCTCAAGGTCACCGTCGGATGAAAACGGATACCGCCCTTGTACGGGCCGATCGAATTGTTGAACTGGACCCGATAGCCGCGGTTGACGCGGATATTGCCGTTGTCGTCTTCCCAGCAGACGCGGAATATTATCGCCCGGTCGGGTTCGGCCATCCGCTCCAGGATCTGCATTTCCTGATAGATCGGCTTGTCCTGAATGAAAGGAATGATCGAAGCGGCGACTTCCTGCACCGCCTGATGAAATTCCGTCTCGCCCGGATTGCGTTTTTGGACCCCGGAAATGAAGCGATCGAGGCTATCTGAACGTACCGTCATTATTTTCTCCTTAAACCCATCTGCTCTTGTGTTCGACTTCCGGCATTACCGGAAGTTACGGCATTGAAGTTATACTAAGCGTCGAGGACCAAAGCCCCCTTCGGAACGGAAACGCAAGCGAGGCAACTTCCCGCTTCCGGTTTTTCGCCAGGCTCTGACAAATAGTCCACGTCGCCTGACTTGATCGCAGTAATACAAGTTCCGCAGTTCCCCGCACGGCAGCCGAAATCGATGTCCACGCCATTCTCTTCGGCGAAGTCGAGAATTGAGCCGATCGAAGGATCCCAGGCAACCGATGTACCCGACTTTTCGAATTTGACTTCGAAAGCCGCGTCGCCGCTTGGCGCTGGTTCTTTGTCCTTGGTATCCGCCTCTTTCTTCTTCTGGACAGTTGCCGGTCCGAACGCTTCGTAGTTGATGTCCTTCTCGGGCACGCCCCATTCGCGCAGCCCCTCGAACAGTGAGTTCATCATCGGCGGCGGACCGCAGAAATAATACTCGTAGTTGCTCGAAGGCAGGACCCGTTTGAACAGATCGGCGCCAACGCGTTCGGCGTACTGATAGTCCTTACCTTCGGTATCGTCGTCGCCGGGACTGGAATAGCAAATATGCAGGTGGATATTCTCGTGCTCTGTCGCGAGCCGTTCGAGATGATCCTTCATGACATGTTCTTTGCCGTTCCGCAGACCGTAGAAGAAGTGGCATTCCCGGGTCGAACCGATATCGACGATGCGATTGACCATACTCATCACCGGCGTCAAACCGATGCCACCGCCGATCAGGACGACCGGCGTGTGCTTAGCCGTGTCGAGGAAGAAGTGCCCACCCGGCGCCTTGACATCCAGAATGTCGCCTTCGTTGAGTTGGTCGTGAAAGAAGTTCGACGATAGGCCCGGCGGGATATCCGGCTGATCGCGGGGCGGCGGAACCGCCTTGATCGATACCCGGTAATAGTCCGGCTTCGGGCTGTCCGACAAGGAATAGCACCGCATGACCTGTTTCGGCTGTCCCGGAATGTCGAGCCGGAAGGTCAAATACTGACCCGGATCGAAAGCGGGCAACGGTTTGCCGTCATGCGGCCGCAAATAGAACGAGCAGATGCCACCGCCTTCCGGTACTTTTCGCGCGATCTCGAACTTGCGGAAACCGCTCCAGGAAAATTCATTCTTTTCCCGTTCGAAATCCCATTTCCCCATGATCTCGGAAACGCGAGATTGCAGGAGATGCCGCTCAGAATCGGCAATTCCGGTCGAAAGTTGTGAAGCGCGAACGCCGTTGTACAGCAGCAGGCATATATATGCAGCCATCGCCGCCAAAACAGCGAACGCTGCAAATTGAACGAGTGTCGTCATCCTCCCCCCAACCGACGCCTAGAATTTGCGTCGTAATTCCAACCGTGCTCCGGCGATATCTTCGAGATTATTTTCACGCCAACCGTACATGGCATCGGCACGGACGATCCATGCCGCAGCGATAGGCAATTGGTAGCGGACGCCAAGCGCGTACTGATCCCCTCCGGCGTTGCTCCCAATCGAGTCGCCGCCGAATGGCTGGACGGTCGCCGCTTCGACGACGAGTTGCTGGTCGAGGGCAAACAGATACTGAATACCGATCGCGCCGCCCCACGAGTCGTTGGCGGTGTCGTCCAGTTTCGGAAAGCCGGTCAGTGCATCGGTTTCGAAATTGATGCCGGTATTCTTCAAGACACCCGTATTGTCCGCGAGCGGTTGCGGCCGGTCGAAACCGACCCAAGCATTGAAATACGGCACCAGAGTCGAAGGAAGGTGCGTGACAATGGAGTTTTCGACCAGGAAGACGACGCCGTCCGCCGTCTGTTGAACGTTGTCCGCGTCCTGGCCAAAAGTCCATATAGCGCGCACGCTGTTCGAAAGCCGGCGACCGTAGCGCTTCGTGAACGCGAGCGTCGCACTGTTGTAACTGAGATTATCGAACCCACCATCACCGTCAATTCGGCCCAACCCGGCTTCGAAGTAACCTTCCAGAGTTTCAACGAACGCCGCAACGCCGTAGACGTTCACGCCATGGTCGGCGAGGTTGCCTTGCGCATCCTTGATCGCCGGCGTGGTAACCTTGTCGACCCCGCCAAAGAAGGTGAAGTCCATGTTGCTGATGTCCAGTTTCGGACTGTTTATGGCCGGTATCGCGAAGGCGCCACCGACAAACGCATCCTCCGCCCAAACACCGTTCTGGAATAGAACCGGCATGAGGCCGAAACTGAAGGGTAGGTCGAGCCCCGAATAATTGCCGGAAAAGCCTTGATAAATCGCTCCGACATCGCCTTCGAAGAACATCGTATCCAGATTGACGTCGAAAAAAGCTTCGCCCTGTTTACGGTCGTCGCCGAAAAATTCATAACGGGTGAACTGGCCGCCCTGGTCAACCGGGCGGATAAAAGCGTGCAACCTCTCGGTCGCGGTTAGCTTGAAGTCGAGTTCGAGATTGAGGCGGGTCGCAATCTGGCCAACCTCGACATTCCCGTTGTCGTTGAACGCCACCGCCGTCCGCCAATCGCCCGAAACGTTAAAAGCCGGAAACAGCAGGTTCTTTTCGCCAAACAGATTGATCCCTTCGCCAAACGATCCCTCAACGTAAATCGGGCGCCCCAATTCAATCGCTGGGCGCGGCGTATCTTGTGCGGTCTTACCGCCATAGATCTTAATCTGTTCTTTTGCGTCGTACGGCTTGTCCTTATAGGTCGGATCGGAGCCGAAAACTTTCGAATCATGGTCGACGGCTTTCGCGCCCGGCGACATTTTCCGCGGCGCATCATGCCCTTCGCTTGCCGCCAATGCGGCACCCGAAATGGCAACGCTCACCACAAAGGCGGCCGAGCCCAGCGCGCGCCGTGCGCTGTCTACAACACGGTGAAAATTCCTTTTCACTTCACTCTCTCCCTGCGACCGTTGGCGATCGATCTCACCCTGACCGGACCAACAACGCTTACAAATTACTTCCCAACGCAACCGTCGGCCGCTCTTCCCATCTGCATTCGCGGCGCACCGATACCATGGCGCACCGCGAACAAATCGCTACTTAACGTCGAATTCAACAGTGTAGGGATGGATATCCATCATCCACTGATTCATCGACTGCTCCATTTCAGACGTCGCGCCAACGAAGCGCATGAAATAGATCGGCTCCGCCCGGCTCCGTAGGCGCACCGCCAGTTTGTATTTTCCCTTCTTCTTCATCAGCTCCGCCGGGATCGTGTACTCCGCATCGCGGTTTCCAAGTGGCGGGATCGAACGGCCTTCCATCCGCACGAACGGCGGGTGATTTAAAACGGTCGTCGGCACGTTGATCGGACGCAAGAACGGACGTTGATCGACATCGAAATTAACCGGCAGATACATTTCCCGATCAGTACCCTTGACGTTGGTCGTCAGGAATTTGGTCTGCAGATTGAAGATTTGATCGTCGAATTCGATTTTGCCTGCCGCCAAATCAAGCGAATGGACATCCGCGAAGTCGCCATTGCTGTCGACATAGCCCGATTCCCAGACCCGCTTGCCATCTGGATTGATAAGCGCCACGTTCAGCCAGATTTCCGGCTGCGCGCCAAGCGAACCGGACGGCAGATTGTGGCCATCGTCCGTATTGGTGATCTTGTAGTTAAAGCTCAACGAACTGCCGGCTTTCGGAGACCCGTCGAAGAACGGGCCATCGATCCGGCTGCCATTCTCCATGACCTGGCGGCGTAAATCCCGCTTCTCTTCGAGCGCCTCAATATTCTCCTGGACGATCTCGTTGGCTTCCTCGCGGTCGCCCGGATCTTCCCATATTTCAGGGAAACTGACGCCCAAGGCAGCCTTGAGCCCGGTAACGGCAGCAGCCGTCTTCTTCGCATCGGCTTTGCCTGTGACGGCTTTCTTAAACGCCGCCAGCGCTTCCTTGACACGCGGCTCCTTGCGATCGGCCAGTTGATCGCTTAATTCGCCATACTGTTCGCTCAGTTCGCCGCGCCCATCGTTATCGCCGCCCTTAAGCGCTTCGACGGCTTCATCGACGGTTTCGAAAACTTCGCTTAAATCTTCAATCGCCTCCTCGAAATCTTCGGTACCCCAACCGGCGCGATAGTCAAACGTGAGCCATTCCTGCATGCTCCAGCGTTCGGCTTCCGGATTGTGTGGGAAGATACCAGGATGCGCGATCGGGTAGCCCGGCCCATAGAACGCATGGTTACTGTGCTTACGGCCCGGATTGATCGGCTTGCCGTCGACGACCGCTACCGGAGCTGTCACGTAGCCTTCGGCACGCCCCGGAACCTTGCCCATGTGGCAGTCCTGGCAGGTCACGCCGTTCTTGGCCGCGGGTGAATCACGATATTGCTCCCAGACGACTTCCAGCTTGATGCCGAGATTTACCGCAACCTGATGACAGGAAATGCAAAATTCGGATTTGGAGATTTGCGCGAACCGCCGAACTTTAGCGTGGATTTTCGCACCTCGCTCGCCCGCACTAGCGGCGATCTTGTAATCGTCCTTATTCTTGATGACCTCGTCGAACTTGCTGTCGTTCAGTGAGCCGAAGATGGGCGTATGAATATTCCCCGCGGTTAAATTGCGCTCGCCGTTGACCCGGCCGTACTCCTCCTGCACCCGGTGACAGGTGATGCAGGTGACGCCCTCGCTAGAGACGCGGCTGCGTTCCCAAAGCGGCAATTCCCGCTTCTCGCCGCGCTGCGTACCGACCATTTGATGGCAACGCACACAAAACGACCCGATCGTGCCCTGCGTCAAAGTACTGATCGCCTGTTCGAATTTATGGAACATCGGCGAAATCGACGAATAGGCGTGGTTCGACGACGCCCACTCCTTGTAAATCTGCTTATGGCAAACCGCGCATTGCGACGCACTCGGAAAACCTTCTTTCGAGAGCACCTCGGCATGCGGATCTTTGGCAGCCGCTGCCGCTAGATTGGTGTCGGCAACCGCCGGAGCGGCCATCATGGCTAGTAGCGCGGCGGCAGCCAGCATGGCGCGCCGCGCGGGAATCGGGATCCTAAATTTCATTTTCAACATCCTTACGCACCTCTAACTCGCCCCATCCCTCTGAACTATCCTACAAATTGACCATAATTCGACGTGGTTAACAATGACCAGCATCACAGGACAAAGACAACACCGTACAGTGATACTGTAAATCCATTTGCGATGCACGATCTAACAGATTGAATCTTTATAAAGTTATAACAATCATTTACCAGTCTCTTTCACGCTGGCGGACTTCATCTGACGCTTGAATTTGTTGCCATTGTGATATTGATGACACAGTGTGCATTCCTGCCGCACCTGCCCTTTGGCATGGCATTCGGTACATGTACCGTTCTCGATCGATTTGAAGTTACTCTCGAATTTTAGCGGATCGTTGTGCTTGAATGCCCCAGCATAATCCGCCGAATCGTTCATTTTATGACAGGCTTCACAAGATGCACCCGGCCCAAGCAAGTCCAAATGGGGACCGTGCGAATAACTGAGATGCCGTTGGCTCGACTGGGCACCGAACGCCCATTCGACCTTCAACGCGTCGGAATTTTTTGGTGATTTGCTCACGGCGTGGCATTTCGTGCAGGCACCGGGTCCATCCGAACGCGAAAGCAACGCTTCACGTAGGTCATCTGTTACACCCTCGCCACCCGAGGCCGCGAGATTGATCCAAGCCCTGGCAACCGGGTCGGCATGCCTGACTGGCTTGTAGCGCAACGATAACGCATCGGCAAACCATCCCCCGGATACCGCTTCCGATGGTGCCTCGTACTCGACATTTGAGGCCCATGCACAGCCGATACCGCGCAATAACTCTGGAGACATATCGCCGAACAGCCTATTCGGATCGCCGCGGCCGTTTAGCGCGCCTAACAGCGGCTCCGGACCGCTTTCGATCATCCCCATCACAAGATCCCGGACCGGTTCGGAATACGCCGCGGCGTCTTCGCCATCCTCGATACCGAGTAGCAGTAGGGCCGTCGGCGGCAGCGTTTCTGTGGAAACCGATTCATACTCTTCTTCAGGCTCTCCGGGTTCCGCAAAACCAAGCTGACTTTTCAACGACTCGACATCCGCTAGCAGACCCTGCGACGCCGCGACGGCGGATAGTCCGCCATCCTTGAGGTCCTCGAGTTTCTCGGCGAGACCGGACAAATTCTCGCCCGCTGCTTCGCGGGCTTCCGCTGTCGGGCCACAAGCCTCACCAACCGCCGCCATGTCGAATGGATTTTCTTCGAACTCCGGCAGCGAGAATAAGACTAGTTCGCGGCCCGCGATTTGGTTTTCATGGCACCGCGCGCAAGCTTGCTCAAACGGGCGTACCGGTACATTTCGCGCTGCTTCGTCCACATTGTGACAGGCGATGCAACGATCCTTTGGCGCCCGATCGACGAACCGCTGGTTCTGGAAGTGTTTGGTAAAGTGATTTGTGTGGTCAAACACGATCGCCGTACGGCGACGCGACGGGTAGTCCTTCGAAAAATTGGGATGACCGTCGGAGAAATTCTTGAATTGTTTCTCGTGACACGCATTGCACTGACTGTCGGTGAGTTGCGTGATCTTACCATCCGACCCTCTATGTTCGGTATGGCACATCGTACATTCGGTGTTTCGTTGGCCGCCCGCCGTTTTGAACTGCTCGTTGTGAGGCGCCGTCGGCGCCCCGCTGAAGGCGTGACACGATTCGCATGATTTGGAGAGCGTCCCCGGAGACCAAGACGCCATCACCCACATTCCAGCGTCGCCGCCGTGCTGTTTATGACAGGTCGCGCAACCCTTTTCGGCGGTAAAATTTTGATGTCCGCCAGTTAGCGCGCCAGGATTTACCGAACTAATCGCCGTGGCGCTATCGCCATAAAACGCAAACGCACTAATCAGCGCAACAATAAGCGCAGCCGCCAAAAAAGTCAGACGTCCGCGGTATCCGCGAAGCGAAATGATTGGTTTGCACGGCGGATGCCGGTGGCAGCACGTTCCATCCGGCATAGGGCCTTCTTCACAGGCCCCGCCGTTCCGGGCCGATCGCCGACAGGCCCAACGCCCATTGTCCATAAACGGCCGGCATTCCGCGACGCCGCCGCAATCGCCGTCGCTGGACGGCCCACGCCCGCAAGGCTTGCTCCAGAGGCCGATTCTGCCGCACCGGTATGGAAAGTTCGGCCGCTCGTAAGGGCTTCTGTCCTGCTTAAATCGATCCGGATCGGTAATCATATCGCGTACACATTCACTAGGAGGAAATGCCAGATCGAAACCAGGATTACCGCTATCGACAAGGGCACATGCACCAGCAACCACTTCTTCATGAGGTCCTGACACGCGTAGTGCCTGTCGATAAGTACCTTAAGCGTCCCTAGCTCCAGGATCTGATCGAAATACTCTATTTCGTCGCCGTTCAAGTACCGCCGCGCCGCGCTGCCTGCCCCGCGCAACCAATGCCCCGCCGCATCGCCGCCGATTAGGTGGCTGAAGCCGAAGCGCGGGCGTCGGAAGAACCAGTTGAGGGTCCCGATATAATGCTGTGCAACGGTATCGCTACCGGTCTTCTCAGTGCATTCGAGCGTCAAGCTCTCGACCTTTTCACGAATTTCGCCGATTTCCGCGGGTATCCGCTCATACATGACCTCAATGCCGGTCTGCGTAAGGCGCCGCGGTAGGCCGCGCAGGATTACGTAACCGAAAATTCCTGTGAGACTGACGAGATAAAACAAAATGGCGAGGACGCGTTCGTAGGTACCTTCCGGCCAAACCGTTCCGGTATGCAGCCAGAACATCGCGATCGCCAACACACCTGCGGCGACGTGAAAAGCCAGCCAAAGGCTCGACCGTCCGACCGGCACCATCGACATCCGCTTGCGCATGTTGAAAAAGCCCAAAGACAACATCAGCGCGAGCAGCGTGTAGCCGGTGACGATCGCCGGATTGCCCAACTGGAGCCAAGTCGTCCGCGCATACCATGCCACAAGGGCAAACGTCAGGATGCCGATTACGATGAATGGGAGTGATGAACGCCGGATCATTGTCCTGTCTCCGCAGGATTCAGTTCCCTAAAATGCACCCGCTTCAGTGCGTCGTGCGGACAGGCGCGGACACAAGCCGGTCCGCCCGGCTGCCCTTCGCAGAAATCACACTTCGTCGCCTTAAAGATCGGCTTGCCGCTAGCCGGATCCGTAATTGTGTGACCATCGGGGTTCCGAATCGCAACCATTGCAATGTTGTTATAGGGGCATGAATTTGCGCATGTCGCGCAACCGATGCAGGTGATGTCGTTGATGATGACCGTGCCGTGCTCGACCGTACGGTGGATGGCGCCGGTGGGGCAGCCAATCATACAGACTGGATCCGCACAGTGCATGCAGGCGTTCGCCACCATCATACTGTCGAATGTCCTGCCATGCCGACGGAACCGCGGGTTGCCGCCATGCGTCGACGCGCAGGCTCGGACGCAATCGTCGCAACGGACGCACCGGTCGAGATCAATAACCATTGCCCGCGTCGCGTTGACGAAGCGCTCTTCCACCGCCCATTCCATAAGTGCATCGTCAGCGACCGGTGTCGCAGCGATATCCATCGTTGTAGACGTCGGGGGCTCCATAAACGGGAATACATGCTCTTCCAGCACCGGCGCGGGAACTCTGAGGACATCGACATAGCCGAGCGCCGAAAGCGAAGTGTGCATCGCCATTTCCTGAATGTCGGGATTCTTCCACGCCGCGTAGAGTTCTCCCAAACCGAAATGGTTGCCAGCGCCGAGATAGGTCAACGTCCGCTCGCCATTGCCATGCTTAACGCTGACACGCGCGAAACCGGCGCGGATCATCAAAACGCCGTCTGGATATTCGCCCTGTCGCGCGATAACCGGCTCTTTCGCGCCACCGCTTTGCCGTTGCCGCTGAAATGCGACATTCCAGTCGAATGCGCCATAGGTTTCAAACAACACCTTGTCGGCCACCGCCTGCAAACTCTCTTCGTCAAGACGCGAAAACATGACGCTTTCTTGCAGATGGGCCTTTAGCGCATTCTCTCGATAGCGCTGGTCTATCATCCGGCGCCAGCCTTCGTCGTATTTGCGCAACTCTCGCAGGCCTTGCCAGCGAATTTCGAGCAGTTCCGCGTCTTCCTCGGCGAAAATTGTCGCAGTCCGGGGCACTCGGCCCAACGCCGCAAGTTCACCAAACAGTGCACCGTCTTCAAGTTTTGCCGTCCGGTGTTCATCGAGAACCGCGGGAACATCCTGCAAAAAGACCCGGGCACTCGCGCTGCCTGCGCCGCCTCGCAGCCCTTGTGACTGGTAACTCGAAATTTCCCGAACTTCCGGCACACTGGTGTTCGTCCAGAGTTGGGTCAAAGCTTCGAAAAAACCCTTTTTCCTGGATTCCTGTCGTCCAAGCAGGTTTTGTGGCAACTCCGGCGCCAATACCACCCGCAAACTGCCGCTCATCACCAAAAACGCGGAATTACCATAGTCCCCTTCACGAACAACGATGTCACCAGATCTGAATTTAATTATCCGCGTATCGTTCCCCAGAACGCCCGACAGGGGTGTATGCTTAGGAAAATTATCGGCTTCGATCGCGGCAATATCGGGACGCTGCAAGAGCTTCTCGACATCTTCGTCCGTCATCTCCGCACCGAATGGCGTTGACCACCGTTGCGGTCGCGCCATCGTTGCTATTCCACCGACGTCCACCACGATTTATCCCCCAAGAAACACCGAATCGACCCCGGACGACGCTTTCGCGCCGCCCCTTTTGTAACGTCTTTCTATTTAAAATCTTTCGGTAGTTTTCCGCCAACCGCACCCGACAGATCCTTACCCTTGACCGCCTCGCCAAGCGCACGACCGTTCGCCGGCGTCGGATCCGCAAGCAATTTTGCGGCTTCCGGCAAATCGCCTTTCACCAACTCAAGCACGGCCTTGGCGTTCGCAATCCGCTTTTCCTGTGCCGCCTTGTATTCCGGATGGTCGGATTTCGATGTCGCCATCGTCGCGCTGACAAGCGCAGCCGCATGACCGACGACTAACATTTGCGATTTCTCAGCGTCAGTCATTTCCTTGTTGACCGTTACGTCCGGCGGGTAGAAGCGGTGACGCACAGTACCTTGGCTGTATTTGACCAATTCAAAATCGGGATTGAGCGGATGTTTATTGTCGAGCATGGCCGCCGCCGCCTTGGCATCCAAATTCGGATTTGCGAGGCCGTGGCAGGACATGCAATTCGCTGCGACATCGAAAAGCTTACTTGGACGAACCATGCCGGCCGCTTCGGCCTTGCCCAGCCGTTCGGCTTTATGTTCGGCCGATTCGTCGGCTCGCTTCACGCCCTTGCCAAAATCGTTATGTATCGGCAGCCAGTCGGAAGCCGCGCCATGGCAACTTTCGCATGCCGGTCCGGATACTACTTTCAATTTCGCGTCGGCACTCTTCTGCGCACCAGTGTAGTGGCAAAGCGCGCATGTAGCGGATTTCTTCATCCGCTTGTCGCCAACGGCCTTGACAATTTTCTTCGCCCGCTTGTCTTTGTGGACTGCTTTGTACGACTTGAAATGTTTGGTGCCTTCCCAGACTTTCGCTTCAGCCGTGTGGCATTCCTGACATTTTTTAGCACCGACCTTGAAGGCCGCGTCCGCCGGATTCGTCGTTCCAAGGCCGCCAAAAAGCAGGCCAGCGACGATTGCCGTCCACAATACGGTCTGTAACTTCGAAATCTTACTCTTGAGCATGATTCCCCCTGTACACGAAATTTGTTCTGTCGCCTTATATCTTATTGGATACATCGTTTTATTTACGATACATCCCTCATTCAACGATCCGTTTAAGTTACCGTCCAATTGGCCCAGCCTCAAGCGTCTATTACCAATTCGACGACCGCCGATAAATACTTATCTACCTCACAAATTGGAACAGCGAGCCCGTGTTAACGCTATAGGAGATTAATGCGCATATTTTCGCGCGCCACGATAGCGCCAGGCCAGACGGAACGCGATTCAGCTTCAAGCTGCTCCATGAACCCGTCTTCATGATCGGGATCGTGATGGAATATCGCTAACATTTTAGCGTCCGCCGCCCGAGCAAGCCGAATCCCTTCTTGCCACGTCGAATGCCCCCAACCAATTTTGCTTGGC
>Ga0315338_1001851_pt1 | contig 23708 bp, 21 predicted proteins | sample ASW8metaG_FD_204518 | JGI IMG/M metagenome (GOLD analysis project Ga0315338, IMG submission 204518) | Ammonia-oxidizing marine archaeal communities from Monterey Bay, California, United States - ASW #8 | ecosystem: Environmental > Aquatic > Marine > Coastal | place: USA: California | collected... | reverse complement strand
AGAAGCTAAAGGCCGGCACCTTGGAAACCCCGACCAAACTGGACGAGCAGAACAAAAAGGTGATGGATATCACTGGCGATCCACTTCCCTACGGCGTGGAACCGAACAAGATAGTTCTTGAAGCACTAATGGATACTGCGGCCAAGCAGGGTATCATCAAAGCACCGCTGTCATTTGAGCAAATCTTTGCCAAGGGCACACTGGATCTGGTGGGGTAGCAATACCTTCATGCTGAGCTTGTCAAAGCATAAGCAATAACACCCCCTCACTATTCGACAGGCTTAGGGTGAGGGCTAAGGGGTATGCCGTGACAACACTAAAACTTGAATTTCACGAGAGCTCAGGCGCGCCGGTCACGCGTAAAACGCTCATCAAAGATGCCGTGATCGCGGGCTGGACCGGACGCGACGCAGCAGCGGTCGAAAAACATATTGTCGAGCTGGAAGCGCTTGGCGTCAAGCGGCCAGCGACAACACCAATCTTCTACCGCGTGTCTTCTGCGCGCCTGACCACGGCGGATACCATCGAAGTTTTGGGCAAGCAATCGAGTGGTGAAGTAGAATTCATTCTTTTGCAGGCGGATGGAAAACTTTGGGTCGGCGCCGGCTCTGATCATACCGACCGAAAAGTCGAGGCCTATAATGTTAGCGTCTCGAAAGAGATGTGCGACAAGCCGGTGGCGCAAATATTTTGGCCCTATGAATATTTAGTTGATCATTGGGACAGCTTGATCCTCCGTTCTTTCGCCGTCGGGAACGGTACCAAGCGTCTTTACCAGGAGGGCACCGTGACTGCGATGTTAGCCCCGGATGACTTGATCAGACGCTATTCTAAGAACGGAATTTTGCCCGAGGGCACTCTGATGTTTTGTGGCACGCTGCCTGTTAAGGGCGAGTTTGCCACGGGTTCGGAACGATTTGAGTTCGAATTAGAAGACCCAATTGCAAATCGTAGCCTCTGCCATTTCTATAACATGGTGACGCTGCCGGTCATGGGGTGATAGAAACGCCTATGGCGATGAACAAACCACATTTGGAATTTTGCCCGCTCGACATGGAAGGGGGCTGGGCAACGCCGGAAGGCTATCCGCCAGGCATCAAGCAAAAGATTCTTGCTAGCGATATCAACGAAATTGCAAAGACGGGTGGCCGCACGCGCTTGCTACGATTCGATCCCGGCACCTACACAACTAAGCCTTTTGTGCATGATCATTGGGAAGAGGTCTATCTCCTAAAAGGCGATTTGATTGTAGGTAATGACGCAAACGGAAATGGCGGTGAAAAATTTGACCACACTGCCTATGCCTGCCGACCGCCTGGTATTTTTCACGGACCGTTTAAATCGGACACAGGCTGTTTACTGTTCGAGATCCACTATTATGACGAGAGCACAAAGGCCTAACGCCGCATATGCCAATTTTATGAAACTTGCCGTTCCTGATCTTATTTCGAATTCCTATTTTCCAGCGGCTGCAGCAGTGGAACTGGGCTTCTTCGCGCGTGAAGGCCTCGATGTTTCGCTTGAACTTATTTTCCCGGTCGACAAAACTTATCAGGCGCTCAAATCCGGTGAAATTGATTTCGTCGGGGGCTCGGCCCATTCGGCATTGGCTGCGTTTGAAGACTGGGACGGCGTGAAGCTCCTATCAGCCCAAGGCCAAGGCATGTATTGGTTCTTGGTCATGCGCTCCGATCTCAATCCTGAGCGTGGCGATCTTTCGATTGTGAGAGGCAAGCGCATTGGCGCGGCGCCTTGGGTCGATTTGGGATTAAAGCAGCTTCTGATCGAGTGCGGGATTGATCTGATACGTGATGAGGTAGAGATCGCACCGGTACCGGGCGCGATTGGCAAGACCGTCAATTTTGGCCTGACTGCAGCCAAAGCGCTGGAAGAGAAAAAGATAGACGGCTTTTGGGCTAATGGCATGGGAACAGAAGTCGCGGTTTTAAGTGGTTCAGGCAAAATCGTGCTCGATGTCAGGCGCGGCGACGGACCAAAAAAAGCTTTCAATTATACTATGGCCTCAATTGCAACCACAGACGATTTGATTGCACGTGATCCGGATATTGCCGCGGCCGCTGTGCGGGCAATGGTCAAAACCCATGCGGCATTAAAAGAGGACTTCTCTCTCGCGGCAAAAGCTGGAGCCACACTCTTTCCCGAACGCGAGGCCGGCCTGATTGCTGAGTTGGTGCGTCGTGACCTTCCCTATTACGATTCCTTGATTTCAGAAGACTTTGTTTCTGGCATGAATGCTTTTGCCCACGCGCAAGGTATTTTGAAGTCCAATGTGCCGTACGAAAAAATCGTAGCGACGGAGTTTAAGGATTTGTGGAAGTAAACCCTGCCTCGACATACGCGAGAAATGCGAGAATCAGTGGCGGCACGGTTTTCTCAGTTTGACCGTCAACCGAAACATCCCAATATTCTGAACCAGTAATACATTCTTCCAAATAACAAGCAGCAGACGTCGCGTGCGAATTATCATCGCCCGGAACAATCAAAGTGGGAATATTTAGGCGCAGCATATCTTCGGGCTCGGCACCGGGCGCACTATCGCGGTCGAACATATGCCGGGCCATACCAGCGACGAGAGTCTGGTATTCGTCCACATCGCGCCCTACATAATCTTTTGTAAAGTCTGGGTCAGAACGGATCACTGAGCACCATGGCCCACCTCGTGGATCCTTACTGAAAGAATCTTTGGTGGATTTTACCAGATCGACCACACCCGAAAGTCCGTGTTCCTGTATATAGGACAGATGTTCCGCAAAGCGCGCATGAGTGTTGATGCGATATTTCGCGCCGCCCGCTGGCCAATAGAGTACCATTGAGCGCGTTGCTTTGGGATGGGCGATTGCAAAGGCCACCACGGAAGAACAGCCAACGCAACCACCCATAATGTGGGCCTTGTCGATATTGAGATGATCGAGTAGTCCCTTTCCTTGGGCGACATAGTGTGCCCATTCGATACGCTCGACCCGCCCACCAGAATGACCAGTCTCGCGCTTATCAAAAATGATGCAGCTGTATTTTTTAGGTAAATGATTGAGTAGCTTAATGCGCTTATAGACACTGAGTGTTCTCCACTTGTCCAGACTCGCGTCAAAGCCACCGGGCGAGAACATCAATAAAGGCGGACCTTCGCCCACGATCTCATAATTCGTTTTAATACCGTCGATAATGGTGCTTGGCATAAGCGCTTAAGCCTTTATGGGCGCCTGGCCCTTGATCTGACGCGAAGCGCGAACATCCGCGACATATTCCTCAAGGGCGCTAAGCGTTGTTTTTGCGACATTAGCGTAGTTCTTGCCCGTAGAATCGATTGTCTTGGCGTGATAGCCGATGGCTGCATAAGACATGCGCATGCGGCCATCAAGCCAAGGCCCGCCACCAAACCCGCCAATCACAGGAAGCCTAGCAGCCTTGGTCACTGCTGCACCGATGACAGGGCCGGAATTGGTAATGTCGAGAAGCGAAGCACCGGCCTCTTCCAATGATATCGCTTCAGCCACGAACTGATCTTTCATCTCAGGCGGAATCTGCGCGCCCACTTTTGAAATCGCCGCATATTCGAAACCGTATTTTTTTGCGGTCTGTGGCGTAATGCCAAATTGCGCGAAGACCGGGACACCGGCTTTGTCCACCGCCGTCACGATTTCTGGAAACTCCGCTACACCGTCAAGCTTGACGATATTCGCACCGGTCTCGGCAACAAAACGCTTCGCGGCTGTGACAGACGCCTCGATGCCTTGCTCTAAAATGCCGGAAGGAAAATCAATGCTCATCAGTGCACGCTTCACCCCGGGCCGCACTGCCTTTCCAACCAAGATCATCTCGTCCAGCGTCACCTCATGCGGACTGGCATGGCCCCAAAGATTGACCCCGACTGTATCGCCGACCGAGACGATATCGACGCCTGCCCGGTCAACGATCTGGGCCATCTGAACATCCCAAGCGACCATTCCGACAATCTTTGTTCCGTCATGCTTCATCTGGTGAAGCGCAGGAATCGTTACTTTTTCAGTCATGAGCCCACTAATGAGTTTCGCGCAGAAACATGGTGCCAAGGCTTATAACATTGGCGCAATAAGCGCGGTCAAACACCATCGCCGGATTATTATTGGGCGACTAGCGCACAAGAGATTGAAACAGATCAATGTAAGTTCTTCCAGATTAGGCAAGAAAATCGGTAATGGAATTACCAATCAAAGGAACGCCATAATCCATGCCCCCTTAGGACCACTCTTCTAAATGCAACGCTTGTCAGAACCCACGCCCCCTCCTATAGAAGACGCGTTTCTCAACCACCAAAATGGCTTGAAAATGCGTCGCAATTCCCACAAAAACTGGCCTTTAAAGACAGACCGAGCAGAAGACGGCAGCCCTTTCTTTGGGGGGCATTTATGAGCGTCGCCACTTCACTTGCAGCGGTGATGACTGCACCTAAGACAACTGAGCTTCGGGAGATACCAATTCCTGATCTGCCGAGCGACGCAGGGCTCTTACGCGTGTTAGCAAATGGAATCTGTGGCTCGGATATTGGCAAATACGCCAATGAGAAATTTGCGCCATCTATTCTTGGCCACGAGATCGTCGGCGTCGTGGAGAAGCTCGGCGATGCGGCGCGCGCGCGCTGGGGCGTGAGTGAAGGCGATTGTGTCGCACTGGAGGAATACCTTGCCTGCGGGCACTGCGATTATTGCCGCACCGGCGAGTACCGCTCTTGTTTTGAAACCGACGCGCAACGATCAGGTACGATCCGCTACGGCTCAACGTCGTTAAACGTAGCCCCTGGGCTTTACGGTGGACAGAGCCAATATCTCTATCTTCATCCGCGCACGATCTTTCACAGAGTTCCCCACGGCGTTGCGCCCCATATCGCGGCGATGGCTCTTCCGATCGGCAATGGCTTTCAATGGACCTATCTAGACGGTGGAGCTGGGCCAGGAAAAACAGTTGTTATTATTGGACCGGGTCAGCAAGGATTTGGCTGCGTCGTTGCGGCGGCTGCATCGGGCGCCGATAATGTGATTATCGCCGGTCTTTCACGTCACAAAGAGCGCTTCGAAACCGCCAAGAAATTAGGTGCCACCCATGCGGTCGCACTTGACGACGGTGACCCTCGCGAACAGATCAACCAGATCACCGATGGCCGGATGGCTGATATTGTGCTGGAAGTCTCGGGCGGGGGACCTGAGATCATCAATGGTGGCCTTGCCTTCGTTAAGAAGCGTGGAACCATGCTATGTACGGCCTATAAGAAAGGTCCCATTCCGCTGAACATCGACCGTGTTATTCAATACCAAGTAAACGTGCGGGGTACCCGCGGTCATTCATATCACGCGGTGGAACTTGCCCTGCGAGCGATGAAGGCCGGCAAGATTCCATTTGATTTGATTTCAACCCATGTGTTTGGGCTGAAAGATACAAACCATGCGTTGAGATTGGTGGGCGGCGAGCTGAAAGAGCGCGCCATTCACGTCACGATCGAACCTTGGCATTAGAGTAAGAAGGAGAAATAAAAATGCTGTCTGTTGCCGAGAATGAACGGATTACGCATGTCGGCAAGGGTACGCCCGGCGGCGAATATCTGCGTCGCTATTGGTGGCCCGCTTGCCTCGCAAAAGAATTGCCAGAGAATGATGGCGCCCCATTGCGTGTGCGCCTCTTTGGCGAAAATCTGGTCGCCTTTCGTGACACGGAAGGCAACGTCGGACTTGTCGAAGCCTATTGCCCACACCGAAGAGCGCCACTCTTTTTTGGACGTAACGAAGAATGCGGTATCCGCTGCGTCTATCATGGCTGGAAATTCGACCGCCATGGCGATTGTGTTGACATGCCCTCGGAGCCAGCGGGCACGACGTTACAAGCTAAAGTCAAGATTCTTGCCTATCCCTGCATCGAAAAGGGTGGCGTGATTTGGGCTTATATGGGCGATAAGGACAAACAGCCAGAGCCGCCAGATTACGAATGGACCCGCGCGCCGGAAACGCATCGTTACGTCTCCAAAACGTTCGAGAACTGCAATTGGCTGCAAACTTTGGAAGGAGGCCTCGACACCGCCCATTCATCTTTTGCGCACAACAACAAGCTCGGCGCACGCGATAATTTACGGCAGCACGACAAATCTCCGCATCTAGACGTCGAACGCACGGATTATGGCTATTCTTACGCCTCTACGCGCAATGTGGATGCAGGAAAATATATGCGCGTCTATCATTTTGTTATGCCTGCACAGCAAATGCGTGCCAGCATCATCGGCTATGAGGGCGTTCGTAATAAGCCAGCACGACTCGATGGTCATATCTGGGTGCCGATCGACGATCACACCACCCACGTCTTCAACATTATGTGCGCGCCGCACCCCGAAGATGAATTGATTCCTGAAGCGGTGGAAAAGCGCGAAGTCGCGGCGGGTCGAGGTAAGATCAATAACATTCCGGGGACGTTCCGCTTAAAGCGCAACCAATCAAACGATTATTTAATCGACCGTCAGATGCAGAAGACCCAAAACTACACGGGCATTGTTGGCGTCAACACACAGGACTTCGCGCTGCAAGAAGGCATGGGCCCCATAGTTGATCGTTCAAAGGAATTTCTTGGAACGTCCGACAAGGCGATTGTCGCAATGCGGCGCATTATTCTGGAAGCGATCTCACAAAACGAGAAGGGTGAAGACCCGCGCGGGCTCAATCCAGATACTTACCGCAATATACGGGCCTATGACCGTGTGATCCCCGCAGGCAAGGATTGGAAAGAGGTCATGAAAAATGACCTCGTCGCCATTTGGTAACCGGCTGGAGAGACAACAATGCTTTCGCCTGAAGAAAACCAACGCATAACACGTATCGGCCCAGATGCACCGATGGGGAAACTGCTGCGCCGTTATTGGATGCCGACTTGCCTCTCTTCGGAACTACCGGAGAAGGACGGCTCGCCCTTGCGTGTTCGTTTGGCAAGCGAGGATCTGATCGCCTTCCGTGATACCAAAGGCAATGTCGGTTTGGTCGATGCCTATTGCCCACATCGCCGCGCGCCGCTCTTTTTCGGACGTAATGAAGAATGCGGACTCCGCTGCGTCTATCATGGATGGAAGTTCGATCGCCACGGCGACTGTGTCGACATGCCATCTGAGCCGACTGGAACGACGCTACAGGCCAAAGTAAAAATCCGGGCATATCCGACATTCGAACAGGCTGGAATTGTTTGGACCTATATGGGGCAACCCGACCAAAAGCCATCAAAACCTGACTTCGATTGGATGCGCGCGCCACCCACCCATTGCCATGTCTCCAAAACATTCGAAAATTGTAATTGGCTGCAAGGCTTAGAAGGTGGGCTGGATACAACACATTCATCTTTTGCACATAACAACAAGATGGGCGATTCAAATATGCTTCGTAACCGTGATCGCGCACCACGTATCGAGGTCGAGCGAACAGATTACGGCTATTCATATGCTTCGCATCGAAATCTTGGATCCGACGGAAGCTATGTGCGCGTCTATCACTATTTCATGCCGTTCCAACAAGTGCGGGCTCAGGTCATTGCCTGGGATGGTAAAATCTATCCGGTTGCACGGAACTTTGGGCATCTGTGGATGCCGATCGATGACACCACGACCTTCGTCTATAATTGGCACTATGCTATTAACCCGGGTCCTGAGTTAACGCCCGATCTGGTCGAACATCACGAAACAGAATTCGGACGCGGAAAAAACGACAATATTCCAGGAACGTTCCGGCTAAAGCGCAACCAATCGAATGATTATCTGATTGACCGGCAGGTGCAGAAAACAAAGACCTTCACCGGCATCAAGGGCGTCAATACGCAGGATTATGCCTTGCAGGAAGGCATGGGACCGATCGTGGATCGCTCTCGTGAGTTTTTGGGGACCTCTGACAAAGCCATCGTTGCGATGCGTCGTCTCATGCTCGAGGCAATAAAAATTAATGAAGAAGGTGGGACACCGCGTGGACTCGATCCTGACACCTATCGCAAAGCGCGCGCCTATGATGCGCTGGTGCCGCTTGATGGCGATTGGCGCACAGTGATGGACGACGATCTCGTCGCCAAATGGTGAGTGCGCTCAAAGGGTGGGGACATGCTGACCGTCGCTGAGAATGAGCGCGCAACGCGAGTTGAGCCGGGCACACCCGGCGGAAAATTTTTTCGCCGTTATTGGTTGCCGGCCTGTCTGTCCACAGAGCTGCCTGAAAATGACGGCGCACCGCTACGGGTCCGCTTGCTTGGTGAGAATCTAGTCGCTTTTCGAGACACAGACGGCAAAGTAGGACTCGTCGAAGCCTATTGCCCACACCGCCGCGCACCCCTGTTCTTCGGCCGTAATGAAGAATGCGGTCTCCGCTGCGTCTATCATGGCTGGAAATTTGATCAAAACGGCGATTGCGTTGATATGCCGTCCGAACCGACTGGAACCACGCTTAAAGCTAAAGTCAAAATTCTTGCCTATCCGACTGTCGAAAAAGGCGGTGTCATCTGGACCTATATGGGGCCCAAAGAGGAGCAACCGCCCAAGCCAGACTATGAATGGCTGCGTGCACCATCAGAAAAAAGAAACGTTTCGAAAACTTTTGAGAACTGCAACTGGCTGCAAGGCTTGGAAGGCGGACTCGATACCGCTCATTCCTCATTTGCCCATAATAATCATATGGGAGAAAAAAGTGTTTTGCGACAGCGTGATCGCTCACCCCGCATCGATGTCGAGCGCACAGATTACGGTTACTACTATGTCTCGCAGCGCGACATAGGCGCGGACGGATCATATGTCCGAGTCTATCACTACGTCATGCCCGCGCAACAAATGCGTGCCAATACCATGGGTTGGTTTGGTGGACGCAATGAGGTCCCGCGGCTCGACGGCCATATCTGGGTGCCGATCGACGACTACACGACCCATGTCTATAACTGGAATTGCGCCTATGATTCCACAATCGAGATGTCAGACGCCTGGAAGGCAAAGCGTGAGGCAGATATGGGGCGTGGTATGGACGATATTATTCCTGGCACTTTCCGTTTAAAGAAAAATCAGTCGAACGATTATCTTATCAACCGCGAGATGCAGAAAACAAAAAATTTCACCGGTATCGTTGGCGTCAACACGCAAGATTTCGCGCTACAAGAAGGCATGGGCCCAATCTGCGACCGCTCCAAGGAATTCTTGGGAACCTCCGACAAGGCGATTGTTGCGATGCGTAGAATATTACTGGAAGGCATAGCGACGGCTGAAAATGGTGACAAACCACGCGGCGTAGACGCACAAAGCTATCGCATGGTACGCCCCCACGATCGTATAGTCCCCAAAGGCCAGGATTGGCAGGATGCCTTCGAAGAGGAACTTAAAGCAAAATGGTAATCTCAACCGGCAATACAGGTACGTCGCATTCAGACAATTGGACGAGTGATATCAGTCAACCTGGCCGTTCAGTTCTACAACTCAGCATGGTGCTGAGTGACAATGCACGATCTCGCCCCTTACTGAATGGGCAAATTCCCGTTGAAGGCATCCGCCTTGTTCCTACTGCAAATCATCCCTCCGAGATGTTCTGGCGCCAGCTTCGTTATGGTGATTTCGATATCTCAGAAATGTCTATGTCAACGCTGACCATCGCGACATCTCTAGGCAACCGCGATTGGGTAGGTATTCCCGTCTATACTATGCGTAGATTCTTCCATACCAATGTCATTGTTCGTGAGGGAGCTGGAATTAATTCGCCGACAGATCTGAAAGGCAAACGCATCGGCGTGCCTGAATACCAACAGACCGCGGCGATTTGGGTCCGCGGCGTACTTCAGCATGAATTCGGCGTGAAACCCGAGGACATGAAATGGTACATGGAACGAAATGATGACAAGAGCCATGGTCATTCAACAGGTTTCAAACCGCCGGCTGGGATGGATATCACGCCAATCCCGTTGAACTCTAGCATCGGGGAAATGCTTTTAAGTGGTGAACTCGATGCCTGTGCTCACTACATCAACGACGCAAATCTCGTCGACCGCAGTAGGATAGATCTTTCCAAAGAGCCATCAATTAGAAATCTTTTTGATCCCCGTGCAGAAGCTAAACGTTTCTATGACAAGACCAATATCTTTCCGATCAACCATATCGTTGTCGTAAAACGCGCATTATATGAGCAGCATCCCTGGGTCGTGCTTAATCTTTACACCGCCTTTAACAAAGCCAAGGAAGCGGTCCGTAAAGCTGCCCAACCTTGGATTGATATCAATGCCCAAGTGGGTGCACTTGACCACGAAGCCGAAAGTATATTGGCGCAAGACGTCATGCCCTACGGCTTGAGATCCTCGCGGCATGTGTTGGAGACCATAACACAATATATTCACGAGCAAGGTTTATGCGACCGCCGTGTAGAGCTCGAAGAAATTTTTGCACCGAACACACTCGATCTCTAGGGGCCTGAGGACAAACAAACTGGTTTGTTAATTTATTCTGTAATGATTTTCTTGAGATTGCCATGCGAATGTACTTTGGCCGCGAACATCGCAACAATAAAGGCCAGCCCTATGGCAGCAAGCACGCCAATACCGACCCAATAGCCAGCCTCCTCTGCAGCGTTCTCAATAGCTGGAGAAAGTAACTTAACGAGCGTTAGGAACGCTACACCGAGACTCAATAGTCCAATGGCGGTGGCCATCACCCGCGACGCAATGGCCGCGCGCTTATCGGCGCGGCGTATGAGATGGGAAATCCAAAACCCGTTTGCGCCATCGGCAAGTAACATGCCGAATACGAATAAGGATGCAAGGATCATTGTCGGTCCAACACCACCAAAACTCTCGGCAACAATCGCAAAAAGCGCAGCATGGGTAACAGTATCGAAGGACAGCGCAAACAACATTCCAACTGCGAGAACAACAAAAGGCTTCTCGACATTTATGATGCGGCTAAATAGGCGTGACTTAATACCTGCCGGAGCAACAATTTGATCGTGTGGGGTAGCCCAAGCCGAATAGAGGTTGAGAAAAGCAAGGCCCAACAAGAAGGATATGGAAATCGTTGTACCACTTATCTCGAGCCAAGCCGGCGTTTCCCATTGACTGGCAAGCAAAGACACGCTGAGCGCTATGATGAGAATGACAAAACCATGGCCCAGCGAAAATAAGGTTCCAGAAAATTGCGAGAGGAGAGGATTGCGGGTTGCATTACGGCGCGCCAGGCCATCAATGGTAGCCAGATGGTCAGCATCCAACCCGTGCCGTATGCCGAGAGTAAAGGCGATTGTACAGATAAACAGCCAGGAGCCAGTTAGCACTTCTTCCAAACAAGAGCCTCATTAGTATGAAGTTTTATTGAACCTGTCATACTCAGTTGGGCCTGAATGTCAACGCGTCCAAGAAGCGCGCCGTAAAACCAAACACATAGCCGTAAACGGAAATTTTGGGCTGTTATGGAGCGTCTCTAAGCGCGCTTTCACGCAAGCGGAACCCGCTAACCACCGCCCCACCAAGCGCGAATAGAGCGCCTACCCCTATTGCAAAAATGGTTGCCTGTACCTGTATAACAATCGAGAACAGAACTGCGGTTATTGCGGCACCCACTGTCTGCCCAACAAGACGTGCCATCCCCTGCATTCCAGCTGCGCCCCCACTGCGATCACGGGGCGCCGATAGGACTAATGTTCTGTTGTTAGGAGATTGGTAAAGACCAAAGCCTGCCCCAGCGAGTACCATCCGCCACCCGATATCGAAAGGTAAAGCTCCTGGTTCAAGCATGGCCAAGCTCAAAAGCCCCACAGAAAATGCTGCCAAGCCCAGTGAGCCCAAGAGACCTGCGGGATAACGATCTGCCAAGCGCCCCGCTATCGGAGCAATCACGCCGGTGGCAAGCGGCCATGGCGTCATTAAGAGACCCGTTTGAACAACGGTAAACCCAAGATTTGTTTGAAAGAAGAACGGCAAGGAAATTAACGCTAATGTCTGGGCTATAAATGAACAGGTGGAGGTGCCGATCGAAAGCGCGAATATCGGGATGCGCAAAAGATCAAAGGGGACCAGTGGCGAAGATGCATGCACTTGACGTTGATAGAGTGCGTAGCCGCTGGCGAGCATCACTAAGAACTCCACACCAATAAGCAATGGGTTAGCGCCCTGACCAATGCTTCCAATCAAAATAATCAGAAGTGCAAAGGTGACTGCGTTAAGAAAAGCGCTCAGATAGTCAAATGGCTTGCGTACATGGATATTGGCAGGCAGCGAATAGAAGCCGACCGTAAGCGCAAAAATGCTGATAGGTGCATTGACCGCAAAGAGCCAGGGCCATTCCGCGAATGAAAGTATGATGCTTGCAACCGTTGGCCCAACAGCCGCCGAAACAGCAATAATTAGCGCGTTTAACCCAATACCACGGCCCATAATATTTATAGGAAAGATGAACCGAACAACCGCCATGTTCACGCTCATCACGCCGGACGCGCCGATCCCCATAAGGATGCGCGACATGAGAAACGTCAGCATAGAATCGGATAACGCAGTGGCAATAGATGCAATCCCGAAGACCACCATCCCGCCCATGTAAATCCGGCTATAGCCGATAATGTCTCCTAGAGCAGCCAAAGGAAGCAGCGTAACCAGGATTGCCATCAAATAGGCATTGACGATCCAGACGGCCAACGAGGGTTCGATGCCAATGTCGGCTGCGATTGTAGGCAAAGCAACATTTGCCATGGTTGAATCCATGACCGACATAACGAGCACCAACCCTACCGACAGCATCGCCCAATAGCGGCGCGGCACTGGAAGGCCGTCTTGATGAGACTTTGGCTTGATAGTTGGCTTGTCAGACGACAAAAGCGGGACTCACAATCTACTGGTTAGGGAAACCAGTGAGATAGGCCGAAGATCTTCACCTGTCGATGTGGCTATACAGCTTTTGTCTCGTCTGAAGGCAATTAGCCGCAGCTTTGGTTATTTGCAGCCTAAATGCACAAAATTGGTGTCTCTTTCGTACAATATTCAATGAATTGCCACATTTTTTCCACACAAAGTTCTGGAAATTTGCAAAGCCTCCTCTTATGGACTGGAAGAATCCCTTCTAACCCCACAATACGTCCGGGAAGCCGGATTTCCGGAAAAGTACTTGCACAAATTGAACGTTACCATATTGGCACCCCTATCCGTGAGTTGTTACGGAGTTACGAATGCTCAATGAGAAACCTAGCTGGTCGCTTCGAATTTTTGCTGCGTTACTCGGTCTGATTGGTCTATTTCTATTTTGTGGTGGAGCCTGGCTGCTCGCCCTTGGCGGCTCTCTTTATTATATTATTGCTGGCGCTGCCATTCTCACATCAAGTGTACTTCTGTGGATACGAAACCCTCTAGGTTCGTCCATCTATCAGCTCACGGTCATGACAACGCTTCTTTGGGCAGTATGGGAAACCGGATTTGATTTCTGGGCCTTTGCAGCTCGCATCGCATTACCCTTAGTTCTTATGGCTTGGCTCTACACGCCTTGGTTTCGGCGTAGCCTAAAAGTAGACCCGCATGATGATAACCCAATTGGCGATGATTCTTGGGGAAAGAAAGTCTTTTGGAAAAAAGCTGCACCCGCTATCGCTATTGCGATGCTTGGCGGGGCGACGCTACTCGGCTCCAATAAAATTCAAGCACAGACAGGCGCGCGTCACGCCGTAACGGAGAGCCACGTAGCAGAGGATGATTGGCGACATTACGGAAATTCGCTTGATGGAGCTAATTACTCGACCCTGAATCAAATCAACCGAGATAATATCTCTCAGCTTGAACGCGCGTGGATCTACCGTAGCGGCGATGGCCCACGAAACAACGACGTCGAGGGAGCCTTCGCCTTTGCAGCAACACCCATCAAGGTCAATGACACGCTTTATTTTTGTACACCTCATAGCAGCGTTATCGCATTGAATGCCGACACCGGAGAAGAACGTTGGCGGTTTGATACGGGCGCGGACACCACAAACGCTATTTCACTTGTGTGCCGCGGCGTTGCATATTATGCGCGCCAAGGTGCTAACGGGGCCTGCGCCCAAAGGATTGTCGGAGTTACAGTCGACGCGCGGCTTTATGCGCTGGATGCCCAGACAGGGGAGCTCTGTAGGGATTTTGGCAAAAATGGTTTTGTGTATCTGGCCGAGGGCATGGGAACGGTTAAGCCCGGCACCTATTTTACGCCATCGCCACCAACCATTGTTGGCAATCGCATTCTCATCGGTGGTGCGGTCGCACCTGATGCAAATTCCGATGCCGCCTCCGGCGTTATTCGCGCATTCAATGTTCATGATGGACGAGATGAATGGGCCTGGGATATGGGGCGCACTTCAAACACCGGCGAATTTACCAGGGGTACGCCACACGCCTCAGCCGCCTTCGCAGCTGATCCTGATTTGAGCCTTGTATATGTCGCGACGGGAAGCCCACCGCTCGTTACGGATGGAACGGAGCTTCGTGAATTCGACAAACGCTACGCAAATTCCATTGTCGCGTTGCAGCTCTCAAACGGAAATCCACGCTGGGCGTTCCAAACAACGCGCGGTGATGTATGGAATTACGGCCTTGTTGCACAGCCGGTTCTTGTCAATTTGTTTGCGCCTGGGTCCATCCAACGCGCACTCGTACAGGTTACGAAATATGGAGATGTCTTTGTGCTCGATCGGACCACCGGACGCCAACTCAGACAATCTAATGAGGTCGCAGCACCTTCCGGAATTGGACTACCACTTTCAACGACACAGCTGCGCTCTGAAATTTCTTTTCTTCCCGAACCGCTTACCGAGCGAGACATGTGGGGCATAACCCCGCTCGATCATCTGGTCTGCCGGATTAAGTTCAAGCGTGCCCGCTATGAGGGACCCTTCACCCCACCGGGATTAGAACCCACGATCACCCATCCGGGCGCAATGGGAAATATCGGCTGGGGTGGAATCGCCATAGACCAAAGGAGCAAATTGATTGTCGCCAACACCAACGCAATCGCTTCCTATGACCGCATGGTTCGTCAAGAAGATGGTTCTTATGAAAAACAATCAGAGCCATTTCTTGGTCCCCTCGGTGCTCCATGTAACGAGCCACCATGGGGCTTTCTTGAGCTCTTTGATCTTAAAACCAATGAACATATCTGGAAGCAACCTATTGGCACTACACGCGATTCCGGTCCTTTGGGCATCCCATTGCTCCTTCCCTTAAAGATAGGCACTCCAACTCTAGGCGGGCTGCTTGTCACCGAGGGTGCGCTCAGTTTCCATGCTGGGACGCTGGACAATTATCTCCGCGCTTATGGTCTTTATACAGGTACTGAGCTTTGGAGCGCTCGCCTGCCTGCAGGGGGGCAAGCAAGTCCGATGACTTATGCAACCTCTTCTGGGCGCCAATTTGTTGTGATCGCCGCGGGCGGTCATGCCGGTTTGGGCACCAAAACAGGCGATTATGTAGTCGCCTACGCCCTTCCAGAAAGGTGAGTTAGATCCAATTCTGGCGCTGTTTCCGCACGAGGACCCGTGCTATGGTCACGCCTGCTCACGCTCGGAGGAAATAAGCATGAAACGTACTTTAGCGGCATTGGCGTTCGCCAGCATTATTGCGGCGCCCGCTTACGCAGCACTCACCGTTGGTGCGACTGCGCCTGACTTTACCGCAACCGCATCTCTTGGCGGTACACAATTTGAATTCTCATTGGCTGAGGCACGCGCAAAAGGCCCTGTCGTAGTGTACTTTTATCCGGCAGCATTTACGCGGGGTTGTACCATTGAAGCCAATGCCTTTGCTGAAGCAACAGATGAGTTGGCTATGTATGATGCGACAGTCATCGGTGTATCCGGTGACGATATTGAAACGCTAGATCGCTTCTCGGTTAGCGAATGCCGCGGCAAATTTGCGGTCGCCGCCGATCCTGAAACCACCGTCATGGACTTGTTTGATGTGGAAAATCCGGAACGCGAAGGCCGTGCCCAGCGCATCTCCTTCGTGATTGCGCCAGACGGAAGCATCATCTTTGCCCATTCAGACCGTGATCCCATTGCCCATGTAAATGGGGCAAAAGATGCCGTGATCAACTGGGCAGAAACACACTAATTTCGCCTAGTTACTTTGTTTTCTTACGCGCGGTGAACACATTCACCGCGCGTATTTTTTTGTGTCCTATTGTCATGCCTCCGAACAGGTGTCGGTGGCACCTTTGAAAAGCAATCGGGCGGGGCTTCTTGCACGAATGGCCTAAGTATCGCATAGCCATGAGGGAAGGTGTTGGAGGTGCCGCGCGGCACCGCACTACCATTAGCGACACGAGAAACAAAAAATACAAATCAAGGTGTTACAATGCACGGTTCTGCAGATATGGTGCCTCACTGGCACGAACCGCAATCTGGTGAAAATGCAGGCTTCGGGAAGTTCCCGCGCCCTTCCATGCCTTATGACAAATTTATGGAAGACGAAGGCGTTCCGGTCTATCGCAATATCGGGGTGCGCCGGGTTCAGGACCTACCGATGGTGCTGTGGAAGCGTCTTGGAGGAAAAGGAAGCTATATCCAGCTTTTCGGTACAGAGGGGCTTTGGGGACACTATATTATCGAAGTTCCCGCTGCCGGCGCGCTAAATCCTGAACGTCATGTCTATGAAAAAGTAGTTTTAGCCGTCGAAGGCCGCGGCTCGACGGAAGTTTGGCAAGACGGACAGTCCAAGCCACATGTTTTTGAGTGGCAGGCGGGCTCGATGTTTTCCATTCCGTTGAATGCGCATCACCGTATAGTCAATGCGACCAACGCGCCTGCGCTTCTTTTATGCGGCACCTCTGCGCCGAATGTAATGAACCTCCTCGATAACAGAGATTTCATTTTCAACTGCCCCTATAATTTCACCGACCGTTTTTCCGGCGATGAAGATTATTTCAATTACAAAGACGATATTGAGCCTGATCCCATTCGCGGCTTGGCCATGCGGCGCTCCAATGTGTTTCCTGATGTGGTGAATTGCGAATTGCCGCTCGACAACCGACGCTCACCTGGTTTTCGTCGCATTGAGCCAGCCATGGCAAATAACAGATTTTATATCTGGCTAGGCCATCACATGACAGGGCGCTATTCCAAAGCACATAAGCATGCCTCGGCAGCTGTCATCACATGCTTGAAGGGCAAGGGATACACTTATACCTGGCCCGAACATTTGGGCTTGCGCCCATGGGAAAATGGTAAAAGTGATCAAGTCATGCGCCAAGACTATGAGCCGGTGGGCCTTGTCTCCGCAGCACCTATGGCCGGTGATTGGTTCCACCAACATTTCGGCGTAAGCAAGGGCGGCCTAAGAGTCTCAGCCTGGTTCGGCCCTAATAATCAGCGCGCGCGTAAACCGGGCGTGCCAGGCGAGAAGCTAATGGATTACGGCGCGATCGATGTCGATAAGGGTGGCTCAGCCATCCCTTATCACATGGAAGATCCCTTTATCCGCAAGGAATTCGAAGAAACGCTGAAGGACGAGGGCACGGTCAGCAATATGAAAGACGAGTTTTATGTCGAGGGCGGCGGAGGCAATATCGGCCAGGCGATGTAGCGCGTTCAAGCTTGTCATCCCGGACGCAAAGCAACCCGGGACGCACAGTAACCAATCCTCGCTTGGTGAGACAAACCTTGGCTCCCAGGTAGCACTAACTAGCTCAAAAGATAACAAATCTACCCGCTCTACCCCATCGGTGGCAGCCGGCCCATTTTTCCAGCGTTGAAATCCGTGACCGCCTGTTGAAGTTCTTCACGAGTGTTCATAACAAACGGTCCATATCCCACTACCGTTTCGTCCAAGGGCTCACCGCCAAGGAAAAGTAGCTTCGCATCCTCTTGTACATCTACACGCAATGCTCCACCTTTTTTGTCCAAGGTCACGAATTCCGTCACGCGGGCGAGCGATCCGTTGACGACAATTTTGCCACTCATAACCATGATCGCAGCCATATGGCCCTCGGGAATGTCGATCATTGCGCTTTTGCCATTCTTTAATTCAGCATCGAACAGCTCAACTGGCGTGAAAGTGCTTGCGGGACCTCGTACTTTGCCGAGTGCACCTGCGATGACACGCAAATTTCCAGCATCGTCAGGCAAAGTAATTTCAGGAATATCGTTTGCCACAATCGTTTGATATTTCGGCGGCGTCATCTTCAATTGGGCGGGCAAATTCACCCAAAGCTGAATGGCATGGAAAGTTCCGCCAGCTTTGGTGAAGCTCCCTGAATGCATTTCTTCATGCACAAGACCAGCGCCGGCCGTCATCCATTGCACATCGCCAGGTCCAATCTTGCCACCGCCACCCGAAGAATCCCGATGCTCAACCTCACCCTTGTAGACTATTGTCACGGTCTCAAAGCCACGATGAGGATGCTCGCCTACGCCGCGGCGTTTATCGGACGGAGCAAATTCATGTGGTCCCGCGTGATCAAGCAACAAAAAGGGGCTAATAGTTGGGTCTTCGTAATGGCACATAGTGCGGACAGGAAAGCCGTCCCCGACCCAGTGACCTTCCGGAGCGCCGTGCACTTGAAGGACGCCTTTTAGCGCCTCCGTGGAAGGAGATTCCTGAGCACTCTCAGTGATAGTCATAGATTTCTCCTTCATCTGAGAAGATGGGGGTGCACGGACTGGTTTAAAAAACCTCGATTTGTTCCAGTGACTACTCCACGCCCTTACCTGTCTTCACACCCGACTTGTACCATTCCGGGTCCATGCGCGACTCGGCGCCTTCGCTGATCAAAGTCGCTTCATATTCTTTGCGTATGAACGGGTCTTCCATCGAATAGGGTATGGCAGTGCCACCGTCATCGATATCGATCGCACCAAAATCGATCAGCTTTTCTCCCGCGGGCCCCGGATCGCGCGCAGGATGATTGGGACCATACCAGGCGGTGAGGCGTAAACCGCCTGGCGCAGTGCCAAAATGCTGATGAAACCAATTGGCACCACCTGGCGCGGCAGAAACCATGCCGACGGGCTCATAATCTTGACGCACAACCTTGTCGCCATGGCCCGCTTCCCACGGACGCGGACCATATTTTTCCGGCCAAGTGTAGGTGTAGCCCTTACCCTTGATACAAAGGAGCGCAACACAAGAAGAATGCGCGTGGGCCTTGGAATAGCGCCCAGTTAAATGCTCGCCGATCCAGAGATAAAAATTATTGCCGGTCATTGACGGCTCGATACGTCGATTCCCAGGCGAGCGGCGATTATCCAATGGCAAATCACATCTCACGATATCAGGGATGAAATTGGTACGACGCATGGCAAGACCCCGCACCGGATCAGGCTCGACGTCATCCTTATATTTGTAAAAATCATCGGCGCTAGAGAAGCGATCAGTGAAACGATATTCATTGTTGAAGACAGCACCGACATTGTTCAGGAGATTCATTAGATTGGGAGCTGTGGTGCCACCCAAGAGCAACGCCGGCGCAGTGCTCGCATTGACGATACGATGCCAGCAATTGGCCGGAATCGAAAACAATGAGCCTGGCTGCCATTCAAAAATATGTTTTTTAGAATCACCCTCTAACCACACTTCGGTTGAGCCACGCCCTTCGACGACAAAATGAATCTTTTCGAATAGGTGGCGTTCAGAATTCAGCTCGCCTGCCGAAGGTACCTCTACCAGATAACAACCCCATTTTCCTTCTGTGCCAGAGAGCTGAATATATGTGCCCTTTCCGCCCAGACGATTCCACGGCTTTCGTGGCAAATCTTGCACACGCTTGATGCCAATACCACGAAAGATTGGAATTCCTTCGGATTCCATAAAGATGTCATAAGGCGTTTTGGGACGCTCAAATTTTCCCAATCCTGCGCGGTTATCACCCGTGGGCTCGTGCCAATGCGGGCGAGCTACAAAATCGTGCACTGCGGACCTTTCAAAGAAATTATGGAATTTAATTATTTAGAATTCAAAAAAGATTCCTTGATAAAAATTTATCCTCAATGCGGCACCAAAAAGAAGCCAAATAGCCAACGTAAGGAGTGCTGTAACAGATGCCGCAAGCACAAAGGGCAGCTTTGAACGAAACCGCATTGAAACGAAGGCGTAGATCGGAACCGCAAAGAGAATGCCGATCACAAACATCAGCGCTGCAAAGCCAAAAATCCAAAGGATCGCAATAATCTGTTTTCCGGGAGGAACTTTAACGCCGCGTACAGGGCCTTGGTCTTGGCCGGCAGGGTTTAGTACGCGCAGAAGCATCTTACCCGTACTTGTTTTGGAACGCGAAACAAGATCGAGCAGAGTCAGAATAAGCATCACCCAGGCGACACCTGAGGGAAATGCACGGGCATCGTCCTCGCCACCTATGACCGCAACATAACTATTAGCCAAGCCAAGGTATATTATTGTGAAAACAAGAAAGCCTAAGGCCGGTAAATATTCAATCAGCGGCGAACCAAAATATTTATTCATGACCCGGCTCCTGAAGCGCCAGAGCCCTCTTGTTTTTTCCTGCGACCCAGCAACGCGCCCATAATCGGGTAGACGATAAGTGAAATCGTAATGACAAAGAGTATGAGCGATGGAATACGTTCAAAAAAGATCGACCAGCTTCCGTCGCTGATCAACATAGATTGGAAGTAATTGCGTTCTGCCGTCGGACCCAAGACAAGCGCCACCACCAATACCAAACGCGAATAGTCATAGCGGATCATCATATAACCGATCCCACCCATGATCGCAGTGAGAATGACGTTTTCAATCGCAAGATCAACGGCATAGGAGCCTACCATTGCAACGCTTACAACTATGGGAACGAGAATTTTTACATCAAGCAAGGTGACCATTGCCAAGGGGCGCACGAGCAAGAGCCCGACAAAAGCGGCCATCACGCAAGAAGCGGTTAAAGCCCAAATTAGCCCATAGATTTCAACTTGATGATCGATCAGCATCAGCGGACCGGGCTGCATGCCATGAAGGACCAGCAGCCCTAAGAACACTGCCATTTCGGCGCTTCCCGGAATGCCAAATGCGAGAGTGGGTATAAGCATGGAGCCGTCTTTAGCATTAATGGCAGCTTCCGGAGCGATTACGCCTTGAATATTACCCTTGCCGAAGGAATCCGGATTCTTCGACGCCTGCATGGTCATGCTGTATGACATGAAAGAGGCGACGGTACCTCCTACACCTGGGACCGCGCCGACGATCGTGCCGATTAGCGAACCTCGGACGACCGTTCCCATATGGTTGAAGGTTTCCATCATGCCTTGCCGCATACCGATGACCTTCACGTTCTTTGAATCATGGGAAACCGAGCCGCCTTTCACCGAAAGATGAATCATCTCGGCAATGGCAAAAAGACCAATCAACGCTGGAACAAGATGAATTCCATCCCATAGATAAGTATTGCCAAATGTAAAACGCTCGACACCGCTTACATTCGAATAACCAACAAAAGCCAGCATCAAGCCGAACGCGCCCGCCAGAAGCGAGCGCAGCATCTGTCCGCGTGAGGTCGTAGAGACAACGACCAAGCCAAGTACCGCAAGTAAGAAAAACTCTGGCGGTCCGAAGATAAGTACGACTTCACGGGCAATAGGAATAACCAGGAGAACAGAGATAGTTCCGATAATACCGCCTAGCGCGTTGGCACTTGCCGAAGCACCTATCGCCAATCCGCCTTTTCCCTGCTGGGCTAGCGGGTATCCGTCAAGACAAGCAGCTGCGTTCGGGGCGGTTCCAGGCGTATTCAGAAGAATCGCAGTGATCGACCCACCCATAGGAACAGCCCCCATCACACCACCCGCTAGCGCGAGGGCGGCAAAGGGCTCCAACCCATAGGTAATCGGAATGAGGAGTGCGAGCGCGGTGGTTCCACCAAGCCCGGGGATGGCTCCGAAGGCAAGACCCACAAACATACCGATGACAAGGAATGTCAATGCCGTCGGCTCAAGCAGTCCAAGAAATCCGCTAAGCCAAATGTCGAGCATCGAAGAAACGCCTAATTAAATGGGAAAATAAACATGAAATGTCAGCTAAGAATGACGCTTTTCCATTTTTCGAAAAATGCCGCTTGGGCCTGCATCACCGTATCACCATTGCCACGCGCCTGTGGAATCCACTTATGCCCCACCTCCTCTGCCCAGGAGACAACATCGGGGTCACGAACTGCCTGATCGATCGCAGCATTAAGCACTTGCTTAATATCATCTGGCAATCCTGGCGGTGCAGCGACCATACGCTCCACCCGAATTTGGCTGAGTTCAGGCAGCCCGATGGAGGTTGCGTCAGGTACACCTGGGATCGAGCTTTCCGGCTCAAAGGAGGCTGCCAGACGCACCGTTCCTGCTTCCAAAAAACTTCGTAAAGTCGACAGCGTGGCGACAGCACAGTCACTGTCGCCACGAATAGTAGCAACTATGTAATCGCTGGAGCCGCGATATCCGGAAATGATTTGCGTATCCAACCCAAGAATCTCAGAGGCAACTTTGATCGCAGCGTAAGATGTCCCTTCAGGCCCAGTCGACGCAAATTTTATCGGGCGTTGCTGCGACAGCGCGCGCAAATCATCTACGTTTTGGATGTTTGAATCTGGTGCCACGACAATCGCATAAGTTTCCCCCCCTGCTATGGTCGAAAGCCAGGTCATTTCAGAGAGCACAAAACTATTTGTTCCCATCTGCTCTTGCAGCGTAAATGCACCCGGGACGTTGACTGCTCCAATGGTGTAGCCGTCAGGGCGCGAGCGGTATAAGTCTGCAAGGCCTTTGCCGCCGCCGCCAGCGGGAACATTAAGTGGGATAATATTCACTTCATTCGGCAGATATTTTTGCATCGCCGGTGAAATAACACGCACAAAGGAGTCGAAGTTACCGCCAGGACCGTTTGGAATTATGAAGGTGATGTCGCGCTGGGGGTAACCCGCCTCAGTATCGTTTCGCGAGCAAGCAGGCGCAACTAAGGTAAATCCCGCTGCTCCGGCAAGCGCGGCGAATTTTCGGCGGGTCAATTTAGTCATCGGTTCTTCGCCCTTAATACAGTTATTTTTTTCCTACACCCACCATCAAACAATGGCGGAATAACACCTTTCCGGGGCTAAACTAGTTCACGGCCTGACGCAAAGCCAACCCCTAAGCCAAGTTGATTTTGTCTCCAGATGGCTCAATTTGTAACCAAAATACCAGAATTTGGGCAGGCTCAGAGACCTCTTAGGCGCACGGTCAAGATTCCGTCAGAACAGTTTTCCACTTATCGAAAAAGGCAGCCTGTTCGCGAAAAACCCGATCTGCCTGACCAGGGGGAGTAGGAGCCCAGGGAACACCGACACTTTCAGCCCAGGAAACTACTTCGGGATCGCGCACTGCCCTATCCAAGGCATCCGTCAGAAGTCTACGGATGTCCGCAGGTAGACCTGGTGGCCCGGCAACCATGCGCTCAATCGTGATCTGCGCGAGCTCGGGCTGGCCTAAAGCGGGTGCGTCAGGAACACCGGGAAGCGTCGACACATTTTCAAATGTTGCAATGATTCGGATACCGCCCTCGCCCTGAAAGCGGCGGAGCGAAGAATTCGCGGCGATCGCCGCATCACCGTCGCCGCGAATGGCGGCAACGATGTAATCACTCGAGCCCCCATAACCAACAATATATTTGCTGTTAATGCCGAGCAGATGACAGGCAATGACAGTCGCCATAAAGCTCGTACCGTCGGGCCCGGTGCAGGTGAAGCTCACCTCACGCGTCCTGGAAAGCTCCTG
>Ga0315338_1001850_pt1 | contig 23734 bp, 21 predicted proteins | sample ASW8metaG_FD_204518 | JGI IMG/M metagenome (GOLD analysis project Ga0315338, IMG submission 204518) | Ammonia-oxidizing marine archaeal communities from Monterey Bay, California, United States - ASW #8 | ecosystem: Environmental > Aquatic > Marine > Coastal | place: USA: California | collected... | reverse complement strand
CAGCCAGTTGTTGTTTAGTTTCATCTTCACACCCCGCAAGAATTGCTCCACACCGAGTACTTGCTTCAAACAACTTAGCTGTCTTTCTATATATCACCTCTAGATAATCTAATTCCGTGATATCTGGATTATTGCAGTTCATAAGTTGCAGGACTTCGCCTTCGGCAATAGTGTTTGTCGCGTTAGCGAGGGTATCAAAAATTTCAATATCACCAATATCCACCATCATCTGGAAGGCTCTTGAGTAAAGGAAGTCACCCACGAGTACGCTTGCTTGGTTGCCGAATGCCGCATTCGCAGTTTTCTGGCCACGACGTAGCCCCGATTCATCTACGACATCGTCGTGTAATAAGGTTGCTGTATGGATGAATTCAATGATGGCAGCGGTGGAAATATGTTTTGTCTGTTGGTATCCGCAGGCGCGAGCAGCTAGCAGCACTGTCAGGGGTCGTAACCGTTTTCCACCACCGTGGGTAATATAATGAGCAACCTGATTAATTAGGACCACATCACTGCCGAGACGTTGGGCAATGATTCGGTTCACGTTGACCCAATCTTCTTGTACCAGAGATCTAACGTTCTCCAGGGAGGGTGTATTAAGTCGAGTTTTGGAAGCTTCCATCAGCGGGATAATGCCTGATACCTTGCTACTTGGCGAGATTTAATGTGGTCACAGCTTTATTCCCATTTGGTATCTAAACCTCTGTGCTATATTTTCTAACTCGTTGACCGGATACGGTTAAATTACTACAATCTCGCGCCTTTCCAGTGATCTCCGATGTAGGAGCTACCCTAGATGTATGCGGTATTTAGAACAGGCGGTAAGCAGTACCGCGCTACTGAAGGCGATCGAATCAGAGTAGAGCGCCTAGAAGCAGAAGAGGGGGATTCAATAGAATTTGACGAGATTTTGCTGGTAGGTGAAGGGTCCGACGTTAAGGTGGGTTCTCCGTTAGTATCTGGTAGTAAGATTGAAGCTAAGGTGACCGAACAGGGACGTGGCAAAAAAGTAATAGTGCTGAAGTTCAAGCGTCGTAAGAATTACAAGCGCGTCAAAGGACACCGACAGCATTTTACAGAGATTGAGATTGTTTCGATAACGAGCGCAGCTCCGAAGAAGGCTAGCGCAACCAAGAAAAAGACCAGTACAGTTCAAAAAAAAGCAGCTAAGAAAAAAGCAGCTAAGAAAAAAGTAGCTAAGAAAAAAGTCGCTAAGAAGAGTACCGTTGAGGTTGAAGAGTAGCGCAGCGGAGGTTTAGAGATGGCACATAAGAAAGCAGGCGGTAGCTCTAAAAACGGCCGCGATTCCGAATCCAAACGACTTGGTGTAAAGCGTTATGGTGGCGAGCAGGTTCTCGCGGGCAATATTATTGTTCGTCAGAGAGGAACCCATTTCCATCCCGGCATTAATGTAGGGCTTGGGAAGGACCACACTATTTTCGCTACGGCGGCTGGTAAGGTAGTGTTTAAAGCCAAGGGCCCTAAAAGCAGAATATACATTAGCGTCACGCCAGAGTAGCGGGACTTGGCGCATGGGAAAAGGCCCCGCTCGAGGGCCTTTTTTGTATCTTCTGGGAGCGGGATTACTCAGCCTAGAATGAACCGATGAAATTCGTTGATGAGGCTAATATTAGGGTGGAAGCGGGCCGAGGTGGTGACGGTTGTGTCAGCTTTCGACGGGAAAAATTTGTCCCTCGAGGAGGGCCGGACGGCGGTCATGGTGGGCACGGGGGAAGTGTCTTCCTCATCGCGCGTGAGGATATTAATACACTGGCTGATTTCCGAGTAGAGCGTCGGTATCGCGCTAAGGCTGGCCGTGGTGGGGCCGGAAAGGAGCGGACCGGGGCATCTGGTGAGGATTTATACATTTCAGTACCCAAAGGAACAGTGGTTTCTGATCTAGATACGGAGGAGATTTTTGGGGATCTTTCTGATGAAGGTCAGATGCTCAAAGTCGCACAAGGTGGACGTGGTGGGATTGGTAATAGTCGCTTTAAAAGTAGTGTTAATCGTGCGCCACGAAAATCGACACCGGGAGATCCGGGAGAGAAACGCTACCTTGGACTAGAGCTAAAACTTCTGGCAGATGTTGGTTTATTGGGGTTACCAAACGCAGGTAAGTCGACGCTAGTTCGGACTCTTTCAGCCGCCCGTCCTAAGGTTGCTGATTATCCTTTTACGACGCTGCACCCGAGCTTAGGTGTCGTTAGTGTCGAAGCAGCCCGCAGTTTTGTAGTCGCAGACATTCCAGGCCTGATTAAAGGGGCTGCGGAAGGTGCTGGGTTGGGCATCCGCTTTTTAAGACATCTGCAACGAACACGTTTGCTAGTACATATTGTTGATGTCGGAGGGGGGGTCGGCGTGGAGGATCCGGCGCAGGCCGTCCGAGTTATTGAGTCGGAGCTAGCGTGTTACTCTGCTAGCCTTGCAGGCCAGGCGCGTTGGCTAGTATTAAACAAGTTAGATTTGCTGCCACAGTCAGACTGGGATTCTAAGATTAATGCAGTAGTTCAGGCTTTGGGCTGGAATGATTGCGTGTTTGGTATTAGTGCGGTGACCGGAGAGGGCACTGATTTATTAGCTCAAGAGATTATGAATTACCTAGAGTCCCAAGCTAAAACAGCCTAAAATTAGAATCTCATTATTTTTCAGAAGGTTAAGTTTGCGAGAGGTTGCGGATTTTTGTGTTCAGGCGGGTTTTATATCTGGCGGCGCAATTTTTGCTGGTGATTCCCTTCGTAACCATTTTATCAATTTGTGACACCGCGATCTTATAGCTGATATTCGCGGCGTCGCGGTCACCTTTCTGAATTGCCCCGAGAACGTTTCTCAGCACAGTGCGCAGGCGCGATCGAAGCGTTATGTTGTGTAATCGCTTCTTCAGGCTTTGCCGCGCACGCTTCTTTGCTGACTGAATATTAGCCATAGCTTCCTATTAATCGAGCCGCAGTTATAAAAAAGCTTGAGGGCAAGCTCGGAAAAGGGCGGTATTATTGGGAGCCCTCCGGCGCAAGTCAAGTTGGGGTGGCCTGAGTGGGAGTAGTTGAAATTGAAGCAGATCCAAAAACTTGCCCGGCTGGGAAGGTCATGACCGCATCAGACGAAGACCAAAAGAGGATTAACGAATCCAGGAGCTTGATCCAGCACACCTCCGTCGTGAGTGCGATGACATTGCTATCCCGTTTAACTGGGCTCGCGAGAGATATAGGTTTTTCTCGCTGGTTTGGTGCTGGCATGCTTATGGACGCGTTCTTTGTGGCATTCAAAATCCCCAATTTGTTAAGGCGCTTTTTTGCAGAGGGTGCCTTCTCAGCTGCTTTCGTACCCATCATTTCTGAGTATCGAGCAACAGGGAATTCAGAGGAAACTAAGGAACTTATAGATCGGGTAGCGGGCACGCTGGGACTGATACTTTTTGCTATTACTACTGCCGGGGTGATTGCGGCTCCAATCTTAATCATGATTTTTGCCCCAGGGTTTCTTGACGACGATGGTCGTTACGAGTTGGCTCGAGATATGCTCCGGCTCACCTTCCCCTATTTGTTTTTTATCTCTCTGACAGCGCTTGCGGGGGCTATTCTGAATGCCTATCGTAGTTTTGCCGTGCCTGCTTTCACCCCGGTACTGCTGAATATAGTTTTGATTGGTTTTGCAGGATGGATTGCACCCCGTATGGAAAATCCGGGGCTCGGGCTTGCAGCAGGCGTGTTTGTGGCCGGTCTAGTACAACTGCTCTTTCAGTTGCCTTTTTTGCTGCGTCTGCAGCTTTTGCCATTGCCACGGTGGGGCTGGGGTTATGTCGGAGTGCGTAGAGTGCTAAAACTGATGACACCAGTGATTTTTGGTTCCTCAGTTGCACAGATCAACATTCTTCTCGATACACTGATTGCTTCTTTTCTTGCTGCTGGTAGCATCAGTTGGTTGTACTACTCTGATCGCTTGATGGAGTTTCCATTGGGTGTATTTGGTATTGCCTTAGCAACAGTTATATTGCCAACGCTGTCCGAGCAGCATGCCACAGCTTCAAAAGAGGCTTTCGCCGCAACACTCGATTGGGCTTTGAGGCTGGTTCTTCTCATTGCTTTTCCTGCTGCGCTAGGGTTGATTGTGTTAGCAGAGCCTCTATTGATAACAATTTTCTACGGAGGTGAGTTCACCGCATTTGATGTGAATATGGCCACCGCCTCGCTTGTCGCATATGCACTAGGTTTGGTGGGCTTCATCCTAGTTAAAGTTCTCACTCCAGGTTATTTTGCTCGCCAAGATACTAAAACGCCTGTGAAAATCGGTGTTTCTTCTCTGTTATTGAACATGTTCCTAAACGTTGTATTAGTAGTAGGTTTGGTCAGAGTGAGTTTCTACGCTCCCCATGCAGGGCTTGCTTTAGCCACAACGCTTTCGGCGTTATTCAATGCAGCTCTATTGCTCCGAGGGCTTCGTAAGAGTGGCGTCTATCTTCCCCGACCAGGGTGGGGGAGGTTGATAGGCCAGGTGCTTGTGGCAAGTGTGGTCATGACCTATTCGATCTTCTTGGCTCTAGATCGGTTGGGAGACTGGGTACAGTTCAGTGTTTTCGAACGCATCAGTACACTTACAATCTGCGTACTTATGGGTCTTGGTGTGTATTTTGGTACATGCTTTTTGTTGGGTTTGAGAGTTAGCAGCTTTCAGAAAATATCCACGGCGAACCTATAATCACGACCTTATGTCCTAAAGTGTCTACTCGGCTATGCATTTTTACCGTTATATATCTCATTTAAAAGAAAGGGGTTGGAAGTCTCGGGTGGTCACTGTGGGGGCTTATGATGGGGTACATCTTGGGCATCAGGAAATCTTGCGGCAACTTGAGGTTCAGGGGAAGAAGATTGGTGTACCTACTTTGGTATTGTCGTTCGAACCCATCCCGAGGGAATTCTTCTCACCTGACAAACCTGCAGCCAGATTGACACGTTTTCGGGAACGGTACGAGCTTCTAAGCAATTTTGGCGTTGATGAATTTTTTTGTCCGCGGTTTACTAGTCTCCGGGATCTATCTCCAGAAGAGTTCATAAGAGATATCTTGCTGGCAGGGCTTAATGCGAGACATATCGTTGTTGGCCATGATTTTCGGTTTGCGGCGGAGCGTCTTGGGACACTTGATGATCTTAAGACCGCGGGAGTCAACTGTGGGTTCGGTGTGACGGAGGTGACGGCGGTATACCGAGAGAATCAGCGAGTTAGTAGCACAGCTATTCGTAATGCGCTTAAGGCGGGTGATCTAAAGACGGCTCGTGCAATGCTGGGGCGAGAATATTCTATGTCGGGGCGTGTGGTGCGCGGCATTGGTTTAGGTAAACAGCTTGGCTTTCCCACCGCAAATGTAAATCTTAACCGGCGCCAAGCCCCGGTGGATGGTATCTTCGCAGCTCGGGTTACCGGATTGGCTGAAGGGCCGTTGGAAGGGGTCGCCAGCATTGGTACGCGTCCGACGGTTGGTGGAGTGGAGCCTCTATTAGAGGTTTTTATTTTTGACTTCGACAGAGATATATACGGAGAGTACATCACCGTACATTTCGTTGAGCGTTTGCGTGAAGAGCGTAAGTACTCTGATCTAGAGAAAATGACGAGACAGATGCATAAGGACGTAGCTGATGCACGCGCTGTATTGGCGGCTTAGGATAGATGACTGATTACAAAGACACATTAAACTTACCGAGTACGAGTTTCCCGATGCGCGGCAACCTTGCTCAACGCGAGCCTGCGATGCTAGAGCTTTGGGAGCAACAGGATATCTATGGGCAGATTCGTGCGTCGGCAAAAGGTCGTCCGCAATTTGTTTTGCATGACGGACCTCCCTATGCCAATGGGGATATTCATCTCGGGCATGCACTCAATCATGTATTGAAAGACATAATTGTGAAGGCGCGTACCTTGGCTGGATTTGATGCGCCTTACGTCCCTGGTTGGGATTGCCACGGGTTACCGATCGAACATCAGGTTGAGCGCAAGCGAGGCAAAGTTGGCGATAAGCTTAGTGCCCGAGAGTTTCGAAGTGCTTGTCGAGAGTACGCAACCAACCAGGTCCATCGTCAACGCACGGATCTGAAACGACTAGGTGTGCTTGGCGATTGGAATCACCCCTATATCACGATGGACCCAACTTACGAGGCAGAACAACTTCGAGCATTTTCGAAGCTTCTGGAGCAGGGATTGATCTATCGGGGATATAAGCCTGTGCATTGGTGTCTCGATTGTCGTTCGGCTCTCGCTGAAGCTGAGGTGGAGTATCAGGATAAATGTTCCGATGCAGTTGATGTACGGTTTTCGGTGATCGATGCATCGGGGTTTTGTGCGAGGATTGGTGTGCCGTCCCCGGATGGACAGATATCAATACCGATCTGGACAACGACGCTATGGACGTTACCAGGTAATCGCGCTGTTGCATTAAACGCAGCATTGGAATACAGCCTTATCGAGATAAATCTTGGGCAAGACAAAGAGTTTCTCCTTGTAGCGGACGACATGTTAGATGGTGTCAGGGCGCGATATGGATTAAGTGATTCAACAGTGTTGGGGACTTCTTTAGGCGAAGTTTTCGAAGGGGTTGAACTTCAACACCCTTTTTACGATCGCATCGTCCCGGTCATATTAGGTGAGCATGTTACGACCGAGGCGGGGACGGGGGCGGTACATACAGCGCCGGGTCATGGCCACGAGGATTTTGCGCTTGGGATTAAATACGGACTGCCTCTGGATTGTCCCGTCAATGGTGACGGTAAATATCTTGAGAATACGCCGGTGTTTGCAGGAGAGCATATTGAACCTGCAAACAAGCGTATCGCTGAATTATTGGAAGAGCGCGGGATGTTGTTGCATATTGATCCCATCACTCATAGCTACCCTCATTGCTGGCGGCATAAGACCGCGGTTATTTTCAGGGCAACACCTCAATGGTTTATAGGTATGGAGCAGGGCGGGCTCAGAGAGAGGGCGCTGGCCGTAATACCAGGTATAGAGTGGACCCCAGAGTGGGGCGAAGAGCGTATCCGAGGCATGGTTGATAATCGACCTGACTGGTGTATCTCGCGGCAGCGAACCTGGGGTGCGCCTATCCCACTTTTTGTACATAAGGAAACAGGTGAGATGCACCCGAATTCAGTAGCCTTAGCACTACTAGCTGCTGATCGGGTGGAGGAGCATGGGATTGATGCATGGTTCGAGTTAGACCCTCAGGAGTTTTTGGGTGATGACGCTGACACATATGACAAAGTCACTGACGTAATGGATGTCTGGCTTGATTCAGGGTTCAGCCACTACATCGTAAGTAAACTGCGTGAGGAAGTTTCGATGCCAGCAGATCTTTATCTTGAGGGCTCCGATCAGCACCGTGGGTGGTTTCAGTCGAGCCTGCTGACGGCAGTAGCAATGAATGATCAGGCGCCCTATAGAGGTGTGCTTACCCACGGTTTTACCGTGGATGAGCAGGGGCACAAAATGTCTAAGTCTTTAGGTAACGTTGTAGAGCCAAAGAAGGTATACAAAACACTCGGTGCGGATATCTTGCGCCTCTGGGTTGCTGCCACGGATTATCGCGCTGAGATGAGTGTTTCAGATGAGATACTAAGGAGAGTTTCCGATGCTTACAGGAGATTGCGAAATACGCAGAGATTCCTGATTGGTAATCTGCACGATTTTGAACCGGAGAAGCACAACGTGACGCGATCGGAAATGATTTCATTGGATCAGTGGGCGCTCGATCACGCCTGTGCTCTCCAAGAGGAGATTATTTCAGCGTATGAGCGTTACGAGTTTCACCACATATATCACAAAGCACACAACTTTTGTGTTGTAGAAATGGGAGGGTTTTACCTTGACGTCATCAAAGATCGCCTTTACACGATGCCGCCTAATAGTATTGCCCGCCGTTCTGCACAGACTGCCATGTATCACATTTTAGAGGCGATGGCTCGGTGGTTGGCACCGATTTTAAGTTTCACGGCAGAGGAGATCTGGCAGGCTCTTCCCGGCAAACATGGAGATTCTGTATTTCTATCGGCTTGGCATTCTTTCCCAGATACTGAGGGGTCAACGACAATCGATTGGGGAACCATACTGAGTGTTCGTCACGCGGTTTCAAAGGAGCTTGAGCAGTTACGTATAGCGGGCGATATTGGCGCTCCCCTGGATGCCAGGGTTGATCTTTATTGCCCTCCACAGTTGGAGTCAGCTCTTTCGGTATTAGGTGAAGAATTGCGGTTTGTGTTTATTACTTCGGAGGCAAAGGTACATGCTGAGTCTGAGCGTCCCTCTAATGCTGTCGCTGCAGAGGCAAACACTACTTCGTTTTGGCTCATGCTGTCACGAAACGAAGAGGTGAAGTGTGTGCGGTGTTGGCATCGCCGCGATGACGTGGACCATCATGCAAAGTATCCTAATATTTGTGGTCGGTGCGTGACCAACGTGGAGGGACCGGGAGAGACTAGGGTGTATGCATGAATTTGCCAAGGAGCGCTCTTGGCAAATGGTTTTGGTTAGCTTTCAGTGTAATCGTTGCCGATCAGTGGACTAAGTTTCTAATCACATCAAATTTCAACGAATTTGACTCAATAACCTTACTCCCCGTTCTTGATTTTATGCGCCTTCATAACGAGGGGGCAGCGTTTAGTTTATTAAGCGATGCCTCTGGGTGGCAGCGATGGATGTTCACCATTTTGGGATCCGCTGTCAGCATTTTTATTTTCATGTGGCTTCGCCGTCTACCAGCTCGCGGACAGCATATGCTTGCTGCTGCGCTCGTACTGATCATGGGTGGAGCGTTGGGGAATGTGATTGATAGGGTATTGTGGGGGCATGTCATTGATTTTATTCGCGTGCATTACCAGCAATGGTATTTTCCAGCGTTTAATATTGCCGATTCCGCTATAACCGTGGGCGCGGTGCTCTTGATATTAGATACTCTGTTGCATCGCGATCAGCCAATTGACAGCCGGAAGCAGCCCTTAAAGAAGAAAGTTACTAAGAAAAAGACTTCTAGAAAAAAGATCTCTAAGAAACAAACGACTACGAAGAAAAGCTCTAAGAAGAAGACTCCCAAGAAGAAGGCTGTTTAGGGATGTAAATCCTTTTTTACAGAGCGAAGCGTGTATATGCTAATGAAAGTATTGAAAAAATAGCATCTTAGCTAATTATTAAATCAGCATGCAGGGATGATGAATTCTAAAGGGCCTAGGCTTTTTTGCTGCACAAAGAGTAGTCGTTGTAAACGGTAGGGTGTGGGAGGTATACTCCACAAGTTACTGATTTATAAGGGCGATGAGCTGTGACCCGAGATGAAATCGCACAACGTTTAGAGCATTATGGTGTCTTGCCCACCACACAGCGGCTTGATGTGGGTGAAGTTATTCTAAGCTCCCCACAGCATGTATCGGCTGATCAGATTATTGCGCGTATCCGAGCTGGTGGCTCGAAGGTGTCTAAGGCTACTGTCTACAACACTTTGAAGTTATTTTGCGAGCGCGGGCTTTTACGAACTGTCCATGTTGATCCAAGCAGGCAATATTATGATCCCACCACTGAACATCACCATCATTTTTACAATGTGGACAGCGGCGAGTTGACGGATATGCAATCTGATGCAATTACGCTACAAGTCAATGCGGCATTACCTAAAGGGACTGAGCATGCTGGAGTCGACGTAGTCATTCGGGTACGCGATTTGCGTGACTAATTCTCTAGACTACCGGGCTCGTTCATTGCACTCATTCAGTCGCATATAATGCTCTCAGGCGCACAAGATCTTTCTCTGAGAGACCAGTCACTGCAGTGATATCACTCCTAGATCGTAGTTGGTTCCGATAGCGGGCGAAGAACTCGGGGATATCCCCTCCGAATCCAAAAAAGTACATAACATCGGTGTAGTTTGGCGAATGACTAAGACCAAGCGCGTGACCAATTTCATGAAGACATGTGAGGTAAATGACTGAATCTCGAAAAAGTGAATCGTTTTTTGCGCGTTGTCCTATATCTTCTCCCAGAGCATCGGTATCTGGTCGGATAAAGACAGCAGCTCCAGGTTGATTATCTACGACTAAAGATCGCATCTCCCCATATTGGCCAAAATTTGCTGGGGCCCAATAGATTCGTAGCAAAGCAGTTGATTCAGGGCCAGGGATGAAATGAAGTTTGCTATTAGCGCTTCGCTCCCATGCTTGCAAGGCCCAGATCGCTAATTCACGATCAGTTTCCCGGTAATGAGAACCAGCTGAGCCTTCTGCAATGAAGTAGGTAATTGGGGTATTTGCGTTGAGCGGTGTCAGCTCTGCCGATTCTTGTGTTTGTGCAGTGGAACAGTAGATGTCTAAAATTGCCAAACAGACAAGTCCAGCTATGTGTTTATTGCGTGGTTTCTTCTGATAGAGGTGCATTCGATTATGCGGTCTCGACTTCTCAAGGGATGATGATCGTATCACTCTATGGACTTCCACAGCGACTCGAATGATTCACACGATACTGATTGCGTAAGAGGCCTAAGTGACTGATAATCCAAGACCAACTTGCCGAGCCGGTGTAGCTCAGTCGGTAGAGCAACGCATTCGTAATGCGTGGGTCGGCGGTTCGAATCCGTCCACCGGCACCATGAAAACAAAGGCTTAACCTTACTGCCGCAGCTACGAGCCTTGTCTAGTTGGCTCCATTCCATCCGGTTTCACTGTATCCTTTTAACTCGAAGCTACAGAGGGTTTGATTGATGAGGGAAGCGGTTCGCGAGAAGCCACAGCAGACAGCTGATAATACAAAGCTGTTTCATATCATCGATCCGCGGGAATTCAAACGAGAGCTTTTGGACGAGTTATGTGATCTTGCGACACGAGTGCGGACCATTGCAAAGCATCCAGCAGGAGCACGGTTTCTTCAGGACATGTCGCCTCATCGGCGTGCGATGCTCTACTTTACGCAACCTTCAACTCGGACCTTCCTTTCTTTCAATAATGCTTGTCATATTTTGGGGATGCGTACAAGCGAGATCCGTGACCGATCTACTTCATCGGAAGTTAAGGGTGAAAGTTTTGAGGACGCCATCCGCACGTTCAGTTCTTACGTCGATGTCATTATTATGCGATCCAGAGAGCCCGGCCGTGCTGCCCAGGCAGCTCAGCTTATGGATACAATCGCTCGCCCCATACCAATAATCAATGCAGGTAGTGGTAGAGATCAGCATCCAACTCAAGCGTTACTCGACATCTACACACTAGACCGCAGTTTTGCTGAGCGAGGGGGGATAGACGGTAAAGTCATCGGTATGATGGGTGATCTTAAGCGTGGTCGGACTGTGCGCTCTTTGTGTTACTTGATGAAAAATTACGTATCTATGCGTCTAGTTTTTATAGCACCTAGCCATTTTGCGATGGAGGATGACATAAAGGAATACCTTAGGAAGCAAGAGATTCCTTTTACAGAAACGGAGCAACTTGAGGATGTATTGCCCGAGCTGGATGCTCTCTATGTCACACGTATGCAGTCCGAGTGGGATGGCTCTAATGAATCTAGAGACATCGATTTCACGTCATTCGGCGTTGGAGCAAAGGAGCTTGGTATTCTCAAGCCAGAAGGGATCATTATGCATCCCTTACCTCGTGGAAATGAGATTGATCCCTCTATAGATTCTGACCCGAGAGCGATGTACTGGCGCCAGGAACGTAATGGAATGTGGATGCGTGTGGCAATATTTCTGAAGATTTTTCAACTTGAGAAGAATATTCAGCAACTTGATCCGAAAGACTTTTTGATTCAGATAGCTGACACATGATAAATGGGTGGATAAGTAGGATATCCACCGGATTCGCGGTGATTTAGGTGCCCTAAACTGTGGTTATGCCGGTTCGGTAGGGTTTTCAGGGTACAATGCGTCGTCTGACCGCTCCATTGAGTATGCGGCCATTTGGCTTAGTGTCCGTACTCTCTTTATAAGCGGTTCCGTACCATTTAAAGGGGATATCGTGGGTAGGAAACTTTATGTCGGCAATTTGCCGTACTCAGCATCTGAACAAGATCTTTTGGAAAAATTTACAACATGCGGGACAGTCGAATCCGCTAAACTGATTACCGATCGCGACACGGGTCGCAGTAAGGGTTTTGGTTTTGTGGAAATGGCGAGTGACGCTGAGGCGCGGGCTGCGATTGATAGCTTTGACGGTACTGACTACGACGGTCGGCCAATGAAGGTTAATGAGGCTAGGCCTCAGGAGAAGAGGTCCGGCGGAGGCGGAGGCGGAGGTGGAGGTCGTGGTGGATACGGCGGCGGCGGTCGCTGGTAGCCTTATCATTCAGCAAGAAATTAACTTACTACCACCAAAGTTGAAATTGTATTTTGGTTTGTTGGCGCGTGAGTGGAAATGACAACTGAATTCCCACCGACGGGACACCCATATGAGATTGTGGCGGTACGGCGAGCGGATGCTCCGCCAGGTACTGAAGGTTCTGATTGGCATTCTTACGAGATCGCTCAAGGCAGCAATACAATTCATGGTTACCGACAAGGAAATCTAAAGGCGGTAACTACGGCGGTGGAAGAGATTGTTGCTCAGCTGAACGAACGGCAACTGGGGAAGCGTGGACGCGTAAATTTGGTGCCAACACCAAAAAAGACCAATACGAAATGACTAGCAATTTTTAGTATATGGTTTTATCACTATGCCTAACTGCCGGAGTTGGGCGTCCTGAGACGGACTGGAAGCTTCTCGAACAAGAGGGAGCGGTACAACGGAATCATGCCTATATCTAAGTCTAAAGAATTAGAAGAGACTGTAGCTGGGAATGGACTATTACACCGACGATTTTTTTTAGCTCAGGGTGCTGCACTACTTGGTGCGGGCTGCGCTAATTTATTGGTTGCTCGACCGGCTCATGGTCAAACTGCCCAAAATCTTTCGCCCTGGATGCGAGCCCCGGGGGCAGGTATGAGCGGTTATGGTAGCCGTTCCAGGTTTGAAGGGCAGGTACAGCGGACACTAAATCGACCAACCGGTACCGGAGCATCTCGCACTCCGCTAGAGCATCTCGAAGGGATCATTACACCTAATGCACTGCACTTCGAACGCCACCACAGCGGTATCCCTGATATTGACCCTGGTGCTCATCGGCTTCTCATCCATGGATTGGTGGGAAGACCACTGATCTTCGACATGGATGCGTTGTCTCGTTACCCAATGGTTTCACGAATTCAGTTTATAGAGTGTTCAGGTAACAGTCGGGTAGCTGGGCTCATTCCAGAACCTCTCGCAACTAGTTGTGGCGAACTCCATGGTCTTGTTTCCTGCAGCGAATGGACGGGAGTACCACTTTCCATTCTCCTGGATGAGGCGGGTGTTGATCCTGATGCTCAGTGGATACTAGCTGAAGGTGCAGATGCCGCTGCTATGAGTCGCAGCATTCCTATGAAAAAGGCGATGGATGACGCAATAATTGCCCTCTATCAGAATGGTGAGCGGTTGCGTCCGGACAACGGTTATCCGGTGCGGCTCTTTCTGCCAGGTTACGAAGGCAATATGAGCGTGAAGTGGCTCCGCCGAATTAAGGCGACCACTGGGCCCTCCATGACAAAAGACGAGACTTCCAAATACACAGAACTGCTTGCCGATGGAACGTCGCTTATGTTTACGTTCCCTATGGAGGTGAAATCTGTAATTACCTCACCTTCCCCAGGGCTTGACCTTCAAGGACCGGGCCTATATGAAATTTCTGGACTTGCTTGGTCTGGAGTCGGTCGAATTAGTAAGGTGGAAGTTTCAGCAGATGGAGGCGCGACGTGGGGAGAGGCGGCGTTATCTGAGCCCGTTCTAGATAAGGCTCTGACACGTTTTCGTATGGCGTGGCAATGGAATGGTGGGCCAGCCGTGATAAAGAGTCGTGCCATTGACGAGACGGGCGCAATCCAGCCAACGCGAGATGCGCTTATTGAGAACAAAGGCATGAACTTCGCCTATCACTATAACGGGATACAGGCCTGGAGCATTGGTGCTGATAGTCAGGTAGCTAATATCTATGCGTAGTTTTTTTCTAACTCTAATAGCCACATTTACCCTGCACGTCTTCGCCCAGGAAGGTCCAGGTCTCGGAGTGGAGGCGAGCGTGGCGGAGATCACCGCCTGGGATATTAGCATCGGTCCTGATGGTGCAGGATTGCCTGACGGTTCTGGTACGGCTGAGGAGGGAGCTGCCATCTATGCTACCCAATGTCTCATTTGTCATGGTGAGGAAGGCGAAGGTCAGTTGAATGACCGGTTAGTGGGTGGGCACGGTACCCTTGATCAGTCAGTTCCGGTCAAAACTATAGGTAGTTATTGGCCATATGCGACGACTGTATTTGATTACACCCGCCGTGCTATGCCATATCTACAACCACAATCACTTACGAGCGACGAGGTGTATGCGCTGACCGCATATATTCTTTTCCTGAATGGGATTATCGAGGAAGATGAACGCATTAATGCGCAGACATTACCTGAGGTTGAGATGCCCAACCAGGCGAACTTTATTTTGGCTTACCCATAACGGATATGCGTTATTTCTGAATTAGACAGACATTAAGAAATCCATCGATTGCCACTTTCAAAATAATATTATTCGATCTCCGTGACTCAAATAAATGGAGAATAATCATGATCAGAAAACAGTGTCTTGTCCTTTTTCCTATCCTGTTTATTACTAGTAGCGCCTTCGCACAAGATGCACTAAGCATCCTACAGGCTGCTGCCCAGACTATGGGTGCTACGAATCTTAGAGCCATCGAGTTTTCCGGGACAGGGTGGTATGGGCAGGTTGGACAGAGCGCTAATCTGAGTGAAGATTGGCCTCGGTTTGAGATCACTGAATACACACGCGTAATCGACTACGATGCTGGAACCTCTCGTGAAGATTTGATGAGAAGGAGAGGAGCCTATCCAGCTCGTGGAGGTGGCCCTCCTTTTTCCGGAGATCAACTCATAACGGAATTGGTCAGCGGCGAGTATGCCTGGAATTTGCAAGGGGAGAGGGCTGTACCTCAAAGGCGAAACTATTTAGATGGGGTTTCTGCAGCGGACTTTCGTCGGTTGGACATACTGTTGACACCACACGGGTTCATTAAAGCGGCACTAGAAAGTCATGATGTTCAAGCTCTCACTATACCGATTGCTGGTCCGTCTAATGGGGGTCTCTCACAGGGCGGTAGAACGGTCAGGGTGATTTCTTTTACTGCCCTTGGGAAATATAAGGTCAATGGCACCATTAATGATCAGGGTCTCGTTGAAGTTGTGAGCACTTGGGTGCCAAACCCTGTCTACGGTGACATGTTATTTGAGATGCGGTATACGCAGTACGAAGATTTTAATGGCGTGATGTTTCCAACGGTCCTCCATGAGCATCAGGGCGACCCGGTGCTAAATCCGGCACATAATTCTCTGGAGGTCAGGGTAACGAGTGTTCGAACCAATATAGACGCACCAGTTATCTCTGTTCCCGATGAAATTCGCAGCTTTAACCCGCCAGCGGTACGAACTGAATCACAGGAGCTCGCCGAGGGTGTCTGGAGGATTGCGGGTGGTTCTCATCACAGCGTACTTGTCGAGTTTGATGACTTTGTAGCAGTGGTGGAGGCTCCATTAAATGAAGCACGTTCATTGGCCGTGATTGATGAAGTTGAGAGACTTGCTCCCAATAAGCCAATTCGTTACGTTGTGAATACACACCATCATTTCGATCATTCTGGTGGTCTTCGTCCGTATCTAGCCCAGGGGGCGACTGTCGTAGCTCACCAGAGCAGTCAGGAGTTTTTTGAGAACGTAATTTTCCATCCGGGCTTACGAAGTTTACAGCCTGATAGGCTATCGACGTTTTACCCGATGTTTACCGCCAGTCGGCGACCCGCACCTATTGAGGGAGTCAACCAGAAGTATGTTTTGAGTGATGGCAATCGAACTTTAGATCTTTATCCTTTAGAGGGACTCGCACACGCTCAGACGATGTTGATTATCTATCTTCCGCGAGAAAAGATCGTCATTAATGCTGATATGTATAACCCAGCTGCTCCAGGAACAGAGTTTCCTGACTTTCGATTACCTAATATGCGGACGCTAGCGCAGAATATTGAACGTCTAAAACTAGATGTTGAGCGACATGTAGGTATTCACGGGCAGACCTCATCTCATGAGGAGCTCCTTAGAGCGATTTCTGGGACTTAAAATCGCGTGGTGGCAAACACAACACAAGCTTATTTCAGAATTATTATCACTAGGGTGTTGAGACAGCTTAGTGTGGCGGTGAGATAGCTAAGCATGATGAAAAGCTGTTTTACTGTGGATTCTTGGTTGGAGTTGGAGACATTGAGATTGTTTAGAGCTTCAGCGAACTGGTCCGCGCATAATCTGGCAGTTACCTCCGGTGTCTTTGGATAGCCTGATAATGGCGCAGTGCGAAGATTATTATTGTGTTTAGTTGTCGTGGCTATCACTTTACGATTCCTTCAAATTAGTGGGAAGTCCTAAGGAGCTGTTTTAGTCGCGGCCGCTAACAAATGCTGGTCAATCCGAATTGTTGCAAGGCGTGTTTCATCGAGTATTGCACCCTCCAGTTCCACTTTTAATGAGTTCTTGAACTCGATACCCACGGCTTTGCTATAGGCTTCCATCTGTGATTCGAAGAGTGTCTGGTATTCTTGTATTTGGGCAGCCTCTTTTGTGCCATCAACGATGATTTCTTCCATAGCGATGAGTGGCTGGCTTGTGAATATCAGAGTGAACCACAGTGTCATATAACGTAGTGATTGCTCCGTCTTATTTATCAACTTGCTGTACACGATTTTTATTGTCTTGCCCGTAAATTTCATTGTTATTCCAGCCTTAAAAATTGCAGTGTTGCTCCGAAGAACGGGGCTTACGGTTTTTCGTTGACACCGTAGTAAAGAATTTTCGTTGATTGGCGTGATATTGGTGTAACAGGGCGAGGTAAATGAGCATAGGGTTTCTTGATTTAGCGCGCGGCTGAGAGCCGGAAGCGCTAGAATAGCTACCTTAGAAATTATTATCTTCGGACAGAACATGGAATTGTGGAGAGAACAAACATGACTATGCTTTCACGCTGGGCTGGAGCCATTTTCATTTTGACGGTAACCAGTGTCGTTTCGGCACAGAGTTGGGGCCCGCGGAGTCTCGAAGAGCTTAAAGAGGAGACATTACGAAGGGCCCAGCATGGTGAGGGCCCGATCGGGATTGTGAAAATGGAGGATGCGGAGCGGGCAGTTGCGGCGCTCCACGACCTCGAGCGAGATACTTGGGCGAACGCTTGGGCAGATATTGGTAGAGAGTATCTGGTGCGCGCTAAGACCGCATCTTCACCGGAAGAGGCCCGTGAGAATTATTATTATGCGTGGCGCTATTTCGATGTGGGTCGCTGGCCGACGGAGAAACATTCGGATGGTAAACGTGCGTCTTACGAAGCAGGGGTGGCTGCATTTCGGGAGTACAGCTTATTACTTGACCCACCTGTCGAAACGGTACGTATACCGTTTGAGGGTAAGGAGATCGTGGCCTATCTACGATTGCCAGATGGCGTGAGACCAGCACCATTGGTGTTTGGTATGAATGGCTTGGATTCTCGTAAAGAAGGGGTCATGGCTGGTAGCGATGCGTATATCCAAAATGGGGTTGCTGCATTTGCCATTGATATGCCCGGCACTGGACAGGCTCCTTTACTAATTGACGTTGGTTCTGAGCGGATGCTATCTGCGGCGTTGGATTATCTCGTAACACGGCCAGAGATAGATGCTTCACGAATCGTTGTGCAAGGCCGGAGCTGGAGTGGCTATTGGGCCGCGGTGATGGCTTACACAGAGCGCGATCGCATTCTTGGTGCTGCTGTGCACGGGGTGGGGATCCATCACTACTACCAACCAGAATGGCAAACGACGGCGGTAAAGAGTCTTGAGTATCTTTTTGATCTATTTCCAGCGCGTTCTGTTGTTTATGGTGTAGATAGTATGGAAGACTTTCTAGCCTATGGTCCGCGACTTTCTCTAGTGGAGCGTGGCTTAATTGATCAGCCTTCAGCGTTAATGTTCTTGGTCAATGGAGAACAGGATACCCAACAGCCGATCAGTGATTTGTATTTGATGATGAGGCATGGTGATCCCAAGGTTACCTGGGTAAATCCTGATGGCGGACATATGGGACGTTCAGAAAAGTGGTCAGGCAGACGGATCCAGGCGGAAGTGGTTCGACCTTGGTTGATGCGTCAACTTGGCGTTGAACCACAAAGATAGGCTCTACGCAAAGGAGGTGTCTTTAGGGTTGGAGAGACTCGCGATCAGACGCCGGTAGCGTCTGATAATCGGCCGTATACGCGCTTGGCGTTGCCCTCAAAAATCTTTTGTCGATCCTCGTCACTCAGTGTCGTATTACCTAAAATATACCGCTTGGTATCATCGAAATAGTGGCCTGTTTCTGGGTCAATGCCACGTACGGCACCCACCATTTCTGATGCAAACAGGATGTTATCGATGGGTATTACATCAAGTAACAGATCAATGCCAGGCTGATGGTATACACAAGTGTCAAAAAACACATTGTTGAGTACGAGTTCATTCAACGGAGGGCGCTTTAACATATCTGCGAGGCCTCGAAAGCGACCCCAGTGAAATGGAACTGCTCCTCCACCGTGGGGAATAATCAGTTTGAGATCTGGAAAATCTTTAAAGATATCCGAGGTCATCATCTGCATAAAAGCTGTTGTATCTGCGCTTAGATAGTATGAGCCAGTCGTATGGAAAACTGGATTGCATGCAGCGCTAACATGGATCATGGCGGGCACTCTCAGCTCGCACATTTTCTCATAAATGGGATACCAATACTGGTCACCAAGAGGAGGCGAGGTAAAATATCCACCTGTTGGATCGGGATTAAGGTTGCAGCCGACGAAACCCAGTTCGGTAACGCAGCGTTCAAGCTCGATAACCGAGGTATCGAGAGCTACTCCTGGTGACTGAGGTAATTGGCAAACGCCGATGAAGTTGTTCGGATAAAGTTGGGTTAGGCGATAGATCAGTTCGTTGCAGTGAGCTGTCCACGCCTGGCTTGTAGATTCGTTACCGATGTGATGACCCATTCCGCTCGCTCGAGGTGAGAATATAGTCCTATCTGTTCCGCGCTCGCGTTGGAGTTTGAGTTGGGCTCCCTCAACACTTTCTCGGAGCTGATCGTCTGTGATTTTAAGAAGGCCTTTTTCTGCCTGATAAAGTGGATTCTTTCGCAGATCAATCTTTTGTTGATCACGATATTGGCCCAGCTCTGAGGGTTCAGTGGTGTAGTGTCCATGGCAGTCGATAATCATGCTGGTCAGAAATGCTTGTGTTGTTTTGTGAGCTTCTTTATATCATCCTAAAGCCTGAAACGTCACTGTTGGTTGACGCATTCAGAAGAACACAATTGTTTTGTGAAAAAACTTTCACCTCATTTTTGACCGTCTCGCGCTCAATATAGATTTATTTTAGATAGAATGCGCCCGGTTCTTGAGTTGAGATACTGAATGACCTCAATATGAGAAGTTGGAATCCATTACGGCACTTTCTTTTGAAGGTGTTGAGTCAGTGGGATGTGGTTACTGCCATTGTCTTGCTAGGACTATGTGTACCCGCCCTCGCCCAGAACAACGAAACCGCGAATACCTCTGGTGGGGCCTGGATGGTACAGCTGGGGAGTTTTAGTGAGGAGCAAAACGCTCAACGACTCGCCGATCGTGTGGCAACGTTCGGTCTAACCGCTCATGTGCTCCCCTCTACCTCCAACGGACGCTCTATATTCAGAGTTAGAGTAGGCCCCACATCAAGCCGCCAGAGTGCTACAGCTGTTGCAGCGTTTTTAAGTGCCAATGGATTCGAGCAACCCTGGGTCTTAAACGAACCGGGACAAGTCGTGGTGTATGTCGCTGAGCCCTCACCGGCTCCGACTAATGTCCAAACTGTAACTCCTCCACCTAGTGTCAGCCCCATTTTAGAGTCTTCGGTCCGGCCTGCTGAATCAGTCACGATCACAGAATCTCAGAGGGCTTCTGAACAGATTCAGATTGCTCAGCAAGTGGGCGACCTGAATGTTCCTTTTATAGAAAGGGAGCCCGAGCTTGCTGACTTTTCAGGAATGGAAGCTTCACCAGAAATTGCTGGGATGATGGCTAGAGCAGAGGGATTTGTGCAACGCGTACCTACCGATGGAGCACCAGCTAGCCAGAGAACGGATGTTTACACCGCTTACGATAATAGTAATTTTTATGCCATTTTTCTCGCATTCGATAATGAACCAGAACTGATTCGTGCAAATTTATCACCGAGAGAGAATGTTGATAATGATGATCGTGTAGAAGTATTGATAGACACTTTTAATGATCAACGTTCCGGCTATGGATTTGGGACAAATCCATTAGGGATACAAAGAGATGGCCGCTGGTCTGAGATTGCACAGCAAGGGAGGTTTGACACCTCTTATGAAGCGGTCTGGTATTCAGACGCTCAGCTCACTGATTCTGGATATATGGTCAAAATTACCGTTCCGCTGCGAACGCTAAGATTTCCGGATACGGATGAGCAGACTTGGCGGATCATGTTTGGACGTAGAATTCCAAGATTGAGCGAAATTTCTTACTGGCCACGTTATTCTTCGGCTATTCAAGGTCGTTTAAATCAGGCTGCGATTGTACGGGGTGTCCGGGAAGTTTCTCCAGGTCGAAATATTCAATTAATCCCATTTGCTTTCGCCCGAAGTTTTGATGTGTTGGATTCAAATGCGTCCGGTGGACCTGCATTCAACGATAGTTCGGAGGAAAATATTGGGCTTGATGCGAAATTTGTATTCCAAGATAGCCTCGTTTTTGATGCGACTCTAAACCCAGATTTTAGTCAGGTTGAGTCGGACCAGCCTCAGGTTACGTTGAATGAGCGATTCGAAGTACGGTTCCCAGAGCGTCGACCATTCTTTTTGGAAAATTCTGATTACTTTGATACAGAGTCGACTCTTATATTTACTCGCCGGATCATTGATCCGGAAGCAGGGCTTAGATTAACGGGAAAAATGGGGCCTTGGGGTATCGGTTCAATGCTCATGAATGATGAAGCACCGGGACAAGGCCTTGATCTTGGAGATCCTATGGCCGGGAAAGCGGCCGATATTAGTATTTTGCGTGTGTTCCGGGATATTTCAGAACAGGGTCGGATGGGGATGTTGTATAACAGCCGCGAGTTTGGTTCGGGGCTTAATCAGGTGGCAAGTATTGATGGACGTTTCAATCTAAATCCTAACTGGACGACGGAATTGCAGTTAATTGGTACGCAATTCGAAGATGCTGAAGTTGAGACTTCGAACGGGCGTCAGGCTAATATGCGTCTTGATCGCAATGGCCGGAGCCTGGCTACCCATGCTCATGTAATCGATACGACTGAGGGTTTTAGGGCGGATCTTGGTTATTTTAATCGCAACTATATAGCTAATACACGATCTACTCACGGGTGGATGAGATATACATTTTGGCCCGAAAACAGCTTAGTGAATAGTTGGGCGCCGAGGTTGCAGACAAATCGAGTCCAGGATCAACAAGGTATGCGTCTTTTTTCTCAAGTCAGTTCTCGTTTAGAGGTGAGCTGGGATGGAGAAACTAAACTTACTCTTGATTATCAGGATCTTAGAGAGCGGCTTAGACCCGAAGATGTTTCTGGGCTTGCTCTCAATAAAGATTTTGATCAGAAGCGATGGGGCGCTGATTTTGCAACACAGATATTTTCAACGGTAGGTTTTAGTCTTGGTTTAGAAGGCGGGGATGCGATTAATCTAACGCCAGCAGTAGGAATGGAGCCGGAGTTAGGTGATAAATTCAGTAGCGAGTTCACCTTGCTTTGGCGCCCCATCGACCGACTCAGACTTGATTTAACATATCTGCATACAGAACTTGAAGATCAGGGAGGAGCTGGCAATATTTTTACAGATAAGATTCTGCGGACACGTTGGAATTATCAGTTTTCGAAAGAACTTTCACTGCGTTTGATTGCGCAGCACGAGATGACAGAGCCGGGAGTTCTTACTTCTCTCAAGAATGAGGAGAACCTTAATTTTGATATCTTAGTACGTTATGTAATAAATCCTTGGTCAGCTCTCTATCTAGGCTATAACACAAACTCAAGTAACTTCGAGTTGGTAGACACAGAAATGGGTACTGAGTTGCTTCGTACAAATGGCTTACAACGCGATGGCGAACAATTCTTCATCAAATTTTCCTATCTTCTTCAACCCTGATTCCAGTGTTATGCATGATCTGGATAGTCGGGTTCCCCGGGCAGTAAAAATCTGCGTTCATCATTCTCTTTAATCAGCCAAGGCCTAATTTTTGTCACCGGCTCTTGCCATCGATTGCGAGCCCAATCCCGCTGCGCATCTGGCGTCGAAAGGCTTGCTAGGGTTTCCAGATGTTTCATGTGAGGGAACGGGAGATCTATCTCACCGGACTTATGAAGCTCTAACGCTTCGGCTGGTTTTAGCCAGCGACTATCAATTAACTCTTCACCGTCGTGTTCGGGCTTTTGCCCTGATGGGAGATCTGTTAGAAAAAAACGGGTTGAAAAACGATCTTTAAGGGCTAAAGGTGTTTCCCAATGGCCTACGTAATGCAAGCGATCGATTGCAAGCTTTATGCCCCAGCCAGATAAGAGTTCCGACCAAGCTAGATTGCCCGCAATAAGATTCTGCTGAGTTTCTGCTAGTGATGTTCGCCGCCCTAATTTTTCTGTCACCCAGGCGCCATCAGAATCGGTTGCGAGAAGCACACCGGTTTCCTCAAAAAGTTCTCGTAGAGCTGCGCTGTAGTAATCCAAGCCGCCAGAGGCTAAGGATAATCTTTCATTCGCTTCGCTGTAATTCAGCCCACTACAGTGATGGTGTACCGATGTATCTTCTGGGTTAAGCAGTCCGCCTGGAAAGACAAATGTTGAGGCAAAGGTGGCACGCTCATGACGCTGCCCCATGAAAATTTCAGTATCGCCGTCCTTATCGCGTATGAGAATCACCGCGGACGATGCTTTTGCAGGTTCCACACTGCTTTCCGTAGTGAGCTCTAAAAATAACCCTAAAAGCGTCTAAATTCTTCTAAGTTCGCCTAAAAGATTATAAATAGACTGATGTGGTTAACGCTCAAGATACTGAAGCTTGTCCGGGACCTCTCTCCAGTCATCGGCATCTTCAGGGGGATCCTTAGCTTGGGTGAGTACTGGCCAATCCTTAGTAAGCTCTGCATTTAGCTCAAGAAATTGCTCCTGTCCGTCGGGTATCTCGTCCTCTGAGAAAATTGCCTCCACGGGGCATTCTGGCTCGCATAGGGTGCAGTCAATGCATTCCTCGGGGTCAATGACCAGCATGTTTGGGCCCTCATGGAAGCAATCAACCGGACAAACCTCAACGCAGTCCGTTAACTTACACTTTATACAACTCTCAGTAACGACATAGGTCATATTTCAGTCCTCTCTATGCACTCGGTTTTCCCAGGCGGCAGTATTGTATCCTCAACAACCAATTTGCTGCTAAGTTTTATTTTATCATCTCCCTCAAAAGAACTTTTTAATACTTCTTTGAATGCAGCAGTCGAGGGCACTGGAAGAACGTCAATGAATAAAGTCAACGTTGAGTTTTGTGGCGATTTGGCGACCATCACTGTGAACAACCCCCCTGTGAATGCTTTATCGCAATCTGTGCGC
>Ga0315338_1001849_pt1 | contig 23747 bp, 18 predicted proteins | sample ASW8metaG_FD_204518 | JGI IMG/M metagenome (GOLD analysis project Ga0315338, IMG submission 204518) | Ammonia-oxidizing marine archaeal communities from Monterey Bay, California, United States - ASW #8 | ecosystem: Environmental > Aquatic > Marine > Coastal | place: USA: California | collected... | reverse complement strand
TTGGTGGATTGAGTATCTCGACTATTTTTACTCTATTTCTCGTGCCAGTTCTTATATCCCTTGCCATCGACATGGGTTTCCATACTACAAAAGATGATTTGGTTAAAGATTCGTTGCAGTCAAAATCGGGTTTCTTACCTACTTCTCCCTAAAAAATATACCCTTCTTTATCTTATCGGCCAGTAGGTGGGAGGTGGAGATTCCACACAAACTTCTTCTTTGCTGATTGGGTGTTCGAAAATCAGTCGATGCGCATATAGAGCGATTTGTTTGTCGGGTAAGGTTGTGGCAGCACCGTATTTTTTGTCTCCAGAAATAGGGTGGCCTATGAAGGCAAGTTGTGCACGTATTTGGTGAAACCTTCCTGTATATAGTTTTACTTCCAGAAGACTGGAGTCTGGATAGTTTTCTAATATTTTATATTCCAATTCAGCGTATTGCGTATCTTTTCCTGATCGTTGAAAAACCGTGGACTTGAGAGATTTTTCTTTCCGCAGATGGTGAGAAAGTATTGTTTGTTTGGGGTTCGGTTTTCCTTCGACAATGGCGCGATAGATTTTTTGCGTGGTTTTATCGCGAAACTGCTTGGATAAACGCGATGCGCTTTTAGAGGTGCGTGCAAATAAAACCACACCAGATACATTCCGGTCGAGCCTATGAATCAAACCAAGAAATACCTTGCCGGGCTTGTGGAATTCAGTCTGAATCCATTTTTTTACTTGGTCCATTAACGACTCGGACCCGGAGTGATCTGCTTGCGTGAGAATGCCTGACGGTTTGCAAACTACAATTAAATGATTGTCCAGATAGAGAATATTAAGGGATAAATCACTTAGGTGGCTCAATCTTGATATCCTTTGCATCGGTGAGTTTCAGCCCCTCAGTATCCACAATTCCCCCCGAGACAACGTATTTGATTCCATCTTCGATAGACATGTCAATTTCGGTGAGATCTTCGGGGGGAGCGAAGACAAGGAAACCGGAGGTGGGATTCGGCATGGTGGGTACAAAAACATTTAGTATATCTTCACGGGTGTACTTCTGAACCTCACCACGCGCTGAGCCAGTAACAAATCCTATAGCGAGCATTCCTCGGCGAGGGAACTCAAGTAAAACAACTTTCCGAAATGTACTGGTATCAGCATGGGCGATTGATTGCACCACCTGTTTAGAACCTTTATAAATTCGACGAATAAAAGGAATTCTGCTAACAATATTTTCTCCAAAAGCAATAAGTCGTTTACCAAAAAAATTAGTGGTAAACCAACCTACAAACAGAACGATTAATAAGGTTACTACTAGTCCGAGAGCAGGAATACGGTATCCCTCTGGTATGGGAGCTCCCATGCTAATTAATATATTTGTAAATACTGGGGATAGTGCATCAAGATTTTTAAAAAGGAACTGCAGAATGAAATAAGTTAATGTGATGGGCAGAGTGATTAGAAGCCCGGTGATGAAAATGTTACGGATGCGACGTTGCAGTCTTTTAAGTATAGTATTCAATAGGTTCAGAGAAAGAATTTTTTTTATTTAAGTTAAGGAAAAAATAAACACTTTTCAAAATATTATATTTTTCAAAATATTATATAGTGAAACCTTACAAGGCAATAGCAGTAAAATTAGGCATTTTCTTTTGACAGAAAAAGTATTATCATTAGCGCTTCTGATAACAATGGAGTTACGAGTTTTCCCGTAACCCCATGTGATCGGGTATAGATTACACTTAGCACTAGCTTGGAAAAAATATGGTAATTGATTTAAAAGACGCAAATACTGACACCCCGACCCCAGGTGTTAAATGGGTAACCTCTTCTGGTGCCGAGCGAATTGCACGTGTTAAGGATGCGCTGGGCATGCAGGGGCTGGAATTTCTCAAAGTAGTTCAAATTTTATCTGCTAACTCCGATGGACAGATCATGGTTGAATTTCGAGAGCCGGTACCTGCCGACAAGCGCGGTACCTTTTTATTGAATTTGGAATTTTTCCTGAAGCAATCTATTGACCCTGGTCTTGTTGTATGGTTAGCGGCGTTGGGTGATAAGAGCGCTCTACGTAATCTTCGTGGCATTGAGGTGAAAAGTGAGTGAGGCAATACAAACCCGAGAGGGCGCATTAATTCTAGACGCACATAAGCTATCTTATCATTATGATCGCATTCAGGCTTGGGAGAATGGTGAGCGAATTGCCCCTGTCAGTGTCGATATGTCGCTGACTCGCTCATGTGGCTCTATGTGCTCATTTTGCTATGCAATAATGCAAGAGTCACAAACGCGTAATAGTATCAAGACGTCACATGTGCTAAATCTTCTCGATGATTTTTCAGAGGTTGGTATACGAAGTGTCTCACTTGTCTCTGATGGAGAGAGTACCTTATCTAAGGCGTATATACCATTTATTCAGAATGCAGTTGACCGTGGGCTCGATGTTGGAAACGCAACAAATGCATGGGAATGGGAACCCGATAAGATAGAACAAGTATTACCATATCTTACATGGGTGCGTTTCACGGTTGCTGCTGGTAGACCCGAGAGCTATGCAAAATACATGTATAAGGGGCCGGAGCATACGGAGGTATTTGATCGAGCTATCAAACACATTAAGTATGCTGTTGACTTAAAAAAGCGTGACCAATTGCCTGTCACACTGGGGATACAGATGGTTTTGATGCCGCATATGAAAGAAGAAATCATTCCCTTCGCTCAACTTGGTATAGATCTTGGGGTGGACTATGCGGTAATCAAGCATTGTTCAGATGATGAGCGGGGCACATTGGGAATCGATTATAGCCAATATGCTGGACTCTATGGACTACTGGAGCAAGCAGAGTTGATGAGTAATAAACAGACCAAGGTGATTGTCAAGTGGGACAAGATTAAGGATGGAGACAAGCCTTCCTATAAACGTTTTTATGGATCACAGTTCTTATTGCAGATTAGTGGCAGCGGGTTGGTGGCACCATCGGGGATGTTTTTTAATGCCCGCTACTCAAAATTTCATATTGGTGATTTTACTGAGGAGCGCTTTAAGGATATCTGGAAATCAGACCGTTATTGGAGGGCCATGAACTATTTAGCATCTCCCAATTTTGACGCTCAAACAATGATGGGGTCACTACCCATACAACACTATGTCAATGTGGCTCTTGACAATCATGCGAAAGGGGTCCAGCGAATTCAGGCTGGTGTTGATCCTAGGCCTTTACACTCTAATTTTTTGTAGGCTCGATCAATTCAGCGGAGTATTGTTTTAAAAATAATCGTAACATATGAGCAGAAAACCTCTAAAAGTTTTAATCACACCTCACACTGCGGTTCCCTATGATATCCGAATGGTTAAAGGTTTTGCTGAAGGATTAAATGAGATTGGTTACTATGGGGTGTCTCTAGCGAATCCAGTTGGATCCTCCACACCCTGACTAAGGTGTGTTTTGATGAGATATTATATTAGCTTGTATCAGTGTGGCAACATAGTGATTAGGATCTACTTGGTGTTTAGTAAGTTTAATTTAGTCTGGGGCTGTGGCGCAGCTGGGAGCGTGCTTGAATGGCATTCAAGAGGTCACGGGTTCGATCCCCGTCAGCTCCACCATAATGATAAGGGTTTCATGGTTTCGACCCTGAAGCCCTTGTCAATAAAATGTATATATTAAAATCTTTAGAAAAATTTAAAAACTCCTACCAGCAAGCAAAACAAGTCTAAAAATAAGACTGTTCTACAGAACAAGGATCTTGGTATTCGATCGTTTATATTAAAGAATAAAGCGCTGTCTAAAATAGTGGTTAGGGTTTATGGGTTTTTGGAAAGAGCTCTTAAGATTATTGGGCTTTATAAGCAAGGGTACCGTAATGCTCTAAACCTACAAATCCGTTTCCATGAAATAAAATTGCCAAGTCTTCCCAAAGCATTTGAAGGCATGAAAGTTTTATTTTTAAGTGATTTGCACTTGGGGAAAATGGAGGAAATGCCCGATATAATCTTAAGAAATATTAAGGATATGGAAGTGGATGTGTGTATTTTTGGGGGAGATTTCAGATATTCGAAATCTAATCCCGATCTGCCATATTTGGAAAGTCTTGAGAAAATTGTCTCGAGTGTTTCTGCAGATTATGGGATATACGGTGTTCTCGGCAATCATGATTCTTTAGAGATGGTGCCGCAGTTAGAAAAACTGGGAATTAAAATTCTTATTAATGAATCCGTATTGCTGAAAAAGGATGGAGAGATCTTAAATTTGGTAGGTTTGGATTCTACATATGGAGACTTAGACAATATTGACAGAGCTTTTAAGGGGGTTTCTGATAGTGAATTTATAATATTTGTTTCTCACTATCCTGACTTTTACAAAGAGGCAGAGCAATACGGCTCAAATATATATATTTGCGGGCACACGCATCATGGGCAGATTCAATTCCCTATAATAGGACCGATAATTACCATGACTTCAGCTCCTAGAAGTTTTGCAACGGGGGCATGGGAGTATAAGGGGATGTTTGGACTCACGGGTTCTGGGGTAGGTACCGTGGGAATAAATGTGCGCTTTTTATGCTTGCCGGAAATCATTGTCTTAACTTTAAGGCAAAAAAATAAGGAAATAGCGGCGTAGTTATTTTAATTTAACCGGAAAGGTTAAATAATATTAGTGCGGAGTAATTGTAAATTTAGGTTGTCAATTAATATACTTTAGTAAATAAGAGCACTTTTTAGTTGCCGTGCTCGATTTTTTCAAATGCTGTGTCGAGATCCACTATCCCATCGAAATTTTTGTCTTCCAGTACAGAGAGATGGATGATTGAGCATCTGCGGTCGAGGGATTGTATCGAATCAAATCCTGTTCCTTCATCGACACCCAAATCGATGAAATAATCCCCTTGGTGTAAGTTTAATTTTTGTGAAAATTTAAATACCCAAACCTCTGATTCTTTGGCTGGAGCAAAGCGAGTATGTGAGAAACTGGTGTTGTAACCGTATACAACAATGCCTTCCGTCGTTTTGATGGTAAACCCAAAATGAGGAATGCTTACAGGCTCGAAAAAAAATATTTTAAGGTAAATATTAAGGGTTTGCCCAGAAATAATGGTGCTAATGTCTTCTTTGTCTTCGCTGGTCAAAAAATAGTTGAATATTTTTCCTTTTCCTGAATGTTGGTGATATTCATTTTTATTGTATCCATTTCTTTGGTGGCAAATATCTTCCTGAAAGGGAGCAGATAAAAAGTTTTTTAATTTAAGCTCTTCCTTATTTTCGGTATCAGCTTTCCCGGCTGATATTACTTTTTTATCTTGGGTATTGGGTAACTGGCTTATATGGCGTCCTTCCAGAAAGTCTAAGTATCGGTTGACCACATCTGCGGGTTTCCCAATCTCTAAAAGGTTTCCACTATCTAGCAAAATGGCTTGGTCGCAATGTTTAAGGATAAGGTTGGAATCATGTGTTACAAGAAGTATTGTTTTACCTTGCTCCTGAAAATACTTGAATTTTTGATAACATTTGTGTTGGAATTTAGCATCTCCTACCGATAATGCTTCATCAATAACAAGAATGTCGGGATCAACATTAATGGCAGTGGCAAACCCTAATCTTAGAAACATTCCGGTGGAATATTTTTTTACTGGTTGATCTATAAATTCCCCAAGCTCGGAAAACTCTTCAATTTCCGGCATTTTCTTTTTCAGGTCATTCGAGGGAATCCCCATCAGAAGTCCCATCCACATGATATTTTCGCGACCTGTCATGTCAAGGTTGAACCCTCCCCCTAATTCAAGGAGTGCAGAAATTTTACCTGTAACACTGACAGAACCCGAAGTTGGTTTCAAAATGGAACAAATAAGTTGCAGAAGAGTAGATTTTCCTGAGCCATTTTTTCCAATGATTCCCAGAGTTCTGCCCCTCGCGATATTCAAACTTATATCTTTTAATGCAAAAAACTCCTTATGACATGTTTTTTGAAAAGGGAGGAGAGCTTCTTTAAGCTGGTCTGTTCTGGAGCTATATAATTTATATTTTTTATATAGATTTTTGATGGAAATAACAGTGGAAGTCATCATTAAAGAACCTCTGGAAAGTCCCAGCGTAGTTTTTCAAATAAATAAGCACCGCCTAGTAAAGTCGCCAGGCAAACTATCCAAAAATAACACATTAAAAAAATATCTTGCCAAAAAGGAATGTGATAGATAAAGGAATACTTGTAGCCTTCTATAATGTAATACATAGGATTCAATTGAATGAAAATCAGATATTTCTCAGGAATCATTCCTTTAGTCCAAACTATTGGGGTTAACCAAAACCAGATATTCAAAATTACTCGTAGCCCTTGCCCTATATCTTTATGAAGCGTATTTAGTGCTGAAAAAAACCAGCCAAGACCGATACAAAAAATGGATAATGCAAAAAGGTAATAAAGGAATTGAAAGTTATAAATAGAAAAGGGAAACTTATTAAAGATTAATATCAATAAAAGAATGATTAACATGAATCCATGGGCAATAAGATTTGAAAGTAAGTGGACCAAAGGCAATATGTCAGTTGGGAAAGTGGTTTTTTTAACCAGATATTGATTGTTTATTATACTTTCAGATGTGGATGAGAGAGAATCTGCAAAAGTCATCCATGGAATCCATCCGCACAAAAACATCAAAATAAAAGGGACGTTCTCACCTGGTGTGAATTTCAAGCCAACTGAAAAAACAAACCAATAAACTAAAACCAGGGAAAGACGGTTGAGAATAAACCAGAGTCCCCCTCCAGCGGTTCCAGCATACTGCATCTGTATAGTCTTTAGTGCCATGAGATAGATCATATTCTTGTGAATATGAAACTGCTTGATCATTTGGCCTAATGTTTTAAAAAGCTCGTAAATTTGCATACTTTTTGATTTGTAGACTAAGAAAACAGCGAAGAAATTTGTTTAACTATGGAGGCTCTTGCTTTCCTGGCAATTTTGTCAACTGCGGAAGGTCATGTGTTCCGCTTAAATTTATCAAATTTAGATAACCTTTGCTATTAAATTAAATGATCAGTTTTTTCAGGCCTGAAGAATAAAAAGCGATACTGTGTGATTGTTGTTTTTGTAACCTCTGTTTTGATTGGATGCTGTTCGAGTTCAATGGAAAATTTTAGATCATACGAGTAGGGGCCCTTAATTATTTGCCCGCTAATTTGTTGCAGATCATTTAGTATTTATTACTCATAGCTTATACAGACTGGGACTATTTTTATATTATTTTTTGACCTAATAAACTTTCTAAATATTTCCTGAAGATTGCCATAATAACAGCATTGTAGACGTTTCGAATATTGCTATAATTACATTGTTTTAGTAGGTCGGTGGGAATTGGTTGATTATGTTAAATAAAATCATTCCGCGTAAATGAGACTGTTATTAAAAATTAAGAGCATAATTTTTAAAATTTTGGCGCTGATATTTTCACTTATCGAAAGGAGGCAGTTAATTTTTTTTCGGGCTTTAATTTCAAAGCTTTCCTTCATTATTTTTTCCATCCTTATTCTTATCAATACCATTTTTGTGCATGAGTCGATCACTCAAAAACATGGGCGAAAACAAACTAATCAGGAACTGTTGGCAGCCAGTATTGTTATCTCACAGTCCAATCACGGCGCTACGGGTTATACAGGTTATATTTCGATTCGGGATGCAATTCTTAAGCATCGAGGGTCTATTAGCGATAAATGGGAAAAAGCTTCCACTATTCCAGATGTCTCATCTCCACGGTTACATTTTACGTTTACCGATTTAGGTTTGGCTTCATATTTTAAATGGGCCTTTCGAATTTTTGGTTACAGTCAGGAGAGTTTAGAGTCTTTATATTTCCTCATACTGGCGATATCAGTTTTGGTTTATATTGGGGCTTTCTGGAAAGATAAGCTTGCATTATTTGTTTTATTGTTATTCGCCGTCTCACATAGGTTGGTGGTGATGGCAACGGACGTTGTTGGTATCGAACTACAGTTATACAACTACAGATTTTACGCAGTTCTGGCTATTTTGCCTTCCATTCATATCGGCCTGTTAATGTTAAAAAAATGTAAATTTAGCAAATGGGCGTTTCTATTGGCATTCGCGCAGGCCACTATTTTAATTTTTATCATGCATTCCAGAGGTAGCGTATTATATCAAGTGATGTTTCTAATAACGCTTGCCGGTTTCTTAGCTCTGATGGGGTTAGTACAACGCATAAAAAATGGTCTAGTGTTCGACGGGTCTGGATTATGGGCGCTATTACCTGTGTTAGGGCTGTTTATTGTTTTAAAAGCCCACTTAATGCTAACTATTAATCCCCATTATAAAACCAGTATTCAGACCCATCATTTCTGGTGCGCTTCCTTTACCGGTCTTTCCATTAATCCTAGAATGCAAAGCGATTATGGTATTTCATTTTTTGATGACCAGCATTGCCATGATGCTGTGGCGAGAAGGGCTGAGAAAGACGGCCTGTCTTTTATTTTTGATGAACTGGATCATGACTTGTTTTTTCATTCGACTGATTTTCCTTTCGAAGAAAATGGGCAAGTGCGGGCATTGTCCGGGGTATATGAAGATTATGTGAAACAGGAATTCATGAGTTATTTGGAAAAAGATCCCTGGTTAGTCATCAATGCCTATTTATTAAAAATTCCAGAATTTTTTCTCACCTATTTTTCTTCAGTCCGAGAAAGTGGGACCTTATTTAATAAAGGTTTTTCTGCGCTGAATTATTTTGGCGCGGGCAAACTTTTTTTTGATCCTTTAATTTTTTTTGTAGTGGTTTTGGGTGTCTTGGTCTTTTTAAAGGAAGGTTCTGGGAGAATAGGTACTTATTTTTTTCTTACATCTTTTCAATTTGTTTTTTCCCTTATTCCCCCTCTGATTCTAATACCCTTCAGCTTCACCCTGGCGGACCCGGGTTTGATCTTCACTCTTGTTTTGCTAATAATTTTTTCGGTGGTGCTCTCTTCGTTGATAAGTCGATATTTTCCTGCCAGCGAAAAGTACCTGGACTTTGAAACTAAAAAGGAAAAATTTTAATCGCAAGATGCGGGCAGGCTATTTACCTTGGAAACTCGAGGCCAGTTTTGCAAAACTCTCCCTATCTGGCTCGACTTCCAGAGCCGCTTTAAGTAAGGGTTCTGCATGTTTTATGGAGGAAATACTTACTATAACTGAAGTAACTGCCGGGTGGAGCAAGGAGAAACGAAGGGAAAACTCAGGAATTCGGTTTTTCTCTATATTAAGCGTCTCAAAAGTAGCAGATAGATGATTTCTACGCTTTTCTTGCTCCAGATTGGGCAGGGGCTTTTGGAGGCCGTCGGGAGTAATTAGCCCTGCCAGTAAGGGCCGAATAGTGATGAAACCTTGCCCCTGCTCGAACATACTATCAAGTAGAGGGACCATTTCCAACTCGCTTAGATTAAGATAAGTTGCCAGCCCTTGGCATTCTGGAAGAAGCAATGCTTTTTCTGCAAATGCTTCTGAGTAAGGAAAAACTGCCAACGCTCCTATTTTCCCTAGGGTGATTAGTTCTTTAGTTATTGACGCTAATTCTTCTTGGCACCGCTCCAAAATTACTAGCCGGGGAGTGTCTTCATTAGGTGTATGGCGAACCAGCCATTGAACTATATCCAAACGATCAGCGCCCAAAGCTTTTAATTGGGTGTCAATCCGGTTTTTAAATATGCTCCTCGAAAATTCAACTTCATCAAAATGCGGAGAAGCCAGTTTTGCGATATGTATAATTTCTCGGCCAGGGTTTCTTTGGCGGAAGGTGCTCAGTGCTTCACAAAAATAAGAATGAAAGGGATACTCGTGTGAACTGTGAAAAGTTGCGGGGCTGTTTGCGCTAAGAAATTCGAATAACTGGACTGCTTCCGTAAGTGATACACGTTTGGGATCCAGACGCATGGACCCGAAGGTCAATGGACTCAACCGGATCCCGGTATTGCCGAATGGACGTGAGATCATGCAGGGGTTCTGAGCCTGAAAAAAAGATTAGAAATTTTCAAAATACCAGAGTATATTTTCTTGGAAATGTTTCTCATAGGATTGATATCCTGTCTGATGGAAAACGCCTGAACTTTGATGGGAGTGCAGTGGATCATAGTTTGATGCACGCTTTTTGAAAATACCGTTCATTGGGTTTTTCAGCATCAAAGGAATTTCTACCATGAAACAAAAGTTGATCCCTGAAAACAACTGCGTCTCCGGGCTGTAGATGCACTTCCAGAATTTTATCGCTTTTCAACGCCACTTGTTCAAGGAATGCGGAGAAACGAATTGAAAGTTTTTTGATCTCAGGTGAGGCTGAAGGATCTAGGCAAAAATAATTCCAGTTGAGAAGGGGTTCATTATTGTTTTCTCGCAAGATGACGGGCGCCGTCTTTTCATCTCCCACTTTTGAGAATTTGATGAATGTGGTTGAAAGAAGATTCAGTAGCGAAGGTTCGTTTTCTTCAAGCAGTGTGATCAAGTCATGGGAGTCTAGGAAAATGGTTTCCCCTCCTTCAGGTACCTGATTGATGCAGAATATAAATGTTAGGTTGGGGGTGTTCTTAATATACGAACCATCGGTGTGGAGTGGTTGAGCTACCTTGGCATGCCTGTAAGATTTTGGAACTTTTGGGTCATAACGTACTTCGAACCATTTTTCACCAGTTCTGAGATTGGTTTCTGCATCTTCACCCAGAAGACAACAGTGGCCAATCTCTTCTGTAACCCGATCATAAAATTGAAGGAGGTTTTTCTTTGGGTCTACATGGTTTATGTGGATGACTTTGGTAAATGCCAGTTTCTCGCGAATGGTTCTACCGAAGCTTGAAGGTGAAATATCCCCAGAATAGCTCAAGGTCTCAAAAAAACGCATAACAGCTCCAAATTCTAATTGCTTAAAATTATAGAAAATTGCGGGTAATTTTTAAAGTATATATTAAAAATAACGCATGCGTCCCCATTAAAGTCTTTGGTTGGTTTGTTTCGCCGCTTAAGATTTAAATGATTAACATAAGGAGTGACTAGAAATGTCAGACAAGAAACCTATGATCTCGGTGGTTATCACCAGCTATAACGATGCTGGTATTATCTTGCCTTATTTTGAAGCTATTCACACGTTCTTGTCCTCCCAGAGTAATTACACGTGGGAACTGGTTTATATAGACGATGGTAGCATTGATAACTCCGTTGAGTTGCTTCAAGAACTGGCGTGTCAGCACTCGTTTGTCACTGTAATTGAACTGAGTTGTAACGGCGGCCAGCAGAAAGCCCAATTCTGCGCCTTAGGCGAATGCCGAGGAGACATAATGATCACGTTGGATGGAGATTATCAATATCCGCCCGAAGTGATTGTTCAACTGGCGGACAAGTTGATGGAAGGTTATGACTTGGTGAGCGGGGTGCGGGTAAAACGCAAAGATCCAATATGGTTCAAGTTTTCAGGACTTGGAAATCGGATTATAAGAAATATGATGGGTAAAGATATCTCAGATTTCGGAGCGGTTAAGGCCTTTTCACGGTTTTTGGTGGACGCGATTATTTCTAAAGGAACCGTGGCAATGAATGTTTATGGTTTTGCTTACAATCTGACCAACAAGTACTGCGAAATTCCAGTCAAACACTTGACGCGTTACAGCGGCGAATCAAAATGGTCTCTTTGGGCACGGGTCGAATTTTATGCGGAGTTGTTCATTCTTTTCGGTCAGGTCAATTTTAAATTTGTGGTGTTACTGGCGCTTGCAATGATTTCTATTGGCGGAGGCTATCTAACCTTTGCGATGGTTAGTAAATTTGTCTTTGGTCACTTTGTCAGTTCGGGGGACGGCAGTATGGTTCTTATGATGACTGGGGTCTTGATCCTTTTTATCACTCTGTCTACCAACATGATCCTAAAAATATTCAAGACGGTTTCCAAGACCAACCCCACAGTGATGCGTTCCAAAACAAAACAGTAAAGAAAGTAATTGCCATAACCTTGGTCAGACTTCTAAATAAATAAGTGATTTTTTCTCAAATAATGGTACAATTCGCGGTATTGTTTAGGGAACAATTTTTTAAAAATACCCAATTCTGGAGAATATAAGTGAAAGTGTTGTTATGTAGTCCACCTATGAAATACCGAACTCACGGTCAGGAGCCTACCATTTTTAAAGGTAAAGAAATGGGGAACTATCCTTCTATCGGAATCCTGTCTCTAGCGACCTATTTGAAGGAAAACAGTTCCCATACCCTGAAAATGGTCGATGCTTTTTACGATAGCATGACAGGTGATGGTATGATGGAGACTCTAAGGGAATTTGACCCTAATGTGGTCGGGATAACGAGCTATACCCATACCTTATATGGGATTTCTCAGTTTATTGAGGCGGTAAAAAGCTATAACAAGGAAATAAAGATCGTAATAGGGGGACCTCATACGCAATTGTTCCGTAAGGAAATTACCCATTGGGAAAACGTGGATTATGTGATCGGCGGAGATGGTGAATATGCCTTATTGAATCTACTCAATGCCTTGGAAAACAAATCGAATATTAATGAGGTAGAGGGTGTCAGTTTTATAGGCGATGATGGGGGGTTTATGGATGGGGGGCACAATATCATTGAAGATTTAGACACCCTACCCAATATCGATCTTGGATTTTTTGATCATAAACAAGCCTACTGCACCATAGGTATTAATAAAACCTGTGCTTCAATAGTAACGAGTCGTGGTTGTCCATTTAAATGCACATTTTGTTTGTCTGCGAGTACAGATTATCGTATGCGAGACCTTGAGAATGTTATCGAAGAGATGAAAAAATACATCTCTACCGGTGTCACGGAGTTTATGATTTGGGATGAATTGTTTAATATTAATGCCAAGCGAGTTATTGAATTTTCAAAAAAGGTGATCGAGCATGATATCAAAGTCAACTGGAGCTTCCGGGGAAGTGTGAATGCCATGGATGATGAAATGCTTTATTGGGCTAAAAAATCGGGTTGCTACCGAATTCAGATTGGCGTTGAAGTTGGGACTGAAGAAGCTTTGGTAAAAATTAAAAAAGGAATCAAGCTGGATCAAATTCGAGATGCGATTAAAAGATGCAAGGAACATGGAATTGTCACATGTACTAACTGGATTTTTGGTTTTCCCTTCGAAACCAGGGAGGAACTGGAAAAATCTCTTAACTTTGCTATTGAGTTGGATACAGATTTTGCTGAATTCAATGTTTTATTGCCATTTCCGGGTGCGCATGAATACAAAGAGGGAGTGAAGCAAAACTTGCTTGATCCGAAAAATGTAGACGCTCACCTCGCCAAGCCTCGGGCTGATTTTCAATTCCAAGTATTTGAAAACCATCTTACACGGAAAGAATTGTACGATTTTGCTGATCATGCCTATAAACGTTTTTATTACCGACCAAAATATATATTTAATCAGTTATTTAAGATTAAAAGTTTTTTTGCTTTACGCAAAAGGATTTATGGGGCTCTTACTGTATTTAGAGGTGCACACCCTCTGTTGAAAAGACTGTTTGGGCTCAATTTAAAACCCAAAACTCAACTCGACGATGCTGATAACCTCGTTAGTTAGTTCGGGTTCTTAAAATAGACGCTAGACCTCACCAAAAGATAAAAATGCTTTCTGTTTCAGAAGGCGATTCCTGGCTGATGGTAAAAATAGCTCATTGCATTAATTCAGGCAGAAAATATAAATTGAATTACTTCCCCAATGTTTAAGCTATTTGCTTCATCGAACACCTCTCAAATACTGCTTCCCATTCAAACCTTTTTTGTGCTGGGCCAGCCCAATGAAACGATCAAATCGGTGATAGAAACCATAAATATGGCCGTCAAAATTAATCTCACCCAAAGTTAAAACTTGGCTTTTATGGTAAAAAAAATAAAATTGGCGATCTTGGGTGAAGAGCCCTCATTTCCTGAAAAAATTGAGCTTACCCAGCCTAGTACTCCAAATTTGGAGGAATTAACCCCTGCATTGCAGGAAATTATTGATCGTCGCTGGCTCACTAACGATGGAAAGTTCCTGAAAAGTTTTGAATTAGACCTGAAAAACTATCTGGAGTCCTCGTGTTGTCGAGTTTTCTGTAACGGTACGATTGCCTTGAATGTTGCATCCCGGGCTTTGGAATTTTCAGGCGAAGTCATCACCACCCCATTTACTTTTTCAGCCACCGTGCATTCTTTAAGCTGGAACAGTCTTACGCCTGTATTTTGTGATATCGATCCCGAAACCTACAACCTAGATCCTGGAAAGCTTGAACCTTTGATCACCCCGAAAACAACAGGAATCTTAGGAGTGCATATTTTTGGCAATCCATGTGAAGTGGAAAAAATTGAGGCTATCGCCCGGAAGCATAACCTGAAAGTCATCTATGATGCTGCACATAGTTTTGGGGTGAAACTCAACGGAAAATCTATTGCTGGATTCGGGGATGCCTCCGTGTTCAGTTTCCACGCTACAAAAATTTTTAATACACTGGAGGGAGGATGTATCACCTGTAGTGACTTGGATCTCAACCGGATGATCGGTTATTTGAGGAATTTCGGGATCCGACGTGAAAGTGATATTGTGGAAATGGGAATCAACGGAAAGATGGATGAATTTCGTGCTGCAGTTGGAGGAATAAACCTCAAAAGGGTTTCGACAAGTATTCAAAAGCGCGAAGCTCTTGTTATGAGATACAAGGAAGCCTTCAAAGATATTCTTGGTCTTAATTTTCAGAAAATGACTGAAGGCACCTCCCCCAATTATTGTTATTTTACGATAAAAATCTCCGCAAACGAATTTGGACTCAGCCGTGATGAGGTTTATTTATGCATGAGAAGTGAGGGTGTTATGGTGCGGAAATATTTTTGGCCCTTGTGTAGTGATTTTCCTATTTATCAAAACTTGCCATCGGCCCGGAGAGAGGCCCTGCCAAATGCGGTCAAGGTTTCGGAGGAAATTTTGGCTCTCCCATTATACGATGAGTTAACTATAGAAGATCAGGACAAGATCATAAACCTTGTCAAGGGTTTGTGCGACCGATCGAAGGAAATTAAGGTGGCACTTAAAAGTTTAAATGTCGACAAATTAAATATAGAATTGGTGCCGGATTAAAACCTTTGCGACTTAAAAATTAGTAGACTTATGTAGGCCGAATGCTTGTACGGATCAGATCCTATGGACCCCAAGAAAAAAATCATTATCGTTGGAGCGCGTGAAAACGGTCACCCTTCTGTCGTTTTTGACGCTATTAACAGTGGAGATGACTATGAAGTGGTTGGCTTTATCGATGAAAACCTGAATGCGGAGGGGACCTGTTTTGGCCTGCCAGCATGGCCCAAAAAGGGGTTTGACCTGAAATCCCAAAAAGGGAGATCATTTATTATTGCCACAGGGTGTGGAAAAACGAGGAACCGCTTATCTGACGAGCTGACCGCTAGTGGCCTCCATCCTGCAAATATCATTCACCCTACAGCTATTATATCTCAGTCAGCAAATCTCGGGGTTGGAATATTTATCGGGCCGGGTGCGATTATCAATTTCGGAGTAGTTTTGGGGAATAATGTCTTGGTTAATTCCGGTGCAATTGTGGAGCATGATGTTGAGGTCGACCGGGGTGCTACGGTAGGTCCCGGAGTTATTATTGCAGGAAGGGCGAAAGTTGGCATCGAAAGCGCGATTGGTATCGGTGCCTGCATCATTCAGGATATTTCGATTGGTCATCATTGCAAGGTGGCGGGCAACTCTCTGGTTAAGGAAGATATCCCAGACAATACTAGGTTTAATCGATCACAGAAAAAAATAGAACCCGATGCGGCCGACTAATATACGGGCTTAAGAGTATAAAAAATTTAATATTTTGCATGTAATTTGAATGTAGAGTTTGAGCAGGTTAAAGTGAATGATCACTGCTTGATTAAAAAAAATCCTTAAACCTCTTGGATTACACCCGTCCTGTTCGAATTTTAAAAGCCTAGATGTACCGTTGGCGCCATTATTAAAGGCTCATATGCATGAATAAAAAAAGTTTTAAGGTTTCTTAAGGTTTGAAATCATACTTGCAAATATATCAAAAGAATATGGGATAAGCCTGAAAAAATATTTGTAGGCCAGACAATATATAAGGGGATAATTTATTTCCTCTGGCGGATTTTGCTTTGTCAGGTTTTTAATAATTTTTTGGGCGACATTTTGGTAATTGGCCTTCTTGAAGATAAAAAGCAATTTCTCGTCGCCACCGAAATGCCCAAGGTGTATAGTTGTCCCTTTAATTTTTCCGTTCCAGTGTGCATTCAGGCATTTCATAGCCATATCCAAATAGGCTTTAGAAGCCGGATAGGCGATTCTGGGGTCCAAAATCGCAGGGGCATAAGCAGAGAAGGAAGAGATTGAGGCAAACAGTCTTCCATGCTTTAATAAATGTTTCTCAAAGCTTCTAATAACTCTTCCCAGCCCGTCAATTTGAACTTGATTGATTTCAAAAAAAACATCCATATTTAGCAACGGTTCTTTTTCGTCTACTTCTGTTTTTTGAATGGCAGCGTTATAAATAATGCACAGGGGGGAAGCGGGCAGGCCCGCACATATTTTTTCCAGAGTATGAGTGGAGTCAGGGCTTCCTATATCTAATTCATGATATTCAAAATTCCCGGTTTTTTTCCAGTGTTCGTACTTGGGAATATCGGAAGGAGCAGTTCTTGAAACTCCAACGACATGAAAGTCTTTTTTGAGAAGCTCATCAACTAATGCAGCCCCTAGGCCTCGCGAAGCTCCAATTACTATGAAGCTTTCTATTTTTTGTTTCTGCCTTTCCGTTACGCTTTGTTGGCTCATGATATTCCTGTAAAAATCCTACTTAGGTTGTAAACTTAAACCTCAAGTTGTGGGTCAAGACGATTTCGAAGTGTGTATAATACAACGGAGGTGATGGCGAAAAATGAGCCCCGCAACAGTGATATAGAGGCAGGAGGAATTTTACGATAATTCTTTAGAGTTAGGTAGTTAATTTCTGGGTTCCCAAATGTTCATAAAAATCACCTTATTATAACTATAAGGTGCGATCATTAAATTGGTGTGGGTGCTTGTTTTTTGGGGAATATTTAATGGTATAATAATAGGCCGATTAGAACATTATGATAAATGTAACCCCATTAGATTATTCTATTAAGTCGACATATTGCTACCGCGAATAGACTTAATGTGTTAAACTTTCGCTGCATTTTAGCTAGATATTGGTTTCATTTTATTTTTTAACTTTATTTGACTTTAAAGGGGTTACTTGCAAACCTCTTTAAATCAAATTGACAGCTTGAAAAGAGCTACCTATATGAATAGTGTTGATTGGGATCAGTTTGAAAGTGAGCGTGACGCTTTAAATTATCTTAAGAGCCTTCCTAGATATAACAATAATCCTTTTAAATCTTTATTTTGGAGAGCCAACTTTTTTTTACATTTGGTTTTTTGTCGACTTTTCAAGATAAACAAGCCCTTGTTTATAGTTTTTGTTACCAACAACAAGTGCAACTTAGACTGTACTTATTGCTATGGTGAATATGGGAAGAAGGATCATTACGAAGAATATTCAACAACGGATCTTTGTAAGATGATTGATGAGCTGAAAGAAATGGGAACTAAGCTCCTTACCATGCATGGCGGTGAATCGTTGCTTCGCCCTGATTTGGGTGAAATTCTCAATTACTCCAAGCTGAAGGGTTTTTATGTAAGCTTCAACACAAATGGTTACGCAGTTCCCCAGCGAATTGAAGAGATCCGCTGCGCGGATACAGTGTGTATCAGTCTGGATGGCCGCGAGGAAAATAATGACAAGAACAGGGGCGAAGGTTGTTTTAAAAAGGCGATTGCGGCAATCGATGTATTAACGGCAAGCGGGGTACCTGTTGTTTTGTCCGCAACTTTAACAAAAGAAGTTTTGGATGATATGGAGTATCTTGCCAAGTTAGCCGTAAGTAAAGGGGTTAGAATTCAGTATAGTATTCTATATAATCATTCAGACCAGTCTCAGCAAGAAATTGTCATGTCCTCCGAGGAGGTTCGCCGGATAACCAAAAAGATTTGGGATTTAAAAAAAGCAGGTTATCCCGTTTATTATGCAGAAAACGTTTTAAGTACAACATTTCACTGGCCGTTGAACTTTGATAGGCGCTTTCTCTTGGATACGGATGAAGATTTTGATGATGTAGTCGAAAATAATCAAGTTATGCCCTGTTATCATGGATCCTTAAAATTCCAAATGGATGCGGATGGCAGGGTGGTGGTCTGTTGGGCTCAAAATGACCCAAACGCACCAAATGTTAAAGATATTGGTATCAAAGAGGCTTTTAAGCAAGTTGAAGAAAACAACAACTGCCGATATTGTGTCTATCTTGCGAATAATGAGCATAATGGATTGATGCAATTGAGCCCAAGAAATATTTGGAGAAGCATTATTATACAGATCTCTGATGCCTTTAAAATTAAAAAGTCTGTCCCTCAGTCCTGTGGGAATAATGCAAAGAAGGCTGAAGCCGATTTGTTTGATAATGGTAATGGGCATGGTAATGGGCATGGTAATGGGCATGGTAATGGGCATGGTAATGGGCATGGTAATGGGCAAGGTGTTGCACCAAATTTTAAAGAGAAACCTATAAGTGAAAAGTCCGTTGTGTCATAAAAGATTTTTCTGTTATTTTTGAAACAAGTTAAAATTAACGTTTAGATAAGCTGTTATAGCTATGGGTAACTATTAATGAGTCCAGACATTCTTGTTGCTGACGAGGTTGCTGACGAGGTTGCTGAAAAGCAAGACTTGGTAGCGCCAAATAGTATTGATCTGAAAAAAAATAATAGCCCAGATCTTGTCTTTTTTCAGCAATTTCCTACCCCTTATTTTGGCATCCTTTCATTATCGTCATTTCTTGAAAACAAAGGTTATAAATGTGATGTCCTGATAGCTGGTTTGGAAGAAGATCCTGTTAATAAGCTAAAAGAAATGCAACCTCTTGTAGTGGGCATATCTGTTTTATCAACAGAACACCGTTGGCTCATAAAATTTTCTTCAGATATACGTAAAGCTCTGCCAGATACAATAATATTGGTCGGTGGAATTCATGCTCAATTGTATCCCAACGAAATATTAAAGGATGTTCCTGACGTGGACTTTGTTTGCAACAGTGAGGGTGAGGGTGTCGTGCCATATTTATTTGAAGAGCTTACAAAACCCCCAGAGAAGCGGAATATGGCCGGTGTTTTTGGAATCAGTTACAGAAATGAAGATGGTACCCATCAACATAATGAAGTGGCGCCACTAATTTCCTTTGCCGACGATATTATAGAAGACCGTCAAATGTACTTTGATCGTTATCCTACCATGGAAAAGGATGATGTTTATCAGTTCTTTTCGGCTCGTGGGTGCGCCTACAATTGTAGCTTTTGCTATGTTCCGAATCTAAAAAAAGCTTTTAAGAATAAAGGGAAATTCATGCGCTCCAAGCCGGTGGAAAACTTTATTGAAGAGATAGTCCGGCAAAAGGAAAAACATAATATCAAATCCATTTTTTTCTATGATGACTTTTTCACCTATAACATGAAGTGGATGACTGAATTTTTAACGCTTTATAAGGAAAAGGTAGATATTCCATTTATGTGTACTACGATTGCAGATTTAATGCCGGAAAAAATGGCCCGTATGCTTTCGGAGGCTGGTTGTCAAACGGTTAGCTTTGGAATCGAAACAGGTTCTTATCACATCAGAAAAAATATTTTGGTAAAAGATATTACAGATGAGGAAATTATCACTTGTGGAAGGAATATTCGTAAATATGGAATGAATGCGCAAACTTCTAACATGTTCTGCCTTCCCGGTGAGACCTTGGAAGACGCTTTCAAAACTATTGAGTTAAACATTAAGGCCAAAATCAATTTTTGCTTTTCGGCGCTTTTCCTCCCTTTCCCAAATCAGGGGGTTACAGAGCACGCTATCAAAATTGGTGCTCTTAAGCAGGATTATTCTCTACACGATATGCCCAGTACTTTTCTTGCAACCAGTCTGATTGATATTCCAGAAAAAGAGGCGATTAAAAATGTCCATCGCCTCGGCTATTTTTTTGTGAAATATCCTTGGACTTTCAGGTTATTTAAGAATACCGTCCGCTGGGAATTTCTAAATCCTTTATTTTACTTGTTGTCTATTTTAGGGAATTTTTTAAGACACAAAGAAGAGAGAGGTATCTCATTTGTCCCCGCCATCAGGTTTGCATGGCGAGCTAAGAAAACTTTTAGCGCAAACCTTTTCCTGCCTTCCAAGAAAGAGGCTTTCTGACTGGAGTTGTAAAACTCCTTTTTCCTTGCCCAATAAGCCTTCTAAATTTCCTCGGTGGTAGTTCTTTTTACTTTAAGCGCTAGTATAGGAAGTAACATTCCAGGTATGGATACAACTATGAAGCACAGGAATAAAAATATATAAAGGCTGGGATTAAATTTGAGTGTTAACGAATAGTTCCCGTGTGGTAAGTGAACAGCTTTGAAATTAAAATTTGCCCTGTAAATATGAGCAGGCTTACAATTTTTTCCATAACAAATTGAAGCTTCCCAATCTTCTGCGAAAGAATCCGCGTAATAAAAAAAGCCAGGTTTTTTGTTGTTGATAGCAAATATTATTTTGTTGGGACTAAAAGAGCGAACAGAAACTTGTTCATCACGAGGATAAGGGGATTGATCGGGCGAAACTCTGCTAGGGTCCAACGATGCAACTGAGAAACCTGTTATAATATGGTCTCTATCCTTATAGGGTTCGGGAATATCATCTGTGTAAAAAACACCCTGCATTTCAGGAGATATAATTAAATGTTTTTTACTCATGATGCCCGTTTCTTTTTGATCTAAACCTTCTTTCTGTACTGATATATCGCAGGCAAATGGATATTGGTCATAAATAGTATTATAAAAGCCTGGCATGACATGCTTTCCCGCCCATTCTTTTAAATCACTGTGGCAAAATCTGTTGCCGTCTATTCCCGTTCGAATCCCTGGATTAGGGTAGTAGCTCCATGGGTTATAGTAATTCGTGTTTCGTAGCCCTCCAAATAAAACCTGAAAAAAACCTATATACTTTCTTTCCCAAGGCCAATCAAAAGCAGGATGATCCAGTGGGAGATTTAATTTTAGGCCGCCATTGGGTGTTTTGTGGCCCATTTTTGAGTAGTCAACCCACTCCGCTCTGTCATAAAAGTCAACCAGATGTTGGTGACTCGCGCGGTCAGAGTTTTCAGGCAAAGACAGCGGGTCAATTTTTATTTCTTTAAGCTTTACGGCGAATTGAAGGTTTTTAGGTGTTCTGGAGACGGGATCTTCTTCAAGAACTAAGATATTTCTCAATTTCTCAAGGGGCAGTTTTCTCATTAAATCGAGAGCTTGGGAACTCGTCTCAGCAACCGTATATTTGTCAAAAAAACCAAATCTCCTCGTGCCAATTCCACTAATAATTTTCTGGCGATCAGCTGAGATAAAGCGAAAATGGTCATAAGCTCTACGGGTAAAATTCATGTAAGTATTGACGTAAGTGGGTATGGCTGTGGGAACTTTATACAAAGAATCCAAAAAACCCCAGAAAGTTGTGTGTCTGGGGACAAATGGAACACGAATAGGATTGTATGTAAAATTTTGGTCATAATGAATATAGCCTGTCCGGACGTTGAGCCCCGGTTGTATCACATAGGGTTTAAGCTGAATATTTAATAAATAGATTTGGAAAAGGGTCAGGCCAGCCATGGAGAGCATTAAGAAAGTTCTGATTCTCTTTGACTGAATTATTAAAAATAAGCCGCATAGGAGATAAGCAAGAAGCAAAATCCAACCATAATCTGTAAATGAATTTATAACAAAATTAAGGAATGAAATAGGAAGGGAATGGCCTACCAGGGTTTCATTGGTCGCAGAAAGATATGAAAAGGTAATACCTAGCTGGAGAAAAAAAAGGCCAGCCAGCCAGCGCAAAGAGGGATTATTTTTGTGCTTATTGGGGAATAACGAAACCTTCATTAAATGAGATGCCGCAATGGCTACCAAACCACCCCAAGTGAGCAAAAAGAAACCTATGAAATTTTGGAACTGACGGATGGTTCCTGCTCCCGGATACAATGCAACTATTTTGTACCAGGAATGAGGGTGGAACAATAGCAAGCCAATACCAAGCAGAAGAAATAAAAATAACCCCTTATACTGGGATTCGAATTTCTTGAAATACAATATGGTTATTAGAAGGGGAGCAAAACCAAACGTAAAAAATATTTCAGAAAAGGCAATTCTATTAGGAGTAAAAAATCGGTAATCAGGGCCAGGGATTAATATGCTGGCAAGATTGTTGAGGGAGGCTCGTATCGTCCATCCGGGACTTTTTAGGCTCATATCCGCAGTATGGACAAGCATATTCGCCCTAGCGTCCATTTCAACTCTGGTGTAGTTGAATATCTCGCCGTGCGCAGGAAGTAGCTTGGTCAATGAATATAAAAATGGTCCGGCCATGAATAAAAATATAAGAATACCCACCACCAGCTTTGTAGGTCCAATTTCAGAGGAATATCCCAGAAATTTTTCCCAATTCAACTTTTTTGAAACAAAAAGATAAATTAAGGTCAAAGTGATGAAAACAAATAAGTAATTTGGGATATATAAATTTAACGAAAGTCCGACCATATAACAACTGGCTATAAATATAATTCCGCGGGACTTGGGAGGAATGTCAGGAGAAAAAACCTTAAGAATAAACAATAAAATAAATGGAGCATAACTTACTATTATTGTGGAACCATGCTGCCAAAAGGAGTTGGGAGCCATAATCCATAGCAGGAATGTGGAGCCAAAAAGTGCGGCCCAATGGTTCTTGGAGACATAACTGTAAAGAGCGTAAGCTCCTATATAAAAAATTAATAGCCTTGCTAAATAGTGGAAATGGTAAAGATCAAGAATAGATAAATCGAATTTTTTTATAATCGGAATGGTGATCAGAAGGGTGGGGTCAAGCATTCCGACAATATTATGGTTCAAGTAGTATGGAGCACCCGAATATGAATAGGGGTCCCATAAGGGGAGACTTCCCTGGAGAAGGCACTGTACAAAGTAATTGAATGTGCCGTACCAATGGATACTGTCGTGTGTGAAAATGGCTTCTCGAGATATAAAAACATCTTGATAAAACCAAATCAGAAGAATTCCCGGATAAATGGGTAGTATATAGGGATGAAATACTATTTTTCTAAGGAAAGAATTCACTAATTTAAAGTCTCTTATGTGAAAGCTTATTCGTGGCTATGGGAGTTTTTCAATTTTGTGCTCCCAGAGTACGTCAACATAAATACTAAAATTGATAGCGCCTGAAATATATAAGCTAGTTTGATAAGGTTAAGGTATGGGGCAGGCCTATGAAATAGGTCTATGATCTGTTTTCCTTTGGGAACAAGTAGGGCCTTGAACTTGAGGTTTGCCTTTACAACTTGAGCCGGATTTTCATTGATTATTGCCTGCCAGTATTCATCCCAACTATCAGCAAAATAAAACCAGCTATTTTTGGGCTGGTCAACTAATACCCTAAGTTGCCCGGGACCATAATCGAGAACTTTAACCCCAGTGTTTATAGAGTTAATAAATATTTTCAATATATGTTTTCTGTATTCAACTATTTTTTTGGCTGGTATATTGATTGAAATCACGCCATCTCTTTTATAACTAATTTGAAATAGATTGTCGGAGTGCCAGTTATTTTTCCAAGTTGGTTTGAGCTTG